>Ga0172382_10000076_pt1 | contig 155304 bp, 146 predicted proteins | sample Leawel138RmetaG_FD_122245 | JGI IMG/M metagenome (GOLD analysis project Ga0172382, IMG submission 122245) | Leachate microbial communities from a municipal landfill in Southern Ontario, Canada - Leachate well 138R metaG | ecosystem: Engineered > Solid waste > Landfill > Unclassified | place... | reverse complement strand
TACTTGGGTTTGCTCGGAGTGTCGTCTTTCTTTACGCATGTCGCCATGATCACACTCAACGGTTCAGGGGGCCTGAAAGCCTTGATCTATCGATGGATGACATTTTAATGCACCAACGCCGTTCGAGATAGCCGCACTGAAGCCCTTAAGTATGTTTATTATTTTTTGACAAAATACCCCCCCGTTTTGGGCGCCCCCCGGAACTCAATCAAACCTTGCTCACGCAGGGTTTTGAGCCAGCGTTCTATATTCTTGATTGAAGTATCCAGTGCTTCAGAAAAGTAAGGAGCTCGTTGGCCTGGGATCGTTTGAATCAGGTTAAACAGCCGTTTTACACCGCCAGGTACTCCCTCAGGTACTCCCTCAGGTACTCCCTCATTTTCACCGTCAATTAGCCCCTCCCCCTCAGCAAACGGAAACGTCACCCACAGTCCGCCGGGCTCCACTTGCCATTGAGGCAAAGGGCAATGGTCTTGCTCGCAGGCCTCGATGATGCGCTCGATGCCGCGCCCCCAGGCTTCGATCAAACCGGCGCGGAAAAAACTGTTGGCAATGTCAGGATTGAATGGCCGCGAAGCGTGTTTGGCCATGAGCTTGTCCAACGTCCAGTTGTCCGGTAGCTGGCCGGGGTTCCAGATCATCAGCTTGTCCGGGTACACGCTGATTTGTATGGCGACAGCGCTGGCGTAATCCTTGTGCACCACGGCATTCAGGATGGCTTCGCGCAGGGCGGTCATGGGTAGCGGGAAGCGTTCCTTGCGATACAGCCCCTCGTAGCTGATCCGGGCCTTGAGGTATTTGAGCTTGAGTACCTCGGCCGTAGTTTCCACCTGGGCGAACAGGTTGCCGGTGATTTCGTCTTGATGGATCAGGTCGGCATCATTTTTGCCAAAAGCCCCGATCTTGATGTGTGCAGCCGTAACAAAACGCTCCGGGTTGGGGTGGAACAATAGGGCGGCGGCACGCTTGAGCAGGTCTCCTTGTGTAAGGCGCAAACGCGCCAGCAAAAGCTCGGTACTGTCCTGCAAAACGCTCTCGGGCAGGCGCTGGCTGTGGATGGCCTGCTGGCAAAAGCGGCCCAGGGTACGGTGATCCAGTTCGGCAGGTTGAAGCTGCGGTAATGGCACGGCATCCCAATGCAGCCCCTGCTTGCCAAGCAGAAAACGGTCAAGCGCCGCGCCCTTGAGTTCTTGTTTGGTGCTGCCGCTGCGGTAGTGATATTCGCCTTTGTAGCTGACCGGATAGGGATAGACCGGCACCACGATGTGCAAGGTTTCCCGGTCCTCATGCCGTACCAGATCGACGCTCACCACAATCCCGAGTACATCGCGCACCTTGTTGGGAATGTCTTCCAGCAGCCTGGATACATTTTGCAGGCCGACGACCTGGCCATCGTCCGCATAACCGAGCATCAGGACACCACCGTCCGCATTGGCAAAGGCGCTGATCCACTTGAGCAGATCGTCTTTCCAGAAGCGTTTGAACTCTACGTTATGTGATTCTTTGAGCATTCCCGGGCGCTGTCCTGAAATTCAATTCCCGTCCTTGTACATCAACGCCGTAATCTGCTCCGAAATCAACCCCATCATGAAGGTGACCACCCCCCCGGTGTACAGCAGGGCACTCATGTTCGTGAACCTCCCCTGCGAAAGCAGGGTATGTCCATACCAGCCTGTTGCCAACAAAAACATCACCAGTGCTACCGGTGCAAACAGCTTCAGCGGCGAGTACAGCGTGCCGATCTTGAAGATGATCAACAGAAAGCGGACACCGTCCTTCACCAGGTTGATATGGCTCTTGCCAATGCGCCTGGCCGCCTTGATCGGCACATAACACACGCCATAGCCCGCACGGAAAAAAGCCATGGTGCTGGTGGTGGGATAGGAGAAACCGTTGGGCAGCAGGTACAGGAACTCGCGGAACTTGTCGGCCCGCACAGCCCGAAAGCCGGAGGTCAGGTCTTCCACCTTGTGACCGGTCATGTAGGTGGCCAGGCGGTTGTAAAAGCCATTCGCCAGACTGCGCCCGACACTGGCCTGAGAGGCGCGGTCCCGTGCGCCCACCACCATGTCGTAGCCCTCATCCAGCTTGGCGAGCAGGCGGGGAATGTCGGCGGGGTCGTGCTGGCCATCGGCATCCATGAACACGATCACCTCCCCGGTGGCAGTCCGGGCACCGGTCTTGATCGCCGCCCCGTTGCCCTTGCTGTAGGGATGGCTGATGACCTTCGCCCCGGCCTCCTGGGCCACCTGAGCCGTGTTGTCGGTGGAGCCGTCGTTGACGACGATGATTTCAACCTGTGGGCAATGCGCCACGATGCCGGCGACCGTGCGGCCAATTGCAGCAGCCTCGTTTTTCGCCGGCAACACAATGGAAAGAGGAAGCAAGCTTCTCACAAGAAGTTTTCCTACGTTTTTCCTGAAAAAACCCCGGCCGCACAAGGGCGGAAGGCTGCTGTATGTGATGAAACTTTGTGGCAACGACTTACAATCATGAAGGCTGCTTCAATTTACCTTGGGTTAAAGCCCGTTCACGTAACGTCTGAGCCCACTCTTCATAGCCGCCGCCTTCCAGATCAGCAAGCATCCCCGGAATGGTGGGATCGTCAGGATCGGCAACATCCACTGCACGCTCCAGATACGCATAGGCATCGTCAGGCTGGCTGGTATGGCCGAGTACAAAATATCCGAAACTTACATACTCGTGGGCCCGAAACCGTGCCCGACTCGCGATGATCTCCAGTGCGGCACGTGCATGTGCTTCATCCAGCGGAATGCCTTTCATCACGTTATTCACCATGCCCCAGCCTAACCGCTTGTTCTCTGCACTCATCGGCACATTACGCAAGCGCGCCAACAGGCGCTGCCAGTCATCCTCGGTAACAGTGCCTTGTATGGCTTTAAAAAGCACCACATTGCCCAGCAACGCTGCCGAATAAGGCACATCTACTCCTTTTTCGCAGGTACGAATAGCCTGTTCAAGCCACGGGCTATCAGGTTTGCTGCCACTCAGCTCAAAATAAGTGTTACATCTTAATAGCCAGGCTCGTGCCGAACCGGGTGCGTATTCAGTGCCAACACGAGCAAACTCCAATGGCTGCCCCCAGATCGTGGCACGCTTCCAAGTCAGGCTAGCCAACGTTCCCGTCAGAGCCACCACCAGAGCCACGCTCGCAACATGCACACTTCGTGCATTCAGGCGAAACGATATGCGTACTTGACCACCAGCGGCATAAAGCAGATCTGCTAAAGCCAACAGTACACCAATCAGCGGCAAGTGGTTGCGGTGTTCAAACGCCAACTCCAGCCCAATCACATTGCTGGTAATGAAGTGCCCCGTAAAAAACAGCAACACGCCCAGCGCAAACAAGGGCCTGCGCTGGCGCCAGCGCCATCCCCACAGCAGCAGCCCAGCCACCATGAGCCAAGCAGGCACAGTGCCCAACGGCTGCAACAGTCCACGGGAAATCGGAAAGTCGTCGTAATAAAACGGGAACCACTGCGGGAGCGGCAATAGAATCTGCATCAGGTACATCACCAGCACACGCCCCTGCGTCAGCAAGCGCTCGGGGGTGGAAAAGTCCCGCCCGGGATACGCTTCCCAATGCCAGTGATTCGGCACCAGATAGAGCATGAACACTGCCCCCCCGGCCAGCACGAACACCACATATCCCTTGCGCCACAACTCCGTCAAAACAGACTGTGCAGCGCGAAACCGTAGCACCGTCAACTCCAGCACCAAGGCATAGGCAGGCAGCAACACAGCATCCTCCTTGCATGCAAAGGCCAGGCTGCTGCAAAACACGGTCAGCAACAAATCCCTCCTGCCTTGGCGCCCCCCGATCTGCGCCTGCCGGCCGCGTACGTAAAAGACCAATGCGAGCAGCGTAAACAGCGTACACAAGGTTTGCATGCGCTGTACTACGTACAGCACCGACGATACCTGCAACGGATGAATCGCCCACAACGTGGCCAGCACCACGGCAGCAACCGTAGCATGCCGTGCCGGCCACGTCAGCAGCACAAACAAGCTGCGTACCAAAAAGGCCATAACCACCATAGTCAGGGCATGAATCAACAAGCCGGTCGTGCGAAAGACTGCGGGGTCAAGACCACCGCGCCAGTAGTCAAAGCTGAACGAAAGCATCGCCAGCGCACGCGATCCTCCACCCGGCTCGAAGCTATAGGCCGCCTGCCGGAGCGCATCCAAGCTCAGCGTCTCAACATGCACCGCCTTATTCGTGACGATATTGGCGTGATCATCGAAGATGAACGCCCCTCCCATTCCGGGGAGGAACAACGCAACAGCAAAAGCAGCGCACAAAATGACAAACAAAAGGAAACGGTAGCGCGACAAACTCATACCTCGATGATTGCACACCACCACATAGGCAGCGCAAAAAATAACAAAATCGTATTCAGAACAGAAAATCAACGTCAGGGAAAGTGACAAAACCCAACATGCGCACCACTGCCGCGCATCAGGCACTGCACTTCAGAACGAACAATGTGCGTTATTCATCACGCACAGCGCGGTACGGATACCCGGCGAACGCGGCACGCCAACCAGATTGGTGTTGAAGTCTACGCCCTGCGTTAATGTTTCACAGGCAGCCAACGGCGGTGAGGGCAAGGCCGCAGGCAGCACATCTTCGTTGAGAAGACTAAAAACCACCTTGGCGTAGGCACTAGCCTCCTGCAAGCAAGCTTGCTCGGCAGCACGGGCAAGATAGGTGCGATAAGCAGGCAAAGCCACTGCAGCCAATATGCCAACAATGGCAACCACGATCATTAGCTCGATCAAGGTAAAACCGTGTGACTGCCCCCTCATGATCAATCCCTCTTCGACAGTCCTGGCCTGTGCGGGGTCTGCGGGAGGCAAGCGGCTACCGACGGAGGGATTGGTGCCCCTCACAATCCTGTTGCACCCAGACTTCGCCTTGAGCCCACATAAAAAAATCCCGTCACAACGGGATTTTTTGCCTTACATCAACTGCAGGGCAAGGAATTACACCCCCTGCCCTGCACTCAGCCAATTACGGCAGACGACGGCACTGACCGCTACCAGCGCTGCAAATGGTATCCCGGGAAAGGGCAACGGTACCCTTCGGCTGCGGAGTAAAGGTCACGCTCGTATCACCAGCATAGTCCGCAGAAGTCAGGACACCGGCCGGGGTTGCGCTCGCGCAGGCAATGTTGGGGGGCGTAGTGGAGTCACGACCGTCAGCGGTATCGGCCACCGCAGTGTTCATCCAGGCCTTGGCTTCGGCCATGCAGGCGCCGTTGGACGAGCGCTGCATGTAGTCACGGTACTGCGGCAGCGCCACGGCAGCCAGAATACCGATGATCGCAACCACGATCATCAGTTCGATCAGGGTGAAACCCTTTTGCATTTGTTTTTGCATGACAACTCTCCTTTAAGGAAAACCACGGAACCTTCCGCTTGAACAGACTTAAGCATCTGGCGTGCCAGTTTTCAAGTTTTATCCGAGCCACGTGACTGAAAACCGGAATTTCCGCTTGATACAAGCAGTTGGAAGCGCACCGCCCTCCGGCAGCCGTGCGCCTGCGGACACGAGGGCCAATTTTTGACAGCGTCATGGTGTAAAAAGTCGACATGTCAGGAGTGTTTTGTCAAATTGTGACGAAAATTGTTGCCCTACTGCTGTCCACCGTCACATTTGGATGCTCGCCCGACAGCCATTGAACCCGGCCTGGCCTTGACGACGTGGTGTGGCGCGTCAAAAGCGGGGGACTGTCTTGGCCCGCTTCACCTCTCGGCCTGCGGCAGCGATTCGAATACGACGTCCGGACCGGCGATGAAGTCCACCGATTTGAGCACCAGACCGCGCTCGGCGTCACGGATCGCAAGCAGCCAGTTGTCGTCTTCGGTGCGGCGAAAGAGGTCGATGCGGCGGCTGTCCGGGTCGATGAGAACGTATTCCTGCAGGTCGGGAATGCTCCGGCAAGCTGCAAACTTTTCGCCACGGTCGTAGGCTGCGGTCGATTCGGAGAGCACCTCGACGATCAGCCTGGGGTGACGCAGCACGCGCTCGGCGGACAGGTCGTCGGGGTGACAGCTGACAAACACATCGGGGTAAAACACCGCATCGGCCTGCTCGACCGCAAGCTGCATGTCGGAAATATAGGCCCGGCAGGGTGTGCCGCGCAGGTGGGCCTTGAGGGCTGCAAAGCAGTTTCCGGCCACAAGCACATGCGCTTGCCGCGCGCCTGTCATGGCGAAGACTTCGCCTTTCCAGTATTCGTGCTTGTCCGCTTGCAGGGCTTCCCAGTCGAGAAACGCCTCAAGCGTGAAAACGGGTTGGGTTGCGGGCAGGGCCATGCTGAATCTCCGGAGTGTGCAAACCTGAGAACATCATACTACTGACGATGTACGGCCGATGGGTACTGCAGCCGTGGTCACACCCTGCACACCACCTGCCCCCGGGTGGCCTGCACGATGGCGTGGGCCAGGCTTTGGCGGGCGGCAGGCTCGCCATGCACCAGCCGGACTTCCTTCGGCAGATGGCGCATGCGGGTGATGAAGCGGACCAGGTCTTGCTGGTCGGCATGCGCGGAGTAACCGGCGAGGGTATGAATGCCGGCGCGAATGGTGATGCGCTCGCCGTCGAGATCGACATAACCGCCACGCGGGCCGTAGCGCTGGATGGCGGCGCCGGGTGTGCCCGCAGCCTGATAGCCGACGAACAGCACGTCGTGACGTGCATCGCCGAGCATGGCTTTCAGATAATTCACCACCCGGCCACCGGCACACATCCCACTGGCGGCAATGACGATGGCCGGCTCCGCGCTGCGTGAGAGGCGGCGCACGGTGGCAAGGTGCTGCTCGTGACTGTCGATTGCGTGCAGTTGGCCAAAGGACAGCGGCTGCCGCCCTTGCCGCAGTCGGGCATGGGCTTCGGCATCCCAGAACGGCTGGAGTTCGCGATACAGCGCGGTGAACCGGCTGGCGAGCGGGGAGTCGAGATGAATGCGCAGCGCGGCCCAGCGCGCGCTCATTGGGTCGTCCTGGTGGCTCTGACGATGCAGGATGTCTTCGAACTCGTACAACAACTCCTGGGTACGCCCGATGCTGAAGGCCGGAATGATCACCGTACCGCCATTGCGCAAGGCGTGCTCTACGGTTGCCTGCAGGCGCTGCCGGCGCGTGCGGCGGGCGTCATGCCGGCGGTCTCCGTAGGTGCTCTCCAGCACGACACAGTCGGCCCGCCAGGGGGGCTTCGGAGCGGGCAGCAGCGGCGTCCAGGGGGCGCCGATATCTCCGGAAAAGAGCATGCGCGAGGCGCTGCTCCCTGGACGGCTGACATCGCACTCAACATAGGCCGACCCAAGAATGTGTCCGGCACGCTGCAGCCGGATGCGGCAGCGTGCCCCACCCTGCAGCGGAATGTCGGCCCATTGCCGCCAGGGCAGCGGCCTGAGGCGGGCGCCGACCAACTGGAGATAGCGCTCGACATGCTGTGACTGCCGGCTGATGCCGATTTCAAAAGCATCGGCCAGCACCACCGGCAACAGACGCGCCGAAGCTTCGCTGCAATAGATCGGCCCGCTGTACCCCGCCGCAAGCAGCCACGGCAATCTCCCGACATGGTCGATGTGTACATGGGTGAGCACCAGCGCCCGAATGTCCGCCACCGGAAAGCGTACGGCCAGCGCCTCGTCGCCGCTCAGTCCGTCACGCGAGGTTTCCGCCCCCTGAAACAGGCCGCAATCCACCAACAGGCTGTTGGCCGCATCGATGTGCAGTTGATGGCAGGAGCCGGTCACGCCCCGATGACCGCCGTGATGAGTGATTTCGTATGACATGAGACCATTTTATGCCATAGACTTGAATTGTAAAGCACATTGACATACAACCTTTCTCTGAAATGTATTGACAAAAGCAATACAGAAAATACACTCTAATGGATATCCACTTTGAACTGAACGGCGACAGTTTTGTCTGGGATGCGCTCAAGGCCGGAAAGAACCTGCGCAAACACGGTGTTCGATTCGAAGAAGCCGCCACAGTATTTTCGGACCCTCTCTTTGTCCTGATCGATGCTGGCCGCAACGATGAAGCCCGGGAAGCAGTGATTGGAATGGATTCTTTCGGGCGCATGCTGTTTGTCGTGCACATCGAGATTGAAGGCAACTGCATTCGCATCATCTCAGCACGCCGGGCAAGCGCCGCAGAGGAGCACTACTATGTTGACTGATCGTCTCAAAGCCCGTCTGAGCAAGCACCGTCCGATGACTTCAATCACGGTTCGAGTGCCTGTCGATGTCGTGGAGTCGATGAAGCTGATCGCACCGCTACGTGGTTTTTCCGGTTATCAAGCCCTGCTGAAATCGTATCTCAGCGAAGGCCTGCGCCGGGACGAGGCGCAATTTGCAAACACCCGTGAAACCCGGCTGATCGAAACGCTCAAACGCCTGGGCGTCTCCCAGGACCTGATCGAACGGGCTGCGCAGGAGGTCGATGCCACCTGACCTGCCTCAACCTCAGCCTCATGAGCGGCGGGATCATGCCAATGCGCTGGTTTTTGTTCAGCTACAATCCCCATCACTGAACCGCCTGGATGTGCCTCACCGATGAACCGTCCCGCTTTTGAAGAACACTGGCGCCGCCGCTTCACCCAGCGGGGGCTCACGCAGCAGGACGACGCCGGAATTGCCGGCTGGAGCGAAACAGGTTTGCAGACCCGCATGCGGGCGTTCCGCCGTGTGTGGGGCGGCGGCGGTGACGCAGCCGGCCTGTGGGCCGATGTGGGTTGTGGCGCGGGAACGTATACCCGCTTCCTGGCCGAACAGGGGCTGGCGGTGCTGGGCATGGACTATTCCGCGCCGAGCGTGTGCAAGGCCCGCGAGCGCAGCCCGCAGGTGAGCGGCTGGCTGGTCGGCGATGCCACCCGCCTGCCCCTGGCCGCCCGCAGCCTGGACGGGGTGCTGTGCTTCGGGGTGCTGCAGGCCCTGAGCAGTCCGGACAAGGCCCTGAGCGAACTGGCCGCCACGCTCAAGCCGGGAGGCTGCCTGTGGGTGGATGCGCTCAACGCACGCTGCCTGCCGCACCGTGTGAAACGCTTGCTGCGCCGCCCGCAGAACCTGCGCTACGACCGCGCCGCCGACCTGCTGGACAGGCTGCGGGCGCAGGGGCTCGATGCCAGCCTGCACTGGGTGCCCATTCTGCCGGCACGGTTGCAGGCGCTGCAGCCGCTGCTGGAATCCCGCTTCATGCGCGCCGTGCTGAAGGCCGTGCCGCCGCTGGCGGCGCTGCTCAGCCACTCCATGCTGATCGTGGCCACCCGGCCAGCCTCGCAAGACGGAGGCGCGCGATGAGGCCCCTGCTCCTGCTCTGCGCACTGGTGCTGCTGCCGGGGCTGGCACAGGCCGAACGGCTGTTGCACGCCACCCCCGACAGCTACCGGGACATGCTGCGCTCGCTGCGCCCCGGTGACACTCTGGTACTGGCCGCAGGTGAATACCTGCAGGGCCTGCCGCTGCGCTCGCTGCATGGCAGCGCTGCGCAGCCCATCGTGATTACCGGCCCCGAAAACGGGCCGCCTGCGATCCTCGTCGGGCGTGAAGGGCAGATCACGGTCAGCCTGATCGACGTGAACCATCTGGCGATCCGCAATCTGCACCTGGAAGGGCGCGGCCTGCGCGGGCATGGCATCGTGGCCGAAGGGCGCGGTGGCCGGCCCAGTCATCACATCACCCTGGAGCACCTGCACATCTCCGGCTTCAACGCCAGCCAGGCCTTCAACGGCATTTCCACCAAGACCCCGGCGTGGAACTGGGTGATTCGCGGCAACACCCTGCGCGATCTGGGCACCGGCCTGTATCTGGGCAACTCGGACGGACAGGCCCCCTTCATCGGCGGACTCATCGAGGGCAACCGGATCGAACGCACGCTGGGCTACAACATGCAGATCAAGCACCAGCAGCCCCGCCCCGCGCTGCCCGGTCTGCCCGAGCAGCCCAACCACACCACGATTCGCTACAACCTGTTCGACAAGCGCGAAGGCAGCGCTGCCGGCCCCCAGGCCCGCCCGAACCTGCTGCTGGGTCACTGGCCACTGCAAGGCCCCGGGCAGGACGATCGTTATCTGGTGTATGGCAATCTGTTCATCGGCCACCCGCATGAACGGCTGCTGCAGGGAGAAGGCCGGATCGCGGCGTATGCCAACCTGTTCTTCAACCCGGTTGGCGAGGGCGTGAGTTTTCAGCCACACAACGCGTTGCCGCGAGACATTCATTTCAGCCACAACACCGTGCTTGCCCGAGGACGCGGGGTGCGCATCAGCGGGGCGCCTGAGGATGCCGTGCTGCACTTTGCCCACAATCTGGTGTTCGCCGCCACGCAGTCGCCCCTGCCCGGCGAGGGCAACCACCTGGCACACATCGATACGGCAGCAGACATGCTGATCGCCCCCGACAAGGCGCTGGCGCAGCTCGATCTGTCACCGCGTGCGCCCCTGCCCTCTGCGGCGACCCCGGCGGCCCCCGCTGTGCCGGCCCTGCCGGACAGCAACCTGGATTTCAATGCCCGCCCACGCAGCAACGGACAGGCCGGAGCCTACGGGCACAGCGGCCCCACCCCCGGCCCGCTGCACCTGCTGCGACACCATGCCCACGCATGCGGCCCGTGTGCCGCATCCCCCAACTGAGCGAAGCTGCCCACGATGTCCACGCCTGCCGATGCACGCCCCCCTTCTGCGCCCCCCCCTTCCGCGCCGTCTCCCTCCGCGCTGCCCGACGATGTGGCGCAGCGTGTTGAACTGAGCGAACGCGATGCCTATGCCGCCTTCGCGGAGGCCGCACAGGCGGCCGGGCACGACGACCTGCTCACACTCAGGCGCGGTAACGCGCTGGCCCTGGCCCTGCCCGCCGCGCGTGGCACGCTGGTGCTGAACCGGGTGCTCTGCCTTGGATTGACGACGGCTCAGGAACAAACCGCTGAAGGCGCCGCCGACGGAGCCGCCAGCGAGGCCGATCTGGATGCGCTGGCCGACTTCTATCGCGCTCACCGGCTGCCCTGGGGGCTGGAATACGGCCCTGCACAACAGCCCGCCGCTCTCAAGGACTGGCTGCGCCAGCGCCGCATCCGGCGCACGCAGGCAAGCACCCTGCTGATCCGGCGCTGCGACACGCCCCTGCCGGCTCCGGCTTCGGATTGCACGCTCACCATTCGCCGCTGGCAACCGGAAGATGCCGATGCGGGCGCTCGCCTGGCGGCGGACGTGTTCGGGCTGCCAGAGCCGTTCATCCCCCTGCTTGCCAGCCTGAACCGGCATCCACGCTGGCGCCAGTGGCTGGCGCTGGAAGACGGACGGGTCGTGGCCACCAGTCTGCTGTATCTGGGCGACGACATGGCCTGGATCGGCTGGGGGGCCACGCTGGACGGCTATCGCGGGCGCGGCATCCACCCTGCGCTGCTGGCGGCACGGCTGCAGGACGCCGCCGCGCATGGCTGCCGCTGGCTGAGTTCGGAAACCGCTTCGGGCACACCGGCGCAGCCGGACCCCTCATTGCGCAATCTGGTCCGCATGGGCTTCACCCCGGTGCATCAGCGCCACACCCACGTGTGCGTGGGAGGCTGAAGCCAAAGCGGATCAGCCCAGGCCACGCACCCAGGCGAGGGTGGCCTCTTCGATGCGCGCACGGGCAGCCGGTTCGGAAAAAGTGTGGTCGTCCTCTTCGAAGCGTTGCACGGACACCACCGCATCGTGCGCCAGTTGCTTGAAGGCCGGGCGGCTGGTCATGGCCTCTTCGAAGGTGCGGGCCACGTAGTCCCGTCCGCTGAGCATGATCACGCTGCGCCCGGCATGGCGCTGCATGGCGTCGAGCATGCGTGCGGGCAGTGGATCGTCAGGGCCGGAATAAGGCTGGGTGAGGTCTTGGGTGAGGTCCACTCCGGAAGAAGGTGGCCCATCCGTACGGTCGGCACGCCCGCTGCTTCCGCTACTTCCGCCGCCTCCGGTACGCCCGGCCACGCCCGTCTCCCGCACGGTGGACCACAGCCCCCCGAGTGCACGCGCCAGGTTGAGGCGTCCGGCCAGCAGTTTCTTCCAGAACGCTCCGCTCAGCAGGCGTTGCAGATAGTAGTGCCGCAACATCACCTTTGCCTGGGTGGTCTGGGTACTCAGCCAGGGATTGACCAGCATCAGGCCACGCACCCGGTCATCGCCGGGGTTGTACAGACAGGCCGCACTCGCCCCGCCACACAGTCCCCACAGCACCACGCCCTGCAGGCCGGGCACCGTCTGCATGAAGGCGGTGATGGCTGCGGCAATATCCTCCTCAACATACCGGAAGGTACGCTCGCTGCCCCCACTGTCGCCCATGCCCCGAAAGTCGAAGCGCATCGCGGCCACGCCGCCACCCGCCAGATGGCGCGCCAGATGCACGAACTGGCGATGGGCACCCACCCGGTACTGCGGCCCGCCCACGAGGATCAGCACCCCCAGCCTGGCCGGCTGTGGCGGCACGCTCACCACGCCCACCAGCGGCACCCCGTCGCACCCGAACACCACGGGCACCTCATGCATCTGCTGCGGTATGTGCGCATTCATGCCACGCCCTCCATCCGCAGCCTCTCTTGACTGGAAGCGGAGGGCAGGCTCGCCAGCCAGGCGCACGAAGCCTGCAGCAGCGCGGGGGCCGTGGTGATGTCCAGCGTGTTCCAGAATGCCGGCCCGGTCACGGCCGTTTCGTGCACCGCCAGTCCACTCCCACGCCAGCGTTCGATGGCCAGACGGGCGGCCGGCGACAGCGCTGCGGGGGGCTGTGCGGCAGCATCGGCGATGGCCGAGGCCGGGGGAGACTGCACCTCACCCAGAAAGATGTTCGACACGGCAGCCGCCGGCAGCGCCAGCGTGGCACTGCCCAGCCCCTCGGCAAGCGCAGGCGGCAGGCGATAGCCCGCGACCTCAACGCATTCGCCGGCGGCCAGTTGTTCGCGCATGGACTGCATCACCCCTTTGGCATCGGCGTCGGCCAGCATGTCGGCTGCCATGCGGATGCGCAGGAACTGGGTCAGGTGCTGGCGCCCATTGAACACCGGTTGCCACAGCATCGCCGGTGCCGGCGGCGCCTGCCCTCGTTCCTGCCCTGCATGGCGGGCAAGATGCCCGGCCAGCAGCAGACACCCGGCGCGCAAGCCCCACAGCAATGGGGGTTGGCCGAAACGCTGGACCACCCAGGCTTTCATGCTGTCGATCTCGTCGAGCCAGCCTTCCCAGGTCTGCGCCTCCAGCACGCCGGCACTGTCACCACAGCCCGCCGGGTCGTAGATCAGGGTCGCCCAGCCCGCTTGCGCCAGGGTCTGGGCGGTCAGTGCCACCATGCGCCGCGACTTGTTCATTTCCTCGGCAAAGGCGGGCAGATGCAGCAGCACGCCACGCGGACGGCCTGCCGGCAAGGTGAGCAGCGCGAAACATTCCGCTCCGCTGTCGCAGCGCAGCAGGAATGCCTCACGCGTCCATGTACTCACGCGAGCTTGTGCTCCACGAAAGCCACCAGCGTGCCGACCGATTCGAAGATGGCACCGTCGATCTCGTCATCGTCCACTGCCATGCCAAAGCGCTCTTCCAGCCCGTTGAGCAGCGCAATCACCGCCATCGAGTCCAGCTCGGGCACCGCCCCCAGCAAGGGCGTGTCGATCTGAAACGCCAGCGCCCGGCCATTGAGACTCAACACCGCATCGAGCAGCGTCAACACTTCTTTCGTGATATCCAAAACCTTGCTCCTTGTGATGGCCCGACCCCACGCCGAACCCCAGCGACGGCGGATTATAGGCGATGACACCATCCGGGGATATGCTGCAGGGCTTGGGCAGGCAATTCCCGAGACCCGTTGTTGTCTGGCGATGGCATTAAACCTATCATGCAGAAAAATCCGTGACCCGGGAGCGCGACCGTGAAACCTTCTCAGGCGTTGAACCTGCACCGTGATGCCATTCGCCGGATTGTCGAAGCGCACAATGCCCATAATGCACGCGTGTTCGGTTCGGTACTCCACGGCCAGGACACCGACGACAGCGATCTCGACATCCTGATTGACCCTACGGCAGAAACCACCCTGTTCGATATCGGTGCAATCCGCCACGAACTGGATCAGTTGCTGGGAATACCTGTCGATGTACTGACGCCCAATGCGCTGCCAGACGCATTCCGGGCTTCGGTGCTTGCAGAAGCCACGCCCGTATGACCAAAGCGCCGCCCCGCCTGACGGACAAAAATCTGAAGCGCCCGCACTCTGGCTTCACCCGCCCGGCGGGCGCAGTTCCAGGCTGAGGCATTTCACGCCGCCTCCGGATTTCTGGAATTCGTCTATCGGCGTGGGGCAGACCTGCATTCCGCGCTGGCGATAGCATTCGATCAGGCCCGTGGCGCGGTCGCTGAGTACGATGCTGCGTCCGTCGCTCATCGCATTCAGGCCGTAGGCCATGGCGTCGGCGGTGGAGGCCTCGATCACCTGTGGCACATGGGCGCGGATTGCGGCCAGGCTGTCGGCGGTGAAGGCGGGCGGATAGACCGCGACGGTGTGTTCATCGACGATGGTGAGCGCGGTATCCAGGTGGTAGAAGCGCGCATCGGTGAGCTGCAGGCTGACCACGGTCACACCCAGCCAGGCGGCCAGTTCGCGATGCGCGGGCTGGTCGCTGCGCCACGGATAGCCTGCAAACAGGAGGTCATTCCATAGCAGCGCATCCCCCTCCCCTTCGAAATCATGACGCGGCTGCAGGCTCTCGGTATAGCCGGCCTGCGCAAACCAGGCCGCAAACCACGGTGTTTCACCCTGCCGCTCGGGCTGACGGAAGCGCGGCAGCACCAGCCGCCCCCCCACCACCAGCCCGCCATTGGCGGTGAACACCATGTCGGGCAGGCCGGGCTGTGGCGGCACCAGCGCCACCTGCCAGCCCAGCTCGCGGGTGTAGATGTCATGCAGCGCCTGCCACTGGGCACGGGCACGGGCGGGCAGCACCGGGTCGCTGACATGCATCCAGGGGTTGATCTCGTACTCGATGTCGAAGTGCTCGGGCGGACACATCAGGATGCGCTTGCTCATGGAAAAGCCTCCTTGCCATTCGGGGTACGGGGTGGGGAGTCGGCGGTCGGGGGGCGCGCTCCGGACCGGGCGCGCTCAGCCCAGACTTTCAAGCAGTGCCTTGCGGTCGATCTTGCCATTCACGTTCAGCGGAAAATCCGCCATGAAGTGGATGGTCTTGGGCACCATCACCGCAGGCAGGCGCTGCTTGAGGGCTTCGCGCAGCGCCACCGGGTCTTGCCCGGACACGCCGGCCACAAAAGCGACCACCCCGGAGGCACCGCTGTCGGTGAGCGGCCAGCCCACCGCAACCGCCAACTCTGCGCCAGTCAACTCGCACAGCGCCTGCTCGATTTCGCCCAGTTCGATGCGCACACCGGAAATCTTGATCTGCTGATCCATGCGCCCCAGATAAACGATCGGACCACTGTCGGCCGGTCGGCGCACCAGGTCGCCCGTACGGTAATGCACGCCACTGCGCCCGGGCACCTGAATGAACACGCTGGCGGTGCGCGCAGGGTCCTGCCAGTAACCCGGGGTGACCTGCGGACCGCTGATCAGCAACTCGCCCGCTTCGCCGGGGGCCACTTCCTGCAGGTGTTCATCCACGACCAGCAGCCCGACCTGATTGCCGGCGTACCCGATGGGCACGATGCCGTGCTCGCATTCGGCCGGGCTGCGCGTGCGCGCCCAGCGATAATAGGCGGCGTCCACGGTGCACTCGGTGGGGCCATACACGTTTTCGACAACCGCATGCGGTGCCGCCTCGGCCAGTCTGGCCGCCAGTCCGGCCGACAGCGCCTCGCCGCCAAAACGGCACAGGCGCAGCCCTGCAAAGCGCCCGGCCCGCCAGGCATCGCCCCGGTTCATCGCGTGACCGGTGGAGGGCACGAAATCGACCACGGTGAGCCGTCTGGCCTCGATGAACTTGTTCGGATTGACCCATTCGAAGGCTGTCGGACAGCACAGGCAGGCGCCAAAGGCCCAGCTCACATACAGGTCGAACATCGATGAGTCGAAAGTGATGTCGTAAAACTGCGAGAAACGGTCCTGCTCGCTCAGGCCGGGGGCGGCATCTCCGTAACGCTCCCGGGACATGTCCACAAAACGCAGGGCGTTGCGATGCAGCACCCCCACGCCCTTGGGCACACCGGTGCTGCCCGAGGTGAAGAACACGCAGGCGAGGCTGTCGGGCGCCACCGAAACCGGCTGCCAGTCCACCGGCACCGCCTCTTCGGGCGTGACGAAACGGTGTTGCGGCCAGTCCTGGACGAGCGCCGCCACGGCGTGGGCCTCAGCTTCGGTCTGAAGCCGCCCGGCCAGCACGATGTGCAGTCCGTCCATCTGCCCGGCGCCTGCCGAGGCCGCCCTCTCCTCCAGTTGCGTCAACAGGGCCGGCAGCACGGCGAGCCCTGCGGCATCGACCACCAGACTGCGCGCGCCGGACAGTCGCACCATGGCCGCACTGCGCTGTGCCGGAAAACCCGGGTTGAGCGGCACCAGCACGCAACCGGCCATCAGCGTGCCAAGAATGCCTGCGTACATGGCCACCGAACGGTGCGCCAGCACGCCCACGCGCGCGCCTTCAGCGCTCTCGGGGCCGGCCTCGGCCGACTGCAGGCAGACGGCAATCCGGCTGGCGACCCCCCTGAGCGCCGCATAGTCGAGCACCTCGTCACCCAGTTCCAGCGCCGGCCGGTCCGGCCAGCGCTGTGCCGAGGCCAGAAAACCACCGTGCAATCCGTAGGGAATTTCCGCTTGAGAAGTCATGTCTGCCTGTCCACAATGAAGCCACCGGGCTTATGGTATCCCGCCAGCCAGACCACGGGAATATCCACGGCCATACTCCACGGTCACGCCTCGCCCGCCCACACACCCGCCAAGCCGGACCACGCCCCTGCCATGCCCTGTATCCCGCAACGTATCCCGCACCTTATCCCAGCCGGTATCCCACCCGGCCTCCTGCCCTGCTCCCACCCTCCACGGCCTGCCGGCCTGCAACGGGTCACGGCGACAGCCCTGTGGCCCGTTCTGTGGCGTGCGCTGCTGCTTCTCCTGCTGCTGGCGGTCGCCCCGGCACAGGCCCGGCAAGCCGCGCTTGAGGCCACGCGCATCGGGCAACTCGCAGCCTCGCTCGAAGCGGGCCGCTTCGTCCCGCTGGAGGCCGGCTTGCCGGAAGGCTTCGAGCGTTACTACGATTTCCTGCGCGCCACCACCTTCGACCCCGACACCTGGAACGACAGCGCCCACTGGGACGAAAAGCGCCAGATCGGCCTGCTCTATGGCGATCGCAAGAAGTCCGTGTTCATGGCCTATTCGGCACAGGATCATCGCTGGCGGCACCTGCCGCTGGACAACGGCCCGGCCCCCTTCGCCCATGTGTATGGCAAGGTCGCACTCGATCCGGAGCAGGGGCATTACTACAAGATGAGCGCCTTTCGGGCGCCCCGGATCCTGCATCGCTACATCATCGACGAAGAACGCTGGGAAGTCGCAAGCCAGGACTTTCCGGGCAAGTCCTCCGGCTGGGAGCATACCGACCCGATCGAATGGCACGACGCGCTGGGGCGGCTGATCTACATCCGGGAAAACCACCTGTATGGCTGGCGTGACGGCCAGTGGGCCGAGTATGGCAAGGTGGCGGTGCATGGCTACCACTCTGCGGCCCAGTACAACCCGGTACGCCGCGAGATGCTGTTCATCGGCGGCAACAACTCGCGCAACAAGGTATCGGTGCTGGACGCAGGGGGACAGGTGCGCGACCTGGGCGAGGCCCCCTTCAACTTCGGCATTCACTTCAGCAGCCTGACCTACGACCCGCAGACCGGGCATTATCTGGTCTTGCAGGCAAGCAACATGCGCATCCTGTGGGAACTGGACGCCGAGCGGGGAGAATGGCGCAAGGCGCGTTCGTGGACCGCTGGCAACTGGCCCTTTTCCGATCAGGGGGGTATCGTTCCGATGCCGATTCGACCGCTTGGCGTGATTCTGTGGCTGCATCAGGACGGTCCGAAGCTGTACCGCCATCCGAGTGCTTTCGCTCCAGGCTACGAGGCCACAGCACTCGACTCGCCCCCCAGCACAACACCGCCTGCCAGCCAGCGGACCGACGGGCACGCCGCGATGCAGTCAACCCCCAAACCGGAGTCCAAACCGGACGGGCAGTATTCACTCAAACCGGCCAACCGGGCGATGATCGGGCCGGTGCGCCCGGGACCGCCCCCCGCCCCGCCCTCCAGGCTGTTCGAGATCGCTGCAACCCTGAAGTCCGGTGAATTCCGCAGGGTGGACACCCGCCTGCCTCCGGGGGTCGACTCGATTTCACAACTCAACAGCACCAACTGGCACGCGCCTGGCGAGAACGGCACTTTCGGCGTGGGGTGGTCCGACCGCATGGTGTTCGATCCGGGCACCGGCCGCCTCTTCAACATCCTGATGCGCGACACCTCGATACGCTCGGTCACCTGGCTGGAGCCCGACCTGAGCTGGAATGGCGTGGTCTCGCCCCCGGGCCTGGACTATGAAGGCGCGGAACGTCGCCCCTACAACCGCCTGATGGACGGTGGCGACGGCTACCTGTACTTCTCACCGAGCGAGCCGGAAAAGACCTCGGTAGGCCGTTTGGTACGTGCCCGCTATGACCGCCCGGAGCATTGGGAGGAATTCGGCATCGGTGCAAATCATGCGCGCGCACACGATGTGGGCGACCACTCGACGGCCTGGCATCCGGACATCGGCAAGTTTGTACTCTACACCCTGGGCCCAAGCAGCCAGCAGGACCCCGACCTGGGCGAGGGCATCGACGGACACCTGATGGGCAGAGTATTCGTCTGGGGGCCGGGCGACCCGGCGTGGGTGCCACCGGATAACCATCCTGACTATGCAGGCCCGCCCGGACGCACCCAGTCCTCCGGCTACAGCGGCACCACGCTGTACAACCCGGTACGCCGCGAAGTGCTTATTTACGGAGGCATGACCCAATACGGCAATAATCATCCGAAAGGCAGCCAGGCAACGGCTACCCTCGATGCCGAGGGACGTTTCCGTCGCCATGGTGCTTCCGGCCAGGCGTATGTCGCGGGCAATACCCGGCTCACCTACCACCCGGTTACCGGTGACTACCTCTTGCTCAAGCACAACGCCACCGTGATGTATGTGGGCGACCCGCCACGCGGCAAACCCTGGAAAGTGCTGTACGACTGGCGCAACACACCCGAGCGCCAGCGCCCCTTCGATCGCTACGAGAACTGGCACAGGGTGACCCCACTGCCGGGCACGGATGTGCTGATCTGGTCGGATCTGCGGCGCGGCATCATCCTGCAGCGACTGCCCGCAGACTATTGAGCCGCTGCCCATGGCATCATTGCAGCCCAGCAAACCCTGAAGACACGCGCCATGCCCCAGTCCTCGCCCTGTGCCGCCCCTCTGGTGTCGGTGATCATGCCGGCCTACAACACCGCTGCCTGGATTGCGGAATCCATTGACAGCGTACTGAACCAGGACTATCCGGCAAAGGAGTTGCTGGTCATCGATGACGGCTCCACCGACGGCACACTCGAAATCCTGCAGGGTTATGGAAACCGCATCCGCCTGATCACGCAACGCAACCAGGGCTCGGCCGTGGCGCGCAATGCCGGGCTGGATGCAGCGCACGGGGACTTCATCGCCTTTCTCGACTCCGACGACGTCTGGCTGCCGGGCAAGCTGAGCACCCAGGTCCGCTACCTGCAGGCCCACCCGGAACTCGGCATGATTTATTCGCGCTGGCGAGCATGGAAACCGGATGCTCAGGGCCGCTACCCGACCGCCGTCGAGCTGGGCGTATCCGACGAGGCGGCGGACACGCTGCCGGGCACGGTGTCCCAGGGCAGCGGCTGGCTCTACAACCGGCTGCTTTTCGGTTCGCTGTTGCACACCATCACCACCATGGCCCGGCGCGAACTGGTGGAGCGTGTCGGACATTTCGACCCTGAACTCAAGCGCGGGCAGGATTACGACTACTGGCTGCGCGCCTCGCGGCTGACCGAAATCCACAAGCTCGACGTGGTGCATGCCCTGTATCGCCTGCACGGCGACGGTTGCATCAAGAAATGGCCCGGCATCAACTACGAGCAGCGGGTTCTGGAAAAAGCCCTGGCCCAGTGGGGCCTGCAAGGGCCGAACGGCGAGCAGTCGGACGCCCGGGCGGTGCGCCGCCGCCTGGCCGGTACCTGCTTCGATTTTGGTTACCATCACTTCTGGGAAGGCGATCCGGCCATAGCACGCCAGGCCTTTGCCGAGGCAGTTCGCCTGCACCCCACCCGTCTGGCCAGCTGGCGCTATGCCGTCATGAGTCTGCTGCGCAGATGAGCCTTCTCCCGACTCTCCCGACCACGAACCCGCATTCCACAGGAGCCTGACATGGACCTTCGCACGCGTGCGTGCTTCGCTCTGAGCCGCCGGTTGATGCGCCCTCCGGCCAAGCGCACGATCGACTATGGAACCTATCGTGACTGGCGCAACGCGTCGCTGTCACGCAGTTGGTCCGCATTTTCCGACGCTCATGTAACAGACCGGGACATTCTTGACTTTGGCTGTGGCGACGGTCCATTGAGTCTGTACCTCGCACACGAGAAGCATCCAAAAAGCATCACCGGCGTGGATCTCAAGCCAGAAGGCATTGCACGCGCCAAGGCTGCCCTTGCAGATCATCCCCCCCCTACGGGCGTCAATGTGGAATTCATCGTCGGCACAGAAGAGGGCGTTCCGGTGCAGGACCGGAGTTTCGACACGCTGGTGGCCTTTGACTGCATGGAACATGTCATGGCCCCTGCATCCATCCTGCGCGAATGGTTCCGTGTGCTCAGGCCTGGCGGGCGCTGCCTGATCGAGTGGTTCCCGTACAAAGGCCCCTGGGGACCGCACATGGAAGCGCTGGTACCCATTCCATGGGCACATGTTCTGTTCGGCGAACGTGCCATGTTTCGCACCGCAGAGATGATTTACGACCTGCCCGAGTTCGTGCCGAGACACTGGGACCTGGACGAAAACGGCGAAAAAAGACCCAACAAGTGGCGTGCATGGTCGTCTTTCGATGAACAAGGCTATATCAACAAACTGGATGTGGCGAAGTTTCAGACACTTGCCCGGGATGCCGGCTTTTGCATCGACCGACTGGAGCGGCACAGCTTCGGTGGTTCGGCGCTGCGCCGCCTGGCTGGCAAAACCCTGATGGGCATGCCGCTGATCGGCGAATATTTTGCCTCTTACCTCATCATTGAGCTTCAGCGCCCGGAGGCATGACCGAACAGACCAGCCTGTCAGCCTGAGGCCGAGCCTGGGTCATGCGGACCGTCTCAGCACCTTGCGCACGATCAGGCGGATTTCGTCTGCCATCGCATGCCCCGTCAGAAACACTCCGGCCAGCCACCCCCCTGCTGACAGCGCCCCCCCTGCAAGCAGTGCAAGCAGCCAGACCCACGGCCCCGGGGTTGCCTGCTGCAGGGCCGCAAGCGCGGCCAGCGGGCCCAGCGCGGCAAAGGGCAGCAGGCGCAGGGCGGGGGTCACTTCGCGCATCAGACGGCCAAAGGACAGGCCCAGCCCCACCTTCAGCAGACGCTGCAACACCACCGCCTCCACCCCGTAGGCCAGCACCATCAGCATCACCACCTGCTCCAGGCTGAGCCAGATCGACGTCATCAGCACCCCCACATGCAGGCACTGGACGATGATGTCGCCACGCAGGATCAAACCCACCCGATTCACTGCGGTAAGGGTGGATACATGCATCTGGAACGGCGTGGTGAAGCAGGCGTACAGGCACAGCAAGGTGGCCAGCGGCACCGAGCGGGCCCACTGTTCACCGAACAGGAACAGGATCAGCGGCTCGGCCATGATTGCCAGAAACAGGAGCGCCGGCGCGGTCACCGCCACCATGTAGTTCATGCTGCGGGCGTACAGGGCAGCCGCATCGCCCCCTTCGCGCACGCTCTTCGAGAAGTTCGGAAAGTACACCGAACTGACCAGCATCACCACCTTGGCCATCAGCATGCGCCGCAGGCCCACGGCCCGGCTGAAAAAGGCCACCTCGGCAAACCCCAGGGTGCGGCCGAGCACCAGATCCGGCGCACTCGCACCCGCCTCACGCACGATGGCCCCCAACCCGGCCACCGATCCGAAGCGCAGCACATCCCCCACGCCCCGCACGCCGGGCAGCATGAACAGCTCGCCCGGACGCATGAAATTGAGCACCGTGGTCTTGACCACATGCGATGCAATCGCCCCATACGCCATGCTCAGGTAACTCGCCCCCATCAAGGCAGCCGCGATGGTGACCACTGCATGCGCCACTGCCCCGGCAATGGTGGCGCGCGCCAGCTTGCCGAACTGCAGGTCGCGCTGGATCATCGCCACCAGCGGGGTACCGAAGGGCATGATCAGGAAGTTGATCGACAGCAGGGCCAGCACTTCCGCCACACCCGCATGACCATAGAACAGCGACAGGGGTTTGCCCAGCAGGTACAGCACCAGCGCCATCGCCCAGGACGTCATCAGCGCCACCGAGAAGGCCGCGCGCAGTTGCTCGCGCCCCACGCTGCCGGCCCGGATCAGATACTGGCTGACCCCGAACTCGCGGAAGATGTGCGCAAACCCCAGAAAGGCCACCGACACCGAGAAAACGCCGATCTCCTCCGGCGTGAGCAGGCGCGACACCACGATCACGCCCGCAAAGCTGGTCACGAAAGAGATCGCCTGCGCCAGTCCGACCACCCCAAGCGCACGCCTCATCGCAGCCCGCCCTCCTGTTCCCCCCGGCGGGCCTGTCTATCGTCTTCCTGCCCTGTTTGCCGCTGAAGCCTGTGCACCACAAAAACCGCCTTGTAGAGTGTTGAACCGCCTTCTACATTATCCCAATACGGTCATCACAAGCGAGGCTCAGATGGCGAGACTTGCAAAATTGCTCGATCAGGGGTGGTGGACAGGCGGCATGGGCGGGCGTCTACCGATGGCATGGTCCGTCTGGCGGGCGCTTCACGACGCTGCGGTGCATTACCGGACCACACCGGTGGCTCTGCTCACACGCTATGCGCGGCTCAGCGCCAGAGGCTTCACGCTTCCGGAAATGAAACGCTGGGGCTTGCTTGACCCCGCGCTCGACACCGAACAGCTCGATCGCCATGTCAGCAAGCGCCGCTTCATGGCGTTTCAGGCGCGCTGCAGCCCCCGGGGACACGCCGCCTTGCTGGAAGACAAAGAAGTGTTCCATCGCTACGCCACGGCAATCGGCATGCCGCTTCCCGAGCTGGTCGGGTTCCTGAGCGGTGAGGTGTTGCGCTCCGGACTGCCGCTGGACGACGGCGAACAGGACGCCGCCCTGCACACCCGGCTCACGCACTTCGAAGGTCGCGAGGTGCTGATCAAGCCCAGCAATGGCGTGTATGGTCGCGGCATCGAATGCTTCAGCGTGCGCAACGGCCTGCTGCACCAGGACCGGCAAAGCCTGTCGCTGGCGCAGCTGGCGGCACGTCTGCCGGCAGGCAGCCGCTACATCATGCAGGAGCGGCTTTACAACCATCCCTTCATTACCCATCTGACCGGACTGCAAACACTGCAGACGTTGCGCGTGGTCACCGCCCTGCCCCGCCGTCCGGCACACCGTGCCCGGATCGTGTCTGCCGCGTGGCGTTCGGTCGTGCGCAACGATCTGGCGGACAACTTCAACTACGGCCACAACGGCACGCTGCGTGCCCAGCTCGACCCGGACAGTGGCCGCATCCTGCGCGTGGTTCGCGCCCATCCCTCCGGTTTCGGCATGGAGGATGTGGAGCATCACCCGGTCACCGGCCAGCGCCTGACCGGTGAATACCTGCCCGACTGGGCTTGCGTCAGTGCCATGCTGAGCGACCGGGCCGCGCTGTTCCATCCGATACGTCTGGTGGGCTGGGATGTGGCGCTGACGGCAGAAGGGCCACGCGTGCTGGAAGGCAATTTCTGGTTCGACCCGGGCGACAATGCCTGCGGCGGTGCACGCATCATCGAGCAGCGCCTGCCCGCCTGACATGCGATAATCCGCGCGCCTTCACTGCCACTGCCATGTCATGCCAATCCGCCTGTCGTTTTGTGGGGACCTGTGTCTGGGCCTGCGGGTCAGGACGGTCATCGAGCAGCACGGCCCGGACTTTCCCTATCGCCACCTGGGGGCCGTCCTGTCCGAGGCCGACCTGACCATTGCCAATCTGGAATGCCACCTGTCGAACCCGGCCGGGCTGGGCCATCGCAACGGACGCATGGCGATTGCCCCCGAACAGGCCCGCGGGCTGTGCGGCAGTGGCATCAAGCTGGTCAACCTGGCGAACAATCATGTCATGGACAATGGCGAGGCAGGGCTGCGCGCCACCCTCGACGCCCTCGACGCCTGGGGCCTGCCCCATTTCGGCGCGGGCCACCGGTTGTCGCAGGCCGAAAACGTGCTGTACCTGAAGCATGAGGGCTTGCGCCTCGCCTTCATCGGGGCCTGCGACTTTTCCCCGCACTTTGCCAGCGACGCATCCGGAGGCATTGCCCCGCTTGACGAGCCGGCGCTGCTGGCACGGGTGCGCGAGGCTTGCGGACAGGCCGACGCGCTGATTGTCAGCCTGCATGCCGACGTGGAGTTCAGCCCACATCCCGCACCGTGGCGCATCCGCCTGTCCCGGCAACTGGTCGAGGCCGGAGCGCGACTGGTGATCCAGCATCATCCCCATGTCGTGCAGGGCGTGGAGACCTACCGCAACGGGCTGATTGCCTATTCGCTGGGCAACTTCGTGTTCTCGGTGGCCGACAACGCCTATCAGAGTCGCTGGCCCGGCACCCGTGAAGGGCTGCTGCTGCATGTCACACTCGACCCCGACACGCCCGACGCACCGCCCTCCTGGTCGATCACCGCACTGGGCATAGACGACACCCACTCGCCCTATCCGCTGGAAGGCGAGGCGCTCGACGGTTTCATCGCCCGCTTCGACACTTTGTGCAGTGAGCTGACCCACCCCGATACGGCTCGCCAGGGCTGGCGCACGCGCGCACGCGCGGAGTATCTGTCGCGCCTCAAGGATGCGTACTGGGATGTGCGGCGTGGCCGGGTGCGCGGTGCCCTCGCCGAGCTGGCCTGTCTGCGTCGCCCCGAATACCGGCGCATCGCGAGCGATTTGCTGGGTATGGGGCGCATGACAAAGGCGCGACGCTGAATCCGGCAGCGCCCCGGGCTGCTCACCCCGCCAGCCGCCCCTGCGCCTCCAGCGCAGCCAGGGTGACCAGCGCCCCGACCATGTCATCCACCGGCCGCCCCTTGCGCCGCTGCGCTTCCAGCCGGGGAATGATCCGCTCGCCGAACAGCGCATGTGCCCAACTGGAAGCGCTCACATGCGCATCGAGCTGGGCACGAAAGTCGGCGCTCTCGCGCAGCAGCCGGGAAAAATTGGTTTCCGACTCACGCAGAAAGCGCCGGTCGGGCAGCAGGTGGTTCAGGTTGCGCATCAACGGCCCGCGCAGCCGGCGCAGCCATGAACGCTTGCGCAAATCCATCACCGGCAGGCCGGACTTGTCGTACCGGATGCGCGCCAGCGCGGGATCGAGCCGGTTGATGATGTGACGGTAGAGCAGCGCGTTCTGGCGCAGGCTGCGCGGCAGGGCGAGCGCGAAGTCGATCAGCTCGTGATCCAGCCCCGGGGTCCTGACATCCAGATAGTTCTGGTTCAGCCGCACGATGTTGTAGACCAGCCGCCGGCTGCGGTTTTCCACATAGTAGCGCTGGGTCGCGTTCCAGCCCGCCGGCTCCACCAGCGTGGCCTGCGCCACCGACTCGGCCAGCGTGCGCAGAACTTCACTTTCGGTACCGATCTCCAGAAAACTGGCCCGGTAGCGGGCAATGTTCATCTGCGCATCGAACAGTCGCTGCGGGGGCGCGTTGGAGACAAAGCTCGCCTTGAAGAGATAGTCCTGGAAGAAACCATCCACTGTGGCTTGCGCACCGTGCGCCTGCGCCAGCCGATGGACACTGTCGGCCAGGCGCCAGTGTGCGGCATTGAACTCTCCGGTCTCCAGCCTCAGATCGAGCCGGGTCGCCTGGCTCATCCAGTCGCTGGAGCTGTACACCACCAGCGAACGGCCATAACGCGCAGCAATCTCGTGGGCAATCGGCAGCTCGTAGCGGCCCAGGTCTTCGGTGTGGAACAGCACGCTCTGCGGCACGTCCGCCTGCCACAGAGCCAGATTGCAGCGCGAGTCAAAACCACCGGTCACCGGCAGGGCCAGCCGCGCACCGTCCAGCGGTTGCGCCCGTGCGTGCGCCGCCCGCAGCACATCGATGGCGTCATCCAGGCTCGCGGCCACCTCGCCCTGCTCTTCCGGAAGCTCGGGAAGCTGCCAGTAAGCATGCGCACTGCGCACCCCCTCGTGAGGCGAGAGCTGCAGGTCGCAGGCATTCGGCAGCGCCTTCACCCCGGCCAGAGGTGTGGCCACACCCAGCGGCTGCCCCAGCAGCACCCATTGATACACCCCGAGCGGATCGGGCTGCGTGAAACCGGCTTTCACCATGTCCAGCAGGCGGCTGGAAAACAGCGCATGACCGTGCGCGCACCCCCAGTACAACGGAATCGAAGCGATGCGGTCGGTCCTGACCGACAGGGCGCCCCCCTCCCCCTCGGCAAAGTGCAGAAAAGCGCCGTTGTACTCGACCGCGCCCCCCACATCGTCCACGCCGGCAGTGCGGCAACGCCGGTCGTGAATCAACAGACCACCGGCCCGCACCTCGACCACATGGCTGTGATCGCACACCACCCGGATGCGCCAGCCCGCCAGCTCGCACACATGCTCCGGAAATGTCGTCGTTTCCTGCTCGGCAGCCTCGCGCGCAAACGGCCATTCGGCCCGGGCCGCGCACCCCTGAACAACCAGCATCCATGCTCTCCCCGGGGCCGGCGCTCAGGCCCTGCCCCCGTATCCACCCATGCCGCCAACGCCACCCACTCCGGCCCCCATTGACCCAAGGCCCTTCTCCGCCGGACGAGCAAGCGCCGGTGCCTCATCCAGTTCCCTGCGCATGATGATCGCCAGCGCCACAAAGGCATACACCAGATTGAAATAGGCCACATCCAGGAAAGCTCCGGCGACCATGTACCCCACCAGCCCAACCTGAATCGCCCACGCATACTCGGCCAGCCAGCGCTTGCCCGAGCGCTGCACGGCCGTCTTGCGTATGCGCCCGAGCGTCAGCAGAGAAAAACCGATGAGCAGCAGGAAGACTGCCAGCCCCCCAAAACCATGCTGCCCCAGCAGCTGGAAGTACAGACTGTGCGGCGACAGCGCATGACGCCAGCGGCCTTCGAAATTTGCGTAGCTGATGTACCAGGCATAACCCATCTCGACATTGCGGAACCCTTTTCCCAGGATCGGATTCTCCCGGGCAATGTTCCAGTTCGCCCCCCATGACTGGATGCGCTGCATGGCCGACTCGTCTTCCTCGTAGGTCTTGATCGTGCTCCAGCGGTCAACCAGACGCTCCGGCGCCGACACCCCGGCCACCGCCACGCCCAGCACGGCCAGTCCGATCATCACGCCCTTGCGCTTCATGCGCCAGAAAATGAACGGTGCCACCGCCAGCAGGCCAAGCAGCGCGCCGCGTGAGTATGTGGCCAGAATCGCCAGCACGGTCAGCCAGAACACGCCATAGAACCCCAGCCCGACAATGCGCATGTGCCGTTTCAGGAAGGCCCAGCCCGGCTCGATCCATTGGCCGTGGAACATGCGCGCGCTGGCCAGCACCAGGGGCAGGACCATCACCATCGCCAGGCCGATGTAGGTGTTGCCTTCGATGAACGAACCCAGCGGCCCCTTCACCATGGCCCCGCCACCGGTCGTGATGGCGAAAATGCCGCCCTTCAGCCCGTAAAAAGCGATCGAGAAAGTCACCACCAGCAGCAAACCGATGATGCGCCTGTCCCCGTAGATGAGGATCGGCGTCAGAAAGGTCATCAACAGTATCTTCATCAACTGCTGCCACTGCGCCCAGGCACCATCGGAGTTGATCGCGAAGGCCGAGGTCATGGTCACATATCCCACCAGCACGAACATCATCACCATCTCGCGCTTCATCGGCAAGGTACGCTTGTCGCGAGCAAGCACCAGAGCCACCAGCGTGGCCGCCCCAATCAGCGAAGCAATCGGGAAATGACGCATGAAGCCCCAAGTGAGCCCGTGGGGTGCCATGAGCCCCACCCAGAACCAGGCCAGAATGCCGGTCCAGGGACGCAGCAGGATCAGTGGCACCAGCCCGCATACCAGCACGAAAAGCACAATGTCGCGCATCGACGGCCCGCAGCCTCACTCGTCCAGACGGTAGCCGGCCTGCTCCAGCATGTTGCGCAGGCCCGGCAGCGGAAAGCCCAGCGCATAGGCCCGGCGGGCGTGTTTCAGCGCGGTCTGGTGGTCGTTCATGCGAAACATCATCAACCCCACGTTGTAGCGTACGTTTGCATTGTCCGGCGCCAGATCGACAGCGCGCTCCAGCATGCGACGCGCCTCGTCCCGCTTGCCCACCCGCTGCAAATAGGTGCCGTACAGCATCGGCACCATGCCATCGTCCGGATTCACATGCATGGCCCACTGAAAACGGCACTCCACCCGCACCTTGGCACCCAGCGGACGCGGGCTATTCTCGCGCAGCACCAACCGCACCAGCGCATCGAGGGCCTCATGGTGGTTGGGAAACCAGTTCAGGGTGTATTCCAGATCGCCGATCAACGTGCTGGTCACGCCCCGCGCACCGCCACGCAGCGTGCGTACATCGTTGTTGAAGTGGTGAGACTCCACGGCGCGCAGATACTTGCGACGGTCTTGCGGGTTCAGATAGTCGCGGGCGGCATACTGCGCCTCTCGTGGCGGGCAAATGAATGCCTCCGCCCGGACGGGCTGCGACCACCACAGCGACAACAACACCAGCCATACAGCCGGCACGCCCCATACCCGGACACGGGGCTGACGCCTGAAATTTTTGGATGAATGCATCGTCGTCCTCCAGTCCAGCAACGCAGGCATTGTAGACCAATGGTTTGCCTGCATCCGCACGAATCTCAGCACAAACTCCGGCAGCCCGGCCGCATTTCATGCCAATGGAACAAACCGCACAAACGCAATCAGGCATAATGCGGGCTGGCGGGCCACGCCCTGGCCCGCCATTCGTTCGTGACTCGTCCAGGGAGCCATCGCTTGACCACGCCGACCACCGACCGCCGCCCCAGGCTGCTCGTGTTCACTCATGTCTACCCCAATGCGGCCCAGCCCAACTACGGCCTGTTCGTGCGCGAGCGCATGCGCCGCGTGGCCGAAGAGCTGCCGCTGGAGGTGGTGTCTCCAGTGCCATGGTTCCCGTTCCAGAGCCTGCTGCGCAGGTTCAAGCCGCATTACCGGCCCGCAGTGCCGCGCTATGAGGAGCAGGGCAACATCCGTATCCACCATCCGCGTTTTCTGAGCTTTCCTGGCTTCATGAAATGGACCGATGGCTTCTTCGAAGCCGTGTGCAGCCTGCCCACCCTGCGCCGCATCAAGCGCACATCCGGTTTCGACATCATCGATGCGCATTTTGTTTATCCCGACGGTGTCGCGGCACGTCTGCTCGCACGCTGGCTGGAGGTGCCCTACACCATCACGCTGCGCGGCAGCCTGACCCGCTTCTGGTCCAGCCCGGCCGACAAACGCCAGATCGACCGCGCCATGCGCGAGGCCGCGCGGGTGTTTTCGGTGGCCGACTCGCTACGCCAGGACGCGATTGCCGCCGGCCAGTCGCCCGACCATGTTCAGGTGGTAGGCAACGGCGTGGATCTGGAACGCTTCCGCCCCGAAGACCGCGACACATGCCGCCAGCGCCTGAACCTGCCGGTCGATGCACGGGTGCTGGTGTCGGTGGGCGGACTTACCGAACGCAAGGGTTTTCACCGGGTCATCGAGGTGCTGCCGGCCTTGCTGCGCGACTGGCCCGACCTGCACTTCGTGATTGCCGGCGGCGCCAGCCCGGAGGGCAACAACCGCGCCGAACTGCTCGCCCAGATCGACGCACTGGGGCTGGGCGGACGGGTGCACCTGCTTGGGCCGGTACCCCCGGACGCACTGCGCTTCATCTACTCCGCTGCCGATGTCTTCGTGCTCGCCACCCGCTTCGAAGGTTGGGCCAACGTGTTCCTGGAGGCTTCGGCCTGCGGCGTGCCCATCGTCACCACCCGTGTCGGCGGCAACGCAGAAGTGGTCAGCTCGGAGGACATCGGCCTGCTGGTCCCTTACGGCGATGCCGAAGCCCTGCGCGACGCACTGGCCCGTGCCCTGGCTACATCCTGGAACAAGGCCGCCATCCTCGAACACGCCCGCATCAACGCCTGGCAAACACGCATCCCGCAACTGGTCAGCGCCTTTGAAGCGATCCACGCCCGTCACGCCCGACAGCCATGACCCTTGCCCGCACCCTGCACAGCCAACTGGTTTCCGGCCTGCTGTTCCCGTTGCAGGAGCGGCTCAAGCGGCACACCACCACCACGTTGCTCGGACAGCTTGAGCACAGCCAGTGGCTGGGGCTGGGTGCGATACGCGCCCTGCAGGGCGAACGGCTGCACGCCTTCATGACGCACCTGGCCACCTCGGTGCCGTTTTATCGTGGCTGGCTGGATGAGCATGGACTCACCCCCGCCGACTTTCGCGACCCCGGCGCCCTCGCCCGCCTGCCGGTCACCGACAAGCCCTTCATGCGCGCGCACTTCGAGGCCCTCCGCAGCGAGCACGCACACGACCTGATCGGCGCGCGCACCAGCGGTTCATCGGGCGAGCCGCTGCACTTCCTGCTCAGCCGGCCGCGCATCAGCTTTGACATCGCGGCCAAGTGGCGGGCCACCCGCTGGTGGGATGTGGACATCGGCGACCCTGAGCTGGTGCTCTGGGGCGCCACGCAGGAGAACAGCGCGCAGGACAGGGTGCGCGAATGGCGGGACCGGCTGTTCGCCACCCGCCTGATCCCGACCGGCGAGCTGAGCGACGCCCGCCTCGACCAGATTCTCGGCATCATGCGGCAGACGCGCCCGAAACAGCTGTTCGGCTACCCCTCCGCCCTTGCCCGCCTGGCCTTTCGTGCCATCGAACGTGGCCTGCCGATGAACGACCTGGGCATACGGGTCGCCTTCTGCACCTCCGAAGTGCTGCGCCCCGAGTGGCGCCAGGCCATCGCGAGCGCCTTTGGCTGTGGCGTGGCCAACGAGTACGGCGCACGCGACGCCGGTTTCATCGCGCGTGAATGCCCTCAGGGGGGGCTGCACATCACCGCCGAGGAGCTCATCGTCGAGGTGGTCGACAGCACCGGCGAGCCCCTTCCCCCCGGCGAGGAAGGGGACATCCTGGTCACCAATCTCGCCGGACCGGAGTTCCCCTTCCTGCGCTATCGCACCGGCGATCGGGGTGCGCTCAGCCCCCTGCAATGCCCCTGCGGCCGTGGCCTGCCGCTGCTTCAGCAACTCAGCGGCCGTGCCAATGACGGCCTGCGCAGCACACGCGGCGGCTGGGTGCACGGCAGCGCCATCAACCACCTGATGCGCGACCTGCCCGGTCTGCGCGCCTACCAGGTGGTGCAGCACGAACCGGACAGGGTAAGCATTGCCATTGTCACCGACACGCCGCCCGACCCGGCACACACCGACGCCCTGGCGCACCGGTTGCGCACGCTGCTGGGCGACGAGGTGCGCTGCGAAGTGCAGCGCACCTCACACATTCCACCGGCGGCCAACGGCAAGTTCCGGCACATCATCTGCACACTGCCTCCCCCCGGGATGCCTGCCGCACCGAACCCCCGCTCATGAGCACGAACGCCCTGCACCCACTCACCCTGGCCCTGTCGCTGGCCTCGCCGGCCGGCGCCCGCAACCGCCTGTCCATCCTCATCCATCACCGGGTGCTGCCCACCACCGACCCGCTGCAGCCCGAGGTGCCCGACTGCAGCACCTTCGACTGGCAAATGCGCCTGCTCGCCCGCCACTTCAATGTGCTGCCACTGGCCGAAGCCGGCCGGCGGCTGCGCGAAGGCAGCCTGCCGGCGCGGGCAGCCGCGATCACCTTCGACGATGGCTACGCGGACAACCTCACCCATGCCCTGCCGATTCTGCAGGCCCACGGTCTGCCGGCCACCTTTTTCATTGCCACCGGCTTTCTGGACGGCGGCCGCATGTTCAACGACACGCTCATCGAACTCGCCCGCCGCCTGCCCGAGGGGCGCCACGACCTTGCCAGCATCGGGCTGGCACAGGTGGAGGTGACGGATGCCGCCAGCCGCCGCGCCCTGATCCGCACCCTGATCGGACATTTCAAGTACCAGCCGATGCTCGAACGCAAGCACCGCTGCGAAACGCTGGCCGCACAGTTCGGCCTGCAGCTGCCCACCGACCTGATGCTCACCCGCGCGCAACTGCGCACCCTGCACCACAGCACCGGCGTGGAGATCGGCGCCCATACCAGCCACCACCCCATCCTCGCCCGGCTGGACGACGCGCAGGCGCGCGAGGAGATCGTCGCCGGAAAACAGGCCCTGGAAACCCTGCTCGAACAGCCCGTGCGCCTGTTTGCCTATCCCAACGGCCGCCCGGGCAAGGACTATCTGCCCCAGCATGTTGCCATGGTGCGCGAGGCCGGCTTCGATCTGGCCGTGTCCACCGCCCCGGCCGCAGCCGACCGCCATGCCGACCCGTTGCAACTGCCCCGTTTCACCCCTTGGGACGGCACCCCGTTGCGTTTTGGCCTGCGCCTGCTGCACACCCTGCTGCGCCGGCCAGCCTGACGCATGAAGCCAAACATCGTTTCACTCGATGCCCTGTGCCAGCGCCAGCTCGACGGTCTGCGGGCGTGCATCGGCGCGGACGGCTGCCTGCACGACCCGCTCGACGCCCGGGACAGCCCGGTCGACCACTACGGACACTGCAGCCTCGCGCTGGCGCTGGTGCTGAACAATGCGCCCGGCGATCCTGCACTGGCGCAAGCACTGCTCACGCACTGGCAGGCCCCCCCCCCCGACGACCGGGGACACCACCCCTTCAACCATCTGTTGCTGCAACTCGCCGGGCAACACCTCGCCCGCCGGGGCAACGCAGACCCGGCGCCGCTCATTGCCCTGCTCGCCCGGGGCCCGGCGCTGTGCCCCCTGCGGCAGGACTACCCTTCGAACAACTGGGGGCTGCTCGCACAGGCGTGCCGGGTGCTGGCCCATCTCGACACGTCCCCCACAGCCCCCCCTCAGGCACTCGACGACAGCCGGGCGCTTGCCGACTATGTCGCCCTGCTCGACCGCTGGATGACGCCGGCGGGTGGCTTCATCGACTTTCCTGCCCAGCCGCACGCGGGCGAGGCCATCGCCACGCCGATGGCCTATCACCACAAGGCCCTGTTCCTCACGGCCCTGCTGGCCCGGTTGACCGGTGCCCCTGCGCTGATGCCCCGCCTGCGCAGGCTCTACGGCTGGCTGGTGCACTGCTGGGACGGTCCCGGCGGGTTGGCCGGCGGACTGGGGCGCAGCAGCCATGCATTGTTCGGCGATGCCTGCCTGCTGGGTGCGCTGATTCTGCTGGGTGAAACCGACACCCTGCCCCCGCCCGCCGATGACGCTCAACCTCCGTGTGCGGAAAGCCCGGTCAAGGCCCTGTGCAGGCGACTGCAGGCACAGTTCCGTCCGGACGGCCTGCTCTGGCTGGACCCTGCAGGCCCCACACAGGGCGCGGCGGCCTGGGATGAATACATGCACCTGTCGGTGTACAACGCCTGGTTTGCTGCAGTGCTCGCGCTGTGTCGCACACTGGGCCCGCTGCCCGCCCCCCTGCGTCAGGCACACCGGCTGCACTGGCAAGGCGACGCAGCCGGCCGTTTTCATGACGCATGGGCGGGCGTGCTGTGCTTGCGCAATGAGGACCGCAGCATGGTGATGATCGGCACCTGCGGGCAGGCGGCACAATCGTTCAGCCAGCAACAGGTGGAACTGCGCTACGCAGGAGGGGTGGTGCTGCATGCCCGCGACCACGCCGGCCAGCTCAAGGCCGTGCCGCCGCTGCGGGTAGCGCGCACCCGCCTGCTGGACGAGCCCGCACTGGCGGGTGCCACGCCACTGTTCCTGAGCAATGGGGTGTTGTACGGATTGAGCCGTTTCGAACAGGTGGAGGTGACACCCGGCAAGGGGGCGTCCTGTGAGGAGGCCGGAGCGCCCTGTGAGGTCCGCCTGCGCGGTCAGCCACAGGCGCTGCACCGTGTCGCCCCCAGCGGCCTGCTGGCACGTATCTGGTCGGCGCTCGACTGGCGGGTGTTCGGCGGCCGGCTGGGCAAGCGTCAGGCCCTGTCACCGCCAACGCTGCGCGGTGTTGCCTGCCAGCTCACCCTGCACATCGACCCGGTAACGCTGCAGGTAAGCCGCAGTCTGGCGTTTATTGACCCATCCCCAAAACCCCCTCCTTCCGTTCGGACTGAGCCTGCCGAAGCCCCTGGCTGGCGCTGGCTCAACCCCGATGCCCGCATCTGCCTGGACAGCGCGCCACAGCCCGGCTGGCAGTGCACACCTCTGCCCTCCAGCCTGCCGGGCGGGCACGGCTGTTATCGTTTGCCCCGTTCGGACGATAGCAGCGCTTCGTAAGGCGCTGCGTAATTGGCGATGCTGTTGCGCCAGTTACGGACTTCCTCGACAAAGCGTCGCCCCGCTGCACGCATGGCCGGCCAGCGCTCGCGATGGTCCAGCATTTCCGCCAGGGCGGTGCGCAGGGCCTCCACACTGCCAGCGGCAAACAGCCGCCCGGTTTCGCCATCGCGAATCAGTTCCTTGTGACCGCCAACATCGGAGGCCACGAACAGCCTGCCCTGCGCCATGGCCTCCAGCGGCTTGAGCGGAGTGACCAGCTCGGTAAGACGCATCGAATGACGCGGATAGGCAAGCAGGTCGATCTGGTCGTAATAGCGATTCACTTCGGCATGCGGCACCCGCCCGGTAAAGATCACCCGCTCGCCCAGGCCAAGCCGCTCGGCCTGGGCCTTCAGGCGCTCCGCCTGCGGTCCGCCCCCCACCAGCAGGAGGCGCAACAGTGGCCGCTCGTCGAGCATGCCGGCAAAGGCATCGAGCAGCAGATCCAGACCTTCATAGGCATAAAAGGAGCCCACAAAGCCCAGTACGGTGCAGCCCTCCAGACCAAGCTGCGCCCGCAGCACCGGGTCGGGGTCGCCCGAGAGCTGGAAATTCTCCACATCGACGGCATTCGGAATCACCGTGACCCGACGGGCGTCGATCCCCCTGTCCACGATGTCGCGGCGCAAGCCCTCGCAAATGGTGAACACATGGTCGACCCGCCTGAACGCCCAGGTTTCCATCATCCGGCTGACCCGGTAACGCAGGCTGCCTTCGGTGGTGGTGCCGTGGTCGACGGCGGCGTCTTCCCAGAAAGCGCGCACCTCATACACCACAGGCAAACCGTGGCGCCGGGCGGTGCGAATGGCCGGAATGGCATTGAGCACCGGCGAATGCGCATGCAACAGGTCAGGGCGCAGTTCGCGCACCAGCGCATCCAGCCGGGTCTCGGTGGCCCGCATCTGGCGCAACTCGTGCACCCCGGCCGGGCCCGCAGGCGGCACCGGGGTGCGGTAAAAGGCCAGACCGTCGACCTCCTCGAGACTGTCGGCCGTTGCCCCCTGCTTGGGTGAGGTCAGATGCACCGTCTCCCAGCCACGCTGGCGCTGCTCGCGCAGGATTGCCGCCGTACGAAAGGTGTAGCCGCTGTGCAGCGGAATCGAGTGATCAAGAATGTGAAGAATGCGCATGATGACCGTAAGTGCGTGAATGAAGGGCGCGAGGATGCAAGGTTCGGGGCGCAGCCACCGTCACACCACAGCGGCGCCGGCGGCATGCGTGCGCAGCGGTGTGTCGCTGCAGGCAGGCGTGGCCATCGCCGGGCTGTCGAGCTGGCGCAGGAAGGCGTCGAACATCAGCAGGCTCCACAGGGGGGCGCTGTAGTCGCGCATGCCGGACTGATGGGCATCGACCAGATGCATCAGGCAGTCGGGATTGAAGAAACCGGTCTGCATCAGCCGTTCGCCCAGCACCGCCTCGCGCACCCGCTCGCGCAGCGGCCCCCGGAACCAGCGTGCCAGCGGCACCGAAAACCCTTTTTTGGGGCGGTACAGCACTTCATGCGGGAGCAAGGCTTCCATGCCTTTCTTGAGCAAATACTTGCCTTCGCCCTGATGAAGCTTGAGTGCGGACGGCAGGCTGGCCAGCCACTCCACCAGTTCGTGATCCATCAGCGGTTCGCGCACTTCCAGCGAATGCGCCATGCTGGCCCGATCCACCTTGGTGTTGATGTCGCCCACCAGATAGGTGCGGGTGTCGATGTACTGCACCATCGCCAGCGGATCGTCCTGTCCGGACGCCTGGGCGCGGGCACGGAAGATATCCACCGCGTTATAGCCCCCCAGTTGCGACTTCAGTGCGCGCGAAAACAACTGCGTGCGCAAATCGTCGCGCACGATCGACACCGCATGGAAATAAGCCGCCGCCGAGTCACGAGCCAGCGCCTGGAAGGTGGTTTTCGCACGGAACATGCGGGGGGCCCAGTCGGCCTTGGGGTACAGCCGCCCGAGTGTGCCAAACACGCTCTGGCGCAGCCCCAGGGGCAGGCGACCGCGCAGGCGCTCCTCGGCCACATGCCGGCGATAGCGCCGATAACCGCCGAAGCTCTCGTCCCCCCCGTCGCCCGACAAGGCCACGGTGACATGCTTGCGGGCAAGCTGGCACACCCGGTAGGTGGGCATCGCCGAGCTGTCTGCATAGGGTTCGTCATACAACCCGGCCAGGGCGTCGATCAGATCGAAGTCGTCCGACACCACCGTCTCCACATGGTGGCGGGTGCCGTAGCGCTCGGCCACCATACGGGCAAACTCGGACTCGTTGAAGGCCGGGTCCTCGAAGGCAATCGAACAGGTGTTCACCGGGGTCTCGCTGAGGCCGGCCATGATCGCCACCACGGCGCTCGAATCCACCCCGCCCGACAGGAAGGCACCCAGCGGCACCTCCGCAATCATGCGCAGTCGAACCGATTCACGCAGGCGGTGCATCAACTCTTCGCAGGCCGAATCGGCATCGATGCGCGTATCCAGGGTGAAGCGCACATCCCAGTACGGCCGAGGCTGGGGTCTTTCGGCCTGACCACGCCGAACGCTCAGGCACGCTCCGGCCCCCAGCTTGTGAGCGCCGCGAAAGATGGTGCGTGGCTCGACGATGTAGCCCAGCGCAAAATACTCCTCGACCGCGAGCGGGTCGAACTGGCGGTCGAGGGCCGGATGCTGCATCAACACCTTCAGTTCGGAACCGAAGATCAGGCAATCGTCGTCCAGCCAGGCATAGAACAGGGGTTTCACGCCGAGCCGGTCACGCGCCATGAACAGGGTGTCGCGGTTGCGGTCGTACAGCGCAAAGGCAAACATGCCCCGGAAACGCTCCACGCAGGCCTCGCCCCACGACTCCCAGGCGTGCACGATGACTTCGGTATCGCTGCGCGTGTGAAACACATGCCCGAGCGCTTCGAGTTCGGGCACCAGCGACTGGTAGTTGTAGATTTCGCCATTGAACACCACCACCACCGAACCGTCCTCGTTGAACAGGGGCTGCTGCCCGGTGGACAAATCGATGATGGACAGCCGGCGATGCGCCAGCGCCACCCCCGGCGCAAGAAACAGCCCGCCCTCGTCCGGACCACGGTGGTACTGGATGTCGTTCATCCGCTGCACCAAGGCACGATCCATTTCTCGCGTGCCACGAAAGTCAAAGATTCCGGCGATGCCACACATGCTGATTTCCCGTTGCTGTTGGGTCGGTTCTTCGGTCTTGCCTCAGCGCCCGCCCGGCCGCCTGAGACTGTCCAGATAAAGCTGTTCGTAGGCACGCACCATGCCCTGCAGGCTGAAACCGTCCTCGACGCGCGCACGCGCACGCGCCCCGTCCTGCCGGCGCTGCGCCTCGTTCTCCACATACACGCTCATGGCCTGCGCCAGCGCCGCTTCGTCGCCGGCCGGCACCAGCAGGCCGCACTCCCGGTGCACCACCAGTTCGGGATTGCCCCCGACACGGGAGGCGATCACCGGCAAACCGCTGGCCATCGCCTCCAGCACGGTGTTCGAGATGCCTTCGGCGCGCGACGGCAGCACGAACACATCGGCCGCACGCATGACCGCATCCACATCGGCCCGCTCGCCGGCAAACCACACCACCGGCGCCAGGCCAAGCGCCTCGGCCTCGGCCTGCAGGGGCGTCCGCAAGGGGCCGTCCCCGACAATCATCAGGCGCAGCCGCGCGCGCTGCGCCGGCAGTTGCTGCAGCACACGGGCAAAGGCGCGCAGCAGCAGGGACTGATCCTTGATCGCCTGCAGACGGCCGACGGTGGCAAACACCTGCAGCCCGGCGTCGTTGAACGGCGAACCGGCCAGCGCGGCCCGTCCGCCGCCATCGGCCGGGCTGAAGCGTTGCACATCCACCCCGTTGCAGATGCGCTGCACCCGCCTTGCGGCAATGCCCACGCGGCCGGTGAGATAGGACTCGATGTCGCGGGAGAGGGCCACATAGCGATGTACAAAGGGGCTGTAGAGCCTGCGGATGAAGCGGTTCTTGCGCCCCAGCCCATCGGGGTCGGACACATCCCAGCCGTGCTCGCCATGAATGCGGGCACGGACGCCGGCCAGCGCGGCCGGCACCTGTGCCTCCAGGGCAGCAAGGTTGCGGGTATGCACGATGTCCGGGCGCAGGCTGCGCAACAACCGGTAAAGTGCCGGGTAGATGCGCGCAGTCTGCCCGGGGGGCTTGTGCAGTGTGTGCACCTGCAGATCGTTGCGCTGGATGCGCGCGAGAAACGCCGGGCTGCAATCGGTCAGTGCGATCAGCGCATGGCGGAACTGCTGGCCAGGCAGATGGTTGATCAGGTTCACCACACCATTTTCCAGGCCGCCGGCATGAAAACTGAACACGATGTGCGCAATCAGCGGTCGCTGCCCGTTGTGCTCACTCATGCCCCTGCACCTCTCCCAGCAGCCGGTCCAGCGCATCGCCATGGGCCTGCACGAAGGCTTCGGCGACTTCATGCGCCCGTGCCATGCCGCCCACGTCGTCGCGGTAGCCCGCATACACCGCCACGAAGGCGGCATCATCGGGTTGGCCGGTCAGGCGGTCCAGCCCGAGATAGACCTTGGCCAGCACATCGCTGGTGATCCGGCTGCGGTTGGTCCAGTACCAGTGCCACACCGACAGGCGCAGCCCGTCCTCGCGGCGCAGGCGGGTGTGCAGCACGCGCTGCGCCGCGAGGACGGCCGGACGGCGCCCTGCGATCATCAACCAGGCCTGCCCGCCATCGCGCGCAAGCAGCCGGTTGTGCCAGGCCACCATCTCGTAGTCCTCACGCTGGCGGGCATAGTAGGCGATGTACAACACCACCTGCTCGCCATCGCGGTCACGCCGGTAGGTTTGCAGCAACTCGCCCCGGTGTCCCGAGTAGTCGGGCAGATAACCGAACGGCTCACCGCCCACCGCTTGCCAGCCGGGCGCTGCGGGCGGGGCCTGCAGGGACAGCACGAACGGTTCGACCGGGGGGTCGATGACGCGCTCGAGCACCGGAAACGACGCCGACACCACAGCCAGCACGGGCAGCAGATACAGGCGGTGCGGTGTGCCGGGCAACGCCTGCACGCTGGCCGCCGGTGGCGGCTGCGCGGGCGCCTCCTCATGCCAGAAGCCACCGATCCAGAACATCAGCACGATGACCACGCCAAAGAACAGCCAGCCATAGATGAGGTGATCAACACCGGCGGCGAGGCGGTTGTCGCTCAGGTAGCCCAGCAGCACGATCAGATAGGCGCGCAGCCAGTTGGCCACGATCGGCACCACCAGCGCCACCAGCATGAACAGCAGCCGGCGCTTCAGGCTGACATAGTTCAGATAAGCATACAGCGCGCCCACGAACAGCGACGCGGCCAGATAGCGCAGGCCGCTGCAGGCCTCCACCACCGACCAGCTCCCATTCGGAACGATGAAGAACAGCCCTTCCTGATACACCGGCACCCCCGTGAGGCGCAGCGCAAACACGGTGAACTCTGCGGTGTAATGCATCAGTACCGGCAGCATGAACTCGCCCGCCGGCAGACCGAAGAACAGGAACAGGGTCGGGAACAGCAGCACGCGCCCGGCCCGCGTGCCCAGCATCGCGGGTACGCTCAGCGCGAGCAGTGCAATCAGCGCAAAATGCGCCACGCCATCGACCGACACCAGCCGCGCAAGCAGCCACGCCCCCCCCGCCAGCGCCACCGCCGGCACGGTCCACAGGGCTGGCAGCGGCGTGAGCATGGCCAGCCGGGCGCGCTTGCGCCACACCAGCCAGGCGCATACGGGCAGCACGGCCAGACCGTGTGCATAGGTATCGGAGCGCAACCAGATGCCCGCAATCTGGCTGGCGGTGGGCCAGTACCAGGCAACGATCCATGCCAGGCCGGCTCCCAGCGCCAGCAGCATCGGCCAGGGCGAACGCTTGTCGTCCACGCTCATCGTCCGCTCTCCACGCGACGCTGAACCGTCTGCCCGGTCGGCCATTCATCGGACAACAGGGCATCGAAGGCCGCCAGATGGGCCTGCCAGCTATAGTGCAGCAGCACGCACTCGCGCGCGGCCTGCCCCATGCGCTCGCGGGCGCCGGCGTCTGCGCTCAGCTCGAGAATGCGCGCCACAAAGTCTTCCGCCTCGTCTGCCGGCATGAAGTCCTGCCCCGGCACGCCCTCCAGACCAGCGGCAGAGGCGGCGGAAACCACCACCGGCCGCGCCATGGCCATCGCCTCCAGCACCTTGTTCTGTATGCCGCGCGCGATGCGCAACGGTGCGACCACCACATCCGCATGCTCGATCCAGGGGCGGATGTCATCCACCGCGCCCGTCACCACCACCTGCCCGGAGGCCAGGGCCTGCACTTCCGGCGCGGGATTCATGCCGACGATGTAGAAGCACACGCCCGGGCAGTGCTGTGCCACCTGCGGCAGCACCGAGTGCACGAACCAGCGCACCGCGTCGATGTTCGGCCAGTAATCCATGGCGCCGGTAAACACCAGCTTCAATGCCCCCCCCGGATAGGGGCTGGGGGCGCCCTGCCCGGGTGCAAAATGCCGGGCATCGACGCCATTGCACACCGGGACCACCCGCGCAGGGCAACCCGGCGCAAGGCGGTGAAACAACGCCGCTTCTTCTTCGGTGACAAAGGTGCAGGCCTCCACCGCCGCCGCCATGCGCTGCTCGAAATCGAGCAGCAGGCGGGCTTCGCGGCGATACAGCCAGGCCATCGGCCCACGGCGCTGTTCGGCGTACTGCGCCCACTTGGCCGAGTCGACATCGCAGAAGTCGATCACCCTGCGCTTCAGAGGCAGCCCTTCGAGGTACTGCGCCATCGGCCCGGAAAACACCAACCCCAGCGCGATGTCCTGCCTGTCGACAACGGCCTTCACCCACTCGCGCATCATGCGATGGCGGTAATACGGCACGCTCAACGCTTCGCCCGACAGCAGGCCACGCAAGCTGCGCAGCCGGTTCGCCAGTGGATTGAACGCGACCGGAAACACCTCCTCGCACCATTCGGCCAGCGCCGGCACATGCACGGCGTCGGCCGGATCGTCGATGAAGGTGCCGAGAAACACCCGGTGCGAAGCGGCAAGCTGACGGAGCAGGTTGAACGAGCGCACCTTGTCCCCCTTGTTCGGCGGATAAGGGATGCGGTGCGTCAGGTACAGCAGTGCAGGCCGTGCGCTCATCTGCCCGCCTTAACCGAGGTTGCGCACGATGTGCGGCCCCAGCGCATTCGCCACCCCCAGCGGCAGCCGTCGCCACAGGGCAATGAAGGCACGGTACTTGGGATTCATCGGATTGTTCTGTGGCACGCTGTCGCGCTTGTACAGCCGATATTCATAGGACAGGGGCTGCGGCTCGAACCCCCAGTTTTTCTTGAAGGCATACGGCCCGGTGCCCACCTTGCTGCGCCCGTAGTCGAACAGGGTCAGGCCCTGCTCGCAGGCGCGGCTCATCAGCGCCCAGTACTTGAAGTCATTCGCCGCCACATCGCGGGCCGCCACATCGTCGCCGGCATAGTAGGGCAGCACTTCGTTGCGAAAGTAGAAGCTCAGCACCGAAGACAGGGGGCGCCCTTCCGGGGACGTCACGGTCAACACCTCGCAGGCCGGACCGAACTCACTCAACAAACGGGCAAAAAACCCCCTGGGCAGCGCAGGCGTGCCGTGGCGCAATACATTGTCGGCGTACAACGCAAAGAAGCGCGACGCGTCCGCGTCGATTTCCGCCCTCAGCCCGGCCTTGATGCCCTTGCGCACCATGGCCCGCTGCTTGCGCGGAATCGCCAGCATGTTGGCCTCGACTTCCGGCAGGATGGGCTTGCGAAAGGTGACATACAGCTCCTGTCTGGGCCAATCGGCATGGCGGGGCTGAAGGTTGCGATACTCCAGGTGCTGTACACCGAGTTGCAGCGCCAGCCGTTCGGCCGCCGCTTCGAGCTCGGCTACGGCAGCCACCTCGCCCACCGCGCCACCATACACGCAGAACGGCAGGGAAGTGAGCGCATGGCCGAACAGGCGGCTGCGCACTTCGGCCAGCGGCAGCACCGCAACGATTTCGCCGCCCCTGCGTGCGAGAAAGTACCAGGTACGATGCCGGAACACGGTTTCGATGATGCGCTGCCAAGCCGACAGATGGAAGAAGCTCGCCTCGGGACAAACCTGTACGAAGGCGTCCCATTCCGGGGCCTGCTGCGGCGTGAGGGTGTGGACTTCAATCGGGGCCATCATGACCATGTACTACCTGCTCCGTATGCGGTATGCGTGAAACGGCACCGTTCGTGGTAAACCTGTCGAACCACGCTGCCTTCGACAGGTTCAGGGCGAACGGTTTTGCTGACGAGGTACGAATCATCACGACGGTCCGATTCAGGCGGCATCGGCAAACACCCTGTCTGCCCGCCCCCATCTGAAATCGCCCAGCAGGCGGCGCAGACGCCCCTCGGTGCGTTCGAGGTTCACGTAGTGACGAAAACGGGTTTTTGCCGAGGCCTGTCGCACCCTGGGTTGCCCGGGATCGACCTCCCACGGGTGAAAGTAAAAAATTGCCGGCCGGCCATCCGTGCGGTTGACCCGCTCGATCTGCCAGCGCGATACCGCATACGGCAGCAACCGGAAAAACCCTCCGCCTCCTGCGGGCCAGTTGCGGCCCAGCCAGCGCACCGTGGTGACCGGCACCTCGACCAGACCATTGTCCAGACGATAGGGAAAACGGGGGGCATCGGGCATGCCGTAGTGGTCATGGCGCACAGGATACACGCTGGAGCTGTAGACGTAGCCCGCTTCCCTGAGCATGTCATGCGCCCACAGGTTGCCATAGCCAATGGAAAAACTCGGCGCCCGGTAGCCGGTCACCGCCTGTCCGGAGATATCTTCCAGAATCTGGCGCGCACGACGCACATCGTCCAGAAACGCCTCGGGCGTCTGGTCGCTGGCCCGCTCATGCCCGTAACCATGACTGGCCAGTTCGTGCCCGCCGGCAACGATGCGGCGCACCAGCGCCGGGTAACGCTCCGCAATCCAGCCCAGGGTGAAGAAGGTGGCCTGTGCGCCGTGCTGTTCCAGCAGACCGAGGATCAGGTCGACATTGCGCTCGACCCGGCAATCCACCTCGTCCCAGCCAGTGCGCGGAAAGTGTGGCGCAAGCGCGGAGACCTGGAAATAGTCCTCGACATCGATGGTCAGCGCATTGGTGAGCGGGGAGATGATCGGGTCCGGAGCCGGGTTGGGTGTCGCACCCGGGGTGACCGACGTCCCCGGTTCTGCATCGGTATTCATTACGGCAGCCCTCCGTTGTACAGATGCTGGTACAGATGTGCGGCGATGCGCTCCGCGGCACGGCCATCCCACAGTTCGGGCACCCGTCCGCGCTTGCCTTGCCCCGCCAGCACCTCCCGGGTAGCCGCCAGAACGGCTTCGGGGCGGGTACCCGCCAGGGTGTTGGTGCCCTGCTCCACCGTGATCGGGCGCTCGGTGTTGTCACGGATCGTCACGCAAGGTACGCCCAGCGCGGTGGTTTCTTCCTGAATGCCGCCCGAGTCGGTGAGCACCACCCGGGCATCGCGCATCAGCCCCAGCATTTCAAGATAGCCCTGCGGCGGCAGGACGATGAAACCAGGCTGGTCGAGCACCTCCAGACAACCGAAGCGCTCCAGGTTGTTTCGGGTGCGCGGATGCAGCGCGAACACCAGCGGCAGGGTCTGCGCAATCTCGGCCAGCGCCCCGATGAGGCTGCGCAGCACCTGAGGATCGTCCACATTGGAAGGGCGGTGCAGGGTCACCACCCCATAGCCCCCCGACACACGAGCGGGCTCCAGGCCCGCCGCACGCAGGATGTCGGCGGGCGGCACGGCCTTGTCCAGGCTGGCCAGCAGACTGTCGATCATCACATTGCCGACAAACACTGCGCGCTCCGCAGCGATCCCTTCGCGCGTGAGGTTGTCCAGCGCGCTGCGTTCGGTGAGGTACAGCCAGTCGGATATCTGGTCGGTGAGCACGCGGTTGATCTCTTCCGGCATGCCACGGTCACCGCTGCGCAGACCAGCCTCCACATGCAGCACCGGCACCCCCCGCTTGACCGCCACCAGCGCGCAGGCCAGCGTGGAGTTCACATCGCCCACCACCAGCACCCCGCGTGCGCCGTGCTGGTCGATGAGGGGTTCGAAGCGCTTCATGATCTCGGCCGTCTGCACGGCGTGAGTGCCCGAACCCACCCCCAGGTTCACATCCGGGCTGGGCAGTTGCAGGTCGGCAAACAGGCGGTCGTTCATGGCCGTATCGTAGTGCTGCCCGGTATGCACGAGCAGCGCCGGCACGGCCGGCCGGTGCGCCGCCAGAGCCCGCATGATCGGGGCCATCTTCATGTAGTTGGGCCGTGCGCCCACCACGCACAGCAGCGGTGCGGTCCTGTCGGTATGCAAGTTCATGATGAAGGTTTCCGTGGGGTGGCTGCTGTGCCGGTCGGGGCAGCAGCCCGGGGAGAAGGGGCAACTGCGGGGGCAACTGCGGGGGCAACTGCGGGGGCAACTGCGGGAGCAACTGCAACAGTAGCAGGGACTGTAGCGACCACTGCGGATGCGGATGCCGCCGCCCGAGGCGCTGTTGCAGGCCGGGGAGCAGGTGCCGTCGTGGTCGCTGCAGGGCGCACGGCAGGGGCCCTGGGGGCTGGGGCAACTGCCCGACCCTGTTCAACCCTGACTGCCTGAAGCAGCGCATTGAGGGTGTCGACCAGGGTCGACACCGACTGCTCCAGTACGCCCAGACGCGCCTCGATACGCTGGACATCGGCCACCGCCGCATGCTGGGCGAAGCGCTTGAGCAACTCGGGGGGCACCTGAAGACGGCGCAGGTCCACTTGACCCGCACCGGGCAACGCGGCAGCGGCCGGTTCGGACTGGGGGCCACGCGGTGCAAACTCCTCACGCAACTCGGCGATCACCGCAGCCACATGCTCGCGTCCGATCTCGTGCCGCTCATCCAGATAGGCCGCCAACAGCAGCCGGTCGCACAGGCCGTTGATGCGTCGGGGCACCCCACCGCTCCAGGCATAGATCGGCCCGAAGGCCGCATCGGAAAACTGCGGGTCGCCCTTCCAGCCGGCATGGCGCAGGCGGTGCATCACATAGCCCCGTGTTTCCTCTGCATCCATCGGCCCCAGGTGATAGGAAGCAATCACCCGCTGGCGCAACTGCTGCATCTGCGGGCTTTGCATGATGTCCCGAAACTCCGGCTGACCAACCAGGAAGCTTTGCAGCAGCGCATGGTCCTCAAGCTGAAAGTTGGACAGCATGCGCAGCTCTTCCACCGCATCGGCAGACAGGTTCTGCGCCTCATCGACAATCAGCAACGCACGCCGGCCCTGCGCGGCGAGCGACACGAACTTCGTCTCCAGCGCAAGCAGCAGGCCCGCTTTGTCCAGACCCCGCGCGGGCACGGCGAATGCCTGCGCCACCATGCGCAGGATGTCATCCTGTCCCAGCTGGGTGCTGACCAGCGTGCCCGCAACCACCTTGTCCGGGTCCAGCCGGTCGAGCACGCTGCGCAGGATGGTGGTCTTGCCCGCCCCCACTTCCCCTGTGATGACGATGAAGCCCTCGCTCTGATGCAGTCCGTAGTCGAGATAGGCCATCGCCCGCCGGTGACCACGGCTGCCAAAGTAGAAGGCCGGGTCGGGGTTGAGCTGAAAGGGTTTGGCAGTGAAACCAAAAAACGCTTCGTACATGAACTCCCTGCTCAGAATCGAATGCCCAGACTGGCGGTCACCGAGTTCTCGGTGTAGTCCGATGCATCGCCCATTGAATCGGCCTGACTGTAACGGTAGATCAGAGAGCCGGTAGCATGCTCGCCAAGCCGGCTGTTCAGCCCCATGGAAACCAGCCAGCGATCGGTCCGCTCGGAACGCTGGCCGCGACCTTCCGCGCGCGAACGCACCACCACCAGACTGGCACTGCTCAACGGCGTCAGACGGTGGGACAGCCCCAGCGACAGGGCCTGATCGTCAATCCGCTCATACTCCCTGAAGTCGTCCCGCCCATCCCGTTCGACCGGGGCCCCCAGGCGGGTGCGCTCGCTATAGCGGTACCCCAGGGTCAGGATATCCCGGCGACCGTTCATCACCAGGGCCGCACGCCAGGCCTGCTCGACAAAATAATTGTTGCTGGCAAAACGCCCCGCCTGAGCGCTCATGTCCTCCTCCACCCTGCGACGCGCCTCAAGTTCGCGCTGCGCGGGATCGGACAGATGCCCCAGGGAAGCGTAATACTGCTGATAGAGTTGCCCTTCCCGCACCCCCGGCCGGTCGTCCAGCGCCGACGAGACATCGCGCCGGGCAGACAGGGTCCATGCCGAGCGCGGCCGGCGGTGGGTCAGCTCAAAGTCATAACCCGTGCCAAAAAAGCGTTCCAGCACCTGGGCATGCAGGCGGGTGCGCGGCGACGGCAGCCACTCGCCTCCCACCATCAGGATGTCGTCGCGCTGGCGTTCGCCGAGGTCGAATTCGTTCCACTCCACCCCCCCGCCGCCATACAGGCGCAGCATTTCGAGCGGACGATAGCCGAGCAGCCCAAGCCAGCGCTGCTGAAGGACATCGGGGCGGGCATCGTCGTCATAACGTGCATGCTCCCGAAAGAACACCATCGCCCAATCCACCCGCCCGCCAGGCTGTTCGTCGATCAGCTCGACATCCACCCGGCCGATGCGTCGCTGCTCGAAATCTCCCCCGCCGGTCTGCCAGATTTCCCGATAGGCAAGGCGTGCATCCGCGAGGTCGAAGGGCCTGAGCTGCAGGCGGGGACCAACGGAAAAATCCCGGGTTTCGTCTTCCTTGCGGTTGCTCAGCCCGTCTCCCGGCCCGCGTCCATCGAGCAGCGAACGGTTCTCGCGGGTGATGCGTCCGTCAAAGTCCACAAAAAACGCATCCTTCACCGCCTCCAGCGCACCACTGCCGTTCATGACCGCATAGCGGGTGTTGCGCGCATCGTCGTGCAGATAGTGTTGAGTGCGCAGACGTGCATCGAGAAAGCCGGTAAGGCGTCCATGCTCACGACGCAGGCCCAGCGTGGGCGTCACCTCCAGCACCCAGTCCTCGATCGGGCTTTCCGACTCTGCATCCACATTGTCAGACCAGCTCAGACTGCTCAACAACCCCAGCCGGAGCATGGGCTGCCGTGGACCGGTGGGTTGCAGGTCCGGATCGGTCAACCGGGTTGCCGCGCCCCCCTCAAGCTGCCCGGCTGGCCGGCCGGTCATCGGTTGCTGCTGTTGCGCCAGCACATGCGCGGGCTCAAGGCCCGCCAGCAGGCCCACGAAAACAGAGCCAGCAGTCAACAAGCGCTTAAGCCGAGCGTTCATCCGTCCCATGACCGTACCCGTATCCATACCCATAACCATAACCGTACAACTCGGTTCCCCGCGTACCGGCCACCTTGTTGAGCAGCATGAGCTTCACCGGACAGATTTCGATGGTTTGCAGCGCGTGCCGCAACACGCCATGCGAAGTCCGTTCGGCTTCCACCACCACCACGATCTGCCCCATGTGACTGGCCAGAACCCGCGCCTCGGTCGTCGCCAGCAAAGGGGGAGAGTCAAACACGATGATGCGGTCGTGATAGCGCGTGGCCATTTCCTCCAGCATGCCCTCCATCGCCTCTGACGCAATCATCTCGGTGGCGCGCGGATGGGGCGTACCGGCCGGCAGCAGCGACAGCTTCTCGATATTGGTCCGCACGATCACATCGCTCAGATCATCGACCTCGCCACGCAACACATCCATCAAGCCCTTTTCAGGCGCCAATCCCAGCCTGGGCAAGATCGAGGGCTTGGAAAAGTCGGCATCCACCAGCAAGACCGTGAAATCCATCTCCATGGCCAGACTCACCGCCAGATTGATGGATGAAAAGGACTTGCCCTCCCCCGGCAAGGAACTGGTGACCATGATCAGATTGCCCTTGGCCACCTTCGCCGCCCCGCCGCCCTTGAAATTGCGGATCAGCGGGCGCTTGATCACCCGGTACTGCTCGGCCAGCACCGACTTGGGCCGGTCCGGCGTGACCATGCCCTGTGTCGCCAGCAGTGCAAGATCGATCTCCAGTGTGCGTGAGGCGCGCGCACCGCTCTGTGCCGACGCGGTCGGAGCACTCGCGCCCGGTGACACTCCGGCGGGACGCACTGCGCCCCGCCCGGCCCCTGACGACGGCCCGCCACCCGATGCAGCCGACTCGGACACTCGAGGCGCTTGCGACGACTCCGGAGGCGACCCCTCCGCCTTCTTCAACTGATCGAGGCGCTGTACAGCCTTTTCGATAAGACTCATCCTGATTGCCCCCTCAGTGCTGCATCATCTTCAGCATGACCACCGCAGCGCCCAGTGCCGCACCGTACATCAGCAACAGTATCGAAAAAGCCCATAGTCCGAACCGGTGCCGGCGTTGCGCCCGCGCATCGGTGACATGCGTTACCATGCCCAGCACCGGCAAACCACTCACCTCGCGCAGGGCGCGGCCATCGATGAAGGTCGGGCGCAACTGCGCCAGCAGGAACATCAACGCCAGACCTGCTGCCAGCGACGCCACGCCCGCCACCGGCACCAGCAGGATGCGATTGGGGGCGGAAGGCTTGGCGGGCAGGCTTGGCGGGTCGATCACCCTGAAATCCGCAATCCCCGCCTGTGCAGCCATTTCCACCGACATGGATGCCGACTCGCGCCGGGTAACCAGCTGGTCGTAGTTGCGCCTTTGCACATCGTAATCACGGTTGAGCTGGGCGCGCTCGGCTTCGAGCTGCGGAATCAGCTCCGAGCGCTCGCGCAGCTCGGCCAGACGCTGCTCGAACTCCGCCACCCTGGTTCGCAAGGCGCCTGAACGTGCTTCGGCATCGGCATGAGCCAGCTTCATCTGCTGATACACCGGGTTCGCGTCGAGTGCGCCGAACTGACCAATGCCGCTGGCCGCCATCACTTCGGCCTCGGCCTGACGTTGCCCCTCCAGATCCTCGATCAGCTTGCGCACAGCCTGCACATCGGGATGACTGTCGGTATAGCGCAACAGCAAACCATCCAGCGTCTTGTTCAGCGTGTCGATGCGGGCATCGATCTCCGGTACGGTGCTGAGCGTGCGCCCCGTCGTGTTGGGCAGCAGCACCGGCTCCTCGCCCACCAATTGACGCGCCAGCACATCGCGGGTGGTTTCAATCTCGCGCAATTCCAGTCGCGCCTGCTCCAGTTGCGCGCTCACCTGGGCAATGCGCGAAATGTAGTCACCGCCGCCATCGCCCAGCAGGGCCATGTGACGCAGGCGAAAGTCTTTGAGGCGGTTCTCGGCTTCGGTCAGACGTGTCTCATACTGTGCAATCTGCTCATCCAGAAAACGCCGCGCAGTATCGGTATCCTGCCGCTTGCCCACCAGGCCGGACTCGACGAACAGGGACACCAGCGCCTGCACCACGCGCTGCGCCTGCTCGGGATTTTCGTCCTGAAAGGACAGGGTGAAAATGTTGTCACGCCCCCCGGTGCGGATGCGCAGGTCACGCATCAACCGCGCAATCAGGGCGTCGCGCTGCTGCGCATTGTTCACCGACAGATCGAGGTCGGCCATGGTGATCAGCTTTTCCACATTGGGCCGGCTGATCAGGGTGCGGCTGAGAATCTCCACCTGCTGGTTCACATTCGGCTGAACGGCCAGCCCCGACATCAGCGGACGCAGCACCGACTGCGTATCCACGAACACCCGCGCCGACGACTGATACTTGTCCGGCATCTTGTAGATCATTGCACCGGCAGCGACCGCCATCAGCCAGGCGGTGAGCAGTCCCCACCAGCGATAGCGCCACATGGCCCGCAACAGGCCAATCAGCTTGGAAAGAATGTCTTCCATCGAGTCTGCTTCTTGGTTGTCTGCCCGTGCTCAGACAAGCACGGGCAGCATGCATGGGGATACGTTCCGGTCAGAACCAACTCTGCGGCACGATCAGCACATCACCCGGCAACATTTCGACATTGGCCGAAATGTCGCCCTTTTTCAGCAGGTCATGAATACGCACACTGTACTGCTTGTTGCCCTGCGCCGAGCGCAGGATGGAGGCCCGGTTGCCCGCAGCAAAATCGGTCACACCACCGACCTGGATCATCACATCCAGCAGGGTCATGCCCTGGACGTACGGAATGGCCTGCGGATGAGCGGCCTCCCCGATCACCCTCACCTGCTCGCTGTACGGACCGTTGAAGGCCGTCACGATCACGGTCACCACCGGTTCGCGGATGAACTTTGACAGCTCCGTCTCGATTTCCCGTGCCAAGGTGCTCGCATCACGCCCCAATGCCGGGAGATCTTCGACCAGCGGGGTGGTGATCTTGCCGTCCGGGCGCACCGGTACCACCATGGACAGTTCAGGATTGCGCCACACGATGATGTTGACAGTATCCCCGGGACCAATCACATAGTTGTACTCCGCATCCGCCGCTCGCGCCGGGGCCTGCGGATAGCTGGCACAGCCGGCAAGTATGCCGAACACCACCACAGCAGCAACCCAAGCCAACTTGCCAACCCGCTGCCCGAAAGAATTCACGGAAAACATCGAACACCCCCCTGTTTCATCGATGATGGCCACCCGTCCGCAGCCACCGGCATACCACCGGCCCTGTCCGAACAAGCATCGCATGGTATTCCATATACCGCCTGAATGTCACCGACCAAATTTCGCCAAAACCCCCTGAGAATGCCAGAACCACCAAAGCCCGACGAGATTCATCATACCGCTCACGCAGAATCTGCATTCCGGGAGCACGCCCTTGGGTGCAGACCCTTTGTTGATAGCAGATTCACCGTTTACAGGCCAGTATCCGCTACAGATGAAGAATCATGTAAAAGCGCGCACCCTTCATTGAGTCGGCAGACAGGGTCAGTACTGTACACTACCGCCACATTGAACCTGATCACACGCTTTCGAAACCTGCCGTGAAACCACTCGCTCTCCGAAACCTTGTAATCGACGCCCGCCATGGTGCACTGCTGTGCGCCCCGCTGACTGCCCGGGACGAGTCCGGACTGGCCACAGAACTGACCGAACTCGCCCGCAGCCCTGCGCAACTCCTTGAATGGCGCATGGACTTTTTCGACGGTTTGAACGATCCCGCACGTTGTCTTGAGGCGGCCCGTCTGATCCGCACACAGGCACCGGAACAGGCCATCATCCTGACCCGCCGATCGCAGCGTGAAGGCGGCGAGGCAATCACCCTGAACGAGCATGAAGTGCTTGAACGTTACCACCTGATTGCCCGAGCAGGGTTGGTCGATGTGCTCGACTGGGAACTTTCCAGCCCGGGAGACTGTTTCGCGGGTGCCCGAGCGCTGGCCCACCAAACCGGTACGTTGCTGCTGGCATCCTGCCACGACTTTTCCGGCACGCCCCCGCTCGAAGCGATGATGGCTCGACTGACCGAGGCCGCCATGCGGGGCGCCGACCTGGCCAAACTGGCGGTGATGCCACACAGCCGACAGGACGTGCTGACCCTGCTGCAAGCCACGCTGAACGCCGACGAGACCCTCGACATTCCGGTAGTAACCATGGCGATGGGCGCACTGGGCGCCGGCACCCGTGCATATGGCTGGCAATATGGCTCCGCCCTCACCTTCGGCGCAGGCCTGCGGGCATCGGCCCCCGGTCAGCCACCTCTGGAAAAACTCGCCAGATTGCTCGACGACTTGAGGCACACCAGTGCACCATAGCGGCGCGGGCTGAGAGCATGGGACACCAACTTCTCCCCCTCGTGCTGCGCAAGCTTCGCCGGAGCGATGGTGTATTGCTCGGGCGATCCGTGCCGCCCGCCTGCTCACGCCATACTCGACTTTTTACGCATACAGCATTATCTTTGCCGGACGGCCCGTCACCCGCCCCCCTTTCACCATGCCCCACGCCCACGACACCGGCTACAAGCTGCTGTTTTCCGACAAGCTCATGGTGCGCGATCTGGTGCAGGGCTTCATCGACGACCCCTGGCTGCACCGGCTCGACTTCGACACCCTCGAACGCGTCAATGGGCAGTATGTCACCGAGGACATGCGACAGCGCGAGGATGACGTGGTCTGGCGCGTCAAGAGCGGAGAGGACTGGCTGTATCTGTACCTGCTGATCGAATTCCAGAGCACCGACGAGCGCTTCATGACGCTGCGCATGATGGTGTATGTGGGCCTGCTGTATCAAGACCTGGTGAGGCAGAAGCAATTGGGACCGCAAGGACTTCTGCCGCCCGTGCTGCCCATCGTGCTCTACAACGGCGAGCCGCGCTGGCGTGCCCCCACCGAGCTCTCCGCCCTGCTCCCCAGACTGCCGGGCTTTCTGGCCGCCTTGCAGCCGCAAATGCGCTATCTGCTCATCGACGAAGGCGCCTACCCCGAAGAAGCCCTGCGCGCCCTGCCCCACAACCTGGCCGCAGGCATCTTCCGCCTTGAGCAACCCCTGTCGCCCGAGCAGGTCCAACACGCCATCGACGCGCTCGAACACACCACCCGACCCGAACAATACCGCACCGTACGCCGACTGATCGCCATCTGGCTGCGTGCCGTCTTGAAGCGCAACCGGAAATACCCCATCCTGCTGCCTGAGCTGGATGACTTGCAGGAGTTACGCATCATGTTGTCGCAACGCATCGAACAATGGGCCGAAGGCTTCATCGCCAAGGGCGAGCAGAAAGGCCGGCTGGAGGGCCGACTCGAAGGCCAGGCACGCATCCTTGCACGCCAACTCACCCGCCGCTTCGGTCTCTTGCCGGACTGGGCCGCACAGCGTTTGAATCACGCCACCGAACAGGAGCTGGAAGCCTGGTCCGAGGCCGTGCTCGACGCCGACAGCCTCAACGCCATCTTCGGACACCCACCCGGCGGCCATTGAGTTCGTGCAACGGCGGAACACCCCGTGTGTTGCGCCACATGCCGTTCGCCCCCTGCTGAAACAGGCCCTTCGACCTGAGGATAGCGCCAAGCACGACCGGCGCATGCCCCCGTATACGACAAAACGGGAGCTGCAGCTCCCGTTTTGCTTTCAAACCTGTCGAGGGGACAGATTAGAAGGTGTGGCGTACACCAACCACGAACAGATCGGAGTCAGTGCTCAGGTTAGCACCGCCAGCACCAAATTTGCCAGGACCGAAGGCAAGGCCCGGGTCGTTGTCGGTATTGTTGTAGCCAGCGTAAGCGGTCGTGCGCTTGGACATGGCGTGGGTGTAAGCAATGGTCACGCTGCTAGCCTTGCCGTCAGCAGCATCATCATCGCGCTCACCGTAGGCGATATGGACGTTACCCGCTGCGCCCACCGGAACGATGGCACCAACCTGCCACAGCGAGCCATCAACTCCGGAAGCGCCGCCCTGATCTTGATAATCCTGATAGGACAGTGCCAGAGTAGCCATGCCGAAGTTGTAGCTACCACCGACCAGCCATTCTTTCTGATCTTCATTGGCGCTCTTAACCAGATGATAAACGGCACCCACCTTCAGCGGACCGTTGCCATACTCGACACCCAAGCCGAGGCGATCATCATCAGAAACATCGGCACCAGCTTCAACATCGCTCATGCCATAGATAGCACGAACCTTCAGACCCGAGAAAGCGCCATTGTAAGCAATGGAGTTGTCCCAGCGTGCGTTACCCCCCGGGGTAATCGTCAAACCGCCGGACAGGATGGCCTGCGGAGAAATGGCTGCGGAGGCCAGCGCATCATATTGATAGTCATAACCCGGCGCATACTGGCGACCCAGGCTGACGGTACCGAAACCACCGTTCAGGCCGACGAAAGCCTGACGGGAAGCGCCACCCAGACCGCTGCCGTTGTCAACGTTGAAGCCCTGTTCGATAACGAACACGCCTTTCAGACCGTTGCCGAGATCTTCGGTGCCACGGAAGCCCAGACGGCTGCCCGACAGGCCACCGCTTTCCACGCCCACAAAATCAACATCGTTGCCGTTGTCGCCGAAACCGACGAAGGCATCGACCACACCGTAAATCGTAACGTTCGACTGAGCAAAAGCCGGAGCCGAGACCAGACCGGCAACAGCCAGAGCGATAAGTTTCTTCTGCATGAATTTCTCCTCTAGTTTGAAGTTGAAACCGACAGTTGGTCGGCCCGACTTACCTCTCAATTGAGAAGTTGGAGCCATTGTGCAAACGCGACAAGCGGCACGCAACCCAAAATCACGTTTCCCCCGGCATTTCGGGCAAAAGTGTTGCATGAGAGCAACAGGACCTCCAACTGCGCAAGCATACGTCCTTACGGAAAACTGTGCCAGTGCCCCACGCCCTGTGAAAATACCCGCTCGCAGCGCAGCCGGAGACAGGCGCAGTCGCCCCACTGCATGCGCGAGGACACGGACTTCCATGCGCGCACCATGCCAGCCGACGCCCCACGCCCCCTGAACGATTACGGAATACTCACCGCCCATGGCCCACGAACACGACACCGGTTACAAGCTGCTGTTCTCCGACAAGCTCATGGTGCGCGATCTGGTGCAGGGCTTCATCGACGACCCCTGGCTGCACCAGCTTGATTTTTCCACGCTGGAGCGCATCAGCGGTCAGTACGTCACCGAGGATATGCGCCAGCGCGAGGACGACGTGGTGTGGCGCGTCAAGAGCGGAGAGGACTGGCTGTATCTGTACCTGCTGATCGAATTCCAGAGCACCGACGAGCGCTTCATGGCGCTACGGGTGATGGTGTATGTCGGGCTGCTGTATCAGGACCTCATCCGCCAGAAACAACTCGGTCCGGACGGGCTGCTGCCGCCGGTGCTGCCCATCGTACTCTACAACGGCGAGCCGCGATGGCGTGCCCCCACGACACTGTCCAAACTGCTGCCCAAGCTGCCGGGCTTTCTCGCAGCACTGCAACCACAGATGCGCTATGTCCTGATCGACGAGGGCGCATATCCGCCAGAGATGCTTGCCGGCCTGCCACACAACGTTGCCGCAGGCATCTTCCGGCTGGAGCAACCTTTCTCACCCGACAAGTTCAAAGCAGCACTGGACACCATCTTGCAGGCGACCCAGTCGGAGGAGTAGCGCGTTTTGCGCCGACTCATCGCCATCTGGCTGCGCGCAGTCTTGAAGCGCAACAAGAAATACCCCATCCTGCTGCCCGAACTGGATGACTTGAAGGAGCTACGCGTCATGCTGTCGCAAAGAATGGAGCAATGGGCCGAATCCTACATGGCCACGGGACGGATGGAGGGACGGATGGAGGGACGGATGGAGGGTGAGGCCCGTTTGCTGGCTCGCCTGTTGAGTCGGCGCTTCGGCGATTTGCCTGCCTGGGTCGGCCAGCGCCTGAATTCGGCCAGCGAAACCGAACTGGCCGTCTGGTCCGAAGCCGTACTCGACGCGAAAGCGCTTGATGAGGTTTTCGCTGAACCGCCCTCCAGTCACTGAGCTCCGTCACACAGCCCCCGTTGCATCGCCACTCGGGAACCCGTTTGCACATTTAGCACTCTCACCCGCAGAGTGCTAGAATTTTCCTCAAGGAGGAAGCAGACACATGTCCCATGCCCTTTCGTTTCCGACGCCGACCACGGCCGGCAGCATCGATCAGTATATTCATGCGGTTAACCGCATTCCGTTACTGACGGAAAAGGAAGAACACGACCTGGCCACCCGATTGCACGATAATGGCGATGTGGAGGCCGCGCGCAGGCTCGTCATGTCGCACCTGCGCGTGGTGGTGGCGATTGCCCGTGGTTATCTGGGTTATGGCCTGCCGCACGCGGACCTGATACAGGAAGGCAACATTGGCCTGATGAAGGCGGTGAAGCGCTTCGATCCGTCGCGTGGTGTGCGGCTGGTGTCATTCGCGATTCACTGGATCAAGGCAGAGATTCACGAATACATCATTCGCAACTGGCGGCTGGTGAAGATTGCGACCACCAAGGCACAGCGCAAGCTATTCTTCAACCTGCGCAGCCTCAAGAGCGACACCCGCACCCTGAACCCTGAAGAGGTGCAGGCGGTGGCCACGCATCTGGGCGTCAAGCCCGAGGAAGTGGTCGAGATGGAAACCCGCCTGGGCGGGCGCGACATGCCGCTGGAGGGGGACCGCGAGGACGAAGACGAGCGCTTTGCGCCCATCACCTATCTGCCCGACCCTCACGCAGAGCCTTCCGAAGTGCTGGAGCGTGCGCAGTTGGCCCATTTGCAGGACGTGGGCCTGCATCAGGCACTCGACAGTCTGGACGAGCGCAGCCGCAACATCGTGCAGCGGCGCTGGCTGGCAGAGGGCGAAAGCGCGACCCTGCATGAACTCGCTGCAGAGTACGGCGTGTCGGCAGAACGCATCCGCCAGATCGAGGCCCGCGCGATGCAGAAAATGCGCGGCCTGCTCGCGCATGCGGTGTGACCCAGGCAGGACAGCGAATGCCCCCTGAATGCGCGCTCAACCCGCCGAAAGGCGTCGGGCGAGCCAGCGCATCACGGGGCCGATCAGCGCAAAGCGGGCATACAACTCCTCGGCCGTATCCCAGTAGTCACGATGACTGCACACCCGTCCCTGCGCATCGAAGCGCAGGTGACTCACACCGCGCACCACAAGCTCGCGCCCTCCGCTGCGAAAGCCGAAGATCGACCCGATCATCGAACCCGCCCCGCTCAACTCGCGCACGGGCATGCGCGAGTTGAGCGGGCGACAGCGTCACGCCCCGCACCCGGCAGCCGTACTCCGTGGCGGCAATCTGCGCAAAACCGCCCCAGCCGCAGCCAATCTCCAGAATATGCTGACCGGGACGCGCGCCGATGCGATCGAGGATGCGCCGGTACTTGCGCTGCTGCGCCTGCTCCAGACTGTCATCGGGCGACTCGAACACGGCAGACGAATAGGTCATCGAATCGTCCAGCCAAAGAGCATAGAAATCATTGCCGAGATCGTAATGCGCCTCGATATTGCGTCGTGCCCCCGCCCGGGTATTGGCACGCAGTCGGTGCCACAGGCGATGCCCCAGCAGGGACAGCACACGGCCATGCATGGCCTTTTCCAGGTGCGCACGGTTGCTCGCCAGATGGATGAGCAGGCCGGGCAAGGCGTCGGTTTCCCACAGCCCGTCCATCCAGCTTTCGGCCAGGCCAATATCCCCCTGCGCCAGCACCCGGGCAAACAGGGCATGGTCATGCACCCTGAGCTGCGCCACCAGCGCGCCCTGCCCCACTCTGAGCCAGCGCCCTTCGGGCAACAGGACGGCAAGGGCGCCGCCCTGCAGTTCATCGAGCATGGCCAGCACCAGGCGGCTGGCATGCGGCAGGGCGGACAGGGTGCGCGGACACAGGGCCGCCAGATCCGGGCTGCCCAGGGCGGGGTCGATTGCGCTCATCGGCTTGTCTCCTCAAGCGGTGGCAAGGGTTTGCGAAAGAACGGCACACGGCGCAGCGCAAGCCGCAGCGCCTGCCAGTGGATGCGCAGCACCACGCCAAAGGTCATCAACGGATGGCGCAGCAGCCAGCGGCGCAGCCCTGCACCGTCCAGCATCCGCGCCTGACCGCTTACCCGGGTACGCAGTTGGCACTGCTCGCCAATGTAGTAATCGATATCCACCGAATGGTGTCCATTGGACGCCCCAAAGCGAAAACGGTAACTGCCCTGCACCGGAAAAAAGGGGGAGACATGAAACACCTTGCGCGCCTGTAACGTGTCGTCGCGCGAGATCGGTCGCAGGTCGTCGTGGTGGATCAGGTAGTTGTGACGCTCTCCAAAGGTGTTGTTCACCTCCGCCAGCACCGCCCGCAGGCTGCCTGCTGCGTCATGGCAAAACCAGAAGCTCACCGGATTGAAGACATAGCCAAAAATGCGCGGCATGGTGTGCAGCACGACCTCACCGTCGCACGCCCTGGACAGCCCCTGCCGGGCGAGCACGTCACGTATCCACAGCAACAAGTCGCCGCCATCGCGGGGGCCATGGTCCCGGCGGTATAGACCGAACACATTGAATCGATCCATGCCGAGCAAGGGCACGGAGAGCGTGTGCCACTGCGACAGCGGCACGCGCACGAAGGCGCTGCGGTAGGTGAACAGGTTGTCTGCGCGCACCTCACGGCGGTGCATCACCGCACCGAAGCAGATGCTGGGCGACAGGTCGGCCGGCGTGCTCATGCCACGGCCCTGCATTCAACTGGCACGGAGGCCCGCCTCGTCCCATCGGCTGGCTGGCTGCGCCACGGCACCGTTCCGCCCAACGCCTGCACCACCTCCAGCGCCGACTTGAGGCCGTCTTCATGAAAACCGTAGCCCGCCCATGCGCCGGCAAACCACACCCGCTCCACGCCCTGAATGCCGGCAAGACGCGACTGGGCATCCAGCGCGGCCCGATCGAACACCGGATGCGCATAGTCGAAGCGGGCCAGCACCGTATCGGCAGCCGGCTCGCGCAAGGGATTCAGCGACACCACCACGGGTGTGCTGAACGGCAGCGGCTGCAGCCGGTTGATCAGATAGCTTACCGAAACGGCCTGACCGGCAGACGCACCGGAGACTTCAGCAAAATAGTTCCAGGCCGACCATACGCGCTCGCGGCGCGGCAACAACGAACGATCGGTGTGCAGTACCGCCCGATTCGGCTGGTAATGGATGGCCTCCAGCACACTGCGCTCGTCCGCCGTGGCACTGCTCCCCAGGATTTCCAGCGCCTGATTGGAATGACACGCCAGCACCACCTCTTCGAACTGCTCCGCGCCCTGCGGGGTGAACAGACGCACCCCACGCGCATTGCGACTCACCCCCCTGACCGGCGTACTCAAGCGCACATCCTCGATTCCGGCCAGCAAACACTCGACATAGGCTCGCCCACCCCCCTTCACGGTCAGCCAGCGTGGCCGGTTGATGATCTGCAGCAGCCCATGGTTGTGGCAGAAACGCACGAAGGTTTCCACCGGATAGGCCAGCATCGCATCGGCCGGACAGGACCAGATGGCCGCAGCCATGGGCAACAGATACCAGTCGCGGAAGGCCTGACCATACCCCCGGCTGTCGAGATACGCCCCCAGCGACAGCGCACAGCGTTCGCCACGCTGCGCCATGCGCGTGGTTTCCCGATTGAAGCGGAGGATATCGCCGATCATGCCCCACATCGCCGGCCGCAGAAGATTGCGGCGCTGGGCAAACACGGTGTTCAGGTCAGAACCGGCCCACTCGAGATCCAGTCCGGCAAGGCTTACCGAGAAGCTCATCTCGGTTTCGACCGCCTGCACCCCCAACAGGGCAAACAACGCGCACAGATTGGGATAGGTCCGACGGTTGAACACCAAAAACCCGGTGTCCACCGGATGCGTGACGCCCTCCAGGGTGACATCCACCGTGTTGGTATGTCCCCCGACCCGATCTGCCGCCTCGAACAGGGTGACACGGTGCTCGCGTGACAGCAGCCACGCACAGGCAAGCCCGGAGATGCCACTACCGACCACGGCGATCTTGCGCCCCGGACCCGGCAGATTGCGAAAATCATCCATTTTCACGACACAAACCCCTTTTCGCACACCCGTTTCAGCGGCCGCCATCCTGTTCCACAGGCTGAAGGCGCAAGGCCTCGCCCCCCAGGTCGGGACGATGCACCAACAACTGCAGCCGCAGGCTATCATTGGCTTTTTTGTCCACGACAATCAAAGGCATCGTTTGCGCCTGCCCCCCTGTCGAATCGCCCCGGAAGGCTCGGAAAGGGATGCCTGAACGCCTGAAACAACCAGCATCATGGCCACGATCGCCAGCGCGCTGGCAAGATTTCCGGAAGTGAGCGCATGCATAATCTTGTCCTGGACAATTAATGAAAGAGACCCTAAGATAGGCTTCACAAACACACCTGTCAATACCTTGTCTACGACAAAATGACCATCTACACCATAGCCTCGGTCGAACGCGACACGGGGATTTCGAAGGACACGCTGCGCGTATGGGAAAAGCGCTACGGTTTTCCACAACCGGAGCGCGATGCGCACGGCGACCGTGTTTATCCGGTCTGCCAGGTTGAGCAATTGCGGCTGATCAGGCGACTGCTCGACCAGGGGCGACGCCCCTCGAAAGTGGTGGGTCAAAGCCTGCAGGCACTGCAGGCGCAGTTGCAGGAGGCGCCTGCACAAGGCTCGCAGGCAGAGGCCGGAGAGGAAGCCGGTGCGCTTGCGGACTTTCTGGAGCTGATCCGGCTGGCGCGCAGCGCAGAGCTTCGGGCGCACCTGCAACAGCAGGTGATGAAGCAGGGGCTTCAGGGTTTTGTGTCGAACACGCTGCCGCAGCTGAATCAGGCCGTGGGCAATGCATGGCTGCGCGGCGAGTTGGCCGTGCCGGAAGAGCACCTGTACACGGAACAGATGCAGAACGTGCTGCGCGCGGCGATCGGCACGCAGCCAACCCCCGGGTGCCGTCCGCGCGTGCTGCTGACGACGCTTCCGGAAGAGCAGCATCAGTTGGGGCTGCTGATGGTGGAGGCCATGCTGGTGCCCGAAGGAAGCTGCTGCGTGTCGCTCGGGGTGCAAACGCCGGTACAGGACATTTGCGAAGCGGCCGTGAAGGGCGGCTTCGACATCGTGGCGCTGTCCTTCAGCGAAGCCTTCCCGCCCCGCCAGGCGGTAGACGGCCTGCGCCAGGTGCGTGCCCTGCTACCCGGACACATCGCGATCTGGGCCGGTGGCGGGGCACTGCGGGACCGCCAGTGCAGGCTCGACAACGTCCTCGTCATGAACCACATCGGCGAACTGGGCAGCGCCTTGCACACATGGCGGGCCGCACATACAGACACCTGCCGCACGGGGTAAAATCGGGCGGATGAACTCCAGCCCCCACCCCTCCTCCGTCCCCGCCTCCACGGCCCAGCACATTCTCGAACACGTTTTCGGTTATCCCGCATTCCGTGGCGAGCAGCAGGCCATCGTCGAACATGTGGCCGCAGGCGGTGATGCGCTGGTGCTGATGCCCACGGGCGGCGGCAAGTCGCTGTGCTACCAGATTCCGGCGCTGATGCGCGAAGGGCTGGCAATCGTGGTGTCTCCGCTGATCGCCCTGATGCACGACCAGGTCAGCGCACTGGTGGAGGCCGGCGTCTCAGCGGCCTTCCTGAACTCCAGCCAGGACCTGGAGGCCAGCCGTGCCGTCGAGCATGCGGTGCATGACGGCAGCCTGCAGCTACTGTACGTTGCGCCCGAACGGCTCATGACGCCGCGCTTCCTCGACCTGCTCGACCACCTGCGCGACACCCGCCGGCTGGCCCTGTTCGCCATCGACGAGGCGCACTGCGTGTCGCAATGGGGCCACGACTTTCGCCCCGAATACCTGCAGCTGTCGATCCTGCCCGAGCGTTACCCCGGCATTCCGCGCATTGCCCTGACCGCCACCGCAGACCGGCAAACCCGCGAGGAAATCGCCGAACGCCTGCATTTGGTGCAGGCCCGGCGCTTCGTCTCCAGTTTCGACCGCCCCAACATCCGCTACACCATCGTCGAAAAGGACGACCCCCGCCGCCAGTTGCTGCAGTTCCTGCGCGAGGAATACCCTGCAGCGGCCGGCATCGTGTATTGCCTGTCACGCCGCAAGGTGGATGAAACAGCGGCCTGGCTGCAGACCCAGGGCATCCATGCCCTGCCCTACCACGCCGGAATGAGCACCGAACTGCGGGCCGAGCATCAGAGCCGCTTTCTGCGCGAAGATGGGCTGGTGATGGTGGCCACGATTGCCTTCGGCATGGGTATCGACAAGCCCGATGTGCGCTTCGTGGCCCATCTCGACTTGCCCCGCTCGATCGAGGGCTATTACCAGGAAACCGGCCGCGCCGGTCGAGACGGTCTGCCGGCGCAGGCCTGGATGGCCTGGGGCGCACAGGACGTGGTGCAGCAACGGCGCATGATCGACGAATCGGAAGCCGGCGAACACTTCAAGCGCATGGCCCGCAACCGGCTCGATGTGCTGGTCGGGCTGGCCGAAGCCACCACCTGCCGCCGGCAACATCTGCTGGCCTACTTCGGCGAGCAGGGCACCCCCTGCGGCAACTGTGACAACTGCCTGCACCCCCCGCAGACCTGGGATGCCACCGAAGCCGCGCGCAAGGCCCTGTCCTGCGTGTATCGCACGGGGCAACGTTACGGCACCGGCTATCTGATCGACGTGTTGCGCGGGGAAAGCAGCGAAAAGGTGCAGGAACGCGGCCATGAAACCCTGTCCACCTTCGGGATTGGCCGCGATCTTGAAAAGAAGCGCTGGCAGGCCGTGTTTCGCCAGTTGATCGCACGCGAATGCCTGGCAGTGGACCACGACCGCTACAACGCGCTCCAGCTGACCGAACAGGCGCGGCCGCTGTTGCGCGGGGAAATGGCGCTCCATCTGCGGGTGGAGCGCGAACGCCACCGCAGCAAGCGCCGCAGCACCACTCCGCTGGATATTCCGGGCGGCTTGCCCACCACCCTGTTCGACCGCCTGCGTGCCTGGCGGGCGAGCACCGCAAAGGCGCGCAATGTGCCCGCCTATGTGGTGTTTCAGGATGCGACGCTGCGCGAGATTGCCCTCGCCCGCCCCGCCGGCCTGAGTGAACTGGCCGGCATCAGCGGGATTGGCGACCGCAAGCTGGAAGCTTACGGCGAGGACATCCTGCGCATCGTGCAGGAAACCTGCTGAGGCGCGCGCGCAGCCTGCGTCTGAATCAGAACACCTGCAGCAACTCCACCTCGAACACCAGCGTGGCATTGGGCGGAATGACACCGCCTGCGCCGCGTGCGCCATAGCCCAGTTCGGGCGGAATCGTCAGCTTGCGCCGGCCACCTTCCTGCATGCCCTGCACGCCTTCATCCCAGCCACGAATCACATGACCGGCCCCCAGCGGAAACTGGAACGGTGCATTGCGATCCTTGCTGGAATCGAACTTGCTGCCATCGGTCAGCCAGCCGGTGTAATGCACCGACACCATCCGGCCACGCTCGGCCGTGGCTCCGCTGCCGGTTTCCATATCTTCGATGACCAGTCCGCTGGCCGTTGTTGTTTGAGACATCAGCACTTCCCTCTGTCGGGTTGAAAAATCGGTCTGGACAGGGCCGTCACCACGCCCTACACACTGCGCCGCAGCGTGGCAAACAGGTGACGGAACTTCGCCAGCTTCGGCGCCACCACATACTGGCAGTAGGGCTGCTGCGGATGGCGCGCGTAATAGTCATCATGCACGGCTTCGGCCGGCCAGAAAGGCTGTGCAGCTTCGATCGCCGTCACGATGGGGGCGTCGAACACGCCAGCACGGGTCAGCGCTTGCACATGCCCGGCCGCCTCATCCCGCTGCGACGGTGTGGTCGCAAAGATCACCGAACGGTACTGGCTGCCCACGTCGTTGCCCTGACGGTCAAGCGTGGTCGGATCGTGAATCGCAAAAAATACCTCCAGCACCTGCCGGAAGCTCAGCGCCTCCGGATCGAAGCGGATGCGCACCACCTCGGCATGGCCGGTCTGCCCGGTACATACCGACGCGTAATCGGGGGATTCGATGTGCCCGCCGCAGTAACCGGAGCGCACCTCATGCACCCCGGCCAACTCGCTGAAGACCGCCTCCAGGCACCAGAAACATCCCCCTCCGAGCATGGCGGTTTCAAGCGGCTTCGCGATGCCGGAAGTCTGTTTGTCGGATGGCGTATCCATGCCAGCCTCCCTCATTCTTCAGCGAAAGGACACCGTGTAATACATGTCGGCCGAGTTGTTGGTGCCACCGCGCATCACGAAGGACACCCTGCGGCTGATCTGGTAACTGAGCTTGACCAGGCTCTCCGCCCCCCCGAGGCTTTGCTCGAAGGACAGCATCATGTCCGACGACAGGCGCTTGCCCAGCGTGAGCACCTGACCGCTGACCGCCGCATCGCTGGTCACCGCAGAGCCCCCGCCCACCACCCGGCTGGTAGCACTGCGGCCGGTCGTACCCAGCTCGCCCTGCCCCACGCCGAACTCGTCGAAACCCAGTCCGCGCGCCAGATCGCCCGCCATGCCACTGCCCAGCAGCGCATTGGCTGCCGGTAGCAGCAAGCCCATTTCACTGCCGGACGAACCGGAAGGCGCACGCCCCAGCACAATCCACGACAGCTTTTCCGGATCGGGTACATCCGGTTCGGACACCAGCCGGATGATGGGCCTGCGCACATTGCCGCCCACCGAAATGCCGGCCTCCACCGGCAAGCCCTTGCGCAAGGCGACCACATTCAGGCCGGGGTTGTCGAGCGGCCCCTGGAAATTGATTTGCCCACGCTCGATGGTGAGGTTCTGACCGTAGTTCTTGAACACTCCGCCCAGCGTCGACACCGTACCAACCGCCACCATCGGCTCACCGTGACGCAGGCGCACCTCCAGCCCTCCGGTCAGCCGGGTATCCAGCCCCAGTGCCGACAGATACAGCTGATCGCCCAGATTCACCTGCACCGTGGCGTTGACCTGCATGCCACCGCCAGCGCCATCGGCCGCCTCGGTGTCCACGAACACCACATCGTCCGACAGGCTGGGCGCGGGCGTGTCGCCCAGGCCGATGAAACCGGTATCCACCGAAAAGGCCGCCTCCAGGCCAAGGCTGCTCCAGGTGCTGGTCGCCGCCCCTTTGCCAGAGAGGATCATCCAGCGATCGATGCGCTGCAGGATGGGCAGACGGTCAGCCTCGAAGCTGAACGCCCCTTCGCCGCTGTCCAGCGCAATTTCGCCCGAAGCCACCAGGCGGCCGGGCTCGGCGGTGAAGCGCGCTACCGGCAAACGGTGGTCTTCGGGGGTCACCCGGTTGGGCGACACGAACTCGAAACGAGTCAAGCGCAGGCGGTCGCGATCGAACTCGGCCAGCAGCGAACCACCGGACAGGCGCATGCCATGCTCGACCAGCACCACCGACAGCGCCTCGCCACTCAGACGGCCCACCGCAACGGGGTTGGCCGGCGTGCCGGAAAAGGAGAAGTCTGCTGCCAGACTGCCGCCCAGTTCGATATCGTCCTGCATCAGGCGCGACAACCAGGCCAACGACGGCATCTCGAAACGTGCAGAACCCAGCAACGCGGCATCCGGAGCCAAGCGCCAGCCGCCTTCCGGGGTCTTCTCGGCCAGCGCCGTCACCGAACCATTGAGCTGCCCCAGCTCGCTGCCACTGGCCTGCACCGACAGGGCGAGCCGGTTGTCCTCGGCATTCAGGCGCAACTCCAGCGCCTCCAGTCCAATGCGGGTACTGAATTCGCCTGGTATCCGCAAGTCGCCCGACTCGCGGAACACCCGCAACTGGCCCCGCGCCCGGTCGCTCAACCGCAGGTTCCATTCGGCCCCCAGACTCAGCGGACCTGTCCGGCTGCGCGGGCTGCGCGCCTCGGGCGATACCAGATCGAACGTCAGCCCGGTCAGTTCGCCGCGCAGGCGGATGTCGGCCGGACTCCATACGGTTTCCTGCAGATTGATGCGCCCGTGCTCCCCGGCGTCGATCTGCGCCCCTGCCAGCTCGATACGGTCACGGGCCAGCGTGAGTGCGGCCGGCTCCAGCAGCTTCAAGGGAAAACGCCCCGCCACTTCCAGTCCGGCCAGCTGGCCGCGCCAGCGCAGCCCGTCCTGCGCAGCCGCGCCGGCCGGAGATGCAGCCGTCGAACCTTCCAGCAAGGCCCCGTTCAGACTCAGCTCGACCCGGTCCTCATCCGGCGTGCCGAGCGCCAGTTGCAGCGCATGCGCGTCACGCCGGCCACTCACCGTGAGGGTCAGGCTGTCCAGCCAGTCGGCCTCGCCATCCAGAGGTCCCAGGCCACTCAGGCCGAGCGCCAGATTGAGCGGCCCATCCAGACCGGCCTCCAGCCGGCCTTGTGCATTCAGGCTCGCAATGCCCACCTCGCCAGGCAGATGCAAGCGCTCGGCAAACAGTTCGAACTCGCCGACGGGCTGCTGACGACTCCCGCCCACACGTCCCTGCGCCCGCAGCACCCCACCCAGGCCGGCCTGCAACGCATTCAGCGCCTGCAGTTCGGGGGCATCCAGCCGGAAAGCCAGCGCATCGCCCGCCCCGCCCCAGGCGCCATTCAGCTCGACACGATTGCCGGCCAGGCTCAGCCAGAGATCGGAGTGCGCCAGCCGCTCTCCCTGCAGGGCCAGTCGCCCCTCGCCCTCCAGCGCCATACCCTGCAAATGACTGGGCGCAAACTGCCAGTGCGCCGCCAGCGCAAGCGCTTCGCCCAGACTGCCCTCGGCGCCGAAGCTCAGATTGAGGTCGGCCGATGGCGCCTCCGCAAGCACGCGCGACGGATCGACATGCTGCAGCCGGCCCTGCGCCTCGAAACGGGCCGGCTGTCCGCCCTCGGCCACCTGAAACAGGCCTTCGGCTTCCAGACGGGCGCGGTCGACACTGAGCGCCAGCGTCGCACGCTGTTCGCGCTCGTCGCCCTGCGCCTGGATTCGGCCAGCCAGCGTGGCCGGTGGCAGGCTGCGCTGCAGCGCTGCGGTACGCACCCCAGCAAGCTCCAGCTCGGCCACCAGCCGGCCCAGCGTGCCATCGGTCAGGTCGGGACGCCATTCAAGCTGGCCGTTGATCCGGCCTTGTTCGGGCAGGCGGATGTCCAGTCCATCGATGCGGGTGAGCTCAGGCGTCCAGCTCAACTCGGCGGCAAAGCTCACCAGCGGAATGGCCTGATCGTCGAGCGTGCCGGGCAGACGGTTATCCACCCGCAGCGGCCCGGACAGCGCCCAGCGACCGTCCGCCGAGGCCTTCAGGTCCACATCCACCATCAGGCCGGCACGCGGCGCCTCGGCCACGAACATGGCCGGATCGATCTCGCCCAATTGCAGCGCCAGCTCACGCAGCGGCATCGCCTCGAACGGCGCAACCACCGCCTGGGCCTGTCCGCTCAAACCGGCGCCATTGGCATCGAGCTGCACCCTCGGCTGTGCGGCCACACCATCGGCCCGCACCCGCAGGTCGAAATCGCGCCCTTCGTGGCTACCCTGCAGCCTCGCCGAGGCCGCCAGCGGATAGCGCTCGTCTGCGCTATTGACCTCGGCATCCAGGCTGGCCTCCCCGAAAGGCAAGGCCACCCCGAGGCCGGACAGACGGTGCGTGCGCCCGTCGCTGTCCAGGCGCGCACGCAGCCGGTCAAAGGAAAACACCGGCGGCGCCTCCGGATCAGCCCAGTCCTGCAGTTCAAAGCGCTGCAGGCTCAGTTCAGCCAGCGTCAGCGACAGCGGCAACTCGAAGGCAGGAGGGTGTGCGGGGGGACCTGCGTCCTCTTCAGGCGCCTCTGCGGGCGCAGCCGCCACCCGGACCGCCGCCGCACTCAGGCGATCCATGATCAGCGCGCGTTCAAGCAATCTGGCAGGCTGCCAGTCCAGCGCCAGCTCATCGACCGCCACCCGCAGCGCCGGCATATCCACCCGGATGCGCTCGACCCGCAGGGGGCCAAGCACGCGCCCGGACACGCCTTCGAGCTGCACCTGCCCCTCCGTAAAACGGTCTGCCAAACCGGCAACGGTACGCAGGCCAGACTCGGTTGCCAGCAGCCAGGCGAGCGCCACCACCGGCAAGGCCAGCAGCACCAGCAGGCCCGCCAGCACCCACGGCCAGCGTCGGCGGCGACGGGTCAATGGCGTGGACGCAACAGAGGTCGCCGGTGCGGAGGCGGCAGGAGAGGAAGGAGGCGCAGAGGTCTGTTCAGTCATGCTGATCTTGAAATGCGCCCCTGACGGGGCGTTGCAGGAAGGCGTAAGGAACGGCCCCGCCCGTTGCGCGGGGCGACACGTGCGGACGGGCTGACAGACGGATGGACAGCCTTACAGGCCAAACAGTGCCCGCAATGCACTGCCCGGATCTTCGGCACGCATGAAAGCCTCTCCCACCAGAAAAGCATTCACCCCATGCCCGCGCATCAGCGCGACATCTTCGGCGCTCAGCACGCCGGACTCGGTGACCACGATACGATCGGCCGGAATCCGCTCCAGCAGGTCCAGCGTGGTCTGCAGGCTGACTTCGAAGGTGCGCAGGTTGCGATTGTTGATGCCGATCAGCGGGGTCTTCATGCGCAGGGCGAGCTCCAGCTCGTCCGCATCATGCACCTCGACCAGCACCCCCATGCCCATGGAAAGGGCCAGCTCTTCGAGCATGCGCATGTGGGTCAGGTCCATCGCCGCAGCGATCAGCAGGATGGCGTCCGCCCCCATGGCGCGGGCTTCATATACCTGCCAGGCATCGACGATGAAGTCCTTGCGCAGCACCGGCAGGCTGCAGGCCTCGCGGGCTTGCTGCAAGTATTCGGGCGCGCCCTGGAAAAAATCCCGGTCGGTCAGCACCGACAGGCACGATGCTCCAGCCACCTCATAGGCCCGGGCAATTTCGGCAGGGCGAAAATCCTCGCGGATGACGCCCTTGGAGGGGCTGGCCTTCTTGATTTCGGAAATCACTGCCGGCCGTCCGTGGGCAAGGCTGGCCCGGATCGCCTCCACGAAGTCACGCGGCACGGGCCGGGTGCGCGCCTCTTCCGCCATCGCGGCAACGGGACGCTCCTGCTGCCCCAGGGCCACCTCTTCACGCTTGACCGTCAGAATGCGTTCGAGAATGTCGCTCATCGATTCAACCTCCCCGGGCAAACTTGCGGGTGAACTGGACAAATTCATCCAGCTTGGCACGTGCTGCGCCGCTGGTCAGGGTCTCGTCCGCGCAGCGGATGCCTGCAGCGATGGAGTCGACCAGATTGGCGGCATACAGGGCGACGCCGGCATTGAGCACCACGATGTCGCGCGCCGGCCCCGGCATGTTGTCCAGCACCCCCAGCACCATTGCCCGGGAAGCCTCCGGGCCATCGACCTGCAGATTGCGGCTGCCGGCCATCGATAGCCCGAAATCTTCCGGATGGACGGTGTATTCGTGGATCTGCCCGTCCTTCAGTTCGCCAACCATGGTGGCGGCCCCCAGGCTGACCTCGTCCATACCGTCCAGGCCATGCACCACCAGAACATGGTTTGCACCAAGGCGCTGCATGACACGTGCCTGAATGCCGACCAGATCGGGATGGAATACCCCCATGAGGGTGTTCGGCGCTCCGGCCGGGTTGGTCAGCGGCCCCAGAATGTTGAAGATGGTGCGCACGCCCATCTCGCGCCGCACCGGCGCGACATTCTTCATGGCGCTGTGGTGTGCCGGGGCATACATGAAGCCGATGCCGGTGGCTTCGACGCACTCGGCAACCTGCTCGGGGCTGAGGTCGAGATTCACGCCCAGCGATTCGATCAGGTCGGCGGCTCCGGAACGCGACGACACCCCACGCCCGCCGTGCTTGGCCACGCGCGCACCCGCCGCAGCGGCGATGAAGATGGTGGTGGTGGAAATGTTGAAGGTGTTGGCCCCATCCCCGCCGGTCCCCACCACGTCCAGAAAGTGTTCATGAGGCGGCGGCACCACCACCTTGGTGGACATCTCGCGCATCACGGTGGCAGCGGCGGTGATCTCGCCGATGGTTTCCTTCTTCACCCGCAGGCCGGTGAGGATCGCAGCCGTCATGACCGGCGAGACTTCACCGGCCATGATCTGGCGCATCAGCGAGAGCATCTCGTCATAGAAGATCTCGCGGTGGTCTATGGTGCGTTGCAGGGCTTCCTGTGGCGTAATGCTCATGATCGCTCGGTGTCCTGTTATCGGTCGGATTCAAGAAAGTTGCGCAGCAGCGCATGCCCCTGCTCGGTGAGAATGGACTCGGGGTGAAACTGCACCCCCTCCACGGCCAGCGTACGGTGACGCACCCCCATGATTTCTTCATCGTCGGTCCAGGCGGTGACTTCGAGGCAGTCCGGCAAGCTGCTACGCTCGATCGCCAGCGAATGGTAGCGGGTGCAGGTAAGCGGATTGGGCAAACCACGGAATACGCCCTGCCCGGCATGGTGCACCGGCGAGGTTTTGCCATGCATCAGCCGTTTGGCGTGCACCACCCGCCCGCCAAACGCCGCCCCGATGCTCTGGTGCCCAAGGCACACGCCGAGCAGTGGAATGCGTCCGGCAAACTCGCGGATGGCCGGCACCGAAATGCCCGCCTCGGCAGGCGAGCAGGGGCCGGGGGAAATGACCAAATGGTCGGGTTTCAGCGACGCGATCTGCTCCAGCGTGATCTCGTCATTGCGGAACACCTTCACCTCGGCGCCCAACTCGCCGAAGTACTGCACCAGGTTGTAGGTGAAGCTGTCGTAGTTATCTATCATGAGCAGCATGTTTGCGGCCTCTATGTTCTTGCCGGCGGGCTGAGCGGATGCCCGGGTCATGGACGGCATGCAAGCTGCACCGCCGCCCGGCCCCGGGCCTGCGTCTTCCCCCGCACCGGCGACATCAGTCGATACGGGTGTCCAGCCCGGCCTCGGCCATTTCGGCCGCCCTCAGCATGGCCTGCGCCTTGCTGCGTGTTTCCTGCCATTCGGCTTCGGGGTCGGAATCGGCCACGATGCCTGCGCCCGCCTGCACATGGATCTGTCCGTCCTTGAGCACGGCCGTGCGAATCGCGATCGCGATGTCCATGTCACCGTGAAAGCCCAGATAGCCGACAGCGCCGGCATACACGCCCCGTTTCACCGGTTCGAGCTCGTCGATGATCTCCATTGCCCGCACCTTGGGGGCACCCGACACAGTCCCGGCCGGAAAGGCCGCGCGCAGCACGGCGAGCGCATTCAGACCGTCCTTGAGACGCCCTTCCACGTTCGAGACAATGTGCATCACGTGGGAGTAACGCTCCACGGTGAAGCGTTCGGTAACCTTCACCGTGCCGGTTTTCGACACCCGGCCCGCATCGTTGCGCCCCAGATCGAGCAGCTGCAGGTGTTCGGCAAGCTCCTTCTCGTCGGACAGCAGGTCGCGCTCCAGCGCCTGATCCTCGGCCGGGCTGCCGCCCCGCTTGCGGGTGCCGGCAATCGGCCGCACGGTGACCCGCCGTCCATCGCCATCGTCGTCGAGGCGCACCAGGATTTCCGGCGACGCGCCGACCACCTGGAAGTCCTCGAAGTTGAAATAGAACATGTAGGGCGACGGGTTGAGCGAGCGAATCGCGCGATACAGCGCAAGCGGGCTGGCGCTGTAGGGCTTGCTCATGCGCTGGGAGAGCACCACCTGCATCACGTCGCCTTCGACGATGTAGTCCTTCACCCGGCGCACTGCGTCCTTGAACGCCTGCTCGCCGAAACTGGACTCAGCCACATGCGAGGGCGACGGTGCCTCCTGCGGAATGCTCACCGGCGCACGCAGCCGCGCCAGTAGCTCGCCCAGACGCTTGCGCGCGCGCTTCAGTGCTCCGGGCACCTCGGGCTCCGCATACACCACCAGGGTGAGCTTGCCGGAGAGGTTGTCAACAATCGCGATCTCTTCGGACAGCAGCAGCAGAATGTCGGGCGTGCCCAGCGGATCGGTCTTTTCGGTACCGGCCAGACGGGGCTCGATGTAGCGCACCGTGTCGTAGCCAAAGCAGCCGACCAGTCCGCCGGCAAAGCGCGGCAGGCCGTCGCGCGGAGGCACCTTGATGCGGGCCATGAATTCGGCCACGAAGTTGAGCGGATCACCGTAGTCGCGCCGCTCGACCAGACGGTTGCCGGTGAGCAGCAGCGCCGAGCGGCCATACACCTCGATGCGGGTGGGCGCGGCCAGGCCAATGATGGAATAGCGACCGAAACGCTCGCCCCCCTGCACCGATTCGAGCAGGTAACTCCAAGGCTCGTTGGCCAGTTTCAGGTAGATGGAAAGGGGGGTGTCGAGATCGGCAAAGGTTTCGAGCGTGACCGGGATGCGGTTGTAGCCCTGATCGGCCAGCTCGTTGAATTCCTGCTCAAGCATGAGAACTCCATGAAAACGGTGGTAAGGCGGACAAGCCTGGCGGGGGTCGGGGCCGAGCGCTGGTGCATCGGGCGTGCTGCCTGTGTGCCGTGCGTGCAGTGCTGCGCGTGCGACCACCCGCAATGGGGTGACGTTATCGTTGGCCCGCAGGCCACCAGCAACGCCAGCGCCAGCAGTGGCCTGCCGGCGTGCGGGGTGCTCTGGTCGTGTCCGAAAACCGTTTCTGGAAGCTCACGATGATCGCATCTGTGTTGTTCAGGAAGGGCTGACCCGGCAGGGGGTCAGGCTGCCGATGCAGGCTGAATGTGCTGCAACAGGTCGGCTGCGGCAGATAGTAGCCCATCGCATTCGATGGTGTCCACCGGCAGACCCTCGCTGTAGCCGTAGCTCACCAACAGCACCGGCATGCCGGCGGCACGTGCGGCACGCGCATCGTTGGCCGAGTCGCCGACCATGATCGCATCGGCCTCGGCCACACCGAGCAACTTGCAGGCATGCTTCAGCACGGCCGGGTCCGGCTTGGTAACCGGCAGGGTGTCGCCACTGACCACTGCGTCGAAGAAACCGTCGATGCCCATGAGTTCAAGCAGCGGCGCGGTGAAGGCGGCCGCCTTGTTGGTGACCACGGCCAGCGCCAGCCCGCTGGCCTTGAGCACCTGCAAGGTGGCAATCACGCCCGGATAGATGCCACTGTGCTGGCCGTTGACCACGGCGTAATGCCTGCGGAAACGGGTCAGCGCATCGGCCACTTCGGCCTCGCTGGCGGTGCTGCCCTCGGTCATGCAGCGGCGCACCAGATCGGGAATGCCCCGCCCCACCAGCATGCGGATCTGCGCTTCGCTGCGCGCCGGACGCCCCATCTCGGACAGCATGCGGTTGGCCGCCTCGGTCAGGTCGGAGACGGTGTCGATCAGTGTGCCATCCAGGTCGAACAGCACTGCGCGGACCGGAAAGCGCGCCCCATTCATGTTTCGTGTCATGCCTTCACCTTTGCCAGTTCAGCGCGAAATGCGGAAATGATTGAATCATAACGGTTGGGATCGCTCTCGCAAACCGCACCGAACACCGCAGAGCCGGCAACGAAGGTGTCGGCGCCCGCCCGGGCAATCTCGGCGATGTTGTCCACCTTCACGCCCCCGTCGATCTCGAGCAGAATACGCCGTCCGCTGCGGGCCTCGTACTCGTCGAGCCGGGCGCGCGCGGCACGCAGCTTGTTGAGGGTTTCAGGGATGAACTTTTGTCCGCCAAACCCGGGGTTGACGCTCATCAGCAACACCACGTCGAGCTTGTCCATGACATGATCGAGGTGGTGCAGCGGCGTGGCCGGATTGAACACCAGGCCTGCCTGGCAACCGCTGTCGCGAATCAGCCCCAGCGTGCGGTCAACATGCTCCGAAGCTTCCGGATGAAAGGTGATGACGTTGGCCCCCGCCCGTGCAAAGTCGGGGATGATGCGATCGACCGGCTTGACCATCAGGTGCACATCGATCGGCGCGGAGGTCACCGGCCGGATCGCCTCGCACACCAGGGGGCCGATGGTCAGATTGGGCACATAGTGATTGTCCATCACGTCGAAATGAATCCAGTCAGCGCCTGCGGCAATCACCTGCCGCACTTCCTCGCCGAGCCGGGCAAAGTCCGCCGACAGCAGACTGGGGGCAATCCGGAACATCGATCAATTCTCCTCAGTGGTATCCGGGGGCGTGCCTCAGCGCACGCACACCTTCCTGACCTGTGCCATGTCGGTCAGGCCCGACAGCATCTTCTCTATACCGTCCTGACGCAGTGTACGCATGCCTTCGGTGAGCGCAAGCCGCATCACCTCTGCGGCCCGCGCGCGTTCCTGAATCGCGCGTCGCACTTCGGACGACCCAAGCATCAGTTCGTGCAAGCCCAGCCGCCCCTTGTAGCCGCCATTGCAGTGTGCGCATCCCACAGCACGATACAGCGTAAAGCGCCCGTCGGCATCGGCATACCGGCTGCGCCAGTCGTCGAGCACCTGCTGGCGGGCGGCAAGCGGATCGGCCACAAATGCATCGGTATGCAGCAACTCCTCGCAATACTCGTCGAGCAGCAGGTTGAACTCGTCCTCATCCGGGTGGTAGGCCTGCCGGCACTTGTCACACAGACGCTTGGTGAGGCGCTGCGCGAGCACGCCGAGCAGCGCATCGGCAAAGTTGAAGGGGTCCATGCCCATGTCAAGCAGCCGGACCACCGACTCTGGAGCACTGTTGGTGTGCAGCGTCGAAAACACCAGATGTCCGGTGAGCGAAGCCTCGATGCCCACCGCCACGGTTTCCGCATCGCGCATTTCGCCCACCATGATGATGTCCGGATCGGCGCGCAGGAAGGCCCGCATCATGGTCGCAAAATCCAGCCCTGCCTTGCGGTTGACCTGCACCTGACGCAGCCCCTTCTGGGTGATCTCGACCGGGTCTTCCGCCGTCCATATCTTGGTTTCCGGCGTGTTCAGGTGCCCCAGGATGGAATGCAGGGTGGTGGTCTTGCCGGATCCTGTCGGACCGCACACGAAAAAGATGCCGTACGGCTTGACGATGGTATCGCGCAGGCGCTTCAGGTTGTTCGGCGTCAACCCCAGCCCCTCAAGCGGAATCGGCTCGCTGTTGGCGAGCAGACGCATCACCACATCTTCCATGCCACCGGCCGTCGGCAGGGTGGCCACCCGCAGTTCGATGTCGAGCGGTGCAAAGCGGCGGAAGCGGATCTTGCCATCCTGTGGCTTGCGGCGCTCGGAGATGTCCAGATCGCACATGATCTTGATGCGCGTCAGCAGCGGACTGCGGTAGGCCGCCGGAATCTGGATGTAGGGCACGAGCGTGCCATCCTTGCGAAAGCGCACCAGGGTCTTTTCCTTGCCCGGTCGCGGTTCGATGTGGATGTCGGACGCCCCCTGCCGGTGGGCATCGATGATGATCTTGTTGACCAGCTTGACGAGTTCATTGTCCGAGGCCGCATTCACATCGTCCGTCCGGGACTCGTGCTCCTCTTCATCCATGCCGGTGAGCAAATCATCCACCGAACCGTTTTCCAGCGCCTGTTCGAAGAATTGCGCCACGGTATCGGCAAAGTCGCGCCGTGTGGTAACCCGGAAGACCAGCCTGCGCTTCGGGAAGACATTCTCCACCACGCCGGCACTACGGGTCGCCTCCGGGTCCACCGCCATGATCACCACCCCTTCCGGACCTTCCTCAAGCGGCAGCCATTGACTCTGTTCGACAAAATCGCGCTTCAGATTGCGCAGCAGGTCGGTCTGCTTGATCCGGTCGGTCCGGTAAGGCTCGTAGGGCACGCCGAAGAAGCGCGCGGCCGACTCACCCAATTCAGCCAGAGGCAACCCGTAATTGCCAAGCAGCACACTCTCCACCGAGTGATTCTGCTCGCGGGCGGAGCGCACCACTTCTTCGAGCTCCTGAAAGCTCAAACGGCCGTCCACCACCAGTGCATCGTAGCGGGAACGCAACGCGGACGGCGAGGCGGCCTGCTTGGTGAAGGCCACCCCCAGAGTCTGCGCCAACCCGAGCAGCCCCTCTTCGAGCACGGGAGCAAAGGGGGCATCGTTATGGCTGTTGATCAGCTGAATGACCCCCTTCACTTCCCCGCTCGCAGGATCGACCGCTGGCGCCACCAACATCTGCCGGGAGCGATAGCCGGTCTGTTCGTCCAGATCCTGCCGAAAGGACAGCAGGGGCGAGATCGCCTGCAGCTCGGCAGGGTCATACACATCGGCAATGTTGAGTGGCTGACGAGTCTTGGCCACATACCCGGCGATGCTGTCCTCGCGGATCGGAAGGCTGATCTGCTGCACGCCATCCGCGCCACTCTTCACCCGTGTAAGCAGCGTGTGCGTTCGTGGGTCGACCACATAGATCGAGATGCGATCGGCGCCAAACAGCGCGCACAGGTCGGCCGACAGCTTGACGATGATTTCATCGATGTCGCGTGCCGAGTGGATGCGGGTGGTCAGTGACTGAAGGCCTTTGAAGAAGGCCAGGCGCCGTGCGACGTCGCTGTCCCCTCCACGGCCCGGTTGCGCTGGTTTCATGGCCTCTCCGTTGGTGCGCCTGAATCTGTCGGCTTCGAGCACCGGGGCGCCACTCAGAACTCCAGCACCTGTCCGGGCGACAGGGCACTGACGGGCTGAGCCGGTGCGCCAGCTTCGATCTGCGACATGATGCGTTGTCCCAGTCCCGGCTTGAGGTGGCTGACATGCACCTGCGGCTGCACGGTCAGCTCACCCAGTACGGTGAGCAACATGCCTGGACACAGGTGACGAGCCGCCATCGCAAGCCCATGCTGCTCATCCGAAAACGCCGTTTCGATGATCAGGTGACGCAACCGGCCCAGCCGGTTGATCGCTGCAATCTGCTCGGCCGAATAAGCAGTATCCCCGGTGTATACAAGCTCACCCTCACCACTGTCAATGCAATACCCCACCGCCGGCACGGTATGGTGCGCGGGCAGGGCGGTGATCGTATGCCTTGGATGATGCACCGGCTCGCCCACCCTCAGGGGCTGGAAACGCAGAAAGGGGTAGTGTCGGTCGGGGATGGCCGTGAAGTCGGGCCAGACCAGCCAGTTGAACACGTGCGAGCGCAGGATGCGCAGCACGTCCTCGGTGGCATACACCGTAACCGGCATGCCGCGCATCTCGCCCACCGAATCGATGAGCAGGGGCAGCGCGGCAATATGATCCATGTGGGAGTGCGTGAGGAACACATGATCGATGCGTGCCAGCTCGTCCAGTTCCAGATTGCATACTCCGGTACCACAGTCGATCAGGGTGTTCTCACCGAGCAGGAAGGCGGTCGTGTGTGCATCACGTCCGCCAATGCCGCCACTGCAGCCAAGCACCCTGAGTTTCATCAGCGCAGGAAGAACTCCATCTTCACGCCGGCAATGTCGATGACGTCGTGCTCGTTGAGCCGATGCGCCTGGGCATCGATCTCCTTCCCGTTCAGCAGCGGGAAGGTCGCCCCTTCAACATGCGTGATGTAATAGCCGTGCGGCCGGCGGGTAATCACCGCCACCTGCTTGCCGGGCTTGCCCAGGGTGGTGAGCGATTTGCTGAGCTCAAGCTCGCGCCCGGCATTGGTACCACTGAGAATCTGAACCACACCGAGCTGACTGGAAACCCCCTGCCCGGTCAAGCTCACCACCGAAGCCTTCATGTCCGGCGAGAGGATTTGGGTGTTCGAGCCGACGCTGCGGGACATCGCCGCCCCCATGTCCACCTCTGCAGGCGTCACCAGCGGCTTGAGCGCCTGCGTGTCGATCATCTCCGACGGTGCAAGGCCGGAGCTTTGCACTTCCTCAGGAATGAAACGCAGCCGGTACTTGCCCAGTTCGATCACATCATTGGGTTGCAGGACATGCTTCTTCACCGGCTGGCCATTCACATACGTGCCGTTGGTGCTGTTGCGATCCTCCAGGAACGCATCGTTCAGAAGGGTGGTGATCACCGCATGTTCGCCACTGATGGCGAGGTTGTCGATCTGAATGTCGTTGTGCGGCTTGCGTCCTATGGTGAGGCGCTCCTTGTCGAGCGCAATCTCCTTGAGAACCAGACCATCCATGCTGAGGATCAACTTCGGCATATTGCATTGTTCCGTCAAGAACCCGATCAGGATTCAATCATACGACCAAACGGGCGACAATGGCCGAAACATTGTCACGGCCACCGCACCGGTTCGCCTCTGCCACCAGCGCTTCGGCAATCGCCTGCACGCCCTCGCCCGAGCCCATCAGGCGGGCAATCATCTCGTCTCCGACCATGTCGGTCAGCCCGTCAGAACACAGCAGGAAGAGGTCGCCCGGCAGGGCCTCATGGCACCCCAGATCGGGCATCACCTCCTCGCCCACTCCAAGTCCACGCGTGAGCAGACCGCGATAACTCATGTGCCGGGCCTCCTCCACATCGATCAACCCGGCATCGACCTGCTCCTGCAACATGGTGTGATCGCGGGTCAGCTGCTCCAGCACCCCCTCGCGCAGGCGGTACAGGCGCGAATCCCCCACATGGGCCGACAGCACCTTGTCCCCGATGAACACCGCCACCACCAGCGTACTGCCCATGCCCGACAGCGATGGAATCTCGCGCCCCGTGGAGTAGATCTGGCGGTTGATGTCCATGATGGTAAACATCAGCAGACGCGCCGTAGCTTCCAGACTGCCCGGCTCTTCCATCTGATCCAGCGCACGATCGACCAGGGCCACGGCCAGGCCAGCGGCAACATCCCCTCCGCGATAGCCCCCCATGCCATCGGCCAGCGCCACGAAATGCCCCTGAGCATCGATATGCAGGGCATCCTCATTACGCACCCGCACCCTGCCCACATCCGAACAGTGACCGAAATCGATGGCAGGTGACCCTGGCACGAGCGGCTCCACCTTACTCACGCCATCCGGCAGGACGCCAGCCATTGAAGTCGATGTTACAGCGCGCCATATCCGGCTCCTGCCGCTCCTTTTCAGTGCTGCTCATTGGACACATCACGGGATTGTAGCCTGTCGCCCGGGGAAGGTTCACGAAAAAAGCGCCGGACTGGCCGGCGCTTCATCGTGATGCTGACTGCAAGCCCGCTCAGGACATCAGAGCAGCGCCTTCAGCAGCTTGCCCATTTCGGACGGGTCACGGGTCACCGTGAAGCCGCACTCTTCCATGATGGCAAGCTTGGCATCGGCCGTGTCCGCACCGCCAGAGATCAGCGCACCGGCATGACCCATGCGCTTGCCGGCCGGAGCCGTGACGCCAGCAATGAAGCCGACCACCGGTTTCTTCATGTTTTCCTTGCACCACTGCGCAGCTTCGGCCTCGTCCGGACCGCCGATCTCGCCGATCATGATCACCGCATCGGTGTCCGGATCGTCGTTGAACATGCGCATCACGTCGATGTGCTTCAGACCGTTGATCGGGTCGCCGCCGATACCGACTGCGGAAGACTGGCCCAGGCCGATTTCGGTCAGCTGTGCCACGGCTTCATAAGTGAGCGTGCCGGAGCGCGACACCACACCGATGCGACCCTTGCGGTGAATGTGACCGGGCATGATGCCGATCTTGACTTCATCGGGGGTGATCAGGCCGGGGCAGTTGGGGCCAAGCAGCAGGGTTTCCTTGCCGCCTGCAGCCACCTTCTGCTTCATCTTGTTGCGCACGACCAGCATGTCACGCACCGGAATGCCTTCGGTGATGCAGATCGCCAGATCGAGATCGGCCTCGCAGGCTTCCCAGATGGCGTCGGCCGCACCCGCCGGCGGTACGTAGATCACCGACACGGTGGCGCCGGTTTCAGCAGCGGCTTCCTTCACCGAAGCGTAAATGGGCACATCGAAAATCTTCTCGCCGGCCTTCTTCGGGTTCACACCCGCCACAAAGCAGTTCTTCCCGTTCGCGTACTCGATGCACTTCTCGGTATGGAACTGGCCGGTCTTGCCGGTGATGCCCTGGGTGATGATCTTGGTGTCTTTGTTGATCAGAATCGACATTCGGAACGCTCCTTACTTGACCGCGGCGACGATCTTGGTCGCGGCATCCGCCATGGTGTCGGCGGCGATGATCGGCAGACCGGATTCGGCAAGGATCTTCTTGCCGAGATCTTCGTTGGTACCCTTCATGCGCACCACCAGCGGCACGGACAGGTGCACTTCCTTGGCAGCGGCAACCACACCGGTGGCAATGGTGTCGCAGCGCATGATGCCGCCGAAGATGTTCACCAGAATGCCCTTCACCTTGGGGTTCTTGAGCATGATCTTGAACGCTTCAGTCACCTTCTCGGTGGTGGCGCCGCCGCCCACGTCGAGGAAGTTGGCCGGTTCGGCGCCGAACAGCTTGATGGTGTCCATGGTGGCCATGGCCAGGCCGGCACCGTTCACCAGGCAGCCGATGTTACCGTCCAGGCTGATGTAGGCCAGATCGAACTTGGAGGCTTCGACTTCGTCCGGATCCTCTTCGTCGAGGTCGCGGTAAGCGACGATTTCCGGATGACGGTAGAGCGCGTTGGAGTCGAAGTTGAACTTCGCATCGAGCGCCTTCACGGTGCCGTTGCCTTCGTGGATCAGCGGATTGATCTCGGCCAGCGAGGCATCGGTTTCCATGTAGCAGGTGTACAGCTTCTTCAGCGTATCGACCGCCTGGGCCAGTGAGCCCTCCGGCATGCCGATGCCACGGGCCAGCTCGGTGGCCTGCTCGTCGGTAAGGCCGACCAGCGGGTCGACAAACACCTTGATGATCTTTTCGGGGGTGTTGTGCGCGACTTCCTCGATGTCCATGCCGCCCTCGGAGGAGGCCATCATGGCCACCTTCTGGGTGGCGCGGTCGGTCAGGGCCGCGACATAGTATTCGTGCTGGATGTCAGCGCCTTCCTCGATCAGGAGGTTGCGCACCTTCTGACCTTCCGGTCCGGTCTGGTGGGTGATCAGCTGCATGCCGAGGATTTGCGAGGCATACTCGCGCACCTCGTCCAGCGACTTGGCGACCTTCACGCCGCCCCCTTTGCCGCGGCCACCCGCGTGAATCTGGGCCTTCACCACCCAGATCTTGCCGCCGAGCTCCTCGGCGGCCTTCACCGCGTCCTCGACGCTGGTGCAGTGGATGCCACGCGGCGTCACGACGCCGAACTTTCTTAGAACTTCTTTTGCCTGATACTCATGAATCTTCATGGTTGCCCTTCGATCGAAGTTACGACGCCTGTGTTCGCCGCAAACAGGTTGATGGGACGCTTCGGAGTGTCTCTCCACGGCATGAACCGTCTCCCTCGTCCGGCCCTGCCGCTCGGCGGTCCGCGAAGGCCGCCTGCCCGAGACTGCGGACCGGCCTGTTTGGCCGACCGAAGCTCGAAACTCCATAATTATAACTGTATTCAACGCCGGCAGAATCGCCGATCCTTACAGAATCCACGATCCTGCTCACCCGCCCGCCCAATCGGCATCGCCCTCACGGCACGGACTGCTTCACATACCATTTGGGGTAATAACGGCGCACGGTCTCCGACGAAGTCTCCAGCGCATGACAGCGATCGAGCTGAAACGGCTTCTCACCCGTTTCCTCATTGTCACGTTTGAAGGTGGCAAAGGTCTGGATTGCTGCGGTAGGCAAGCTCAGCAGCATTTCGGTCAGGTGTGAGCACCCGCGCACATCGGCAAACATCTCGCCGACCGAACGGCGAAAGCCCCGCACCAGATTCAGACCGACCAGGCGCTGATACGCCGGCCCGATGGTGTCGCACGAGCCTGGATAAGGCACCCAGTCGGAACAGGCTTCTGCGGCCAGCACGTTGAACGCCGCATCGATGGTGATGCGCACCCGCATCCTGTGCACAGGATCACCCTTGCGGCGCACGCCCGAGGCCAGCGGATAGTCGACATCTTTCACATCTTCGAGCATTGCTTCCAGTTCAAGCAGGCCGTCGCTGCGGCGAAAACCCTCGACAACGATCCTGCGGGTATGCACACGCTCACGGCTGACAGTGGGTTCGGACAATGGCATGGTACGTACGCTAACGTATGGAAGAAGGCCCCGATGATAACGCGAATCCCGCCACCGACAGCCCGATCCCTGAACCCCACAAAGGAAAAGCCGGGCAAAAGCGTGATTTTTTTACTTCATCGAAGCCCCTGGGTTCCTATATCCTTACTCATAAGAAACGGGGCCGCACCAGCCCCGTATCCAGATTGCACGCACACTTGATCCACGCATACGCCTCTTCGCCCGTTCGCACCAGACATCATGAAATCCGACCGCAGCCGCTCCGTGCAGCCCCCACCCCGCTCCGGCATGCCGGTGCAGCGGGTGCTGGGCGCAGCCCTGATGCTGCTCTGGGGAAGCTGGGCACAGGCCACCCCCCTCGGCGAAGTGCTCAGCGTCTCGGCCCTCGGCGATCCCTTCAGGGTGGAAATCAGCGCACCGGGCCTGAGTCACCGGCAGGCGGCAGAATGCCTGAGCACTCAGGGCACGCGCGCCCCGGAAGACGGAATCCCCCAGGTCGACAGGCTGCGCCTGGCCGTGGTGGGCAGCGGCAACGGCACCCGGCTGGTCGTGCGTCGCAACGAGCCGGTGCACGACCCCATCGTGCAGATCGTGCTGCGCAACCACTGCAGCTCACGCCTTGAGCGAACCTATACCCTGCTGCTGGACGCCCCGGTGGGCGCAAGCGCCCGCCCGCCAACCGTAGCCACGCCCAGCCGCGCAGCTGCGCAGTCGCCCCGCACAGCCACATCGGCCCGCACCTGGAACACTTCGGCAGGCGAAACACTCAGCTCGATTGCGGAAACGCTTTACCCGCATGATGGCACGCTCCGGCATGCCTTCATCGAAACCGTGCGACGTGACAATCCAGCCCTGTTCCCCGAACTGAGCGCAATCGTCCGCCCCCTGCCGGCGGGCCTGAGCTTCGCACTGCCGAACACCGCCTCGCTCACCCGGCAGGCATCGGCGGAACCCACCGCCAGCCGCCCCGCCCGTGCACGCCCGACGGACAGCCCCCCCCCAGCGGCAGCCCGCCCCGCTGCACCGCGCCTGCAACCAGCGCCCACACCAACTTCTGCTCCCGCACCATCGGCAAGCCCTGCGGAGCAGACCGTCGCTGCCGTTGAAGAGAGCCCCCCGGCAGCGGACACAGAACCGACCCAGCCCCCGCCCGCCCGCGAACGTGCTGCCCGGATTCTGGAACAGGAAGGGCGACATCCGGGACGCCTCATGGTCGAGGGTGAAGAGGACGCCGCAACCGTACAGACCCTCGGCGATCTTCAGGCAGCAAACGCACAGGAAGAGGGGGGCGTACTCACACCACAGGAGCGGGAAGCGCGCCTGGTCGCGGCACTGGACCGCTCGATTGCACTGCAACTCGAACTGCTCGACCGGCTGCGCCGGCTGGAAGAAATGCAGCAAGGCCTGAAGAGCCGGCTGGACACCCTTCAGGAAGGAGCGCCGGCCGCAACGCCCCCCCCTCCCTCCGCCCCCCGGACACACGAGCCGCCGCCCGTCAGCGCCGCAAGCGGCGAAACCCCGGCCGCCCCCCGCACCATGCCCTTCGACATTCCGGACCGCCAGGACACCCCCGTGCCGGCCCCCCGGGACGACGAGGAACATCCACTGGTCGCATGGAGCCTGTACGCCGGCATCGTTTTTGCCCTGTTTGCCCTGCTTCTGTGGCTGCGCAAGCAGTGGCAGATCCGGGCCGAAATGGCCCGCCTGCAAAATGAGGGTGACGAGGTGCCGAAAAAGTCGGTCACCCGTCCCCCCGTGGAGTTGGCCGGTGAGCCGGAGCAGCGCAACATCGAACTGCGCGGAGAAGAGTATTCCGCCCGCCGGCATGACCGCAGCCAGTCCCGCGCGCCCCATCCCGGCTGGGCCGAAGGCGACCGTCTGCCTTGGGATGACGAACCCCCGTCCCAGCCGCCTCCCCGTGCAGCGGCTCAGCCCCCCCGGGCAACGCAGTCGATCCCCATCGATGTCGATCTGGACACCCTGGCCCCAATCGACGAGGCGGTCGAGGAAACCGCCGACGAGCATGATTCCGCCGTCGAACTTGCAGACATCATGGTCAGCTTCGGCCGGGTGCATGGTGCGGCTGAAACCCTTGCCGACTTCATCCGCTCCAATCCCAAGCAAGCCATCACACCCTGGCTGAAGCTGATGGATGTGTATCGCCTCGCGGGCATGCGCATGGAGTTCGATGCCCTGGCCCGGCAACTGAACAAGACCTTCAACGTCAAGACCGTCACCTGGGACAATTTCGACGAAGCTCGCAAACCTGTCAAAACACTCGAAGACCTGCCGCACATCGCCAGGGAACTCACCCGCATCTGGGGCACCCGCACTTGCCAGGCCTATCTCGAAAAACTGTTGCGCGACAACCGGGACGGCTCACGGGAGGGCTTCCCGATTTCGATCATCGACGACATTCTAGCCCTGGCGGCCATTCTGGAAGATGAACTCGGCCGCTACCGTCCTGACGAACAGACCGATGACGACAACAAAGGCGAAACGCCTGACGATGATGGAAAGGACAGCGACGGGCAGGACGACAACGATGTCGCAGCACCCCCTCCGCCGGACGATACCGCTCCCGACCGGGAAGAAACGGACGCGCTGCCCGAACTCCCCCCAAACCAGAATCCGGACAGTCACAACCGACAGGCAGAAGCCTTGCCTGAGCCCTTCACCCTGCCGCCGCTGGATTTTGACATTGAACCCACAACCCGTGCGTCCGATCCCGGGTCAGGCCAGGTGTCAGCCAGCACGCCCCAGCACGACGGCTCACGCTTTGTGCGGCCTCGCCTCGCAGGCCCCGACGAACCGACCGTGATTCCCGACTTCGACATCCCGCAGCCACCGGACAATCGTCGTTATTGACCCGGCCCTTGAGCATGCTGTCTCCGTTCGCCTGAGCGTGTCGAAGGGCGCTGCCGGGACTGGGCTTCGACAAGCTCACACCGGATTGTCAAGATCGAGAAAATCCGCCTCCAGTCCCAGGTGCTCGCGCAGATGCGCCGCCACGGCCCGGGCGCCGTAGCGTTCGGTGGCATGATGACCCGCTGCAATGTAAGGCACACCGGATTCACGCGCCAGATGCGTGGTCTGCTCCGAAATTTCCCCGGACACGAACACATCCGCACCGGCCGCGATGGCCTGCTCGAAATAACCCTGCGCGCCCCCTGTACACCAGGCCACCCGCCGCACCGGTCGTGACAGATCCCCCACGGTCACAGGCGTGCGCGCCAGGCGCTTGCCCAGCAGGTCCACAATTGCCTGCGCATTGCCTGCCTGTTCTGGCCGTCCGATCCAGCCCAGCGACTGATCGCCGAACAGCCCCTCAGGCTGCCAACCCGCCAACGCTCCCAACTGCGCATTGTTGCCCAGTTCTGCATGGGCATCGAGGGGCAGGTGGTAGGCAATCAAGCTGATGTCATTACCCAGCAGAGTGCTCAGGCGGCGCTTGCGAATCCCTGCAATCCGCCCGTCCTCGCCCCGCCAGAAGTAACCATGATGCACAAAGATTGCGTCATACCCGCCCGCCACGCCCCGATCGAGCAGTGCCTGACTGGCCGTCACACCGCACAGCACCCGCCGCACCTGCTTGCGTCCTTCCACTTGCAGGCCGTTTGGGCAATAATCCTTGAAACGCGACGGTTCGAACAACCGATCCAGATACGTCACCAACTCGGCAAGCTGCATATGCTGTCTTTCCTGCATGTATTCCTCCATTGCAGTGGCGTGCCGGATCGGCCCACAATCCTCGTCAACAGGCGCGCTGCCGGCCCCACCCTTGTGTTCATTCATTCATGTACCGACTCTGGCTCATCTTTGCCCAGGCCGTGACCGCCAGTGTCGCGGTGCTGTTCGTGCTGACCACGCTCAAGCCAGAATGGTTGCCTTCGAGCAACCGTGGCAATGGTGCGGTGGTCCGCATTTTTGAGGCCCCGCCGGAGACCAGTCGCCCTCCTGCCGAAGCCGGCGTTGCCCCACCTGGCTCCTACGCGCTGGCCGCCAGTCGCTCCATGCCAGCGGTGGTCCACATCCTCACTTCACGCGACAGTCGCTCACCGCATGAGCGCCTGCGCAACGACCCGTTATTCCGCCACTTTTTCGGCGAGCGCGAACAGCAGCCCCCACAAAGCCCGTCCGGCCTGGGTTCCGGCGTGATCGTCAGCCCGGAAGGCTTCATCCTGACCAACAATCACGTAATCGAAGATGCGGACGAGATCGAGATCCTCCTCAACGATGGCCGCCGCCTGCGCGCCCAAGCCGTCGGCCGCGACCCGGAAAGCGATCTGGCCGTACTGCGCGCAGACACGCGGGAAAGCCTGCCCGCCATCACTTTCTCCAGCGATGACAGTCTGTCCGTGGGAGACGTGGTGCTGGCCATCGGCAACCCCTTTGGCGTGGGGCAGACCGTGACCATGGGCATCGTTTCCGCACTGGGTCGCTCACGGCTGGGCATCAACACATTTGAAAACTACATCCAGACCGATGCTGCCATCAACCCGGGCAACTCGGGTGGCGCGCTGGTCGACAGCGAAGGGCGACTGGTCGGCATCAATACCGCAATCTATTCGCGCTCCGGTGGTTCGCTGGGCATCGGCTTTGCCATCCCGGTCTCATTGGCCCGCAATGTTCTGGAGCAGATCGTCTCGGCAGGTGAGGTCACCCGCGGCTGGGTCGGCGTCGAAATCCAGCCGCTGGACAGCGAACTCGCCACCAGCTTCGGACTGAGCAGCACGCATGGCACGCTCATTTCCGGTGTCCTGAGGGGCAGCCCTGCCGACCGTGCCGGCGTGCAACCCGGTGACGTGCTGCTCAATGTGAATGGTGATCCGGTGCACACTCCCCGCGAGATGCTCGACAGGGTGGCGGCGATTGCGCCGGGACAGTCGGCGCGCTTCGACCTGATGCGCGACGGCAAGCCGATTGCACTCGACGTGCGCATCGGCCGGCGCCCGGTGCCGCCCGCCCGCTGAGCGAAGAACGTCCTTGCGCTAACGCTTACTTGCCGCCGTCCCGCGACTCGATCCGGTCGAGTTCCTGGTCCATGTCCTGCTCGCTGGGCGCCTGGTAATCGGACGCGCCCTCCTTGCGCGGGGACAGCCGCGCAAGGAGGATGCCCACCTCGTAGAGCACAATCATCGGTACTGCAAGCATGAACTGCGAGATGACATCGGGCGGCGTCACGATGGCTGCGATCACGAACGCCCCGACGATCACATAGGGACGCGCCTCCTTCAGCTTGTCCACATCCACGATGCCGGCCTTCACCAGCAGGATCACCGCCACCGGCACCTCGAAGGTAATGCCGAAAGCCATGAACATGGTCATCACGAAGGACAGGTACTCGCCGATGTCCGGCGCCACCATGATGCTCTTCGGGGCAAATTCGGCAATGAACTTGAACACCATGCCGAACACGAAAAAGTAACAGAACGCCATGCCGATCAGGAACAGCAGCGTACTGCCGAGCACCAGCGGCAGCCCCACCTTCTTCTCGTGCGCATACAGCCCCGGCGAGATGAACGCCCAGGCCTGATACAGTACATAAGGCAGGGCCAGCACAAAGGACACCAGCAGGGTCACCTTCACCGGCACGAAGAAGGGGGTCACCACCCCGGTGGCAATCATGCTTGCGCCTTCCGGCAGCGTATTCATCATCGGCAGGGCAAGCAGGTCATACAAATCGCCCGCCCATGGCATCAGGCAGACAAAGAAAACCAGAATCGCCACGATTGCCCTGAGCAGGCGATCGCGCAATTCGATCAGATGGGAAATAAAGGTTTCCTGGGCGGTACTCATGTTTTCTCCCCAGGGGTACTGGCGGATGGCTGCGTGGGTGATGCTGCGGGCACGGCCTCACGCTCGTCTGCAGGCACGCCTTTGCCTCCGAAGGCATCCGCAACCGGAAAGACTGGCGCGGCTGTCGCCTCGCTGACCGGTGCAGGTCGTCCGCCCTCCTCGCCCCCGGCCGACAGTGCCGTTGCGGGGGACCCAGCCGACGGCTGTGCCGGCGACGCAGGAGCACGATCCGGGTTCACGCTGTCGCGCACCTCGTCGGCGGTCTTGTTCAGATCCGTCTGCACCTGCGACATCTGCGAGCGTACCGAGCTTTCCAGGTCACGCGCCTGCTGCTCCACCTCCTGCTGCAGCTTCTTCAGGTCTTCAAGCTGCATTTCCCGCTGGATGTCGGACTTCACATCCGACACATAGCGCTGCAGACGACCGAGCATGTGTCCCACCGTACGGGCCACCTTGGGCAGCCTTTGCGGACCCACCACGATCAGGCCCACCAGGGCGATCAGTAGCAGTTCAGAAAATCCGAAATCAAACATGGGCGAAGATCCGCCGGAGCGTGCCGGCACAAACGCTCCGCGGCCGTCCGACAGGGCAAGGGCGCACACCCATGCTCAACCGGACGGCCGCGGAAGCTCAGGAGTGGGTATTGCTGCTGGAAGACTTTTCGCGTACTTCGGCGTCGATGGTATTGCCGTCGCCGGCAATCTTCTTCGCATCGGCCGTATCGGAAGAAGTGCCTTCGGCCTCCTTCATGCCGTCCTTGAAACCCTTCACCGCTCCGCCCAGGTCCTGTCCGATGTTGCGCAACTTCTTGGTACCGAAAACCAGCATGACGATGATCAACACGATCAGCCAGTGCCAGATGCTGAATGAACCCATAACGTTCTCCTTAACGCTTCAACATGGCCGGGAGTACGTCCGGACCACCCAAAACATGTACGTGCAGATGATACACCTCCTGACGTCCGACCCGACCCGTGTTGATGATCGTACGGAAACCATCGGTGCATCCTTGTTCCTGAGCAAGTTTTCCGGCAACCGTCATCACCCGGCCCATCGTCTCGACATGCTCCGGTCCAAGTGCGGCCATCGAACTGATGTGCAGCTTGGGAATCACCAGAAAATGCACCGGCGCCACCGGGTTGATGTCGTGAAAGGCCAGCACATGCTCGTCTTCGTAAATCTTGCGGCTCGGAATCTCGCCGCTGACGATGCGGCAGAACAGGCAATCGCTCATCGCTTCCTCACTGCGCAGCGGTGCGCGACTTCTTCTCGTCGATGCCGGACACGCCCTCGCGTCGGCGGAACTCGGCCAGCACATCATCCACCGACAGCCCATGGTGATGCAGCAACACCAGCGAGTGGAACCACAAGTCGGTGACTTCCCAGACAAGGTGCAGCATGTCCTTGTCCTTGGCAGCCATGATGGTCTCTGCCGCTTCCTCGGCCACCTTCTTGCAGATGGTGTCGGTTCCCTTGGCATACAGGCTCGAGACATAGGACGAATCGGGGTCCGCCGCCTTGCGCTCGGCCAGGGTCGCGGACACGCGATGCAACACTTCGATATCGATCATTTGTATATGTCCTCCGGACGCTTGATAACCGGTTCGACGGCCTGCCAGCCCCTGCCGTCCTGATACTGCTGATAGAAACAGCTGTGCCTGCCGGTATGACAGGCAATGCCTCCGGTCTGTGCGATCTTCAGCAACACCACATCGTTGTCGCAATCGGTACGGATTTCCAGCACCTTCTGGGTATGGCCGGATTCCTCGCCCTTGTGCCACAGCCTGCCGCGCGAGCGCGACCAGTACACCGCCTCGCCAAGCTCGGCCGTGCGTGCCAACGCTTCACGGTTCATCCACGCGAACATCAGCACTTCGCCACTGTCGGCTTCCTGGGCGATCACCGGCATCAGACCGTTCTCATCCCAGCGCAGAGCCTCCAGCCAGTCACCGGTCGCCTGCGTCGTCATAACCTCACCTCTATGCCGCGCGCGCGCATCAATTCCTTCGCCTCGCGCACGGTATGCTCACCAAAATGAAAGATGCTCGCCGCCAGCACCGCATCCGCATGCCCATGAGACACACCGTCTGCCAGATGCTCCAGCGACCCCACGCCCCCACTGGCAATGACCGGCACGGCCACTGCATCGGAGACCGCACGGGTGAGCGCCAGATCGAAACCGATGCGGGTACCGTCGCGGTCCATGCTGGTGAGCAGGATTTCTCCCGCCCCCAGGCTGACCACCTTGCGGGCCCACTCGATGGCATCCAGCCCGGTATCCTTGCGCCCACCGTGAGTGAACACATGCCACTGGCCCGGTGCCGTCTGCTTGGCGTCGATGGCCACCACGATGCACTGACTGCCGACCTTGCCGGCGGCATCGGCCACCACCTGAGGATTGGTGACCGCAGCAGTGTTGATGCTCACCTTGTCGGCGCCGGCATTGAGCAGACGCCGCACGTCATCGACCGTACGCACGCCACCGCCCACGGTGAGCGGAATGAACACCTGCTCGGCCACCTGCTCGACCACATGCAGGATGATGTCGCGGTCGTCCGAACTTGCGGTAATGTCCAGAAAAGTCAGTTCGTCGGCACCCTGTTCGTCATAGCGACGCGCAATCTCCACCGGATCGCCAGCATCGCGCAGTTCGACGAAATTCACGCCCTTGACCACCCTGCCCGCACTCACGTCGAGGCAGGGAATGATGCGCTTGGCCAGCATCAGGCGATCCCGCCCAGTTCGTCGGCACGCGCCTGGGCTGCGGCAAAGTCGAGCGACCCCTCGTAGATCGCACGCCCGGTGATCGCCCCCATGATGCCTTCGTCCTCGACCGCGCACAGTGCGTCGATGTCCGACAGGTTGGCGATCCCGCCGCTGGCAATCACCGGAATGCGCAGCGCCTGGGCCAGCCGCACGGTAGCCTCGATATTCACGCCGGACAGCATGCCGTCACGCCCGATGTCGGTATAGATCACGCCTTCCACGCCGTAGTCCTCGAACTTGCGCCCCAGGTCGACCACGTCATGTCCGGTCATCTTCGACCAGCCATCGGTGGCCACCTTGCCGTCCTTGGCGTCCAGCCCCACGATGATGTGACCGGCAAAGGCGGTGCAGGCATCCTGCAGAAAACCCGGGTTCTTCACTGCAGCCGTACCGATGATCACATAGGTGATGCCGTTGTCGAGATAATGCTCGATGGTGTCCAGGTCACGGATGCCGCCGCCGAGCTGCACCGGAATGTCACTGCCGACCTCGTCGACAATGGCGCGGATGGCCGAACGGTTTTTCGGCTTGCCCGCAAAGGCGCCGTTCAGGTCGACCAGATGCAGGCGCCTGGCCCCCTGGTCGATCCAGTGGCGGGCCATGGCCGCCGGATCTTCGGAAAATACCGTAGCATCTTCCATTTCACCCTGCTTGAGACGTACGCAGGAACCGTCCTTGAGGTCGATGGCGGGAATGAGCAACATACCGGATTCAGTTTTTTGTCAGTGGTGGATGGATCAGGACGCAGGCCACCGCTCAGGGGGCCCAGCGCACGAAATTTTCGAGCAGGCGCAGGCCAGCCTGCGCACTCTTTTCAGGGTGGAACTGGACCGCAAAGATATTATCCCGAGCCACCGCGCTGGTAAACCGCAGTCCGTACTCGGTCTGTGCCGCAGCATCGGCCGGTTCGGCCGGCACCACATGGTAGCTGTGTACGAAATAAAAGCGGCTGTCGGGTTCGATTCCGTCCCACAACGCATGGGGGTGCAGCACATGCACCCGGTTCCAGCCCATGTGCGGCACCTTCAGGTGACTGCCGTCGGGTTGCATCATCGACGCTGCGGGGGGAAAGCGCACCACCTTGCCGGGCAGGATGCCCAGGCCGGGCACATTGCCTTCCTCGCTGTGTTCGAAGAGCATCTGCTGTCCAATGCAGATACCCAGAAATGGCTTGCTGGCGGCGGCATCGAGCACCGCCTGGCGCAGCCCGCGCGCATCGAGTTCGCGCATGCAGTCGGGCATCGCGCCCTGGCCAGGAAACACCACACGCCCGGCTGCGGCCACCACGGCCGGATCGGAGGTCACACGCACATCGCGGCCCGGGGCCACATGTTCGACCGCCTTGCACACCGAGCGCAGATTACCCATGCCGTAGTCAATGATGGCTACGTCAGTCATGACGGAAACACTCTCTGGTTGAATGGCTGAAAGCCTGATTGCGGATCATTGTGCCATGAATGCGACATACCGGGCGGCACCCGGCATGCATCCGGCGCTTAAAGCGTCCCCTTGGTCGAGGGCACGGTACCGGCCGCACGCTCGTCGCATTCGGCCGCCATGCGCAGCGCCCGGCCAAAGGCCTTGAAGATGGTTTCGCACTGGTGGTGGGCGTTATCGCCACGCAGGTTGTCGACATGCACCGTCACCGCAGCATGATTGACAAAACCCTGGAAGAATTCGCGCGCCAGATCGACATCGAAATTTCCGATGCGCGCACGCGTGTAATCGACAAAGTAATGCAGGCCCGGACGCCCCGAAAAGTCGATCACGACCCTGGACAGCGCCTCGTCGAGCGGCACGTAGGCATGGCCATAGCGGCGGATGCCCTTGCGATCGCCCAGCGCGCGGGCAAACGCCTGCCCGAGGGTGATGCCGACATCCTCGACCGTGTGGTGATCGTCGATATGGGTGTCGCCCTCCGCCTGCACCACCAGATCAATCAGGCCATGGCGGGCGATCTGATCGAGCATGTGATCGAAGAATGGCACACCGGTGTTCAGCTCGGCCTTGCCGTTTCCATCAAGATTGATCGCGACCCGGATACGGGTTTCGAGCGTGTCGCGTGTAACTTCTGCTTGCCGCATGGCTTGTCGTTTCACTCGCAGGAAAATTGGGTGCGGATGACGGGCCCGGGTTGCCGGACTGCGACCCTGCGCGGGCACATTCGCACCAGAAAACGGCCCATGATACCATCGACCGCGAACAAGGCCACAAGTGCCTGCCCTGCGACGGCAGGGCAATCGCATGAAGCACCGCGCAGACAAACCACACAGGATCATCGTCCCATGAGCCGCTTCTGGAGTCCGGGCATTGCCCAACTCACGCCCTATGTACCGGGCGAACAACCCAAGCTCGACAAGCTCATCAAGCTCAATACCAACGAACACCCCTTTGGCCCCTCGCCCCGTGTGCTGGAGGCCATCCGCCATGAGACCGGCGATCAGCTGCGGCTGTACCCCGACCCGGGCGCAGACCGGCTGCGTGCCGCGCTGGCCGCACGCTTTGCGCTGCAGCCTGGTCAGGTCTTCGTCGGCAACGGTTCGGACGAAGTGCTGGGCTTCATCTTCCAGGCCCTGCTGCGCCATGAGCGTCCGGTCTGGTTTCCGGACATCAGTTACAGTTTCTACCCGGTATATTGCGGCCTGTTCGGGATTGCCTCGCGCAGCATCGCGCTGGACGAAGACTTCCGCCTGCGCGCGGAAGACTACCTGCCGGACGGCGAGACGCGGGCCGGTGGCATCGTCTTTGCCAACCCCAACGCCCCCACCGGCATCTGCCTGCCGCTGAGCGAGGTCGAGCGCATTGTCGCCGGCAACCCGGAGTGCGTGGTGGTGGTGGATGAAGCTTATGTCGATTTCGGCGGGGAAAGCGCCGCCACCCTGATCGACCGCTACCCCAACCTGATGGTGGTGCACACGTTCTCCAAGTCCCGCTCGCTCGCCGGCCTGCGCGTCGGCTACGCGCTGGCGCAGACCGAACTGATCGAAGCCCTCGACCGGGTGAAGAACAGCTTCAACTCCTACCCGCTGGATCGTCTGGCGCTGGCAGGCGCCCAGGCTTCAGTGGAGGACGAGGCCTGGTTTGCCGACAGCTGCGCCCGGGTCATCGCCATTCGCGAGAAGCTGGTGGCCGAATTGGCAGGCCTGGGTTTCATCACCCTGCCCTCGTCGGCCAACTTCATCTTCACCCGCCACCCGGACCATTCGGGCGCAGCACTGGCCCAGGCCCTGCGCGAGCGCTCGATCATCGTGCGCCACTTTGCCAAGCCACGCATTGCCGAGTTCCTGCGCATCACCGTGGGCACAGAAGCGCAGTGCGCCGCCCTGGTCGAAGCCCTGCGCGAACTGATCTGAACGCTGAACCCAGGCGGGGGTTCACGCCCCCGTGGCTCATTCTCCGAAGGCGGGTCAGCGCAAGTCGTGCACCCGCATTTCGGCAGAACGGGCATGCGCCTGCAGGCCCTCGCCATGCGCCAGCAGCGATGCGGTGCGGCCCAGCGTCTGCGCCCCGGCCTCGGAAATCTGGATCACGCTGCTGCGCTTCTGGAAGTCATACACTCCGAGCGGCGACGAGAAGCGCGCACTGCGCATGGTCGGCAACACATGGTTGGGACCGGCACAGTAGTCGCCCAGCGCCTCCACAGACCAGTGCCCCACGAAAATCGCCCCCGCGTGACGGATGTGCTCGACCCACGGCTCGGCCTCTTCCAGCGACAGCTCCAGGTGCTCGGGCGCAATGCGGTTGGCAATCGCGCAGGCCTGCTCCAGTGTCTCCACATGAATCAGCGCACCACGCTGCGTGAGCGACGTCGCAATGGTGTCACGGCGCGGCATGGTCGGAAGCAGACGGTCGATGCTGCTCGCCACCGCATCGATGAAGTCTGCGTCGGTGCAGATGAGGATGGACTGCGCCAACTCGTCGTGCTCGGCCTGCGCAAACATGTCCATCGCCACCCAGTCCGGGTTGCCGCTGCCGTCGGAGATGATCAGCACCTCGGACGGACCGGCCACCATGTCGATGCCCACCGTACCGAACACCCGGCGCTTGGCTTCGGCCACATAGGCATTGCCCGGGCCGACGATCTTGTCGACCTGCGCAATGGTTTGCGTGCCATACGCCAGCGCAGCCACCGCCTGTGCACCGCCGATGGTGAACACCCGGTCCACCCCGGTGATCGCAGCGGCCGCGAGCACCAGCGGATTTCGCTCCCCGTCTGGCGTGGGCACGACCATGATCAGCTCGCCCACCCCGGCGACCTTGGCCGGCACTGCGTTCATCAGCACCGAACTGGGGTAAGAGGCCCGCCCGCCGGGCACATACAGCCCCACCCTGTCGAGCGGGGTCACCTTCTGTCCCAGCCGGGTCCCATCCGCCTCCTCATACGACCAGGACTCGGCACGCTGGCGCTCGTGATACACCCGCACCCGGTCGGCCGCCACACGCAAGGCTTCACGCTGGGCCACCGTCAGGCTGTCGAGCGCTGCCCGCAAGGTCGCCTGGGACAGCTCCAGCCCGGCCATCGAATCCACATCCAGGCGATCGAAGCGGCGGGTATATTCCAGCACGGCCGCATCGCCAGTCGTGCGCACTGCCCGCAGGATCTCGCTGACAGCCTGATCGATGCGCTCATCGGCTGAATGCTCGAAGGCCAGCAGTGCATCGAGCGTGCTCAGGAATTCAGGATCGCGCGCATCGAGGCGACGCACCTTCACGATGTTGTCGGTCATTGCTTGATTGCCCCTGCAAAAGCCTCCAGCACCGGCTGGAGCAGTTCGCGCTTGAGTTTGAGCGAAGCCTGATTGACGATCAGGCGCGAGCTGATCGGCATGATGTCCTCGACCGCCTCCAGGCCGTTGGCGCGCAGCGTGCCCCCGGTCGACACCAGATCGACAATCGCATCGGCCAACCCGACCAGCGGGGCGAGTTCCATCGAACCATACAGCTTGATCAGATCGACATGCACCCCTTTTGCCGCAAAATGCGCCTTGGCGGTGTTGATATACTTGGTGGCCACCCGGATGCGCCCGCCCGGCCGGGCCGCTGCCGCATAGTCGAAGCCGCTGCGTACCGCCACACACATGCGGCACCGGGCAATGTTCAGATCCAGCGGTTGGTACAGTCCCGCACCGCCATGCTCGATCAGCACATCCTTGCCGGCGATGCCCAGATCGGCCGCACCATGCTGCACATAGGTGGGCGTATCGGTGGCACGCACGATCACCAGCCGTACATCGGGCCGGTTGGTGCCGATGATCAGCTTGCGGGAGCTTTCCGGATTATCGGTCGGCTCGATGCCGGCCGCCGCCAGCAGCGGCAGCGTTTCCTCGAAGATGCGGCCTTTTGAGAGGGCCAGAGTAATGCTGGTCACGGACGAAAACTCATTGTCTGGTGCTCCTGTCCCGACGGCCGGACGCCACACAGGGCGGCAAACCGGATGGCATCGGGCGGAATGCGATTGATAAGAACCTGCAGCCGAGATTGTAACCCGCGTCGCAGCATGATAGCCTTCACAACATTGGCTGAACTCCTGCGGCGGGTTCAGCCTTTTTTACTTTTCCAGCCGCACCGACCAACACTCTTTCACTGAGCGACACATCTATGAAACCCGAGATCATCATCTCATCGGGCGATCTCGAACGCCTGGAAGCCCTGCTCGCGGCCCCTGCCGCACGCAACCGCAGCGACCTGAACGGACTGCGCGACGAACTCGACCGCGCCGACATCCGCGACGACGAGGACATGCCAGCCAACGTCATTCGCATGAACACCTGCGCCCGCTTCTGCGAGCATCCGAGCGGCCGCGAATACGAACTCACCCTGGTCTATCCGGGCAATCCGGACGGCGCAGGCCGCGTTTCCATCTTCACCCCTGCCGGCAGCGCCCTGCTCGGACTGGCTGTCGGCCAGCACATCGACTGGACCAGCACCGACGGCCGTACGGTCAAACTCGAAGTACTGGAGATCATCCGTCAACCGGACAGCGCCTCGCCCGAAGCCTGAGCGGCTTGACACTTGCAGCCGGGCAGCCTGCCAGCATGGCCAGGGCACCCGGCATGGCAGCGCCCCCCGGCACACTCACTCACGCAATGCGCTGCACCCGGGCACCGAGCAGACCCAGTTTTTCCTCGAGCCGCTCATACCCCCGGTCCAGATGGTAGATACGCTCGATCACCGTCTCGCCTTCGGCGACCAGGCCGCCAATCACCAGGCTGGCCGACGCCCTCAGATCGGTTGCCATCACCGACGCCCCCTGCAGCCGTGCCACCCCCTGCACCACTGCCATATTGCCATCGATGCGAATGTCCGCACCAAGCCGCTGCAACTCCACGGCATGCATGAAACGGTTTTCGAAAATCGTCTCGCGGATCACCGCAGTGCCTTCGGCCACCGCATTGAGCGCCATGAACTGCGCCTGCATGTCGGTGGGAAAGGCCGGATAGGGCGAGGTGCGGATATTCACCGCAGTGAGTCGTGATGGCGCCTGCAACTCGATCGCGTCGCGCTCGCAACGCAGCGTGCAACCGGCATCCATGAGTTTGTCCACCACGGCGTCCAGATAGGCTGCGGAGGTGCCGGTCAACCGCACCGCCCCCCCGGTGGCCGCTGCCGCACACAGGTAGGTGCCGGTCTCGATCCTGTCCGGCATGATGCGGTGCTCGGCCCCATGCAGGCGTGCCACCCCCTGAATGCGGATCACATCGGTGCCCGCCCCGGAGATGCGCGCCCCCATCGCCACCAGACAGTTGGCCAGATCGACCACCTCGGGTTCGCGCGCGGCGTTCTCGATCACCGTCTCCCCCTCGGCCAGGCACGCCGCCATCATCAGGTTTTCGGTGCCGGTCACCGTCACCATGTCAGTAAACAGGCGTGCGCCCCGCAAGCGTGGCGACACCGCATGCACATAGCCATGCTCCACGCTGACCGCCGCCCCCATCGCCTGCAGGCCCTTGATGTGCTGGTCAACGGGTCGTGCCCCGATGGCGCAACCGCCCGGCAGCGACACCCGCGCTTCGCCGCAGCGGGCCACCAGCGGCCCCAGCACCAGGATGGAAGCACGCATCGTCTTGACCCGCTCATACGGCGCCACCGGATTGTCGAGCCCGGAAGCGTCCAGCGTCACGCTATCGGCCTCACGGCTGACCTTCACCCCCATCTGCTCGATCAGGGCAAGCAGGGTATCAATGTCCTTGAGTGCGGGCACATTCGTGAAACGCACCGGTTCGGCGGTGAGCAGGGCAGTGCACAACACCGGCAGGGCGGCATTCTTGGCGCCGGAAATGGCGATCTCGCCCGACAGGCGCACCCCGCCGGCAATCAAAAGCTTGTCCATCACGCAGTCACAGCCCCAGTTCCTGGCGCGCCTGCGCCCACTGTGCCGGGGTGTAGGTCTGCAGTTGCAGGGCGTGTATCTCGTGGCCCATCAAGGCGCCCAGCGTGGCATACACTGCCTGGTGCTGGCGCACCCGGCTCATGCCCTCGAACGTGCCACTCACCACGATCCCGGTGAAATGCACGCCATCGTCGCCCGCAATCTCCACGAACTCGCACGGCATCCCCTCGCCAATCAGGCGCTTGATCTCGGCTGCTTCAAACATCATTCATCCAATCCTTCAGGCCCGCAGCTTGTAGCCCCGCGCCAGCACGGCCAGGGTCAGTACTGCGAGGAATACAAAACAAAACCCCACCACGCCCAGGCTCAGCCAGGGCGATACATCGGACTGACCGAAAAAGCCGTAACGGAAGCCATCGATCATGAAGAAGAAAGGGTTCACATGCGACACATCCTGCCACAACGGCGGCAGCGAATGAATCGAGTAGAACACGCCGGACAGCATCGTGAGCGGCATGATCAGAAAATTCTGGAAAGCCGACAACTGGTCGAACTTCTCGGCCCAGATGCCACCAAGCACCCCCATCGAGCCGAGAATGCCACCGCCGAACACCGCAAACGCCAGCACCCACAGCGGATGGGCCATCGGCAGATCGACAAAGGGCAGCGCCACCAGCCACACCCCCACCCCGACGAACAGGCCGCGCAGCACCGAAGCCAGCACATACGCAGCGTAGAACTCCACATACGAGATCGGTGGCAGCAGCACGAAGATGATGTTACCGGTAATCTTGCTCTGAATCAGCGACGACGAACTGTTGGCAAAGGCGTTCTGCAGCAGCGACATCATCACCAGCCCGGGCACCAGAAAGCTGGTGTAGGCAATATCGCCATACACGGTCACATGGCGGTCGAGCACATGGGAGAAAATCAGCAGAAACAGCAGCGCATTGAGCACCGGCGCGGCAATCGTCTGGAAAGCCACCTTCCAGAAGCGCAGCACTTCCTTGTAGAGCAGCGTGCGAAAGCCGGTCCACGGCGAAATGTGCGGATCGCCCCGCATGCCCGCACCATCACTCACGGTTCATCACCTCAACGAAAACCTGTTCGAGATCGGCCTCGCCGACGACAATCTCCTCGATGCCCGCCCCCGCCTCGCGCAGTCGGGCCAGAATCTGCTCCACCTCGGCATAGGCCTCGAAGGCAAAGCGCACCCCCCGCCCCGACTCATCCGGCACGCCCCCCAGGGCCAGGCCCTTCTCCGGTGCGCTCAGGCGCACCCCCAGGCTATGCGAGGCAAACTGCCGCAGCAGCACCTCGGTGCGCTCCAGCGCCACGATGCGTCCGCCCTTGAGCATGGCGATCCGCCCGCACAGGGTTTCGGCCTCTTCCAGATAGTGGGTCGTGAGCACGATGGTATGGCCGTCGCGGTTGAGCTTGCGAATGAACTGCCACAGCCCCTGACGCAACTCGACATCCACCCCGGCAGTCGGCTCGTCAAGGACGATCACCGGAGGTCTATGCACCAGCGCCTGCGCCACCAGCACCCGGCGCTTCATGCCACCCGAGAGGGTGCGCATGTTCGCATCGGCCTTGTGCAGCAGATCGAGATGCCCGAGGATCTCATCGATCCAGTCATCGTTGCGCCGGATGCCGAAATAACCGGACTGGATGCGCAGCAACTCGCGCACCGAGAAGAACGGATCGAACACCAGCTCCTGCGGTACCACGCCCAGTTGCCGGCGCGCCTGACGATACTCGGTCACCACATCGTGGCCCATGATCGAAATCGAACCCGAAGTCGGGCGCACCAGACCGGCCATGGAGGAAATCAGCGTGGTCTTGCCCGCCCCGTTGGGGCCGAGCAGGCCAAAGAACTCGCCCTGCGCCACCTCCAGACTGACACTGGACAGGGCGCTGAACGAAGCGTAACGCTTCGACACCGAATCGATGCGAATGGCGGGCGTGGCCGGAGCAGCAGAAGAAACAGACACAGTCATGCGGCGGGCAAGCAAGGAGCAGGAGACAGGGACATCAGCAAGGCTCAGGCACACTGGGCGGCGGACCGGGCAGCAGTTCGCGCACGCCGTACAGCTCGGCCAGGCTGTCCAGCCCGGCCGGCAGGCCGGTCAGCCACACAGGGTGACCAGCCGCAGCGGCCACCCGCATCCAGTCGAACAATAGCGCCAGTGCGCTCGAATCGGCCTCGGAGACGTCAGACAGATCCACCAGCAGGTCACCCTGTGCGGCCAGCGCCCGCCCCTGCGCATGCACGGTCGACGCAGTGACCATGGTGAGCGCACCCTGCGGCGCCAGTCTGCCCCGGGTTTCGGTGACGGCCATCGCTCAGGACGCCTCGGCTTGCGTGCGGGCCTGCTCGGCGCGGCTCTCGAGGGAGCGGATCAACCCGTCGATGCCGCCACTGCGGATTTCCTGGGCAAAGGTGCTGCGGTAGTTGGTCACCAGGCTCACGCCGGCCACCGCAATGTCGAACACCTTCCAGCCATCGCTGCCCAACTCCAGGGTGTAATCCACCTCGATCGGCTGTGCGCCGGACTGGCGGATCTCGCTCAGCACCCGCACCGTCCGGTCGCCCTCGTTCATGCGGAAGGGCTTGAAGTGGATGGTCTGGTCACGATATTGGGTGAGCGCGTTGGAGTACGTGCGCACCAGCAGGTTATAGAAGGCGTCCATCAGTTTTTGCTGCTGATCCGGCGAGGCATCGCGCCAGTCACGTCCAACGGCCAGCATGGTCATGCGGCGGAAGTTGAAGTGCGGCAGCACCACCTCTTCGACCAGGCGGATGGCCTCGTCGGTATTGCCTGCGCGCAACTGGGTGTCGTTGCGGACAATTTCCAGCACCTCATCGGAAATGCGCTGCACCAGCACATCGGGACGCTCACCACTGGCCAGCGCCAGCACGGGCAGACAGGCCAGCAAGGCGCAGAAAAACCACTTGTTGAAACGCTTTACCATTGAATTGACTCCAGATTGATTGGCCTTGCCCCCTGCTGCCGTCCGGATCGGCTCAGCGCGAGCAAAGACACGCTGTTCAGTCACTGTCGGACAGTGCGACCGGGGCTCAGTTTCGCCCACTGGGCACGAAGGCCGGTGCATCCTCATCGTCGTCCATCCAGTCTTCATCGTCGTAACCGACCGGCACATTGCCATCGAAGACCTTGTAGCGACGCTGCTGCAGGTAAAAATCGCGCACATACGCATAGGGGTCGGTGGTCGCGGTCTCCAGCGTCTGATCGAGCCCGAGCAGACGTGAGCGCTGGTGCGCCAGGCGCAGGCCGACCATGCTGTTGCGGGTACGCACATGGTCGATACCCCAGACATCGTCCTCGTACATGTTGACCGGAATCGCTGCCGCGTCGCGCAGGGTGCGCGGCCCGAAGAAGGGCACCACCACATAGGGCCCCTCGCCCACGCCCCAGACGGCCAGGGTCTGACCAAAGTCCTCGTCATGCTTGGGCAAACCGGCTTCGGTGGCGATATCGAGCAGCCCCGCAAGACCGAAGGTGGAGTTCAGCGCCACCCGCATCCAGTCCGACAGACCGTCGGCCACCTTCCCCTGCAGGATGTTGTTGGCGCCAATCCACACATCGCCCAGGTTGCTGAAGAAGTTGCCCACCCCCGTACGCACCGGCGACGGCGTGACTGCTTCATAAATCTCGGCTGCCGGCTTCAGCACCGCGCGGTCCACCCGGTCGTTGAAGCCATACATCGCCCGGTTGAAGCCTTCCAGCGGATCGTCGGGGTTGGCCGGACGGCTGGCACAGCCGCTCACAAGCAGAGCCACTGCCAGTACTGCACCACAGGCCAGACGGCCGAGGCGATTATTATCGTTGGTCATGATCAGGAAAATGGAATGAATCTACCCCAGGGGGCTTCAGTTGGCGGGCGCTTCGGCCGCGCGGTCAAACATGAACTGCCCGATCAGCTTTTCGAGCACCACCGCAGACTGGGTGATCATCACCGCCTCGCCATCCTCCAGCATCTCGATGTCACCGCCGGGATCGAGCCCGATGTACTGCTCGCCGAGCAGCCCGGACGTCAGGATGGACGCGATCGTATCACGCGGAAACGGATAGCGGCGATCGATGGTGAACACCACCTCGGCGCGATACGAATCGGTGTTGAAGCGGATCTCACTGACCCGCCCCACCACCACCCCCGCACTCTTCACCGGCGCACGCACCTTCAGTCCGCCGATGTTGTCGAACTGCGCACGCACGCTGTATGCGTCCTGAAAATGCCCCCCGGAAAAGCTGCCCACCCGCAGGGACAGAAAGAACAGCGCTGCGATGCCGATCAGCACGAACAGCCCCGTCCATAGATCAATTGTCGTCCGGCTCAAGATCCACCCCGAAACATGAAAGAAGTAAGAATGAAGTCCAGCGCCAGGATCACCAGCGCCGAACTGACCACCGTGCGGGTGATCGCACGCGACACCCCCTCTGCGGTAGGCGTGCAGTCATAGCCCTCGAACACCGCGATCAGCGCCACCGCAAAACCGAACACCACGCTCTTGATCACGCCATTCAGAACGTCGTAGCGGAAGTCTACCGCTGCCTGCATCTGCGACCAGAACGCGCCCTCGTCCACGCCGATCACCACCACCCCGATCAGCCAGCCACCGAACACGCCCATCACCGAGAAAATCGCTGCCAGCAAGGGCATGGAAATGACCCCACCCCAGAAACGCGGCGCCACCACCCGGGCAATCGGACTGACCGCCATCATGTCCATCGCCTTGAGCTGCTCGGTCACCTTCATCAGACCGATTTCGGCCGTCACGGCCGATCCGGCACGGCTGGCAAACAGCAGGCCTGCCACCACCGGCCCGAGCTCGCGCACCAGCGACAGGGCCACCAGCACGCCCAGCGCATCGCCCGAACCGAAGCGCTGCAGGGTTTCATAGCCTTGCAGGCCAAGCACCATGCCGACGAACAGCCCGGACACGACAATGATCAGCAGCGAAAGCACACCACTGAAATAGATTTCACGAATCGTCAGGTGCAAGCGCCGGAAGGACTGCCCCGAATACAGCAGCAACAAGGCCAGGAAGCGTGCCGCAAAACCGAGCCGCCACACCCCATCGACCACCCTGCCGCCCAGCGCCTGCACCCGCGCCATCAACCAGTTCATTGCCCACCTCCGCCAATCAGGCTTGCGGCCATGGGCGGCGCCGGATAATGGAACGGCACCGGCCCATCGGCCTCGGCATGCACGAACTGATGCACGAAGGGATCGGTCGAAGCCCGGATCTCGTCGGGCGTGCCCTGCGCAACGATGCGCCCCGAGGAGACGAAATACACATAATCGACAATTTCCAGCGACTCCTGCACATCGTGAGTGACCAGGATGGAGCAGGCCCCCAGCGCATCGTTGAGCCGGCGGATGAGCTGCCCCACCACCCCGAGAGAGATCGGGTCCAGCCCGGCAAACGGTTCGTCATACATGACCAGCATCGGATCGAGCGCCACCGCCCGTGCCAGCGCCACCCGCCGCGCCATGCCCCCCGACAGCTCGGCCGGCATCAGTCGCGCCGCGCCGCGCAGCCCCACCGCCTGCAGCTTCATCATCACCAGATCATGAATCAGCTCGGGCGACAGGTCGGTATGCTCACGCAGCGGAAAAGCCACGTTGTCGAACACCGACATGTCGGTAAATAGCGCCCCGAACTGGAACAACATGCCCATGCGTCGGCGCATCCGGTACAGCGCCTCGCGCCCCAACCCGGGCACCGCCTGCCCATCCACCCACACCTCCCCGGCCGAGGGGCGCAACTGCCCGCCAATCAGGCGCAACAGCGTGGTCTTGCCGCTGCCGCTGCCGCCCATGATCGCCACCACCTGCCCCCGCCTCACCTCCAGGTCGATGCCACTGAGGATTTCACGCTCGCCATAGGCAAAGCGCGCCTGACGGAGCCGCACCAAAGCCTCACCGGAGGTGATGGAAGCTACGGAAGGGTTCGAGGACGCTTTAGGGATCAGTGACATACGTCAGCCATGATGAATCGGGCGCTCACCCGGACAGTCACCAGCAAAACAACAGCACGGCGCCAGCACGGGTCGGGCCACATTCGGGCAAATAGAACGAACATTCTAACACACTGACCCGCCTCGCCGGACACACCATCGCTCACCACACAATCATGCATGGTGCAACACGAACCCGCCGGTCGGGGCTCTGATATACTTTGCCGTTCAGCCCCGCCCGGCAGTGCGGGTACAGCACACTGCAAGGTCCAGAGAGATTCCAGAGATCCAACCCTGACCGGAACGGTCCCTGCATCGTTCCCACAACCGCCCCACTGCGGGCCCGTCGCCTCATGACCGAAACCTCGCCTCCTGTCCGTCCATTGCCGGACCCACTCGAAATGGCCCGGCGCGTGCTGCGCATCGAAGCCGAAGCGGTGGCCGCGCTGGCCGACCGGCTGGATGCCGGCTTCGCGCGCGCGGTGCGCATGATTCTCGAACGCCGGGGGCGCGTCATCGTGACCGGCATCGGCAAGTCCGGGCACATCGGCCGCAAGCTCGCCGCCACCCTTGCCAGCACTGGCACACCCGCCTACTTCGTGCATGCCGCCGAAGCCGCTCACGGCGACCTGGGCATGATCACCAGCGACGACATCGTGATTGCCCTGTCCAACTCCGGCGCAAGCGAAGAGGTGCTCACCATCGTTCCGCTGGTGAAGCGTCAGGGCGCACGCCTGATCGCCATGACCGGACGTTCCGACTCGCCGCTTGCCCGCGAGGCCGACGTGCATCTGGATGCGGCCGTGGCCGAAGAGGCCTGCCCGCTCAATCTCGCCCCCACCGCCAGCACCACCGCAGCCCTGGCACTGGGCGACGCGCTGGCGGTGGCCGTGCTCGATGCGCGCGGCTTTGGCGCCGAAGACTTCGCCCGTTCCCACCCGGGCGGCAGCCTGGGTCGCCGCCTGCTGACCCATGTACGGGACATCATGCGGCCGGCCAGCCGGGTGCCCATGGTCAGCGACGCGGCACCGGCCGGCCAGGCCCTGCTCGCAATGACCCGGGGCGGACTGGGCATGACCGCCGTGCAGGACAGCAATGGCAAGCTCGCCGGCATCTTCACCGACGGCGACCTGCGCCGTGCAATCGAGCGCGGGTTCGATGTGCATGGCACGCCGATCGGCGAAATCATGACCCGCTCGCCGCAAAGCATCTCGCCCGACGCCCTGGCCGTGCAAGGCGCCGAAATGATGGAACGGCTGCGCATCAGCCAGTTGCTGGTACTCGACGCCGACGGCGCCTTGCTGGGCGCACTCAACACACATGATCTGATGCAGGCAAAGGTGATCTGATGCAGGTTCGCGAACGTGCCGCCCGCTTGCGGCTGATGGGCTTCGATGTCGACGGCGTGATGACCGACGGCAGTCTCTACTTCACCGCGCAGGGCGAAGAAATCAAGGTCTTTTCCAGTCTTGACGGACATGGCCTGAAGATGCTGCGACAGGCCGGCATCGAGGTGGTCATCATCAGCGGCCGCAGCTCCCGGGCGCTCGAACTGCGCGCCGAGAACCTGGGCATCGACGACCTGTACATGGGCGTGGAAGACAAGCGCGCCTGCCTCTACGACCTGCTCGCCCGCAAGGGCCTGGACGCCCAGGAGGCCGGCTACATGGGCGACGACATCGTGGATCTCCCCATTCTGCGCATCTGCGGCTTTTCCGCCACCCCGGCAGACGGACACGACTTCGTGAAGCGCCATGTGCATCTGGTCACCCGGCAGGAGGGCGGACGCGGTGCAGTGCGCGAAGTGTGCGACTTCATCCTCGACGCCCAGGGTCGGCTCGAAGCCCTGCACCAGGCCTGCCTGGACTGAGCCTGCAGAGTCTGCCGCAATGCGCCCCACCGCCGAACAACTCTACCCGCTTGCCGTGCTCGCCGTGCTCGCGGGTGCCAGCCTCTGGCTCGACTACAGCACCCGCACCCAGGACAGCGCCTCGGGCGTACGCCCACTGGGCGACCCCGACTTCGTCGCCGAGCAGGTCCGGCTGGTCAGCTTCGACGCTCAGGGGCAAGCCGAATACACCCTCACCGCCCACCAGGTCACGCACTACCCCGACCAGGCCCTGAGCATCCTGCTCCAGCCCGAACTGCACATGCTCGAATCCGGCCCGCAAGCCCCTGATGCGGCGCAGGCCCCCACCGGTCGACCACAAGTGCGCATCCAGGCCTCCGTCGGCCGTGCCTACGAACAGGACGAACGCATCGAGCTCGACGGCCATGTGCTAGTCCGGCGCGACACCGCAGACGACGCCCCGCCCATGACCCTCGAAACCACCACGCTCACCGTCTGGCCTGCGGCGCAACGCGCTTACAGCCCTGCCCCGGTGCGTCTCGAGCAGGGGCGCAGCCTCGCCACCGGCGACGGCCTTCGGGCCGACAACCTGTTCGGCACATTCGAACTCATCGGCAATACGCGCGTCACCATAAACTAGCCACCCGCACCGGACGCCCCCTTCCGAGGACACCATGATCGAGAAACGTCTCCTGCCTGCCCTCCTGCTGGTCATCGGCCTGCTCATCGCGCTGCCCGTCCTGGCCGCCTCCGACGACCGCAACCAGCCGGTCAACATCGAAGCCGACAAGGTCACGGTCGACGACCGCAACAAGACCCACACCTTTGAAGGCAACGTCATCCTGACCCAGGGCAGCCTGGAGATTCGCGGGCAGCGCATGGTGGTCATTCAAGGCGCGGACGGCTTCCAGACCGGCGTGGCCACCGGCAGCGCCGAACACCCGGCCACCTTCCGCCAGCGCCGCGCGGGCACCGGCGACATCGTGCAGGGCGCAGCCGAACGCATCGAGTACGACACCCGCGCCGAGCGTGCGCGGCTTTTCAACCATGCCAGGGTCTCGGCCGGTGGCGACGTGGTCACCGGAGACTTCATCGAATACGACGCCATGACCGAACGCTATTTCGCCTCGAACACGCCCGAGGGGGAAGGCGGTGGCCGGGTCCGTGCAGTCATCCAGCCACGTGCCACCGACAGCCCGGCTCCGGGCAACTGAACCGTTTTTCAACCACACCCGCAACACCCACGGAGGGAGCATGTCGTTTGAACACATCCTCGTCGAAACCCGCGACCGCGTCGGCCTGATCACACTCAACCGACCCCAGGCGCTCAACGCGCTCAACGATCAACTGATCGACGAAGTCGGTGCCGCGCTCGACCAGTTCGAGCAAGACGAGAACATCGGCGCCATCGTCATCACCGGCTCCGAAAAGGCCTTTGCCGCAGGCGCCGATATCGGCGCAATGGCCAGCTTCTCCTACATGGACGCCTACAAGGGCGACTACATCACCCGCAACTGGGAGCGCGTGAAGACCTGCCGCAAACCGGTCATCGCGGCGGTGGCCGGCTATGCGCTGGGCGGCGGCTGCGAACTGGCGATGATGTGCGACATGATCTTCGCTGCCGACAACGCAAAGTTCGGTCAACCGGAAATCAAGCTCGGCATCCTGCCCGGCGCCGGCGGCACCCAGCGCCTGCCGCGCGCCGTCGGCAAGGCCAAGGCCATGGACATGTGCCTGACCGCCCGCATGATCGACGCAGAGGAAGCCGAACGCTCCGGCCTGGTGGCCCGCGTCATCCCCGCCGACCGCCTGCTCGAAGAGACGCTCGCGGCAGCCAGCACCATCGCCGGCTACTCACTGCCGGTGGTGATGATGATCAAGGAGTCCGTCAATCGCGCCTTTGAAAGCAGCCTCAACGAAGGGTTGCTGTTCGAGCGCCGGGTGTTCCACTCCGCTTTTGCGCTGGACGACCAGAAGGAAGGCATGGCCGCCTTTGTCGCCAAGCGCAAGCCCGACTTCAAGCACCGCTGACCCGCCCCATCCACGACGCCCGACAGCCCGGCAGGGCTGCCCCGGGCGTCGGCATCGCCTCCCGCCACACCTCGCAGCCCTCCCCCGCCTTTCGCAGTTCCTTCTGCAAACTCACGCACCCTCTCGGCAGCAACGCCCAAAGCAATTCCCACGGCATTTACAGAACACCCAAAAAGGATGCTGGCAGCGCGTCAAATGATGCCATATTCATCATGTCTGACAACTCCCATACGGCCCCGTATGTTCAATTTTTCAATAACTTGCGCTATGTGAAAACTTACCGAAAGGTAGATTGTGCATCGCACAAAAATAAAGCTTGACAGCGCGTTTTCGATGTCTATACTTTGCATCATGCTGCGACGCACCAGTCTAGTGCCCACACCCGGACCCGTGCCCGCAGACTCACTGAATGCCGTACCGCTACACCCCCGATTTCGTTTTCTGACAAGGAGATTCACATGTTCAACACCCCCGAGCAGTTCGCCAACACCAACAAGGCCAACATCGAAACCGCCCTGAGCATCACCAACACCGCCTTCGCCAACATCGAGCGCCTGGCAGCCCTGAACCTGAACACCGCACGTGGCCTGCTCGAAGACGCCGTCACCAACGCCAAGTCGCTGATGGCCGTGAAGGACGTGCAGGAACTCGTCAACCTGCAGACCTCGCTGGCCCAGCCGATGGTCGAAAAGGCCGTTGCCTACAACCGCAGCGTGTATGAGATCGCCAGCCAGAGCCAGGAAGAAGTCTCGAAGCTGATCGAAGCCCAGATCGCCGAACTGAACAAGAACCTGGCTGCCGTCCTCGACAAGGCTGCCAAGTCCGCTCCCGCCGGTTCCGACGTGGCCGTGGCTGCCGTCAAGTCCGCCATCGCCGCTGCCAACAGCGCCTACGACAGCGTGAACAAGGCCGCCAAGCAGGTTGCCGAGATCGCCGAAGCCAACGTGACCGCCGCCACCAACGCGACCGTCAAGGCTGTCGGCACCGCTGCCAAGGCCGCCCCCAAGAAAGCCGCCTGATCGCCATACGACGATCACAGGTGCCCGCCTCCAAGGGGCTCGGGCACCTGCCGCAGTCATACAAAACCCCGCATACGCGGGGTTTTGTTCTTTCTGGTCCGTTTTTTTCACATCTCGCGTAAAGTTGTGCCCACCACTGCCGATATCGATTGCAGAACCTGCACGGATCGGACATCCCATGATGGAGCACACAAAATGAAAGCACGCCCTCTTCTTGCAGCGCTCGCCGGCAGCGTGCTGCTCTCGGGTTGCCTGATGGGCCTCGGACAGCCTGCTCAAGTGGCGCCCCCCCAGCGCTTCGTTGCAACCGGGCATGGCGCGATCGCCAGCACCGGCTTTCAGCTCAACAACGCCCAACAGCGCCTGATGGCCCAGCGCGCCGCACGGGTGGATGCTTATCGCGCGCTCGCCGAACAGATCTACGGGCTGCGGGTCAGCGGCAATACCACGGTCTCGGCCTTCGCCACCCAGAACGACACGGTGCGCGCCTATGTCGACAGCCACCTTCGGGGCGCACGCCTGGTCGAAATGACGCAGTTGCCCGATGGCAATTACGAAGCCACCGTCGAGCTCGAACTGCCCGGCAGATTCACCGACTGCATCTCCGGGCGCCAGCAGGCCTGCGTTGCACCAAGCGCCGTCAGCGCCCCCGCAGCAAGAGAATGCATCGCGGGCGGATGCGTGCAGCCGAGCAACCAGTATTACAGTCCGCAGCAATGAGCCTGCATACCCGACTGCGTCCGCCGCTGCTGGCCCTGGCGTTCTCCCTGGCACTGCTGCCTGCAGGTGCATGGGCTCAGGTGCAGTTGCTCAGCGCCATGGGGAGCGCCCCCGTGGTCGAGGGCGACAGCCGCAGCGCACGCGAAGCGGCCATACGCGACGCACTGGCCGAGATCAGCCGGCAATCCGCCGTGGATGTCCGCAGCACCACCACCGTGATGCACGGACAAATCACCGAAGAGCGCACCACCCTGCGCTCGCAGTTGCGCATCCGGCGTCATCAGGTGGTGCATGAGGCGCACGAAGGCGACCTGTACCGTGTACTGGTGGAAGCCGAAGTGGTGCCACCCGACTTCTCCGCCCAGGCGGCGAGCCGGTGTGACAGCCCGCTGGTCAGGCGTGTGCTGGTCGGCGGCTTTCCCCTGCGACGTCCGGACGAACTGCTGCAGCACGAGCTGCACGGCTATGCCCGCCTCACCGCCAGCGAGATCGCCCAGCGCTTTGCCGCCGATGCGCCACTGCTGGTGGATCACAAGGGCAGCCTGATGCTGCGCCTGAGCCTGCCCGAGCATGTGGAAGCCGATGTGCTGCTGGATGAACAGACCTGGACACGGGTACGCGAAGCCGCTGCCGCCCATCGGGCGCAATATGTGCTGGTCGGCCAGTTCCGCAGCTTTGCGCTCAACCCCTCACAAAACCGCCGCAACCTGGAGCTCGATGTGTTGCTGCTCGACGCCTACTCGGCCAGCTGCGTGGCACGCACCCGCCTGCAGGAAACCGCCTCCGGCCGGGTCGTCGTGCCGGCCGGCACCCGTTTCGGCAGCCCGGAACATTACGCCACCGGGTTGGGTCGGGCGTATCTGAAACTGATTGAACAGGCCAGCGCCTGGGCCAGCACGCAGGCGCGTTGCCAGCCCTTTGGTGTGAGGGTGGTGAGCACCGAAGGGGAGCGCATCCACCTGGATGCCGGTGCCGAACAGGGTTTGCAGAATGGCGACATTCTGATGGTCACCCGCCAGGGCAGCACGCCGATCGTCACCCCGCAGGGCGAGATCCTGGGCCAGGAGCAATACCGCCTGGGCGAAGCGCGCATCACGGCGGTGTATCCACGCTTTTCCGTCGCCGAAATGGTTGATCGACGCTTCATGCCGGGCGTCGGCGACACCCTGTACGCCGAGTGAGCCGGCACCGCAGCACGCGCGCCCCTCAGGGCTGCTGCTGTCCTGCCGGCTCTGGCGGCTCTGGCGTTGCCGGCTCCGCAGGGGGCGTGTCGCGGTAATGGTGCGGAAACAGCCGACGCATCTCGGCTTCGATCCAGGCCTCGGCGCGGGCGTTCACCTCGGAAGCCTCCAGCCCGGTGGTGTCGATGGCCGGACCAATGCTCACCACCACCTCACCCGGCCGCTTGATGAAGGCATTGCGCCGCCAGAACTCACCCGCGTTGTGCGCCACCGGCACCACCGGCACCCCGGCCTGCACGGCCAGCCAGGCGCCCCCGGGCTTGTAGCGCCGTGTCGCTCCGGGGGCCACACGCGTTCCCTCCGGAAACACCACCACCCAGAACCCCTCGGAAATGCGCGCCCTGCCCTGCTCCACCACCTGGGTCAGCGCATCCTTGCCCGCCGCACGGTCAATCGCAATCATCGGCATCTGCGCCAGCCCCCAGCCAAAAAAGGGCACGCGCAGCAATTCCTTCTTCAACACGAAACAGATCGGCGGAAAGATTTTCTGGAAGGCAATCGTCTCCCAGGCCGACTGGTGCTTGGACAGCACCACCGACGGGCCGGCAGGCATGTTCTCGCGACCGACCACCCGGTAGCGCATGCCGAGCACATGCCAGATGAACCACATCACGATGCGCGCCCAGCGCGTGATGATGCTGTAGCGCGTCTGTGGCGCAAAGGGAAAGGTGAGCAGGCACAGCAAGGCATACGGCGGCGTGAGTACCGCCAGCATCAGTGCAAACAGCAGGGAACGGATCAGGACCACGTGTCACTCAATCGGTAAGATGTACGGCATACGCCGCAAGATCGGAAAAAACCGGGATGTCGGCCGGAAATTCGGGCAGCTTCCGGGTTGCCTCGCCCTTGCCTGTGAGCACCAGCACCGGCTGCGCACCGGCGGTCCGGGCCGCCTGCATGTCGCGCAGGCTGTCGCCCACCGCCGGCACCCTGGCCAGGTCCATGTTGAAGCGCTCGGCAATCTGCAGCAGCATGCCCGGCTGTGGCTTGCGGCAGGCGCAGGTCGAATCCGCCGGATGCGGGCAGAAAAAGATCGCATCGAGCCGGCCCCCCACGGCCGCCAGCGCCTTCACCATCTTGTCGTTGATCGCATTGAGCGTGTCCATGCCAAACAGGCCACGGCCAATGCCCGACTGGTTGGAGGCCACCACCACCCGCCAGCCCCACTGGTTCAGGCGGGCAATGGCCTCAAGCGAGCCGGGAATCGGTTTCCACTCCTCCGGCGACTTGATGAACTGCTCGGAGTCCTGGTTGATGACCCCGTCACGATCGAGAATGATCAGCTTCATCGACTACGCCCTTCTGAAGATCATGGGCATGCCCGCACTGCACATGCCCCGGCAGACAATCAGGCCGCCGACAGTCTGGAGAGGTCGGCCACCCCGTTCATCAGGCCCGCCAGCTCGCGCAGCAGCCCAAGCCGGTTGGCACGCACGGCGGGGTCTTCGGCCATCACCATGACGCCGTCGAAGAAGCTGTCCACCGCCTCGCGCAGCCCTGCCAGCGTGGTGAGCGCTTCGGTGTAGGCCTGACCCTCCAGATGCGCCAGCACCTGCGGCGTCAGCTCGGCGAGTTGTTCGAACAGGGCGCGTTCGGCCGGCTCGGACAACAGGGCAGCCGAGGGTGCGGGCAGTTCGCCCTCCACCTTGCGCAAGATGTTCACGATGCGCTTGTTGGCGGCTGCCAGGGCTGCTGCCTCCGGCAGGCTCTGGAAGCTGCGCACCGCGTTCAGACGCGGCAGCACCAGATCGATGCGGGTCGGGCGCAGCGCAATCACCGCATCGATGGCATCGGGCGCATGACCCGCATCGCGCAGCAGGTTGCGCAGGCGCTCGAACATGAAATCGAGCAGCTTGTCCTTGAAGGCCTGGGTCAGCACGCCCTTGTGGAAGGAGGCGGCCGTCACATCGATCAGCTCGCCCAGATCCAGCGGCAGCGGCTTTTCCATCAGGATGCGCAGCACACCCAGCGCGGCACGACGCAGCCCGAAGGGGTCGCGGTCGCCGGTGGGCAGCTCGCCAATGCCGAAAAAGCCGGTCAGGGATTCGAGCTTGTCGGCCAGCGCCACTGCGCAGGCCACCAGGCCTTCGGGCAGGCGGTCGCCGGCAAAGCGCGGCCAGTAGTGCTGCTCCACCGCGTTCGCCACGTCTTCGCTCAGCCCTTCGTGCAGCGCGTAGTAACGCCCCATCACCCCCTGCAGCTCGGGAAACTCACCCACCATTTCGGACAGCAGGTCGGCCTTCATCACCAGCGCGGCACGTTCGGCCAGATTCGCCGGGGCGCCCAGCTGCTCGCCCACCGTGCGCGCAATGCTGGCCAGCCGCTCCACCCGTTCGCCCAGCGACCCCAGGCGGTTGTGATACACCACGCCGCCCAGCTTGAGCGCCCGGGAGGCGAAGCCGTGACGCTTGTCCTGCTCCAGGAAGAAGCGCGCATCGGCCAGGCGCGGACGCACCACCCGCTGGTTGCCGGCGATGATGTTGCCCGGGTCGCTCACCCGCATGTTGGACACGATCAGAAAGCGGTTGAGCAACCGGCCCTGCGGGTCGAACAGGGGGAAATACTTCTGGTTGGCACGCATCGTCAGGATCAGGCACTCCTGCGGCACTTCCAGAAACTCGCGTTCAAACTCGCCCACATACACGGTCGGATGCTCGACCAGGGCACACACTTCGTCGAGCAAGTCGTCAAAGTCGCCCAGCGAAGCCTGTTCGCTGGCGGCTGCCGCATGCAGCTGGCGCGCGATGTCTTCGCGCCGGGCCATGAAATCGGGCACCACCTTGCCTTCCGCCAGCAAGGCCGGTTCATAGGCATCGGCGCTGGCCAGTTCGATCTCGCCCCGGCTCATGAAACGGTGGCCCAGCGTGATGCGCCCGGCTTGCAGCCCGAGCACCTCGCCCGGCACCACCACATCGCCATGCAGCATCACCAGCCGGTGCACCGGCCGCACGAACTGCACGTCGCTGGCGCCCCAGCGCATCAGCTTCGGAATGGGCAGTGCCTTCACCGCCTCCTGCACCACCTGCGCCAGCACATCGGCCAAGCGTGCGCCGTCCTCGGTGCGGGTGTAGAACAGCGCCTCGGCCTTGCCGTCCATGCGCCGTTCGAAATCGGCCACCGCCTCTTCCGCGATGCCTTTTGCCGCCAGCTTCTTGAGCAGGGCCGGGGTCGGTCGTCCTTCGGCATCCAGCCCCACGCTCACCGGCATGATCTTGTCCGACACCTCGCGCGCAGCCGCCTCGGCACGCACCGCCGGCACGCTCACCGCAATGCGGCGCGGGGCGGCGAACCAGCGCATCTGCGCGGCGGCATCGGCCAGGCCGTGGCTGGCCAGCCCCTCGAAAATGCGCTGCGCGAAGGTCTCGCCCAGCCTCGGCAGTGCCTTCGGCGGCAGTTCTTCAGTGACCAGTTCGACCAACAGTGTTGCAACGGACATCAGGCAGCCTCCCCGGCGGATTTGTCGGACTGCAGCATCGGGAAACCGAGTGCCTCACGCGACGCATGATAGGACTGGGCAACCCCGCGCGAGAGGTTGCGGATACGGCCAATGTAGGCGGCACGCTCGGTCACCGAAATCGCACCGCGTGCATCGAGCAGGTTGAAGGTGTGGGCGGCCTTGAGCACCATCTCGTAGGCCGGCAGCGCCAGCCCGGTATCGATCAGGCGGCGCGCTTCGGATTCGTAGTTGCCGAACAGCGAGAACAGGAATTCGACATTCGACTCCTCGAAGTTGTAGCGCGACTGCTCCACCTCGTTCTGGTGATACACATCGCCATACGTCACCCGGGAGCCGTCCGGATAGACGGTCCACACCAGGTCATACACATTCTCGACACCCTGAAGGTACATCGCCAGACGCTCGATGCCATAGGTGATCTCGCCGAGCACCGGCCTGCAGTCCAGCCCGCCAACCTGCTGGAAGTAGGTGAACTGGGTCACCTCCATGCCATCCAGCCACACTTCCCAGCCCAGCCCCCAGGCGCCCAGGGTGGGGTTTTCCCAGTCGTCCTCGACAAAGCGGATGTCATGCACCATGGGGTCGATGCCCAGCGCGCGCAGCGAGTCGAGATACAGGTCCTGAATGTTTGCCGGCGACGGCTTGAGCGCCACCTGAAACTGGTAGTAATGCTGCAGGCGGTTGGGGTTTTCGCCATAGCGGCCGTCCTTGGGACGGCGCGAGGGCTGCACATAGGCAGCGTTCCACGGCTCCGGGCCCAGTGCGCGCAGGCAGGTGGCCACATGGGAGGTTCCGGCCCCCACTTCAAGGTCGATGGGCTGCATCAGCACGCAGCCCCGCTCGGCCCAGAACTGCTGGAGGGTCAGGATGATTTGCTGGAAGGTCGGTTTTTGTCTGGACATGATCCCGGGCGGCATGGGCCGCGCTGATGATGCTTAAAGAAACGGGATTTTACTGACTTTCGCCGCCGGACGCGAAGTTTGCCGCACGTGCGCCCCCGGGCCGGCGCCACCCGGCCAGCAGCAGTGCGAACAGCGCCAGCGACAGGGGCACGCTGTCCCCCCAGCGGGCATACGGCGTCAGCCCCTGATAACCCTGTACCGACACCTGCAGCACACCCTGCTCGAACTGCGCCAGCACGGCCTGCACCGACCCATCGGGCTGCACCAGCGCGGTCATGCCGGTATTGGTCGCGCGCAGCATCGGCCGCCCGGCTTCCATCGCACGCGCCCGGGCAATCTGCAGATGCTGCGGTTGCGCCAGCGAGCGCCCGTACCAGGCCAGGTTGGACAGGTTGAGCATCAGCGTGGCCTCGGGCAAAGCCCGGATCAGTTCATGCCCGAACACGTCTTCATAGCAGATATTCACCGCCACCCGCTGCCCCTGCAGGTACAGCGGCGGTTGATCGGCCGCGCCGGGGCTCTGGTCCGACATCGGAATCTCCGCCAGACGATAGAACCAGCCAAACAACGGCGGCGAGTATTCCCCGAAAGGCACCAGGTGGTGCTTGGCATAAGACTGCGTAGGCGACACCCCCACGCTCATCGCCGAATTGAAGATGCGTCCGGCCTCGTCACGCATGAACACCCCGAACACCAGATCGCTGCCCTGCATCCGCATCTGCCCGGCCAGCAGGTCAAGGTAGCCCGCAGGCAACTGGTCGGCAAGCAGCGGCAGGGTGGTTTCCGGCAGCACGACGATGTCGCTGTGTGCAGCCTGCCCGATGGCCAGCCGTGCGTTGGTTTCCAGCCACTCGCCGAGATGCTCGGGCGACCACTTCAGGCCCTGGTCGATATGGGTCTGAATCAGCGACACCCTCACCGGCGCCCCGTCCGGCGTCGTCCAGCGCACACCGCCCAGCCCCCAGCCAAGCAGCAACAGGCCCGCCGCAGCCAAACCCAGACCACGCCACCGGACCGGCACCAAGGCGGGCGCCCCCGTGCTCAGCCTGCGCCAGCCCCCCCATTGCGCACTCAGCTGCAGGCCCAGCCAGGCCGCGAGCAGGGCCAGCAGCAGCCCCACCCCGAAGACACCGAGCACAGGAAAATAGCCCGCCAGCGGACTGGGCGGCGTCTGCCCATACCCCACCGACAGCCACGGAAACCCGGTCATCAGGCGCCCGCGCGCCCACTCTCCCAGCACCCACAGCCCTGCAAACCCAAGCCCGCCCCACCACACCGAGCACGCCAGCCGCAGCCGCACGAACAGCGCCGCCACCAGCGCCGGGTACAGCGCGAGATACAGACAGAACAGCACAATGGCCAGCCCGGCCAGCGGCGCCGGCACACCGCCATAGCGGTTGAGCGCCACATACAGCCACGACACCCCTGCCAGAAAGGCCCCCAGCCCCCAGGCCAGTCCCAGCAGAAAGCCCGACCGCGTGCGCACCACCCCGACCAGACAGGCCGGCAGCACCGCCAGCCCGATCAGCCCCAGCCCGCACCACTCGAAGGGCGCATGGGCCAGCACCGAGAGCCCCCCGCCCAGCAGGACCAACAAAAAACGCCACCCCAGGCGGACAGGAACAGGATTCACCTCAGTCATGCCGTACCGGGGCACTCAGGCATCGGACTGCGTGCCGGCAGCAGGCAGGCGTTCGACCAGCAGGGTATACACCCGCCGGCTGTCGGCCCGCATCACCTGCAGCCGCAGGCCATCGAGTTCGACCACCTCGCCCCGCCGGGGCAAACGCCCAAGATGGCGAATCACCAACCCGCCCACGGTGTCGGCATCCTCATCGCTGAAGCGGGTCTCGAAGGCGACGTTGAAATCCTCGATTTCGGTGGCCGCCTTCACACGGTAGCGGCCGCTATGATCGAGCAGGATGTTGTCGCCCGCTTCGTCGAAGTCGTATTCGTCCTCGATGTCGCCGACAATCTGTTCGAGCACATCCTCGATGGTCACCAGTCCGGCCACCCCGCCATACTCATCGACGACAATCGCCATGTGATTGCGACTCACGCGAAACTCGCGCAGCAGCACATTCAGGCGCTTGGACTCCGGCACGAACACCGCTGGGCGCAGCATGTCGCGCAGGTCGAACTCCCGGCCGGCGTAATAGCGCAAGAGGTCCTTGGCCAGGAAAATGCCGACAATGTCATCCTTGCCTTCATTCACGGCGGGGAAGCGGGAGTGGGCGGTATCGACGACCAGGTCGGCGATTCTTTCGATGGGCTCATCCAGATGAATCACATCCATCTGCGCCCGGGGAATCATCACCTCGCGCACCTGCATGTCGGAAATCTGCAGGGCGCCCTCGATGATGGTCAAGGCATCGACATCGATCAGGCTGCGATCGCAGGCCGAGCGAAGTTGCGCGAGGAGTTCTTCGCGATCTTCCGGTTCGCGCGTGAGAAAGGCCGAAAGTCGCTCAATTAAGGAAGGTTTTGCTGACGGACTGTCCATTGAATGTACGTAAAGGTGGAGTCGGGGTAGCGTCGAAAATCGGAAGCTGCGCGTCGGGAGCCCGGGACCGGCCCCCGGAATCAGGCGTAAGGATCGGCATGGCCGAGGGCGGCCAGGATCTCCCGCTCCAGCTGCTCCATGACGACCGCATCGGCTTCTTCTTCATGGTCATGCCCCTGCAGATGCAGCATACCATGCACCACCAGATGGGCGAAGTGCGCATCCGGCGTCTTGCCCTGGCTGGTCGCCTCGCGCAGCACCACCGGCACGCAGATCACCAGATCGCCGGCCAGCACCCCGGTGAGCGCATCCGGCATCACCGCATCGTCATACACGAAGGTGAGCACATTGGTGGCGTAATCCTTGCCCCGGTACTCACGGTTGAGCCTGCGACCCTCCGCCTCGCCCACCAGGCGGATCGTCACCTCGGCCACGCCCGACAGCATCGCCGCCTGCGCCCAGCGCCGGATCTGATGCTTGCGCGGCGCGGCGCGCTTGTGCTCGTCATCGAGCGCCTTCTGAATGAACAGGTTGAGCAGCGGCTCACGCACTGGCGCATTCACATCCACCGCCGGCTCGCCTGCCGACGCCGCCCCCTGCAGGCGCAGCACCACGGCGTTGGCCGCCCCGGGTAGCACCCCGAGCTCGGGTTCGCCGCTTGCCGTCTCGGCAATCACCTCGATCCCGGCACCGTCACCACTCAGCGCCACGCTCAGACGCCCGTGTTCGCCAAACTCGAACTCCAGCCAGTCCGCCTGCAGCGGCACCCGGCTGCCATCACGACGCACCGCAATGATCATGGGCAAATCCGGTATTGTGGGGGCGGACTGTTTCGGTTTCGTTGCAGTGCCCGCAGAACCTGCTCGACGCTTTTTGGTCACGGAGTCTGATCCTTGCCGGCCTGCACGGCCGGACGCTGATGTTGATCGTAGGCTTCCACAATGCGCGCCACCAGCGGATGGCGCACCACATCTTCCTTTCCGAACGTGGTGAAGGCAATGCCCCGCACGGTCGACAGCACCTCCCGCGCCTCCAGCAGACCGCTGCGGTTGCCACGCGGCAGGTCCACCTGGGTCAGGTCGCCGGTCACCACCGCCCGGGCGCCGATGCCGATCCGCGTGAGAAACATCTTCATCTGCTCGGGCGTGGTGTTCTGCGCTTCGTCCAGAATGATAAACGCATGATTCAGGGTGCGTCCACGCATGAAGGCCAACGGCGCAATCTCGATGCTGCCCCGCTCAAACAACTTGCCCACGCGGTCGAAGCCCATCAAATCGTATAGCGCGTCATACAGCGGCCGCAGGTAGGGGTCGACCTTCTGCGCCAGATCGCCCGGCAGAAACCCCAGCCGCTCGCCCGCCTCCACCGCCGGCCGGGTCAGGATGATGCGCTCCACCTGCTCGCGCTCGAAGGCATCCACCGCACTGGCCACCGCCAGATAAGTCTTGCCGGTGCCCGCCGGACCGATGCCGAAAGTCACATCATGCGCCTGGATGTTCGCCAGATACTCCACCTGACGCGGCGTGCGCCCATGCAGTTCGGTCTTGCGGGTCATCAGCCGTGGCACGCCGGGCGCCGCATGGCTGGCCGCCTCGGTGCCGATCTCCACCAGCCCGAGTTGCACCTCGTCCAAACCCAGCATGTCGTCCGCCTCGTCGTAAAAGCGCGCCAGCGCCGACACCGCCCGGCGCGCGCAGTGCTGCTCGCCCTGCACCGCAAAACGCCCGCCCCGGCGTGAAATCGTCACATTGAAGGCCGATTCGATCTGGCGCAGGTTCTCATCGAGCACCCCGCACAAATTGGCCAGCCGCTGGTTGTCCAGCGGCTCCACCACCCATTCGCTCACATGCATTCAGGACTCCCGCAGCACGATCTCGCCGCGCAGGCTGTGCGGATTGGCCGCAGTAATCGTCACATCGATGAACGCGCCGATCAGGCGCTCGTGACCCACGAAATTCACCACCCGGTTGTTTGCCGTACGAGCCGCCAGCTCGCCCTCGCGCTTGCGCGAACGGCCTTCCACCAGCACCCGCTCGACCTTGCCCACCATCGCCTGGCTGATCGCCTGCGACTGCTCATCGATGCGCTTTTGCAGGCGCGCCAGCCAGCGCAGCTTGGTGTCCTGCGGCACCGGGTCTTCCAGATCGGCCGCCGGCGTACCCGGGCGGGCGCTATACACAAAGCTGAAAGACGCGTCGAACCCCACCTCGTCGATCAGCTTCATCGTCTTCTCGAAATCCTCTTCGGTCTCCCCCGGAAAACCCACGATGAAATCCGACGACAGCGACAGATCGGGCCGTACCGCACGCAGCTTGCGCACAATCGACTTGAACTCCAGCACCGAATAGCCCCGCTTCATCGCCGCCAGCACCCGGTCGGAGCCCGACTGCACCGGCAGATGGAGATGGCTGACCAGTTTCGGAATCTTTGCATACACATCGATCAGCCGCTGCGTCATCTCGCGCGGGTGAGACGTGGTGTAGCGCATGCGCTCGATGCCCGGAATCTCCGCCACGCACTCCAGCAGAAAGGCAAAATCACCCATTTCCTCAGCATCCCGGCTGATCGGACCGCGCCAGGCATTCACATTCTGCCCGAGCAGCGTCACCTCCTTCACCCCCTGCCCGGCCAGCGTCGCCACCTCGGTCAGAATGTCGTCCAGCGGACGCGACACCTCCTCGCCCCGGGTATACGGCACCACGCAGAAGGTGCAATACTTCGAGCACCCTTCCATGATCGACACAAACGCACTCGACCCCTCCACCCGCGCCGGCGGCATGTTGTCGAACTTCTCGATTTCCGGAAACGAGATATCCACCTGCGAGCGCCCACTGGCCCGCCGTGCCTCAATCAACTGCGGCAGGCGATGCAGGGTCTGCGGCCCGAACACCAGATCCACATAGGGCGCCCGCGCAACGATCGCCTCGCCCTCCTGGCTGGCCACACAGCCCCCCACCCCGATGATCAGCCCCGGCTTGCTCTGCTTCAGATGCTTCACCCGCCCAAGATCGTGAAACACCCGCTCCTGCGCCTTCTCGCGCACCGAACAGGTATTGAACAGGATCACATCCGCCTCTTCCGGATTATCGGTCTTCACCAGCGGCTCACTGGCCCCCAGCACATCCGCCATCTTGTCCGAGTCGTACTCGTTCATCTGGCAGCCGAATGTGCGAATGTACAATTTCTTCATCGGGTCCTTTTTTAGTTGACTCAGGAACACAACAGCCGCTATATTAACAGGCTTAACGGTGATGTAGCTCAGACGGTTAGAGCGACGGATTCATAACCCGTAGGTCGGCGGTTCGATTCCGCCCATCACCACCACAAAATCAAGGGGTTGCAGCGATGCAGCCCCTTTTCATTTTTGGCGGGGTTACGCCGGGGTTACGTTTCCGGACGGTCGCCCGCCTCGCTGGTGCCGCTCTCGGTGTGTGGATTAGGCCCTGCACCGGCAGGATGTGGATCACCCGGCTGTCGGGGGGCTGCTGGTGCGGGTGGATCGGTCAGGCGTCGGCAGTCTCGCGCAGCGGGTACGGCTGGATCAGAATATCGGCGGGCAGACCAAGACCAGCCGACAGGCGGCGAATCATGCCCACTGACAAGGGGCGGGTTCGGTTCAGGATATCCGACACGCGACCACGTGCGCCGATGTACTGCTCAAGGTCCTTGCGCGTCAGCCCGCGTGAGTCCATCACGTATTCGATGAACTCAATCGGGTCGGGGGCCTGAATCGGAAAATGCGCGGTCTCGTAGGCTTCCACCAGCAGGGTGAGCACCTCAAGATCGTCGGCTTCTGCGCTGCCTTCCGGGGCGTCCCACAGGCGTTCGATTTCGGCCAGGGCTTCGGCATGCTCGGCTTCGGTGCGGATAGGCTTCAGTTTCACGGCGGGGGCTCCTAGACGGTTTCGGCGTCGATACGGTCATACTCGGCATGGGTGCCGACAAACCGGATGAACATTGTGGCGGACGTGTAACGCACAGCGACCACCAGCCGGTAATCATTGCCCTTGATGTTGAACACCACGCGATTGTTTCCCAGAAAGCTGGCGTTCCGGTGTGCCGCCTTGATGTCTGCCGGCGTGCTCCATCTGGCGCGGGTCGCTTCTGCATACCAGCCACGCAAGGGCGTTGCGGCTTGCGGGTGCCGCTCCCAAAATTCGCGCAGTGTTTTCAGTGCAATGATGTGCATTGATCCACTCTAGCACGCTACCTTTTTGGTATCAATCGAGCCGCCCACCACGCGCAGGCCCTGCCCGGCCTGTTCTTCGAGGGGCTGGTGGCGCTGGCTACGTCGAGCAGGTGCCACTGCCCGGCATCGTCATCGGCTGTCCGGTGCCCAGCACCAACCAGATGTTGGTGGCCACTGATGTGCCGGTGGCCACGATTTGATTCCTTTTTGAATTCGGTCTGCCAGGGGGAAATTTTCTGTGCATGAGGGGACAGGCGATTTCCGGGGATCACCGGTCCAGAGATTGACCCCGCCCCTCCTTGTGGCCCGCCCTGCTGCTCAAGCAGGAACTCCGGTGCCAGGTCTGCCCCGTTTGCCCATGCCGCCGTTCGCATGATCGGGTGTTGCTGCGCCGTGGCGAACAGCGCCGGATCGCGCAGCGCCTCGAACACTTCGCCCGACAGCTCGGCAGACAGATCAACCTCGCCCGCCGCGCCATTATTGAAGCGCAGGAACAGCCGGAAGCCCGGCAGCGGGGTTACTTCGGTGGTGTGCAGGATCATCGCGCGGCCACAGCGAACCGCCGAATGTCGACCTCCACGCCCGCCGCCGCAGCTTGTTCGGCTTGGCGCAGCAGTGCAGTGGTCACGGCTTCGTCGTGGAAGGTTTCGCCGCAGTTGTCGCACACCACGTCCGGCACGCCACGGAACACCACGGCCATGCCGTCACGTTCGAGCGTTACAGTTGTCAGTCCCGGCCTGGTTTCGCCGTGCTTGCAGATCGGGCATTTCATGATGGTTTCCTCGTTGCGTAGTCGTCCGAACATGCGCCGTACCGCGTGCTGGCGATAGATCAGCCTCATGCCGCGCTCCGCTTGCCCGGCAGCTTCACCACATCCTTCCGGGCCAATCCTTCCAGGCGCCGTTCCAGGCGATCCACCGCGTGGAACACAAAGGCATTGCCCTGCCTGGACTTTTCCAGCAACCCCAGCTCCGCAAGATCAAGAAGGTCAGCCCTGGCGGTCTGATAGACCACATTGTGCACCGCCTGATGCCGGGCGACACGATAGGTCTCCCCAGGGTGCCTGAGCGCGTGCGTCAGCAGCCCGACCTGGCGGTGGTTAAGCTTGCTCCTGAGCCAGCCGGTTCCAAGCAAACGCGTGGCCTCACGCTGCTCGACCGTCTTGCGCGCAAGGTAGTCGTGCAGTCCGGAGATCGCCCGCCGGATCACATCGAGTTGATGAAGTACAAAGTAGGTGGTGTCGTTATGGTCCGTCTCGGTGTAGAGGTAGGCCTGCACATACTGACGCGGCGCCTGGCGCAGAAACTGCGAGATCGAAAGAAACTCCATCAGCCAGTAGCCGCTGCGCGCCATCGACCAATAGAACACTGCACGCGCAGTGCGCCCATTGCCATCGGCAAACGGGTGGTCGTAACCGATCATGAAGTGCAAAAGAATAGCCCGCAACACTGGATGAACGAAGGGCTTCGCCTCGGTACCCTGATTGGCAAACGCGCAGAGTCGCTCCAGACGCTCCGGCAGTGTCTTGTGGCTGGGTGGGTCGTGGAGAACCGTGCCATCCCGATTATCGACCACCTTCACATCGTCACCGGTGCGCAACCGGCCGGCATCGCCCGAATCCTCAAGCGTGTCGAACGTGATCATCCGGTGCAGTTCGAGGATGCGCTCAGGCGTGATCGACTCGTCCCGCAGGCTACGAATGCGATCCATCGCCCGGTAGTTGTTGAAGATCATCCGTTCACTGCGGTCGCGGGGCTTGCGTCCTTCCAGCAGCATCGCCTCGGCGACCTTGCGCGTGGTCGAAGCGCCTTCGAGCTGACTGGAAGTAATCGACTCTTCGATCAGCGAGTGGAGCAGATACCGCTCCCGACTCTCATGGACTGGCGTTCCCTCCGGGCTGCGTATTTGCCCAGCCGCATCGTGCCCAGCCGCATCGCGATCAATGTGATGGAGGTGCACCTGCACCGGCTCGGGCATGGCGAACATGAAGGGCACCCCCGCCTTGTCGAGCAATGGCATGGCCTGCATGCCGCCACTGCGGGCAAACCATACACTCGCCCACCAAAGCTCGGACGACAAGCCTTCGGGCGGAGTCCTGCGGCGCAACTCATCCCAGTGCAGATACCTGCCGGTTGGCAACGGCGTCGAATAGGCCAACACCTTTGGCAAATCCTTGGGATCGACGTTGCGCACGAGATCCTGAACGTTCGGCGGAGACATTGGCAGCTTCACTCTACTAATTCCTGACTTGATTAGTAGAATTTAGTATAGCGACACCTTTACCACCAACGTCTACTAATTTCGCAGTATGTTAGTAATCATTAGTAGACGGCGCCATCGACAAGCAAGCATCCAGGCAACGCTGGTCAGTCCGACCGATCAACGCCTGAAAAAGCGCGACACGGTGCGGGACAGCCATCCGCCCTGCTGCCGGTCTTCGAGCAGTTTCTGCATGCGGCCCTTCACGGTTTTGGCGTAGGAATCGTCGTCGTGGCGAATATGGTTGAACAACCAGCGGTGCAGCAAGGAGTGCAGCGCGTCGACCACCTCCTCACCGCGCTCGAACTGGTCACGCATGTCCGACACCCGGCGCACGAACTGTTCATGCACCTTCTGGTGCGGGCGCAGGTAGGCGTAGCCAACGTCTTCCATGAGCGTCTCTTCGAAGGAAAAATGCGCGACGGTGTAGTCGATCAAGCCATCGAGCACATCCTTCACCAGCTTGCGGTCGCCCTTGCTGCGCGCGTCATCGAGCTGGTTGATGAAACCGACGATCTGCCGGTGCTGGGCATCGATCACGTCGATGCCGGTGTTCAGGTCTTCCGACCAGACGAGGTGGGCCATGCGGATAATCTCTGCGACTGAAGAAGTGGGGGGGTGAATGCCGACAGCCTCGTAGTGCCGCCTTGTCATGACATGATACGCCCGCCACGCAGTGCAGCGGGTGTCCGATGGCCCGGATTATAACATCCTCATAACAGGATGCCCGGCGACCGCCCCCGGGCCAACCTCTGCGCAACCAGCCCACTCCAGCATCATCGCCGCCTCACTTTCTCACACGCCCTCACACAAGCACGCGCTCCTTCAGCATGCGCAGCAGGTACTGACCATAGCCGTTCTTTGCCAGCGGGCTGGCGAGGCGTTCGACCTGGGCGGCGTCGATGAACCCCTTGCGGTAGGCAATCTCCTCCGGGCAGGCCACCTTCAGCCCCTGGCGGTGCTCGATGGTCTGGATGAAGTTGCTCGCCTCGTTCAGGCTCTCATGCGTGCCGGTATCCAGCCACGCATACCCCCGCCCCATGATCTCCACATTCAACTGGCCCTGCTCCAGGTAAATCCGGTTAATGTCGGTGATTTCCAGCTCACCGCGCGCCGAGGGCTTCAGCGTCGCAGCCATGTCCACCACCTGATTGTCGTAAAAATACAGCCCGGTCACCGCATAACTGCTCTTCGGCTGCGCCGGCTTCTCTTCCAGCGAAGTGGCCCGGCCCGCCTCGTCGAAGGCCACCACGCCATAACGCTCGGGGTCATGCACATGATAGGCAAACACGGTGGCCCCCGTGTCGCGCGCCACCGCCCGCTCAAGCTGCCTGTGCAGATCGTGCCCATGAAAAATGTTGTCGCCCAGCACCAGCGCACACGGACCGTCGCCGACAAACTCACGACCGATGATGAACGCCTGCGCCAGCCCGTCCGGGCTGGGCTGCACCGCATACTGGATGTTCAGGCCCCACTGGCTGCCGTCGCCGAGCAACTGCTCGAAGCGCGGCGTATCCTGCGGGGTGGAAATCACCAGAATGTCACGGATGCCCGCCAGCATCAGCGTGCCCAGCGGGTAATAAATCATCGGCTTGTCGTAAATCGGCAGCAACTGCTTGCTCACCGCCAGCGTGGCCGGATACAGCCGGGTGCCGGAACCCCCGGCCAGGATGATGCCTTTCATCAGGAACTCCGTCGAATGTTCAAAAGAACCACGGCATGCCGGCCGTTCAGCCCGCCAGCCCCAGTCGCTCACCGCGATAGCTGCCATCGCGCACCCGGCGCCACCAGGTTTCGTTGTCCAGATACCACTGCACCGTCTTGCGCATGCCCGACTCGAAACTCTCGCGCGGCACCCAGCCCAGCTCACGCTCGATCTTGCCTGCATCGATTGCATAACGCAGGTCATGACCGGGGCGGTCCTGCACAAAGGTAATCAGATCGGCATAGCGTGCCACACCGGCCGGCCGGCGCTCCGGCGCGAGGCTTTCCAGCAACTCGCACAAGGTGTGCACCACCTCCAGATTACGCCGCTCGTTGTGCCCGCCGATGTTGTACTCCTGCCCCGGCCGGCCCTGCTCGAACACCCGCGCCAGTGCCCGCGCGTGATCTTCCACGAACAGCCAGTCGCGCACCTGCCGGCCATCGCCATACACCGGCAGGGGCCGCCCCTCCAGCGCATTGAGGATCATCAACGGGATCAGCTTCTCCGGGAAATGATAGGGCCCGTAGTTGTTCGAGCAATTGGTGGTCACCACCGGCAGACCGTAGGTGTGATGCCAGGCCCGCACCAGATGATCGGACGCCGCCTTGCTGGCCGAATACGGCGAATTGGGCTGATACGGCGTCTCCTCGGTAAACAGCCCCTGCTCACCCAGCGAGCCATACACCTCGTCGGTGGACACATGGTGAAAGCGGAACGCCGCACGCGCCTCATCCTGCAGCGTGCTCCAGTACCGGCGGGCCTCCTCCAGCAGCGTGTAGGTGCCCAGCACATTCGTCTCGATGAACACCCTGGGGCCATCGATGGAGCGGTCCACATGGCTTTCCGCCGCCAGATGAATCACCCCGTCCGGGCGGTGGCGCTCGAACACCCCGCGCACGCCCTGCGCATCGCGAATATCCACCTGCTCGAAGGCATAGCGCGGATCGTCCGCCACCATCGCCACCGAATCCAGATTGCCCGCATACGTCAGGCAATCCAGATTCACCACCTTGTGCCCGGTTTCGGCAATCAGGTGACGCACCAGTGCCGAGCCAATGAAACCGGCACCGCCGGTCACCAGAATTGTCTTGTTCATTGTGAAAAAACGTCCTTGAAGGGGAGATTCGGTGCGGAGGGTTCGGAGCGGATGCCCCGCCAGCCTCAGATCGGCTCGCGGTCCAGCTCCTGCTGCACCTGGGCCAGTGCCGTGGTCCAGTCCGGCAGGCGCACACCGAACGTGTCGGCCAGCTTGCCGGCATCGAGCACCGACCAGGCCGGGCGGGCCGCCGGCAGCGGATATTCATGCGTCGCAATCGGCACGACCTCGCGCACCGCCAGCGCCTCATGGCCACGCTGATGCGCGATGATCGCCTGCGCAAACTCGAACCAGCTGCAACGCCCCGACGACACCAGGTGATACACCCCCGAACAGGCCGCCCCGCGTGCGGCACCGAAGCCGCGATCGAAGCCGCCCTGCCCCGCCGGCTGCCCGCGCAACTGCGCCAGCACCTGTGCGGTGGCCTGCGCGATGTGTCGCGACCAGGTCGGCGCGCCCACCTGATCGGCCACCACCCGCAGCGTATCGCGCTCACGCGCCAGCCGCCGCATGGTGCGCATGAAGTTCTGCCCATGCAGCCCATACACCCAGCTCGTGCGAAAGATCAGATGCGCGCAGCCTGAAGCCACAATCGCCTCCTCGCCCGCCCGCTTGGAGCGGCCATACACCCCCTGGGGTGCCGTCGCATCGTCCTCGCGATAAGGGTGCTGCGCCCGACCGTCGAACACATAGTCGGTGGAGTAATGCACCAGCAGCGCACCATGCCGGCAAGCCGCCTGCGCCAGCACGGCGGGGGCCTCGGCATTCACCGCAAAAGCCCGTTCGGCTTCGCTCTCGGCCCGATCCACCGCCGTATAGGCCGCCGCATTCACGATCAGCGCCGGGCGCACCGCATCGACCACGGCCGTCAAGGTGTCGGGGCGGGCAAGATCGGCCTGCAGGCCGGGCGCGCCCGGCCCCGGCGTGCGCCCCACCACCACCAGCTCGCCGAGCGTACTCAGCTCGCGCTGCAGCTCGCGCGCCACCTGGCCATGCTGACCCAGCAGCAGAATCGGCCCGCTCATGCCATCCTTCATGCCGCCCCCTCGTAGCGCGGCAGGCGCTCGACCGGCACATCGCGCAACCGCACGCCCTCCCGATCCTTCGCCGACAGCTCGGGCTCGCCCGCCAACGGCCAGGGAATCGCCAGGTCAGGGTCATTCCACAACACCGAACCCTCCGCCGCCGGGTTATACACATCGGTGCATTTGTAGGCGAACAGCGCCGTCTCCGAAGTCACGCAAAAGCCATGCGCAAACCCGGGCGGAATGTAGAACTGCCGCCGGTTCTCCGCCGACAGCCGCACCGACGTCCAGCGACCGAAGGCGGGCGACCCCACACGAATGTCCACCGCCACATCGAACACCTCGCCCTGCAGCACCTGCACCAGCTTGCCCTGCGCATTCGGATTCTGGAAATGCAGCCCGCGCAACACCCCACGGCGCGAAAACGACAGATTGTCCTGCACGAAATCCACATCCAGCCCGGCCGCCGCATAACGCTCGCGGTTCCAGCTTTCCATGAAAAAACCGCGCTCGTCGCCAAACACACGCGGTTCGATAATCAGCACACCGGGAAGATCGGTCGGGAGTACCTGCATGAGGAAGTCATCGTTCAAGAAATAAAGCCGGAATTATACGGCACTCCCACACAAGCGCCCGGCGCTCAGGCAGTGCGACCGCCACCCGCCACGAAATCCCGGTACGTCATGGCCAGCCCCGCTTCCAGCGCAATCGACGGCGCCCAGCCCAGACTGCGCAGGCGCGACGAATCCATCAGCTTGCGCGGCGTGCCATCGGGCTTGCCGGTGTCGAACACGATGTCGCCCTCGAAACCCACCACCTTCGCAACCAGCCGCGCCAGATCGGCAATCGTCACATCGCTGCCAAAGCCCACATTGACATGCGATTGCTGCGGCAGGGTGTGGGCCTCATACACCGCACGCGGCAGGTTCATCACATGCACGCACGCCGCCGCCATGTCATCCACATGCAGAAACTCGCGCATCGGCCTGCCCGACCCCCAGATCGTGATCGACGACTCGCCGGCCTGCCGGCATTCGTGGAAGCGCCGGATCAGCGCCGGAATCACATGACTGTTTTCCGGGTGATAGTTGTCGCCCGGGCCATACAGATTGGTCGGCATCACGCTGCGGAAATCACAGCCATACTGGCGGCTGTAACTCTCGCACAGCTTGATGCCCGCAATCTTCGCCACCGCATAGGGCTCATTGGTCGGCTCCAGATGGCCGGACAGCAGCATGTCCTCGGTCATCGGCTGCGGCGCCAGCCTCGGGTAAATGCAGCTGCTGCCCAGAAACAGCAGGCGCGACACCCCGCAGCGCCAGGCCGCGTGAATCACGTTCGCCTCAACCATCAGGTTGTCGTAAATGAACTCCGCCGGATAGGTGTTGTTGGCATGAATGCCGCCCACCTTCGCCGCCGCCAGATACACCTCATCGGGCCGCTCTGCCTCGAAAAAGGCGTTCACCGCCGCCTGATCGGTCAAATCCAGCTCGGCATGCGTGCGACACACCAGCGTCACATCGCCGTGCGCCTGCAACTGTCGCACGATGGCGCGGCCCACCATGCCGCGATGCCCGGCCACATATACTTTTTTCACACAAACCTCCGAAGGCGCGTGCCCGTACGGCACTCATTCCCTGGCATAACGGTGCCGCAAACCCAGAAAAGGCTTTTCGATGGCATTGAAGCTCAGATACGAAATGGCCAGCACCACAGGCAACACCACCACCAGCGTGGTCACCAGTGCGGCCCCCGTAACCCCCAGCCAGGCCGGGGCGACCAACCACCCCAGGCGGATCACCGAATCGATGATCAGGACATGGAGCAGATACACCGAATAACTCAGCACCCCAACCCGCACCAGCACAGCCCCCAGCCAGCGAGGCAAGGCCCGCGCGCTGCCCAGAAAAAGCACCATGAAGCCCGCCCATGCCGACCCTTCCACAGCCGGCCAGAATGCGCGCCAGAGACCGTCCTCAAACCACCCCCCTGCCCGGTTCAGGAGCAACGAATACACCATCACCCCCCCCGCCGCCGCGAGCAACACCCAGCACGGGCGCGGCAGCACCGGAATCCCCCTTTGCGACAGACGCACCCCCAGCCACACCCCAATCAGGAACTGCTCCAGGCGGCCAACGATTGTCCAGTAGGCCAGATCGCGCAGCGACGCATCGTACAGGCTGGCAAGGAGGCGCAGCGCAACAAACAACACCACCAACCCACCCACAAACCGCAGCCCACCCTGCCGCACAAACACCAGCAAGAACGGAAACAGCAGATAAAACTGCCACTCCACCGCCACCGCCCAGAACATTGCCGTAAAAGGCCCGAGTTCGAGCGCCCCCGGACTGTTCGCCATAAAGAACAGCGTCAGGAAAAACCCTTGAAGATTGAAGTTTCCAGCGTGTGTTGCAATGCCCAGAAAAAGCATGAACACAAAAAGCGGATAGGTTCGCAAGAAGCGGTTTCTCACGAACTGCCAATAATCGACATTCGCCTGGCCCAGTCCATAGGCAAAAATGAAGCCGGACAGCACCATGAACAGAGCCACGGCCCCATAACCTTCCACGATCACCGCCAGCAGCGGGTTCGACGTCGCCATCCACCCATCGAGCACAAACGGGCCTTCACGCGTGAGGCTGTGCCTGAACAGGTGCAGGCCGTGGTAGAACAGGATCAGCAGCGCCGCCAGGCCCCGCAGCTGATCGATTTCCGGCACATAGCGAAAATTTCTGCTTTCCATTCAGACCCTCCCGAAGAATGCCGGGAGGAGGCGAACCCGCGCATGACCAACCCCCGGAGTCCGGTTGAATGTGCAACGGCAACTGGTGCCCATGGGCAGGATTGAACTGCCGGCCTCTCCCTTACCAAGGGAGTGCTCTACCACTGAGCTACATGGGCAATGATGGAGCGGGAGACGAGTCTCGAACTCGCGACCTCAACCTTGGCAAGGTTGCGCTCTACCAACTGAGCTACTCCCGCATGACGACATGACTGCCCCAACCGCTGGCAACCAAGTAGTGAAGGGCGAGATTATAGTCAGCGCCGAAGCACAGCGCAAGCCCGGAAATAGGGGACACGAAAATAGGGAAAATAGAAGAAAATAGGGGACAGACCACGGTTTTCTGTCCCCTGTTCCCTTCGCTTAATTGAAATCCGTGGTCTGTCCCCTATTTTGTTTTGTTTTTTGCGGTTTTTTTTGACCTTTTGGGTCATGGTTGTACAATGAGTTTGTCCAATTAGAAGGAAGTCGCCATGACTATCGAAACCACCTACAGCCAAGCTCGTGAGCAGTTCAAGACGCTCATGGATCGCGCGGTCGATGACCGGGAAGTGGTTCTGGTACGCCGCCGCTCCGGGGGTGCAGTTGCAATGATTGCCGCCGACGAGTTGCAGAGCCTGATGGAGACCGCGCATCTCTTGCGCTCACCGAAGAATGCCGAGCGTCTGCTGGCTGCCTTGGCTCGGGCGCGTGCCGGCGATGTCGCTCCGACCCCTGTCGATGCCCTTGAGAAGCACTATGGCCTCGAAGCCTGAGGCCAAACGCGTCGCGGTTTTCCAACCCGAGTTTCTGGATGACTTGAGTTACTGGGTCGAGACGGAGCGTCGTACCGCCAAACGGTTACTGGATCTGGTCAAGGCGGCACTCCGCGATCCCTTCAAGGGCATTGGCAATCCGGAACCGCTGAAATACCTTGGCTCGGATGTCTGGTCACGCCGCATCACACAAGAGCACCGCTGCGTTTATTTGGTGAAAGCGGATCGGATCGAGTTTCTGCAGGGGCGTTACCACTACTGACCTGGCGTTCTGCATCGACCTCAGCAAAGGTCTGCCCGGTGGATCGTTTGCAACACCCTCGGAACCGAGAAATCGTGGTCTGTCCCCTATTTCCCCCCTTTGTCGCAGGCCGCATGCCCAGCGTGGTGTGCTCAACCCCGACCGGATCAAGGCCGCGAACCAGACCGGGCCTCGGGTGCCGGATACGCTCAGTGCGCGTAACCACGTCCGGCTGCTGCCGGTGCTGCGGCGGTGACGATCCAGGCAGGCCAGATCGTGAGGGGCCATTCGGCGTTGCGCCAGTGGCGATGCACGATGTCCAGCCATTGCCGCAACTCCAGCGGCAGCAGCACGAGCGCGGCGGCCTCCCCCGCTGCGCCCAGAAAGAGCACACGCAAGCCCGGGCCTTGCCGACCCAGACGGGCCTCGGTGGCGAGCAGCTCGAAGTGGCTGTCCGGGTGCGGGCGAACCGGTTCCAGGCGGGGCTGTTGCGCGCGGGCGGCCTGCTGCCTGAACGCCTGCACGGCCTGCGCGCGCAGCGCGTCGGGTGCGACAGCGGACACATTGGGCCGCACGGCCTGCGCCGGCCCGCTGCGGTCGAGCTGCGCAAACAGCGTCGGCAGCAGGCGCAGCGCAAAGCGCTGGGTGAGCCAGATCGTCACGCCATGGCCACCGGCATCCCGGCCGGTCAGCGCCAGACGATCCTGCATCGGCTCATACACCGTGGTGAATCGGGTCAGCTGCAACACCGTGCGGACTCCTCCGGGCCTGCTCAGGCAGGTTTGTCCTGCGCTGCGCCCTCGGCCGCATCGGCCGCACCGACCTCCTGAAGCAGCGCCGACAGGTAGGCGCCGCGTGCGGTTTGCGCAATGGCCAGCTGCTGCTGCAGGCGGGCAATTTCCTGATCGGTGACACGCAGATTCACCACCTGGGCGCGGGCGCGCTCGCTCAGCGCCGACATTTTGTACTGCTTGTCACCGAGGGTCAGGGTGGGTTCGTTCTGCGCGGCGTGTTCGGTCTTGTCGCTCATGGTTGTCTTGTCCAGTAAGAGGTCAGGGTTACAGGTTGGAAAAACTCAGGGTTTCGCCCTCGCCGCCGAACAGGCGTTCGACATCGAGCGGCGCCTGAACGGGCTGGGCGGACTGCGCCTGCTGCTGCATCTTCAGCAGATGCGGAAAGTTTCGGGTGCGTTGCATGGAGAGCAACTGCGCCTGAGCGATCATCAGGCCGCCAGTGCGGTGCAGGGCGTAGAGCGGTTCTGCTTCGAGCGCGGCGAGCGCATCGGCATCGATGCGAAACAGGCCGGGGGTTTGCTGCGCGCTGCCGGCTTCCCTGGGCAACAGTTGCCAGGGCACCAGCAGCTTGTGCTCGGCCAGCGCTGCGACCGCCTGGCGGGTACGCTGGCGCGCCTCTTCCAGATCGCGCATGAAATCGATGACGCGTGCAAACCCCCCGGCGGGCTGACCATCGGCCGTAAACAGCGGCTGGGCCTGCGGATTCGCGTTTGCGGGATCGACCAGACAGCCGCTGTCGGTGTCGATGCACACCACCCGCTGGTCGCTATCGGACGGTTCGCCCTGATCGGCCGGGCGGGCCAAGGCAAAGGGGTAGGCACGCAGCACGGCGGGCACATAACCGATCAGCCACTGACCGCCGGGCCTGAGCATGAGGTTACGGCCCGGCACCGGCGACAGCAGTGCCACCAGATCGAACACCAGTCCCTGCTCCGCTGCTGCGCGCGCCTGCAGCGCCAGCGGCATGGTGGGGATGACATGACTGATTTCGCTATGCACCACGGGCACGGTGGCCCAGTCGGCCGCATGCCGGAAATGCCCCGCCGGCAGCCATCCGGCGTGCCGATGGGTGGAGGGGCTCAGCGCAGTGAGAGTGCTCATGGGGTTTTGGCCTGAATGTTTGCAGAAATGAAAGAAACGCAGACGCAGGAGTGTACCCGGAAACGCACGCTACGGAAAATATTAACCCGGCCCTTGAGCATGCTGTCTCCGTTCGCCCTGAGCCCGACGAAGGGCTCAGCCCGAACGGTTGACAGTGACACACAAAAAAAACCCCGCCCTGTTGCCAGAGGCGGGGGTTTGTTTCGCTACGCCGGCGGGGCCGGCGTGGGGCGAATCAGCTTCAGATGATGAAGTTTTCTTCCACGAAGTTCATGCTCTGACCGAAGTCGGCAGTACCGATGATGCCGAGGGTCTGGTAGGTGTTAACACCGGTGGCCTCAACGTGGAGCATCTGGTATTCGCCAGCATTCTCCGCACTTTCAACCAGGAACACATACTCATCGCCTTCAACCCAAGCGCCATAGAAGGCTTCGTCAGAGTTGAAAGTGCCACCCACCATGGTACCCACTTCAACGCCGGTCACATCGTAGGCGCTGAAGTCGAGCATGTCGCTACCCGGAGCAACAACCCAATCAGTAATCACCTCAGCATTCAGATTGATGTCACCGGTGAAGTCGGCAATGGTCACGTCCGCCACTTCGGCATTAGCCGTCGTCGAGGTCAACTCTACCGACCAGGTGCCGTCACCGTTGTCAGCCGGAGCAGCAGCAGTCCAGCTAGCAAAGTCACCGGCAGCAAAGGTATTTGCAACATCTTGCGCAGTGTCGTTCTCGAGAATCGGGAACTCGTCGCCATCAAACTGGAACAACCCGTCAATGGTCGGCTGACCGAAGGTCACCGTGATGACTTCAGTTGCCGGCAGCACTTCCGGCGTACCGAAGGAACCGATGGTGATGTTCTCGACGGTTGCCAGCACACCGGAACTCGAACCATCCACTGCAGCCAGAATATCTGTCTGAACGGGGGTGGTGGTACCGGTCGGCGTCGCTTCGGTGAAGACGATGGTGCTCGGATCTTCCGGATCCACGGCCACGGTCCAGTCGCTGGTGGCAGGCCATGCCGCCACGATCTTTCCAGCAACCGCTGCGGCATCATCGGCGGCCAGGACGGCGACGGAAAGGTCAACAACGCCAGCGGTCCCATCCAAATCACCGAACACGTCTTCGTCAGTAAAGACCACATTGCCATCAGCCGACGCGGCGGAGACCTTCAGCTCGAAGGTCGCGGCAACTTCGTCTGCAGGGGCATTGCCTGCGGTACCCTGCGTCGTGACTTCGACGGACACGGGGTTATCGGCCGGCACAGTCGTCTCATCGAGAACGCCTGCCACGAAGTTGACGATGGTGTCGGTACCGTTCAGGTAGTCTTCATACACCACGGTGTCGTTGCTGTTGGCGCCGGTGCCCAGAACCACGACGTCGTCGCCGGTGCCCGGCAGGATGACATTGTCGCTGGTGTGGGTGCTGTTCACACCCGTGTAGGCCGCCATACCCAGAGTAGCGTAGGTGGTGGCGTAGTCGCCCTTCAGGTTGAATGCATCGATCTGCAATTCCATCAGGTCGATCAGCTGCTCGGCGGTCAGAGCACCGGTACCGAAGAACTGGTTGGCCTCAGCCTGCTCGGCAGGGGTCAGTTCGTCCGGAGCAGCAATCGACACAGCCAGCTCGTCCAGTGCGATGACGCCGTCGATCAGCGACTCGATGACCAGACCGTTGGCAGCACTGTCCTTGGCAACGATCAGCGTGCTGAGCACCGGATCGTTGTTGATGGCAGCCTTGATGGCCTGATTGACCTGCAGATCGCTGACCACACCGTTGGTGTGCGGCAGATCGACGGTGGCCTCAAAACCCTTGAAGCTGATCGTGAGCGTGCCGTTGTAGATCGAGTAGGTGTCGTTGGCGTCGGACAGCGGATTGGTCAGCGAGGTGGTCTGGTTGAACACGAAGGTGGCCATGCGACCGGTGATGCCATAGTCGCCGGTGTTGTCGACATAGATGGTGTCGTTGCCGCTGCCAGCGTTGATGTTCATGTCACCCGAACCCGGCGTGCGGATGGTGTCATTGCCTGCACCGGTGTTGAGCTGCAGGTTGTTGTTGAGCACGCTGTTCTGATACCAGTTGGCCGAGCCGCCGTTGGCACTGGCCAGCGCGCCGTTGGACACGATGCTCAGCGTAACGTTGTCGTCGCCCGAACCGGTGGCGATGTTCAGATCGAAGTCTTCGCGGGTGGTGGTGCCGACATCCGGAACGAAGGTGTCGTTGGCCAGGTTGGCCGCGTCGATGGTCAGGTTCAGGGTGTCGTCACCGTTACCGGTGCTGTAGTTGAACGCCACATTGTCGGCAGCCGGAGCATCCTGATCGTCGCTGAGCAGCATGTACTTGCCCACAACGGAAGCGGACAGGTCGGCGGTCAGCACCACGTCGCCCTGCATGGCTTCGGCGTTGAACACGCGAACGTCCTGCAGCTGGTCGATGCGCAGGTTGCCGTTGGCGCCGATGTTCTCGACGTTGACCACTTCCAGGGTGTTGTTGGTGGACTGCAGGGTGTCGATCCAGCTGGAGCGGTCGACTTCGATGTCGAACTGCTCGATGCCGCGCGAGCCGGAGTAGTCGGACTGCGACATGGCGCCGATTTCCAGATCGCCGGACTTGGAGCCACGACCCACGTTGTCGAGCACGATGTTGACGCTGGTCAGCGGCTCGATCACGTCGGGCTGCTCGTTGCTCTGACGGGCCAGGATGTTGGTGTCGGCCGGAGCTTCACCGGTGGGGGTGAGCCAGCTGCCGGTGGCCAGCACGCCAGAACCGCTGTTGGTAATGACGATTTCGGTACCGACGTAGGAGACACCCGTATCGGAGTTGATGGCGGTGTAATCCATGCCCAGCGAGGCCTGCAGATCGGCCAGGGAGGGATCTTCGGCCAGCGCGGCGTTGATGGCGTCACGCAGTTCGGCGAAGGTGGTGGCTTCGAGAATGCCATCGCTCTGCAGCACCTTGCGCACGCCGTCGAGCATGAAGCTGAAGCCGTTGTACGGGTTGTTCAGCAGCGGTTCGCCATCGGTACGCATACCGTCCAGGTCGAGCAGGCGCAGGAACAGGGTGGCGCCAGCTGCACTGGGGTCGGCTGCAGTGATGAACTGATTGTCGAAATATACGGCGTAGTCGACATCGCCGGCATCGGCGCTGCGGAAGCCCACGGTGGTCTGGTGGCTGTTGGAGCGCACGTCTTCGACGATCAGGTCGGAGCGGCTGTTGCTGCTCCACCATTCCTGCACGCCTTCCATCAGTTCGGCATCGATGACGTTGCGGGCACCGGAGATGATGTTGCTGTCACCCACTTCGTTGTCGCCGTTGTTGCCATTGGTGTTCACGGCCTGCGAACGCACGCTGACCACTTCCACACCGGTGGTTTCGGCCAGGATGGCGAAGTTGCTGAAGTTGCCCAGGGTGATGTCGAGGGTGTCGCGACCTGCGCCACCGTCGACCATCACGCCCGACATGAAGGTGTCGGTGTTGCCCAGGGGCATGGCAATGAAGGTGTCGTCGTTGGCAGTGCCTTCGTACACGGACTCGGTCAGGTTGAGGCGAATGGTGGCGCCGTCGGTACCCGGATCGACCGGGGTCGGATTGGGGTTCACACCGCCGATCCATGCGTCGGCCACATCGGCCAGCGCGGCGTTCAGGGTGGCCGGGTTGGCGGTCACGCCAGCCATCAGGCCCTGCAGCAGGGCGACGTCGCCTGCGTTGGTGTTGGCTTCGGTGGCCAGCGCGGCGTCGAGCGCCTCGGACACGGCCAGACGGTTGTTCCACTGCTGGATGGCAGCGCCCCACACCGGATCGTCAACGGAGACGGCGTCGAGCAGGTTGATATAGGCCACCATCAGGTCGCCACGCGAGAATTGCTGTGCCAGCTCGGCGATGGCATCGATGAAAGCCTGTTCGTCGTTTGCGGCTGCGGCACCACCGATGGTGTTGCTCACCAGCTTGGTTGCCCACTGTGCATCGGTCAGCGGTTCGGCTGCGCCCAGATTGATGAGCGCTTCGAGCGTCAGCGATTCGCCAGCGTCAGCGACCGTGTCCTCGACCAGCCCCTTGAACGTACCCGCGGCCATGCCTGCGCCAGCCAGTGCGATTTGGAAGGTTGTTGCCATGTACACTTCTCCTATGGATATAGCTTGATTGACTACAGGGTGGGCATTTCAGATTTGCCTGCCTGACATTTAAACATGAAATCTGAAAATTCTAGTGAAGCCGCAGGCAAGCACCCATCTCTTGCCCGGCCATTGTTGCTGCAAAACAACACACCTTACTGCCGTGGGGCGGCAGGCGGTTGTTCGAAGGCTTCGCGCAGGCGCTCGGCGAGCGCCTTGAGGCGGGCCTCCTGAGTTTGAGACGACTCGCCCCCGGCGGGGGCTGCGTTCTCCGGTGCAGGCTGGCGCACTGCTTCGGCTGCTTGTCGCAGCTGCTCCAACATGGATGTCATGCAAACTTTCCTGTCTGTTGAATCGTTGCTCTTGCCGCTTACGCAGCCTTGCGGGCCGTAGTTTAGTCAATTTCCGACGCGAATGGGGAGTGTATTTTCAAGCGGCACCTTGTGCAATTGTAAATCTCCGTGCTCAGTCGCAGCCGGACAGGGCCAGCCAACTGCCCATGTCGCCCAGGTCGTGGGGGCGGTGCGCGCTGTGCGGACCGAGGTAATACAGGCGGTGGGCGGGCTTGAGTACGCCGAGGTAGGCGTCGTGGGTGGCGTAGTAGCGGATGATCCATTCGTCATCGTCCAGGCTGCGGCTGCCGGCGGGCGGGGCGAAGAGGTGGGGGAACTGCCGGCCGGCCCAGTCGAGGAAGCAGGCGTAGGCACCGCCGGGGGCGACGGGGTCGATGGGCGCGAAGCGGGCGGTGACGCTGCGCGGGGCGGTGAGGCCGAGCAGGCAGGCGCTCTGGCCTGCGCAGTCGCCGCGCCAGCCTTCGAAGCGCTGACCGGCGGCCGGGGTGGCACGCAGCAGCAGCCAGCTGCCGTCGTCGAAGTCGTGACTGCAGGTGCCCTGCCTGCAGTCGAGACCGGCGGGGCTGCTGAGCACGCTGCCCTGCCCTTCGATGCGCACGCTGAGGGTGTGACGCTGCGGCGCCTGACGCACGGGCAGGCATTGGGGGTACCGGGCGGCGGCACGGCCAATGGTGCTGCGCATGAATTCGGGCACGCGCTGGGCGGCGATGCCATAGGGGTGACCCTGGCCGAACACGGGGCTGATGTTGTCATTGCCGCCGGGCAGCAGGTGACAGTAGCTCATGATGGTGCCGGTGCGCTGGCCAATGCTGCCGCCTTGCAGGCTGCCGATGCCGGGCAGGAGAAGGGGCTGGGTGCGGCAGTAGCCGGTGTCGCCGGCGTCGCAGCAGTCGACCGGCAGGGTGTGGCCCAGGTTGAGGTCGAATTCGTGGGTGTGCAGGCTGCCGAAGACGTGGCCGAGTTCGTGCGCGTAGCCGATGCTGTCCCACACGACGGAGGCCAGGCCGGGGTTGAAGCGCCCGCCCTGCCCTACGCCGCCGAGCACGGCGTAGCCGTAGTCGGCATTGCACAGGGCGTCGACATAGGCGATGCCGGCGGCGGAGTAGTCGTCGTAGGCAAGGCTTTCGCCGGCGAGCAGGACGACCAGGCTGCGGCTCTGGCTGCGGCGGGCGCTGCTGCTCCAGCGGTTGCGCAGCTCTTGCAGGATGCCGTAGTCGTCGGTGGCGCGCCAGGGGTTGGCTGCGGCGGAGGGGTAGATGTTGAGCTGTTCGATGACCAGTTCGACGCCCAGTTCGCTGCGGTAGATGTCGCTGAGGTAGGCGGTGAGGTCGGTAACGTGACGCTCGACGGCCTCGGCACTGCCGAGGCTGCGGTACAGGGCGTGGTCGGTTTCGACGATGAGGCTGGCGACGCGGTAGGCGCCGGTCGCCAGTGCGGCGGCTTCGGGGGACACTTCGGGGGACACGCCTGCGCTCACTTCGGGGGCCGGCGCCTGGGGGGCGGCGTGTGCAGGCAGACGGCCGAGGGCCTGGCCCAGTGGGCCGGAGAACCCGGTGGGGGCGATACGGGCGGCGACGCCGGTGGGGCCGTGCGCGGTGGCGTTGCAGCGGAAGGCGGCAGCGCCCCGGTTGCGGGCGATGTCGGCACGCCGGGCGGTGGACATGGTGAGCCGGGCCGTGTTGTCGTGAACAATGCTGTGACCGGCTTCGGTGTCGACCAGCAGGCGCAGGCTGTGGTCGGGCTCGACGGCGGCCAGCGCGCGCGAGCGGGGCTGGCCGTGGAGCTGGCCGCGCAGGTAGCTGGTGGCGGCAGGCGGGCGGACGTGCTCGCCGTGTTCGTGGTGAATGCGCACCCGTGCCTGGGGAGTATGGACGGTGAAGCGTTCGAGCACCATGTCAGCACTGCGCTGCGGGGCGTCGGCCCCCAGCGGTACGGCGCGCAATTCGATGCGCTGGCCGGTGGGCAGGGCGCGCAGGGCAGCGGCAGCGGCGGGGGTGAGGTCGGGGTTGTGCAGGGTGTGCGCCCGTTGCGGGGGCTGGGCGTGCGCCGCGAGGGGCAGCGCGAGACAGGCCAGCAGGCAGAGGCGGTGGGCGATTGAGCTGCCCCCTGAAGGCCCTGCTTCCGTGCGGGCCGGGCGTACCGAAGCCCAATCGCGCCCTTCGACAGGCTCAGGGCGAACGGGAAGAGGGTATTTGGGGACCGGGTTAATGAAACGTCGGACAAACAGATGGCGGGCGAGCGTGCGGGCGATGGACGTGGGCGGCTTCATGGGGCGATGGTTTTGGTGATGTGCGGGTGATCGGCATATTAACGTGAAAGAACGAGAAAGAACGAGACAGACTGCCGCTCGTGGTGAGCGTATCGCGCCACACCGGCCCTTGGGTGCCCTGCCCGGCCGGCTCAGCGCACGTCGGTGTCGCCGGGCTGCCAGTGCGGGACGACGCTGGCGAAGGCGGGGGCGCTGGAGGGCATGACGACGCCGACCATGCCGGTGCTGCCGGCCTGGGCGCCGGGGGGGGCGCCGTGGGCGGTGGCAGCCCCCTGCCACCAGCTGAGCTGGCCGAGGCGCAGGGCATGGGCGTGGCGGGCGAGCAGGCGCAGCAGGTGGGGATGCAGGCTGGGCGGGTGCAGGCTGTCGATGAGCTGGAGGGTGTCGTCGACGGGGTGGACGACGGCCCAGCCGCTCAGGGCGAAGCCGTGGTACAGGCCAAGCAGGCGGTAACGGTTCCGGGGGTGACGGGCGTAGCGCCAGTCGAGGTAGTTGCGGTCGCGAACGAGGCGACAGCCGGGGTCGGCTGCGTGGCGCTGCCACAGGGCGTCGAGCCGGGGGTCGTGCCAGGCCAGGGGGCGCAGCCGGTGCCAGAGGGCGGGCAACGGGCGCCGGGCGGACGGGTGAATGCGTTGCCGGTATTCGTGGATGAGTCCGGTGCCCCGGTACAGGCCGAGGCGCTCGCCGAGCCGGAAGGGGCGCTGACCGGGAAAGCCGTAGTACAGGCCATGGGGAATGCGGGCCTGCAGGGCGGCGATGAGGCCGTGCATGAAGGTGGCGTAGGCCCCGTGCGGACCGGCGATGCCACGCTCGCGGGGGTCGAGCATGACGTCGCAGACCTGGGCGATGTGGATCGGGCGGCCATCGTGCACGCCGGGCAGGATGAGGGCGCCGGCGTGGCCGACGATGCGCCGCTCGCGCAGCAGGGCAATGTTGATGTGTCCGTGCAGAGCGGGGTCGTGGTATTTCCAGTGCCACTGGGTGGGGGTGACGGGGTGGCCGAAGACGGTGCGGAAGAGGTGGCAGAGGACTTCGGTTTCGTGCGCCTCGACGTGACGGATGGTGAATGTGGTGTGCATGGGCCGGGTGTGGGCATGGCGTGGGTTGGCGGGGATTGTAGCGGGGACGGTGCGGCCACGGTACGTATAATCGAAGGCTTTGTGCTGGGTGCGGGTGTGACGGCGATGGAGCGTGACGGGATGGCTGGGGCGGACGGCGAGAGGCATGGGGCTACGGAGGCAGGCGCGGAGGCGGCCACCGGGGTGAGCACGGATGCGCGCGAGGCGGTGGCGATCCGGGCGCGCGGTCTGGGCAAGCGCTATGAGGTGTATGCACGGCCGCAGGACCGCTTGAAGCAGTTTGTGTGGGGGGGGCGGCGGCAGTTTTTTGAGCCGTTCTGGGCCTTGCGGGATGTGAGCTTCGAGGTGCGGCGCGGTGAGGTGCTGGGGGTGGTGGGGCGCAATGGGTCGGGCAAGTCGACCTTGCTGCAACTGGTGTGCGGCACGCTGTCGCCCACGGAAGGCGAGGTGGCGGTGCAGGGCCGGGTGGCAGCCTTGCTGGAGCTGGGGGCGGGGTTCAATCCGGAGTTCAGCGGGCGCGAGAATGTGTTCATGAGCGGGGCGATTCTGGGCATGAGCGATGCGCAGATGGCGCAGCGTTACGATGAAATCGTGGCGTTTTCAGGTATTGGGGCGCATGTGGATCAGCCGGTGAAGACGTATTCGAGCGGGATGTATGTGCGCCTGGCGTTTGCGGTGGCAACAAGCGTGGAGCCGGACATTCTGGTGATCGATGAGGCGCTGTCGGTAGGCGACGGGGCGTTTGCGCGCAAGTCGTTCGAACGGATCATGGCGCTGCGCGATGCGGGGTGCACGATTCTGTTTTGCTCGCATTCGATGTATCAGGTGGATGTGCTGTGCGAGCGGGCGATGTGGCTGGACCGGGGGCGGCTGCGAATGCTGGGGCCGGCGGCGGAGGTGACTTCGGCCTATGGTACGGCGCTGGCACTGGAGAACCGCGAGGGGGGCGATGCGGGCGAGCGCCCGGCGACGCAGGCAAATGCGGACGGGACGGCGGGCGATGGGCCGGATGCCGGTGCAACGACACCGGTGGATGCGGTGGCGCCGGTGGGCAGCGGGCGGATTGTGGCGGTGGAGGCGGAGTGCGACGGAACGGTGGGCAAGCGCCTGGCGGTGCGCTCGGAGCTGAGCACGGTGTCGGTAACGGTGCGTTTTGCGGTGGACCCTGCCCTGCCCTGCCCAAGCGTGGGGCTGGGCATCGAGAATGCGGCAGGGGTGGGCGTGACGAGCGTGCTGGCAATGCCGGACAGCGGTGCGGTGCGGGTGGATGCACATGGCCGGGGTGAGGCGACGGTGCGCTTTGTGCGCTGTGCGTTGTTGAAGGGGACGTACCACGTGAGCGCATTTCTGATTTGCGAGCGGGGTTTGCAGCCTTATGACATGGCAGTGCGCTGCGCCACGCTGGAGGTGTCGCAGCTGGGGGGGCTGCAGGGGGTGGCGGTGCTGCCGCATGAATGGCTGGGCGCTGGGGAGGATGGACGCGAGGAGGATGGACGCAGCGGGGACGTTCAGGCACGCGGCGGGATGTGAACGATGGGCAGGTGCGGACGGGCGTGCGGGTGCGGCGCGCTCAGGCGCAGGTAGCAGGAGACGGCGCTGAAACGCTCCAGGAGGTGTGCGGGAATGTGCGCCCGGGGACCGCTGCCGAAGTGCCCGATGGCGGGGACGAAGTGCGGCGAGAGGCCGATTTCGAGCAGCCATCCGGGGTGCAGGTCATCCGGCACGGGCAGGCAGAGGGCGGCACTGCCGGGCTGGGGGGGCTGCATGACGGTGAGCGGGGGCCAGGCGCAGGGGCGCTGCTGCGGGCAGGCTGCGATGAGACGTTCGAGCAGGCGCCAGCCGGGGGCGGCGAAGTGCTTTTGGCGGTAGGTGTGCCAGCCCTGGGCGAGGAGTTGGTTCTTGCGCGGCGTGTGGTCGTAGAGGTGGATGGCGCTGGCGCGGGGTTCGAGCAGGAGCGGCCGGCGCAGGCGATGCAGGCGGTGCATGAGGTCGGAGTCTTCGAAATACATGAAGAAGCGCGGGTCGAACAGGCCGCCGGCGGCTTGTACTGCGCTGCGCCGCAGCAGGATGTGCCCGCCTGAAAGGGCATGCACCGGGAAGGGACGGGAAGCCGTCCAGGCGTGGAGTTGCTGGCGGCGGAAGCGGTGCGAGCGCCAGGCGGCCAGGCGCGGACTGCAGGCGGCGAGTTGTTCGGCGAGGTGGTCGCGGGCCGATGGGTAGGTGCTGAGTGGCAGCAGGAAACGCCGGTCGTGGTCCCAGTATATGCGCGGCCCGACGGCTGCGGCGTGGGGATGTTCGTGCAGGGTGCGGATGAGGCGAGCGAGCGCGCCGGGCAGCAGGCGGGCGTCGGGGTTGAGCAGGAGCACGAACTCGGTTTCGGTTTCGGTTTCGGTTTCGGTTTCGGCTGCGACCCCGGTTGCGGTGGCAACTTTGTGCTGGCGATCCGTTGCGCTTGCTGCGTCCGACCGGCGTTGTGCGCCGGCAAAGGCGAGGTTGCAGGCGCGGGCGAAGCCAAGGTTTTCGGGGGCGACGAGCAGGCGGACGCGCGCGGGAAGCGTGGCGCGCAGTTGCTGCTGCTGGTGGGGGCAGACGGAGTTGTCGACGACCACGATGTCGGTGCAGGCGGGGTCGTCGGCCAGCGAGGCTGCGGCGTCGCGGATGAGTTCCGCGCCGTGGTAGTTGATGAGGATGGCCTGGCAGCTCATGGGCGGGCGGTGGCGATGACGAGAAAGGCGTAGGTGGACAGACTGTCGCGGTCGAGGGCCAGCGGGGTGCCGGTGAGGCGCTCGGGCTGGAACCAGTCTGGCGGCGCGATGGTGGTGGGGACGATGCGCTCGATGCGCAAACCGCCCTGCTCCATGAGTTGCTCGATGCCGCTGCGGGTGAAAAAGCGCAGGTGGGTGATGCAGTGGATGCCGGCGGCGGCGTAGTCCCAGTGGCCTTCGAGAAGGTCGGCCACGACGGACCAGTGGCCGACGTTGGGGATGGAGGCGAGGATGTGGCCGCCGGGGGCGAGCAGCTGGCGGGCCTTGTGCAGCCAGCGTTCGGGGTCGGTGCTGTGTTCGAGGACGTCGAGGAAGGTAATGCAGTCGAAGCTGCGGTCGAAGCGGGTGGTGAAGAAGTCGCCCTGCCAGACGCGGTCGACCCGGCTGCGGGCGATGGCCCCGGCGGCGGGGGCATATTCGGCAAGATGGGTTTCGCAGCCGAGCTCGGCTTTGACATCGGCCAGAAAACGCCCTTCTCCACCGCCGACGTCTAGGATGCTGCGGATGTTGCGCGGGACATGCGGCAGGACGTCTTCGCGACGGCCTTGCTGGTAGCCCGAGAAGTCGTGCACATGGGCGGCAGGCTGCATGCGGGCGTAGTGCAGCATGCGCCCTGCGCGCAGGGCGCCGGCGGTGGTGAGGATGAGCGCGGGGAAAAAGTCGGGTGCGCGCGCCTGGGCCGGTTCGAGCGTGTGCAGGGTGGGCTGCGCCCGGGCGATGCGCTGGCCATAGCGCTGCAGGCCGCGCAGGGTCAGGTAATCGGGGCCGTTGTGCGGGTTGGGCCGGGTGCTGTCATAGGCGGCCACCATGCCGGTGTCGGGCGTGAGCGCACCCTGCAGGCTGGGCAGGGTATCGGCGCTCCAGTACAGCCAGCGGCTGCGCAGCAGCAGGATGCGGTGACGGTCGTGCAGGGGGTGTGTCCGGAGCAGCGCGGCGGCCTGCGCGATGAGTGCGTTGAGCGTGGCGGCAGGCCGGACGACGATGGGCACGCCGGGGGGCAGCAAACTGCGCATCTGGCGTTCGGCAAAGGCAAGCTCGTCGGAGGCGGGCGTGTGCGCGCTTTCGGCAATGAGCACGAGATGGACGGGCAGGTTGTCGTCGGGCGGCAGTGCAGTGACGGATGCATCCCCGCCGGGGGCAGCAGGAACTGCGGGGGCGGAGACGGGGGCCTGGGCCAGGGCTGTGAGCTGGGTGCGGGCAGAGCCGGGCCGGTGCAGTTCGAGGCAGGGGGTGACGATGGGCAGGCGGTGCTGCCATTTTTGTTCGAAGGCGTGGGCGCTGCGGCCAAGGCGCTCAAGGAAGGCTGCCGGGTAAGGTGGGGCCAGCGGGGTGGTGGACCAGTGTTCGCACCAGGCGTCGAGTACGACGGCAGTGCGGCCGGTTTCGCGGGCTTGCTGGACGAGGTCGGAGGCATAGAAGTCGAAGCCGAGCTGGGGATCCATGCGCAAACCGCTGTCGGTGCGCACGGCGAGCAACAGTTCGTCCAGGCTTTGCACCAGGGCTGGCAGGGGGGTGGCTTCGTCGAGCGATTGCCCCCGGTCGAGCAGTCTGCCCGCGCGCTGACCTTCGGGGGTGATGCCGTAGACGCCGGCCACGGCGAGATCGGGCCAGCGTTCGAGGGCGGCTTCGAGGCGGGCGGCAAATCGCTGCAGCCAGTCAGGGGGGAAGCGGACATCCTGGTGTACCCAGATGAGCCAGTCGATGTCGCTCAGACCGGTGAGGGCGTCGTTGAAGGCGTGGGCTGCGCTGGAGACACCGAAGCGCACGATGCAGGGGCTGCGCTCGGGCTGCAGGGCGTGCCACGAGGAGAGAAAGTTGGCCTGCAGGATGGCGGGGTCGGTGGCGGCGCAAACGAAAGCGAAGCGTGGGCTGGGGGTCATCATGATGCGGTGTTCCTGGCGGTGGGGGCGGTGCATGGCGCGCTGCGCTCAGTCGAGCTGGCGGAAGCTGGGCAGCAGGTCTGCGGCCCACCATTTTTCGGGGTGGGCCTGGATGCGCTTTTCGATAAATTCATACAGTGCCTGCTGGTTGGCGGCATGACTGCCGTCGGCTGTGGGCAGCAGGGGGGCGCCAAATTCGATGCGGTACTGCCCCGCTCCGGTGCATTCGCAGACGAAGGGCACCAGCGGGCTGCGGGTGCGCTCGGCGAGCCGGACGGCGCCGGGGGCAAAGGCGCGGCGTCGGTGCATGAAACGAACGACGATACCGTCTTCGTCCTGTACGGCGGGCGCTTCGCCCAGGATCACGGCGGAACAGCCTTTGCGCAGGCCGGTGTAGAAGGATTTGAGGTGGGTTTCGGCATGCAGGGTGCGGCCGCCGTTGAGGTGCTGCTGGATGGCTGCGTATTTGTTGCGGAAGTAGTGTTGTACCGAACGGGGGACGCAGTCGAGTTCGACCTGCGAGGAGGTCATGAGGTTGAGCGGAATGCCGGCCCGCCCCATGTGCACCACGCCGACGAGGGGGGCATCGTAGTGAAAGGTGAGAAATACGATGCCTTGTCCGCTGCGCTGAAGTGCGCGCACGGGCTCGAAGCCGATGAACCGGCAATGCGTGGAGCGGATGCGCTGGTTGATGAACCAGTGCGCTTCGAGCTCTTCGCGCACTGCAATTTCGAAGCGCTGGCGAACCCGGCGGTCGGGAGCTGGCGCGGCCCTGCCCTGCTCTGCCGGCGCGCCCGCGGGGTTGATTTGCGCGAGCGCCTGTGCGGTGCGTTCGCGAACGAAATGGGTGCTGAGGGCAACGGTGCGCCAGTCGAGATCGAGACGGTGGTGCAGCCGGCCAAACATGCGGGCGAACCGGATGCCGGCGGCAGCCGGCAGGCGGGCAATGAGCGGCAGGCCGAGGCTGAAGTGCAGGCCGTTGATGGCACGGAGGATTTTCCAGTGGAAGGGCTGACGGGCGGGGTCCGGCATGTGGGCTGGCGAGGTCAAGGGGAGGATGGGCGGGCGCGGCGGGCGGCCAAACGACGCCCCCGGTTGCGGGCAGGCTCTTCTACCAGAAGATTGAGGATGTGGGCAAGCAGCAGGGTGAGCAGCAGCGCGCACAGGGCCAGCATGGGCCGCGAGGGAATGTCGAGCATGCGGTCGAGCAGCCGGGGCGTTGCGTTGTGAAAGAGGTAGGTGCCATAGCTGAGCCGGCCCAGATTGCGGCCGAACGCTCGCAGGACGGGCTGGAAGCGGTCACCAGCCCCGGCCAGGCCGGCCACCATGGGCAGGAAGGTGAGTGCGGCCAGCAGGCCGACATTGCCATGCAGGAGGGCTTGAAGGTGTGGGGCCTGGTCATGGTGGTGGTGAAACAGTGCGGCCAGGGCGAGCCAGGCGAGGAAGCCCCCAAGGATGAGGGCCAGACGCTGGGCATCAGTGCGCAAGCGACGGTTGAGTTGCCAGGCGAGCGTGCCGAGCATGAATTCGACGAGCAGGCCGGGCAGATGCACCAGCAGAAGGGCTGGCAGGGTGGTCGTGTGTGTTGCTGCGGGTTGTGCTGTGCTGAACGAGGCTGCGGCCAGGGCAAGATGCAGGATCAGGGCGCAGGCGGCAATACTCAGTGCGCGCCCCGGATGGCCACCAAGCAGGCAGAGCAGGGGCAGAACGAGATAAAACTCGACTTCGGGCGGGAGACTCCAGAAGGCCGGATTGAGGCTGAAGGCGGTAGCGATGTCCTGTGTGGTGTGCAGGAACAAGGCATGCTTGAGGATGAGCGTGAGGGTGTGACCGGCATTTCCGCTGTTTTGGTGCAGATGAAGGGCGGCATAGAGCAGCACGGCAACGATGTACAGCGGGTAAAGCCTGAAGAAGCGCCGGATGTAAAAAGGGATGGGGTCGAGACGGCGGCCATGGAGGTAGGGCGCAAACACGAAGCCACTGAGAACGAAGAAGAGGTCGACGCCGGTGAAGGTGAAGTTGACCGCCCAGTATTCGAGACCGAGCATGTCGCGGTAGTGGGCAAGGACGACGAGCAGCGCAGCGCCACCGCGCAGCAGCTCGATGGACCAGTCGGTAGTGTCGTGTGGCTGTGTGCCAGAGACCTTGTGTGCAATGGGGGTGTGCGGGCTGTGCATTGGAGCTTTCTTCAGAGGTGCGGGTCGGCTGTGTGCCGAGGCCAGCGCTGGAGTGTGCCTTTTTCGGGAAAATCGAACCAGTCGGATGCGCCCCACTCTGTCTGGTATACAACAACCATGCGCACCGCCCCCTGCACCCAGTTGGGTGGGTCGAAGGCGACGTGCGCCTGACAAGGCACCGGCAGGGTAAGACGGGCATCCCTGAATACGAGATGGCACGCTGCAGTTGGGGGGACTTCAGCGGTGAGTCTCAAACCACCGTCACGTCTGTCGATGCTGACAGCAGCAGGAAGGCCCGCGCGGAAGGTGCGGGACGTTGGCATGGAGTGCATGGGCATCATGCAGCGGCAGTCAGATTGATAGGAAAATACAGGCAGTTCGGGCGCGTATTGTTCGGCGTATTCGGGAATGGGTAGTGGCCGTGGAGCGCCTGCTTCGCCATAGTGTTGTCTTAAAGCGTGTGCAGGTGCGATATAGCCAGCGGCGGCACCGGATGGTACATAGCCGACTGCGGTATCGTGACTGAACAGGAATCGACCGTGTGCATCGAGATTGCTGGTGATGACTGCATATTCTGCTGCTACGGCACGGCCGTGCAAAGCAACGGCAAGCGGCACGGCCGTGAGTAGCGCAAACAGCATGAGCCGGACGGGCGCGAGCCGGGTGCACTTCAGCAGCCGGGCTGCGCCCGCAGCAAACAGAACGCAGCCCCCCCAGAAGGGGAGAAGCGCGAGACGATAGTGAAGCGGTTCACTGACCGGGGCGACTGCCAGCAACGGCAAGAGCAGCGCGAACAAAGCGGAGACGGTCACCATGGCAGCCTGGCGGGAGGCTGTCAGGGTTACAAAAAGCGCTGTCAGAAAGCCGGCAATAGCGACGAGCACGAACCAACCCTGTCCAAAAATAATGTCTGGAAAGGTGCCGACCCAGGTACTAAAACGGCTCAGTTCGAGACTGTTGGAGTAGCCGCCAACGAGCGTGCCAATCATGCTCTGCCGCCAGAGAACGAATGCCAGTGCGCTGACAACAAGAGGGAGCATGGCCCGCATTCGGGTGGTGAACGAACCGGTCATGAGGAAGAAGAGAACCATCGGAAGCGGTGCGAATACTTCCTTGCATAGCATGGAGAGGAGGTAGCACACGGATGCCAGCCAGCGCCCTGCCCCTGCCTTGGGGACTTTGTTCGGGTGAAGCCAAAGCAGAATGGCGAGCAGGGCAAACACCAGTCCGTCGGCATAGTGTCGCGCCATGAGTTGCTGGGCCAAAACGACTGTAGGAGCACCTGCAAGAAACAGGCTGGCACCCAGCGTGCTCCAGAGCCAGCCGGCGTGAGGTCGCAGCAGCACGAAAGTCAGCCATGCCGCCAGGAGCAGTACGAGCAGATGACGCCCGTAGTGTGGCATGGGGTCGGGACCAAACAGGACAATATCCAGCCGAAAGTCGAGGACAAGCCAGGGTGTGAAGAATGGCACTGACAGCGCCTGCCACTGCATGGGGGAAAAGAAGTAACCGCTTGCCTGCGGGTGCAGGCTTACGTAGTGCAGCAACCACAGGTCGTCGATGCGCCAGAAGCCCTGCAGGGCACTGCCATGCAGGGAGCAGGCGAGGAAGCCAAGCCAGATAGCCGCAAGAGGGGTTGCATGCGGGAATGGGTGAGTGGTGTACGTCATGCGCTAAACAGGCTCGTTGTGGTGCAGCCCATGGCAGGCGCCGCATTGGGGGGTCTGTCGTTCTGGTAATATCCGCCACTCCATGCAGATCGACATCGGCTCAAGGGGCGAGGTGTCATGCAGGCTCCGGATCATGCCCTCGGGTTGAGTGGGAACGGAAATGAGCGATACGAGAATGACGCCGGGAGCGGTGCCCGCATTACAGCCAGCTTGCGATGAAAGACCGTTGTTGTCGGTGGTGTGTCCGATGTTCAACGAGAGTGCTGTACTGGATGCCTTTTTCGGGACGCTGAGCGGGGTGATCGACCACCTCGCGATATCCGCCGAGTTTGTGTGCGTGAATGATGGCAGCCAGGATGATACCTTGCAACGCCTGCGGGCGTGGCAGCAGCGCGATGCGCGCATCCGGGTGATCGACCTGTCACGGAACTTCGGCAAAGAGGCGGCCCTGAGCTGCGGCATCGATCATGCGCTTGGACAGGCGGTGGTACCGATGGACGCCGATCTGCAGGACCCGCCCGAGCTGATCGGTGAAATGCTGGCGGTGTGGCAGCAAGGATTCGATGTGGTGCTGGCCCAGCGCACCGACCGCTCCAGCGATTCGCTGCTCAAACGGGTGACGGCAGACTGGTTCTATCGGTTGCACAACTGGATTGCAGAGGCTCCGATGCCGCCGAACGTGGGGGATTTCCGGCTGATGGACCGGCGTGTGGTGGAGGCGCTGAAGGCCTTGCCGGAACGCCGCCGCTTCATGAAGGGGCTGTTCGCATGGGTGGGTTTCCGTCAGGCCACCATTCCGTATGCCCGGGCAACCCGAGCGGCAGGCAGGACGAAGTTTTCAGGCTGGAAACTGTGGAATCTGGCACTGGAAGGCATTACGTCGTTTTCGACGGTTCCGCTTCGGGTGTGGACCTATCTGGGCGGGGTGATTGCCTTGATGGCCTTTGTATTCGGCCTGTTCGTGGTCGGTCACACCCTGATTTATGGCCGTGACTGGCCAGGTTATGCTTCGTTGATCACGGTGGTGTCTTTCCTGGGAGGGGTGCAGTTGATCGGGCTGGGCATTCTTGGAGAATACTTGGGACGGATCTTTGCGGAAACCAAGGGACGGCCGGTGTACATCGTGCGGGAGCGCTACGACGATGCGTCCTGAACTGTATGAGCAGATGGCCCGCTTGCAGGCGCAGCACTGGTGGTTTGTGGCCCGGCGGCAAAATCTGGCTGTGGTGATCGCGACGCTGGGTCTTGATGCACAGTCGCGCATTCTTGAGATTGGCTGTGGCCCGGGGGGCAACCTGGCAATGCTGTCGGCCTTCGGACAGTTGCAGGCCATGGAGTACGATGCTTCGGCAGTGGCGCACGCCCGCGCACAGGGGGTGTGCGAGGTGTTGCCGGGTGGATTGCCAGAACCGGTACCGTTTGCCAACGGGCAGTTCGACCTGGTGTGCATGCTCGATGTACTGGAGCATGTGCAGGCCGACGGGGCTGCGCTGGAGCGGGTGCTTGGCCTGCTCAAGCCAGGCGGAAGCTTGCTGATCACGGTGCCAGCCTATCAGTGGTTGTGGTCGGCACACGATGAGGGGCATGGCCATTTCCGGCGCTATACCGCCGGGACGCTGCGCACGCTGGCCCGGACAGCGGGGTTCGAGTGGGTGCGCGGCGGTTATTTCAATACCCTGCTGTTTCCGCTGATCGCCCTGGCCAGGGGAGCACAAAGGTTGAAGGGGACACAAGACAGCGATGAAGCCGCTGCGGGCTCGGACGTACGGATGCCGGGGAGGTTTGTCAATGCAGTTTTGCAGGGCATTTTCGGACTGGAGCGCCGGGTGCTGGGGCACTGGTTTTTTCCGGCCGGAACTTCGGTGATTGCGCTGCTGCGCAGGCCCGGCGATACGGTGGTGCGATGAGGCAGCCGGGTTCGTCGCTGTGGCGCTTTGCCAATGTGGGCGCGCTGGCAACCCTGCTGCATGTGGCGGTGGCAAGCCTCCTGGCCGGTTGGCTGGGGGCGCACCCGACACTGGCCAACGGGCTGGCATTCGTGCTTGCGAATGCGATGTCATACGTCCTGAATTCGCGCTGGAGTTTTCGTAGCCGCATGAGTTGGGGCACCTGGCGGCGCTATATGGTGGTTTCACTGGCGGCCCTGGGACTGACGGTGAGCCTGGCGTGGGCTGCCGAGCAGGCGGGCTGGCACTATCTTGCCGGGATTGCACTGGTGGTGACGGCGGTGCCGCTGCTGAGTTTCGGGGCGCATCGTCATTTCACGTACCGGGTCGATTGAACAGACTGGTGGAGTTGCAGATGAGCAAGCCCGAAGAGAGTCGTTTCGTGCCGTATGAGGCCGTCAGGCATTTTGGGGTTGAGCGCGTGCTGGTGTTCGCGCCACATGCGGATGACGAAGTTTTCGGATGCGGTGGTGCGCTGGCGTTGCATGTGTGCGAGCAGGCCGTAGTGCAGGTGGTGGTGCTGACGGATGGGGCCGCCGGTACGGGGGGGCACGGCGATGCAGGCGGGCTGGTGGCCGTGCGTGAAGCGGAAAGTGTGACCGCTGCCGGTGTGCTGGGGTACGAAGAGCCGGAGTTCTGGCATCTTCCGGACCGGGGCCTGAGGTACGACGAGACGCTGGTCACACGCGTGAAGGAGGCTTTGGTACGTTTCCGGCCGGAGCGTGTGTATGCCCCCTCCCCTTTCGAGGTGCATCCGGACCATCGCGCTTGCGCGCTGGCGGTGCTGGAGGCTGCACGCCGGCATGATGGGGGCGATCTGTGCGTGGCGCTGTATGAGGTCGGACGCCCACTGCCAGACCCGAACCTGTTGGTGGACATTTCGTCGGTACTTGCGCTGAAACAGACAGCGATGGGCTGCTTTGTATCGCAACTTGCTGTGCAAGCATACGATGAGCAGGTGGGGGCGCTGAATCGATATCGTACCTACACCCTGGGGCATCCGGTGCTCGCCGCTGAAGCTTACCGGGTGGTGACTGCTCGCACGCTGTGCGCTGCGGAAGCCTTGCGTGCCCCCCAGGCGATGCCCTGCCCCCTGCCCTGCCCTGCGCCCGGCGCGCCCTTGGTGAGCGTGCTGGTGCGGAGCATGAACCGGTCCAGCCTGCAGCAGGCGCTGGATGCGGTGGCGGCACAGACCTATCCATGCATCGAGATTGTGGTGGTGAATGCGTTCGGCTCCGGCCATCAGCCGCTGCCTGCGCGGTGGGGCCATTGCAGCTTGCGGTTGGTGAACGTCGAAGGCCCCGCCTTGCCTCGTGGCGCGGCGGCGAACCGGGCACTGGAAGAGGCTTCCGGAGCGCTGTTGATGTTTCTCGACGATGATGACTCGATTTTTCCGGATCACCTCGCAAAACTGGTTGCCAAGTTGCAGGAACGCGGAGAATGCGTGGCCGCGCATGCGGACGTGCGTGCGGTGAATGCACAGGACGGCACCCTAGTGTATCTGTTCGATGTGGATGCCCCCGTGGTCAGGTTGCGCTTTGCGAACTATCTGCCAATTCATGCGGTACTGTTCCGGCGTGAGGCCGTGCTCGATGGCTGTCGGGTGGATGAGTCTCTGGAAATTTTTGAGGATTGGGATTTCTGGCTGCAGGTGTCCAGGCTCGGGCCGTTCGTGCGCGCTCCCGGGGTGAGTGCGGAATATCGTGTGATGCACGATGCGGCTCATCCGGTGAACGATGCGGAAAAGATCAGGCTGTGGCGCGACCGGGTGCTCGAGAAATGGGGCATTGGGCTTGACCGCCCGAGCTTTGATGCCTTGTATGCTTATGTGGAGCAACTGGAGGTGCGCGAGCGTCAGGCGCGCATGGCGCCCGCAGATGCGGACGCCATTCTTGAGGCTCGGGCTGCACTGGTGGCGATGCAGTCATCCCTTTCGTGGCGGGTGACGGCCCCCCTGCGTGCCCTGCTTGGATGGCTTGGCAGGTTCGGGAAGCGGGTGCGGTGAACTGCGGCATCGCTCAACGGCCTGCCGCCCGCCATTCGCATACGGATGCGCCTGCGGGTGCCATGCCGAGTACGGTCGCCGGGGTGTGTGCGGTGGTGGTGGCCTATCGGCCTGACGAGGCTCACCTGTGCAGACTGCTGCGGGCCTTGCGGCCCCAGGTGGCAATGGGCGTGGTGGTGCACAACGGGACGCCATCGGCGCTGGCGCATGAGGCCAGGGCTCTGGGATTCGAGTGGCTGGACCTGGGGGCCAATCTTGGCGTGGCGGAGGCATTCAACCGTGGGGTGGCGCATGCGATGCAGCGGGGGGCCACGTTTGTGCTGCTGTCGGACCAGGACAGCCTGCCCGCCGAGGACATGATGTCCGCATTGTCTTTGGCATGGTCTGAACTGGTGGCCTCCGGCGAGCCGGTGGGGGCACTGGGACCGGCGATTGTGGATGACCGTACCGGCTCTCGGGCCCGGATTCTCCAGGTGTCGGACAATGGTGACTTGAGGCTGCGGGCGGTAGCCGATGGCGGTGTGCATGAGGTGGCGTATGTGATCAGCTCGGGTTGCCTGGTGCCGCTTGCTGCGCTGGCGCATTCAGGGGCCTTCCGGTGCGACCTGTTCATCGATTATGTTGATATCGAGTGGTGCCTGCGCTGCCGTCGCCAAGGATTGAAGGTGTTTGTGGCGGGCTCGGCACGCTTGTTGCATAACCTGGGCGAACGGGTGATGCGGGTGTTCGGGCGCGAAGTACCGGTGCATTCGTCCCTGCGACACTATTATGTGATGCGTAACGGTGTCGCGCTATTGCGCATGAGCTGGGTGGAGCGGGGCTGGAAACGCTACGACGCATGGGTGCTGATGCAGAGACTGGTCTTTCATACGCTGTTTTCGCGCCCGCCTGGCGTGCATCTTGTGTGGATGCTGCGGGGGCTGCGAGACGGATGGCGCGGTCGTCTGGGACCGCTGCGACGCTGATTTCAGAGACAAACCATATTCTTCATCCGACATCAGAGCAACATTTCACATGAAAGAAAAGTATCGCGAACAATGGGAAAAACTGGGTTCGGACGATCCCTATTGGGCCGTCTTAACCGACCCGAACAAAAAAGGCGGAAAATGGAGCGCCGAAGAGTTTTTCAAAACCGGAAAAGAGGAGATTGAAGACATTTTGTCCAGATTAAGCAAGCTGGGCATCAATCCAGGCAGGGGCGTTGCACTGGACTTTGGGTGTGGCGTTGGCAGACTTTCAAGGGCGCTGGCCAGAGAGTTTCAAAAAGTAATCGCTCTCGACATTTCCAGCTCAATGCTGAAGGAAGCCAGAAAAGTAAATTACGGCATCGAGAACATTGAATTCACGCACAACACATCGGAATACCTGAAAACCATCCCGGAAAGCAGCATAGATTTCTTATATAGCAACATTGTGCTGCAGCACGGCGTTGGTGCTTAATTAGCTGATGTTGATATTCCGATTGGCTGAATTCTGATTTTTCGCGATGAGTTCCCCTTTTTCCCTGCCTCCTTCATGCGATGGACGCAATTTGCCCAGCCCGGAC
>Ga0172382_10000072_pt1 | contig 158146 bp, 137 predicted proteins | sample Leawel138RmetaG_FD_122245 | JGI IMG/M metagenome (GOLD analysis project Ga0172382, IMG submission 122245) | Leachate microbial communities from a municipal landfill in Southern Ontario, Canada - Leachate well 138R metaG | ecosystem: Engineered > Solid waste > Landfill > Unclassified | place... | reverse complement strand
CTAACCGACGCTTTTTGTCGTTGCGAAGGAACGCTTTGTGTGACTGCGGCAATCCTCGCTTTTATCCCCACTATTGTTTATTCCCATTCCTTTTCCGCCTACGGCGAGATTGCCACGCTAAGAGACCCCTCCTACGCCAAGGCTTCGGCGGGTAAAGCTCGCAAGACTAACTACAAAAGACGGAATGGGGGAAAAGCGCAAAGCCCCCCTCATCCTTGATCCTTCTCCCCCAAGGGTAGAAGGCAAAAGCGAGAAGGTGTATGCGCCGTAGTACCAGAGTGAGTAGACACCACATACGCTTTTCTTTTATGCATTTAACTGCCGTTTTGTGGCATTGCGAGGAATGCCTTCTAATGACGTGGCAGCCCTCGTATTTATCCTTATTATTTTTTTGTCTTTTCTTCGTTAAAAAAGTATGTGTTTAGGAACGAATTACGAGGTGCTACTACAACTCAAGCAAGAATCGGGCTGTTAACAAAAGGTTCAAGCCTTTTGTTCTTCTACTCTGAGCCTGTTAAGCCCTTCGGAGATGCTTTATATGCAGAAGGGTAAGTTCTCAGAGTGCCCGATTGTTGTGTAGAAGGTGTATGCACCGTAGTTCCAGAGTGAGTAGACACCACATACTTTTTTGATATTATATCATAATATGCTACAATATATCTATGAAAAGAAAATCACAAATAGAAAGAAATAGTAAAGAAACCCAGATTCAGGTATCTATGGCACTTGACGGTAACGGAAACAGCAGTATCTCTACAAGCGTTGGATTCCTTGACCATATGTTAGAATTATTCTCAAAATTTTCAGGTATAGACCTTAACATAAAAGCAACAGGAGATACCCATGTTGATACCCACCATCTTGTTGAAGATACAGGAATATGTCTTGGGCAAGCGTTAAAACAAGCCCTTGGAGATAAGATAGGTATTACAAGATTTGGCTTTGCTTCAATGCCTATGGATGAAACACTTGTAAACACCTCCCTTGATATTTCAGGTAGACCGCTTCTTGTATTTAATGTTCCATTCATAAAAGGTAGAGAAGGAAGTTTTGAGACAGAAGATACCAACGAATTTTTACGCGGGTTTATTATACATAGCAGTATTACTCTTCACATAAACCTTTTATATGGAGAAAACCTTCATCATATAAACGAGGCAATCTTTAAATCCCTCGGTCTTGCTTTAAAGCAAGCAATAAAAAAAGAAGGGGAATCTTTACCCTCAACCAAAGGTATGATAGATTGACCGCCCAATGAAAGATACCTTAAAAAAATTTATAGATTATCTTACACACCAAAAAAATTATTCTATAAATACCACAGAAGCGTACCAGAGAGACCTTTATGAGTTTATTAGGTATCTCACTAAGCAACATATATCTTCTTTGAAAGAGGTTGATTATCAAGTTTTTATGGGGTTTCTCTCTTCTTTGAAAGAAAAAAATCTTGCAGATACCACTATGGCAAGAAAAGTTGCAAGCCTTAAAATTTTTTTCAAATATCTATTCAACAGAAAACTGATAAATTCAAATCCTGCTTTAATCCTCTATACTCCCAGAACAAAAGAGAAACTGCCACAATTCCTCTCTTTTGACGAAGTAATTAAAATATTAGAGGCGCCTTATGGTCGAACATGGCAGATTTTTAGAGATAAAGCCATCCTTGAAGTCTTATACTCAACAGGTATAAGAGTTGGTGAACTTACATCTTTACAGATAAGAGATATTAACATCATAGAAGAATTGGTAAAGGTAAAAGGTAAAGGTAAAAAGGAGAGAATCGTACCTATTGGAACTCCTGCAATGGAAGCCGTTTTAACATATATGGAAAAGCGTCCAAAAGTAGCAGAAGAAACGCTTTTTTTAAATAAATATCGAAAACCTCTCTCCGACAGAGGAGTTGAAAGGATAGTAAATAAATATGCAGTTATGGCAGGCGTTAGTGGTAAAATAAGCCCTCACACATTTAGACACACTTTTGCGTCACACCTTCTGGATAGAGGAGCAGATTTAAGAACAGTTCAGGAACTTCTTGGACACGAACAGATTACAACAACCCAGATATATACACACATAACAGTAGAAAGACTTAAAGATTTTTACAATAAGAGCCACCCCCGCTCCAAAAACGAAGGTCGAACCTTCGGAGAAAGTTCACAGTAAACCAACAGGGGAAGGCGTAAATCTCACTTTAAATTTTCGGGCTCATCTTGTATTATAAAAGACTAACTATTTACATTTAAGGCATTTATATGGTATAATCGCTTCATAAAACAAAGCGATTACCTCCTCTAATCGCTTCAAAAGGTGTAAAGATGAAATATATATGGGAAAAAGCAGATTGGTTCGATTTTAAGTATGATAACAACGTTTTAATCAAACCTTTAAGTCAACTAAGGGTTTTACAGGGGAAATTGTTAGGAAGGATTGCTTCCCTTGATATAAAACTTGAAACCGAAGCTCAGAGCACAATTCTTGTTGAAGAGATCCTGAGAACATCAGAGATAGAAGGGGAAAAGTTTAATAGAGATGCTGTCCGTTCATCTATATCTGTAAGATTAGGTTTACCACGTGGAATAGGGACACAGGACAAAAGAGTTGACGGGTTGGTTGATATACTGTTGGACGCTGTCTATTTTCACGATAGAAAATTGACTATTGAACGGTTAAATGGTTGGCACGCTTCTCTCTTTCCTACCGGCTATTCGGGTTTAAGAAAAATACGGACAGGGGAAATGAGAGGGCTTGAACCTATGCAGGTGGTATCAGGTCCCATCTCTAAGGAGCAGATACATTTTGAGGCGTTACCGGAAAAACGTCTTGCAAGAGAGATGGAACTTTTTTTGGAGTGGTGGCACTCTTCTCTAAAAGATATGGACGGTATATTACGGGCAGCCACAGCCCATCTGCGATTTTTGACAATACATCCTTATGAAGATGGAAACGGACGTTTAGCAAGAGCATTAACAGATATGGCATTGGCACAAGATGAAAAATTAAAAGTGAGATTTTATAGCATATCTTCCGAGATTATGAGAAGGAAGGAAGAATATTATGAAATTCTTGAGAGCGTGCAAAAATGTCGGTTAGATACTACTCAATGGTATTTATGGTTTATTGAATGTATTACTGCTTCAATAAAAGATTCACAGAGTACTATTAACAATGTATTTGCAAAGGTTGATTTCTGGACTAAATTTTCTCAAACAACTCTTAATGAACGACAAAAAAAAGTGATAAATCGCTTGCTGGAAGCAGGTCCTAACAATTTTATTGGTGGATTAACAACCCGTAAATATGTTGCTATGGTTAAGGTTAGCCGAGCGACAGCATTTAGAGAAATTTCGGATATGCTAAACAATAAAATTTTAGTTAAATTGCCCGCTAAAGGGCGAAGCACTCGTTATGACTTAAATTGGAGCGAGTTTACGCTAACAGAAAATAGCTAAGAGTAACAAAATGGGCGTTCAAGGGAACAACGTCAGCAATTAAAATGTGATTAAGTAAGAAGGCCCGGCGCCTTCTTTTCAAAATCTTTCTGTTCCGCAGAAAGGTCGGGAACCATATTGATGCTCCATACCTCTTTATGTTCTGCTGTTTCGCCTGGTTCAAGTTGTTGTAAAACACTTAATGTTTCCAATTCAAGCATATCTGCGTTAGTGTAGACTTCCACACTGCACCCATTATCAGGATAAACACCTTTCTGTTTGAAAAACTTTTTAACAAAAAGCATCCCATCAACCCAGTATCCTGTCCAAGCAGGGTTAGCTGAAACACCAATCTTGCACGGGGCAGAAATATTTTCGTCTTGTTTAAGAAAAATAATATCCTTATTTATTATAATCCTCTTATCAGAAAGTATTGTGTATGGCCACAAAACAATATTTCTATCTGGCAACAGACCTTCCATACCTCTTTTTATTGGAAGTATCGCAAAACCCCCTGTTTTCATAACGGTTAAAGCCCAGCAAGCAAACTCTATCTTCCATCTACCAATATTTTTTATTTTATGGGTTATTTCAATAGAATCTTCACCTGATTTTTTTATTAGAATCTCTTTTTGTACAGAATTCTGTATTTCTGGATTACCATAAATCTTTATTGCTTCCTGTAGTGCTTCAACCTTGACTGGCTTATCGTCAAGAGAATATGAACGAGGGGTTGCTTCTGGAGCAGACCAGAGTCTATGCCCACCTTGAATATGCCACAACCCTTCTTCTGTTTTAATACCAAAATCTGGCAATATTCCCATAACATTTTTTTCAGGATAATCTTTTCGGGTAAATTTCAAAATACGAGGACCAATATCTTGCCTAATGCCTAACATATAATTTCCTAAAATATATTCTTTCATATTTCCTCCTTTTCTTTTCCAACCTCCTCATTTATCTACTGTTTTGTGCCTTCTACCCTTAGGGGATGTTTGGGGTAGTAAGTCCCCAAGAGTTTGCAAAGAGGTTAATGGGATGAGGTTTATCCGCCGAAGCTTGCATTGCAGCGCAGGTGGAGGGGCTGTTAGCAACCTAACAAAAACGCAAAACGTAACGATAAAAATAAAATGTAAAAGACCCCTTCACCTTTTATTCCTCTCCCCCAATGGGAGAGGAGAGTTGGGTGGAAATATCACTCTTTTGCCTTCTATCCCTCGGGGATACTCGGGACAAAACCCGCCCCGTCTTGCTATCCTGAACGCCCCGTTCTGTCATCCTAAACTTGTTTACCCTGGCAGGGTTTCAGGATTTCCAACCTAACCCACTATGGAGTAGTAGCAAAAACAAGATTCCGGATCAAGTCTGGAATGACATATAAGGGGGAGTCTCCTCTTTTATATTTGTATGCGTATCTCTCATAATTGTAACATACAATTTGTTAATAACACTTCAATTTTTAAAAAAATAGATTGGTATGTTATAATAACAAATTATGAAACAATATAACAACTTATCTAAAATTGAAAATATTGCTATTACCAAATTTGGTAAACAACTCGTCTATCCACCTTACGAAAGAATCAAAACCCTTGAAATACCTAATATTCCCACCTTAGGTAAAATTACAGCATTAAGATTTATTGAATGGCTACAGATAAACCAAGGAGGGATTATTTCTCTACCAACAGGCAAAACGCCTGAACATTTTATCAAGTGGACCAAATATTTTCTGTCGGGATGGCAAAAAAGAGAAGTTGCAAAAGAATTAGAAGAATGGCACATTGATACTTCAAAAAAACCTGATATAAAATCTTTCTGGCTTGTCCAAATAGATGAATTTTATCCAATGGACCCTCAAAAAGAGAATAGTTTTAACCATTACATAAAAAATTTTTATATTAAACTTTTCGGGTTTGACCCCAAAAAATGTCTCCTAATGGACACTTGGACACAAGGTGTTCCAAAAGGAAAAAATCTTGGTGATATATTCCCAGACGGAAAAGCCGACCTATCCTTAAGGCATAGAAGCCCTAAAAACCAATTAGAAACTCAACAGCAAGCAGCAATTTTCTGTATAGATCGTTTTGCAATGGAATATGAAAAAAAAATCGAAGCTCTCGGAGGTATAGGTTTTTTTCTTGGAGGCATAGGTCCAGACGGTCATATCGCATTTAATATAAAAGGTTCTGACCATAACTCCACCACAAGAGTGTTAAATATAAACTATGAAACAGCAGCAGCCTCTGCCGTAGATATGGGGGGAATAGAGTTATCAAGAAACAAAGCTGTTGTTACAATAGGGTTATCTACAATCACAAAAAATCCTACTGTTACCTCTATCATTATGGCAGCAGGAGAAAGTAAATCTTCAGTTATAAAAAATAGTATAGAAGAAAAACCGTCTATTTTACACCCTGCATCCTCGTTGCAACAGATAGAAGGAGCAAGGTTTTATATAACATCTGGGGCTGCCTCAATGTTAACAGGTAGAAGGATTGAAAGATTACAACAATATAATAATATACCTTCCTCTGAAAAAGAAAGAATTATTACAGATATCACTGCCAAACTAAATACAGGTATTCAGGACATCTCTATAAAAGATGTACAACAAGACACTTACGGTTCTATACTTCTTAAAAAAGAGACAGATTTTAACTTTTCAGATTTTACAAAATCTATAGTTGACAACTATGGCGAAAGGATAGAAAGAGGTGTTCAAGAAGTTAAAAACGCAACATTTTTACATACTGCTCCCCACCACGATGATATTATGCTTGGATATCTTCCATATATACTACATTTAGTTAGGCAACCTACAAACGCTCATCGGTTTGTGACCCTTACAAGCGGGTTCACCTCAATAAGCAATACTTATACTCTGTCAATGCTACTCAATCTTGAAGATTTCATTAAAACTGGTAGGTTAAACAAAATTTTATCAGAAGAAGACTATTTCAGCCCTAATAATATTGTTGCTAAAAATAGAGATGTATACCAATACCTTGACGGTGTTGCTGCAAGCAACGAAGAGATGAAACAAGAAGGGTCTGCACGTAGAATGTATAGAAATATAGTTGAGGTTTGTGAAATATATAACAAAACAAGTATTCTAAAAAAGACCGAAACCCTTAAAAAGTATTTTATAGACTCTTATCCAGGCAGAAAAGACACCTCGGAGGTTCAAAAACTAAAAGGGACGATAAGAGAATGGGAAGAGGAGTTGTTATGGGCACATCTTGGGTTCAACTGTGATAATATATACCATTTACGGCTCGGTTTTTATACTGGAGATATCTTTACCCCTACACTTCAATGGCAGAGAGATATAAAACCTTTCTTTTCTCTATTAGAAAAATTACAACCAGATATTGTTACAGTTGCTTTTGACCCTGAAGGTACAGGACCTGATACCCATTACAAAGTGTTACAAATAATATCAGACGGGTTACAAAAGTATGTAACTAAAACAAAAAAACGATTGAAAATTTGGGGTTATAGAAATGTTTGGCATAGATTCCATCCTTCGGAATCAAATATATACGTACCAGTATCAATGAACTCCTTGGCAATTATGAAGAGTGCCTTTGATATATGTTTTACTTCTCAAAAAAACGCTTCCTTCCCCAGTTATGAATACGATGGTTCTTTTGCTGAGTTATCTCAAAAAATTTTTATAGAACAGGGGTTAGCCGTAAAAAAGATTTTAGGAAGAGATTTTTTTGAAACAAGTAAGTTTGCCCGTATTAGAGCAAGCAGAGGAATAAATTTTATAAAAGAGATGGATATTGAAGAATTTTTATACGAAGCCCAAAACCTTCGTAAAGCAATAGAATAGCGGTTTAACATACCCTTTTTCTTATAACATCATACCTTGGCTTCTTTATTTTTAAAATTTATCAGTATCTTTATTGACATACTATTATTCAAAAGGTATAATTAGACCATTAAACTATTTTAGTCGATTAGACGAACTTATGAAAACAGATAAAACACCTTCAACGCATTTAGAATCTAAAGAGAAAATTATAGAGGTTGCAAAAGACCTTTTTGCCAGATATAGTTTTAAAAAAACTACAATGGACGATATTGCAAAAGCATTAGAGAAAGCAAAAAGTTCTATATACTATTATTTCAAAAGTAAGGAAGAAATTTTTCTTGCAGTTGGAAGTTCTGAAATAGAAAAATGGAAGAACGAATTAATTGAAGTTATAAAAAAAGAGTCTTCTGCAAACAAGAAGTTGGTCGCTTATATAAAGTTGAGGATGTCTGTAATTCAATCTTTATCTAATTTTTATCATTTTCTTGCTGAGGAGTATATAGAAAATCATACCCTCGCAGAAAAAGCCAGAGCTAAACTTGACCGTGAAGAGTTTGAGACAATTAAAGGTATCTTAGAGATAGGAGTCAAACAGGGAGAATTTAGAGTTGATTCTATTGAGTTGACAGCATATAACCTTTTAAACATCTTAAAAGGTCTGGAATATTTTTGGCTACAAGAAAAAAACCAAGTTAAGCTAAATGAAGCTCTTAGCAATATGCTTGATACATTATTTTACGGTTTATTGAAAAGGTAGAGTGAAAGACGAAAGCGTAAAAAACAGAATTTGACATAAATGGTAGGAAACAAAGGAGTTTTTTTATGAAAAAAACATTTTTAACACTTATGTTTTGCTTTACAATGTGTGGATTAAGCCACTCAGGAGATACCTTATCTCTTGAAGAAAGCATTGAGATTGGTCTTAAGAATAATCTTGTGATACAGGTAGAAGATGAGAAACTCATTCAAGCTAAAATGGAAAAAGAAGAAGCACACACCTATTTTTTCCCAAAAATTTCTTCAAGTTTTACATACACTCGTTTAGATGAAGCAGGAAAGATGACTTTTGGTCTTCCAGATTTTGGAATTCCTCCAATATCTTTTAAACTAACTGATGCCAACCTTTATAATCTTGGTTTTACGCTTACACAACCAATTTATACAGGTAATAAAATTCAATCTTACTATAAAAAATCTATTGAAAATATCCAAAGAATAGGGTTTGACAAAGATATCACTTGCCAAGACCTTATACTTGAAATAAAAAAAGGTTATTTTAACATTTTAAAAGCTGAAAAGATGCTTCAAACAGCAGTATCTCTAAAAACATCTGCCTCTGAACATAGAAGAATAGCTGAAGCATTTTTTAATGAAGGACTTGTTACAAAAATAGATATATTGAAAACAGAAATTTTTCTTACAAATACCGAACAGCAAATTTTGCAGGCACAGAATGCTGTTATATTACTAAAATCAAATTTTGAGTTCTTGCTTAATAGCCCATTACCTGAGGGTTTTAAAGTTAAAGATGTGTTGGAACTCCAGAAAGAACTAATATCTCTTGAGCACTGGTTACAATTGGCGTTTCAACAGAGGCCTGAAATAAAAAAGATGGAATCTCTTTCAGAGATGTACCAACAAGATATAAATATTGCAAAGAGCGAACTCAAACCAAATATTGCTTTTTTTTCTAACTACAATTTTGATAGGGGTTCAGCAGGTGCTATAGATAAATGGCAAGATTCATGGAACTTAGGTATCGCGGCTGAATTTAATATATGGAATAAAGGAGAAACAAAGTATAAAATTCGGAAAGCTGAAAGCAAAAAAGAGGAAAATAGAAAACAGCAAGAACTCCAAATAAAAGCTATAATGCTTGAAGTTAAAAACGCTTATACAAACCTGTCATCCATAATAAAAGAGATAGAGACTGTAAAGATAGCCCAAGACACGTCAAAAGAGAATCTAAGAATAACCAACCTCTTATATAAAGAGGGTATGGCAACAACAACGGATGTGCTTGACGCTCAAACAGAATTGGCTTCTGCTCAAAACAATTATTACCAAGCTTTATATGATTATCAGACAGCATACGGTATCCTTGAAAAAACAGTTGGGATGCCATAAATTCCTACATTCCGTCGTTGTGAGTTTAATGATAAAAGCATTGCAATAGATAGAGAAATACTACTTAAAATATAGCCAAACTTAGCAGAACAAAACAAAGTTAGGGAGCTCAAATGAAAAAAGGAAAATACATTATTTCTGTTTCAGTGGTAGTTGTTATACTTATATTATTTAAAGTAACAGTTAAGAATAGACAAGAAGCAGGAGCAACTCTTGAAACAACAACTCAAGAAGAGATTATTCAGGTAATGGCTGAAAAGGCAACAAATATTACAATGGCAGAAAATATTATTGCAGTAGGTAATATAGAACCTTTCAAAACAGTAGTCATTTACCCAGAAGCAACAGGTGTCTTGGAAAAACTTACAGTTAAAGAAGGAGATTATGTTAAAAAAGGTACTCTTATAGCTGTTATTGAAAACCAGCAGAGACAACTAAATGTAGAACAGGTAGAGATTGAAATAAAAGCCCAAAAGTACCAACTGGAAAATATTAAGCAAGACTATGATAGGTTCCAACGTCTAACCAAAGAAGGCGCTATCGCAGCAAAGAGATTTGAAGATGTAGAAACCCTCTATAAAGCTTCAGAGGAACGACTGAAAGGATTAGAAAAACAACTGGAAATAGCCAAAAGAAGGTTTAGAGATACATCTATTTATGCTCCTATTTCTGGTATTGTTGCACAAAAATTTATTGATGAAGGCGAACTTGTCACAGAAAGCAGTATGACTAAATCTTCGCCTCTCGTAGCAATAATTGATACATCAAAAGTGAAAGTAACTGTTCCTATTGGAGAGACAGACCTAAAAAAAATTAAGAAAGGACAAAATGTCTCTGTTGAAACAGATATGTATGACAAGAGACGTTTCCCCGGTAAAATAGATGAAATTATGCCTATTACTGATTTTGTAACAAGAACAACAAAAGTCCAAATACTTGTTGATAACCCGTCTTATATTTTAAAACCTGGACTTTTTACAAGAGTTAGTATATCAACAGGAAGTAGAAACACCCTTGCTATTCCTCTCGATGCATTACTACGACTTCAAGGGAGTGGTAGCTATTATTGTTTTATTATTAACAATGATGATACTGTTGAAAAAGTATATCTTGATATAGGCGATTTATGGGAAGGAATGGCAGAAGTAAAGAGCGGATTAAAAGAAGGTGATACTGTGATTGTGTCTTCTCAAAGTATTCTTGAAACTGGTAAAAAAGTTGCTGTTTCTACTCTCTAAATTGTTTCTCTTACACTAAAGGATTGACAATGAATATATCTGAATTATCTGTAAAAAGACCTTACGCAACATTAATGATCTTCATAGGTGTCTTTCTTCTTGGCATTCTTGCTACATTTAAACTACCCATAGAATTGTTGCCTAAAATAGAGTTGCCTGCTATAACAATAATTGTTCCTTATCCAGGCGCAAGTGCAAGCGACGTGGAAGACGCTATAACCAAAGAACTGGAAAACACCCTCTCTACCGTGCCCAACCTTGATGAACTAAACTCTGTATCTAAAGATAATCTCTCAATGGTAACCTGCACATTTAATTGGGGAGCAAATCTTGACGCTGCAACTTCAGATATAAGAAACAATCTTGACCTTGCAAAAGGAAAAATCAAAGAGAATGCGCCCGATAGTGAAGAACCTATCCTCTTTAAAATGTCAACAGAAAAAATACCTGTTTTGGCTATCTCTGTTTCTGCTTCCGAATCTTGGGTTGACCTTGAACGTATCGTAGATAGAAATATAACTAACCCTTTACAGAGAACCAAAGGAGTTGGTAATATCTCTGCAATAGGAGGGCTAAAAAGACAAATAAACGTTATCCTTGATTGGGATAAAATAAAGGCATACAACATCCCTCCTGCTTTGGTAATTCAACGGCTTGCAGAAGAAAATATAGATATTCCATTAGGTAAAATCAAAGAAGGTAGAAGAAACTATTCTCTTAGTATGAAAGGCCGTTTTCAACATACAAGGGCCCTCCAAGATATACTCCTAACCACTTTTGAAGGTAACCCTATCTTTCTTGGGGATGTGGCAGAGGTAAAAGATGCTTTTGCAGAAGAGACAGATAAATCGTATTTTTTGGGTAAAGAAACGATAATGTTGATAGTTCAAAGGCAATCAGGGGAAAACGTTATTGCTGTCTCCAAAGCTATAAGAGCAAACTTAGAAAAAATTAAAAAAACACTCCCTCCTGATGTTAGCGTCGATATCCCGTTTGATTCCTCCGATTTTATTGTGGACACTATTGACAACCTAAAATCTACAACTTTGACAGCAGGATGGATAGTAATATTAATCGCTTTTCTCTTTTTAAGAAGATGGAAAACAAGTTTAATTATAGCTCTAACTATACCGTTTTCTCTTATTGCCGCCTTCATATTTCTTTTTGCAAAAGGACTAACCATAAATGTTATCTCGTTGATGAGTTTGGCAATAGCAATAGGTATGGTTGTTGATAATGCTGTTGTTATTATTGAAAACATCTCCAGACATATAGAAGAAGGGTTAACCCCGTTTAACGCAAGTATAGAAGCAACAAAGGAGGTCGGAGGCGCTGTAACTGCTTCAACTTTGACCACAGTCATTGTCTTCCTTCCTCTTGTATTTTCTTCCGGTATTACTGGAATTCTATTTAAACAACTTGGCTCTATTGTAGCTATTACGATTTTTGCTTCTCTTTTTGTTGCCCTTACTCTAACACCTATGCTTACATCTATACTATTTAAACCTGAAGAAAAAGGAAAAGAGAAACCAAAAGATTCTAAATTTTATACAGTTGGCGAAATTATTTTAACTCGACTTGAAAATTGGTATAAAAACATTCTGCAATTCTGTTTAGCCAACAGAGCTTTGATATTAATACCATTACTTACTTTCTTCGCGATAAGCGTTTATATGAGCAGATTTATTCCTAACGAGTTTTTCCCTGCTTCTGATACAGGTGAAATTGAAGTAAATTTCGCTCTCAATGAATCTGCTCGATTTGAAGAATCACACAAAATCCTTATAGAATCAGGTAAAATAGTAGATGAAGTTACCCCTGATCGTATATTCTGGTATGGCTCTGCAGGCGAATCTTCAAGCGGTTTAGGAGCGTTAATGGGAGGAGATGACGGACCAAATACAGGGCAGTTGCGACTCAAATATCCTGATAAGGATGCCCGAGAAAAAGATATTAATGATATTGCTCGCTCTTTAAGAGAACGAATAGAAAAACTTCCAGGGTTAGAAAAACTTTCTGTTGCTGTTTCTGGAGGAATGGGTGGCGGATTACAACAAAAACAGCAGATTGAAATTGAATTAACAGGACTTGAACTTGACACTCTCTTTGCTACGGCAACTCAGGTACAGAAAATCGTATCTGATACAAAAGGTGCTGTAAATACTCAGGTTTCATTCAAAGATCTTCGTATAGAATTACATATAGATATTGACAAAGAGAAAGCAAAACATCTTGGAATAAATACAGGGATGATAGGTCAGACCTTAAGAACCTATTTTTATGGTTATGAAGCAAGCCAATATAAAGATGGAGACGATAATTTTGATATTTTTGTTCAATTATCAGAAAAAGATAGGCATAATATATCAAAAATTTCTCAGATGCCTATCCCTACAGGACAAGGAACTACCATTACCCTTAAAGATGTGGCTAAAATAGATTTTGGGCTAGGACCTGTCCAGATAGATAGAAAAAATAGGCAACGGATTATCACCGTTGGTTGTGACACCTACAAACGTTCAATCAGCGAAGTGCAGACAGATATAGAAAAAGGGCTTAAGACGCTTCAGATTCCAAGTGATGTCACAATGGAGGTAGGTGGAGACGTAAAAGAACAGAGAGAATCTTTTCAGGAACTTACAATCTTACTTTTACTTGGTGTACTTCTGGTATATATGGTTATGGCAGCCCAGTTTGAGTCACTCAAAACCCCTTTTATTATTTCGTTTTCAATTCCTTTCTCTTTTATAGGGGTTATATGGGCAACTCTTCTTACTGGCTCAGTATTTTCTATTATGTCTTTTATGGCTATGATTATGCTTATAGGGGTAGTTGTCAACAACGCCATTGTGCTTGTTGATTATACCGACCTTTTACGTTCAAGAGGTATGAATATCCACGATGCCATAGTTAACGCAGGAAGCAGACGACTTAGACCTGTACTTATTACTTCTTTAACTACAGCGTTTGGCCTTCTACCTCTTGCTATCGGAAAAGGTTCTGGAGGAGAAATGTGGAAACCTTTTGGTATTACAGCTATGGGCGGTATGTTGTTGGCTTCTCTTGTTACCCTTATACTTGTTCCTCTAATATATTCTCTCTTAAATAGAGAAAAACCTAAAACAGAAGAGACAGTTATCCAAGAAACTGAGTAAATGAAAATGTTTTTTACTTTTCAATCAGCAGAAAAAAAGATGTTTTATAGAGAACTTGCAACACTGCTTACTTCAGGGTTTAGCATTCTTGTTGCTTTTGAACATCTTGCTAACAACACATATTCGCATAACTTAAAGACCGTTATTCTTTATCTAAAAAGAGAGGTTTCTGAAGGCAGTTCTCTTACCGAAGCAATCTCTCTTTTGAAGTTAGACTTTTTCTTACCTTTTGAAGTTGGGGTAATAGAAGCAGGAGAAGTGAGTGGTAACCTTCCTGAAAGTTTTTCTAAATTGGCAGAATATTTTGAGTTTGTTTCTAATGTGCAAAATAAACTTATATCAGGTCTAACATATCCTGTTATTTTACTGCATTTAGCAATTCTTATACCTGCTGTCCCATCACTATTTTTATGTGGCATTGGAGCTTTTTTAATAAAAGTTGTGCCTTCTTTATTAGGTTTATATATTGTTTTTTTTGGTATTCTATTTTTATATAGATATTCAAACCGCTCTCCCTCTATTGCTAAAACGAGGGATAAAATATTTCTTGAAATACCTGCTTTAGGTAAATTTATAAAAACAATTGAGGTAATAAGGTTTCTTAAATCTTTTATTCCTCTATATGTCTCAGGAGTAGAACTTTCAAGAAGCGTAGCCCTTGCAGGTGACACCATAGGAAACCTTTACTTAAGAGAGAATATTAAAAAAAGTGTGCCAATTATACGACAAGGTGCTAAATTATCAGAGGTTTTTGCTGAAAAAGAATGGATTCCTCCTATTGTGAAAGATATGCTCAAAACAGGAGAGTTAAGCGGTAATATGGACGAAACATTAGATAAGGTCTCTGATTATCTTAAGGAAGAAACCGATATTATTGTAGAACAATTTGTAAAACTTATGCCTGTTGCTGTCTACCTTCTTGTTGCAATATATATTGGTTATATTGTTATCTCTTTTTATGCGAACTATTTTCGTATGTTAAACTCTTTTATGTAACCCCGCCTCTATCTCTGAGATAATTTTGGTAGCAACCAGCCTTGGTTCTGAGGCATTTTTTATAGGTCTACCTACAACCAAATAATCTGCCCCAGCTTCAATAGCGTCAAAAGGTGTAGTTATTCTCTGATGTTCATCTTGTAACGCTCCTGCAGGTCTAACTCCCGGTGTAACTACCAATAACTTGTTACCTTCTTTTTCTTTTATTGCTCTTATCTCTTTGCCAGAGGTAATAACTCCATCACAACCTGTTTCAGCAGCCATTTTAGCTCTATGAAGCACCAATTCCTCTGTTTTAAGACCAACTCTTGTTTCTAATGGGTCCAAAGCACCAAGGTTGGTTAAGAGGGTTACAGCAAGAATTTTTAAGGGGTTTGCACCTTTCCCTTCAACTGCTCCAAGCATAACCTCTCTATTAGCGTGGACTGTTAAAAAATCTACTCCCATATCAGATACCTGTTTTACAGCGTCTCTGACAGTTGCTTTTATATCAAAAAATTTTAAGTCAAGAAAAACTTTTTTACCTTTTTTAAGTAACCATTGAACAAAATCAGGACCTGCTGATGTATGAAGAATTATACCTACTTTAAAAAAATTGACTAAACCATCAAGTTCATTAACAAAAGTTTCAGCTTTATTTCTATCAGTAAAATCGAGTGCAAAAATCAATCTATCTGACGGGTTAACCTTGTTGTTCATTTTTCTTCCTTAAGTTTTTCGCTCCAAACTTTTATAAAATACTCTAACGACCTATCATAAGTTTTTTCTGCTTCAGAGGGAAAAAGGCAGCCTGGCAACTCTCTATTCCTCCAATGAGAAGATATACATTCGCAACATACACCCCTTTTACTACAAGATAAGTAGGTGCAACTACAATTCTTTAGGTTTTTCTCCTTATTAACACATTCTGCCACTCTTTCTCCTTTGTTTACATATCATTCTGGACTTGAGTTGGAATCTCTCACAGAGGGGGTTATTTACATTTTGCCATTATTGTTACGTCTTCCGTTTTTTCTTAAGTTGCTAACAGCCTCTCCACCTGCGCTACAATGCAAGCTTCGGCGGATAAACCTCATCCCATTAACCTCTTTGCAAACTCTTGGGGACTTACTACCCCAAACATCTCCTAAGGGTATAAGGCAAAAACATAGTATTTCCCCCACCCCTCCTCTCCTCTGGGAGATAGGAATAAAAGGTGAGGGGGTCTTTTGTCTTTACGCATTTCTTTTTTAAAACATAACCATAAAAAACCTTTATAGTTCTTAGTTTATTATAACCTTTATTACTGCTTTTTAAAACTTTTTTTGATTTTACAAGGTCATTATTCTATACTTAATATATCAAAACAGAAAGAAGTTTTACAACAATACCACAAAAAAAATGAAAGCTCTCGTCAAAACAAAAGCAGAACCAGGATTATGGCTCAAAGAGGTTCCTATACCTCAAGTAGGTATAAACGATGTCCTTATAAAAATAAAAAAAACCGCTATATGCGGAACAGATATACATATCTACAATTGGGACTCTTGGTCTCAAAAAAATGTACCAATACCTACAATTACTGGGCACGAGTTTTCTGGAGCGATAGAAGCAGTTGGAAGTAATGTCAAAGACTTTAAACCGGGTGATATAGTTAGCGGAGAAGGTCATATAGTTTGTGGTAGATGTCGTAACTGTCTTGCAGGGCGTAGACATTTATGTAAAGATACTTCGGGTATTGGAGTAAATAGAGATGGCGCTTTTGCTGAGTATCTTTCTATTCCTGTCACCAATGTCTGGCACGCAGACCCTTCTATCCCTCTTGAAATTTTATCTATATTTGACCCTTTTGGAAATGCTACACACTCAGCTCTATCTTTTGATGTTCTTGGCGAAGATGTTCTTATCACTGGAGCCGGTCCTATTGGTATTATGGCTGCGTCTATTGTAAAACACGCAGGAGCAAGATATGTCGTGATTACAGATATTAACCCTTATCGGCTTGAACTTGCACGTAAAATGGGAGTATCTATTGCTCTTGATGTAAGAAACGACAGCATAAAAAATACACAGAAAACCCTTGGTATGAAAGAAGGGTTTGATGTTGGACTGGAGATGTCAGGCAGTGCTTCTGCTCTCCAAGAAATGCTACCCAATATGTGCCACGGAGGCAAGATAGCTCTTTTAGGAATACTTGAACCTGACACTAAAATTGACTGGAATACTGTTGTTTTTAACGGGTTAACCTTAAAAGGTATATATGGCAGAGAAATGTATGAAACTTGGTACAAGATGACTGCTATGCTTCAGACAGGGCTTGATATATCTTCTGTAATCACCCACAGATTCCATTATACTGAATATCTTAAAGGGTTTGAGGTGATGGGTTCTGGTAACTCAGGTAAAGTAATTCTTGACTGGTCGTAAAAGCCCATTCCCTCTTGTAGGTGAATATTATGAAGGTTGTAACCTCAGTATCTTTTACGAAGGTCAGACCTTCGTTTTAATTAAGTGTAGTGCAAAGAAAACACCCCCCATTCCGTCTTTTGTAGTTTATCTTGCGAGCTTTACCCGCCGAAGCCTTGGCGTAGGAGGGGTTTCTTAGCGTGGCAATCTCGCCGAAGGCGGAAAAGGAATGACACTTTTTTGCCCTCTACCCTTGGGTCTTGTCCCGAGTACCCCCGAGGTAGGAGAAGAGTGTTGGTGCGAAGAATAATGAGCATCGTTTGGCAAGGCAGAGAGTCGGTGAACTGCCCTCGCTGACTGAAGCCCGTAGGGCAAGAAAGAGTGAGGGGTTTATCCCGACAGTTTTTCGGAGGGAGGCTGTTAACAACTTAACCAAAAACTAAAGACGTAACAATAAAAATAATGATAACTACGAGGGTTGCCACGTCATTAAGAAGCATTCCTCGCAACGCCAGAAAGCGGCGGATAACAAAATGGAAAACAATATAAAAAAATATTTAACTAACCAACTTGACTCAATAAAAGAAAGCGGACTCTATAAATCAGAACGTATTTTAAAAACCCCTCAAGGCGCAAAAATAAAAGTCGGGGAAAACAAAGAAGTCTTAAATATGTGTGCCAACAATTATCTTGGGCTTTCTTCCCACCCTGATATAATAGAGGCAGCCCATAACGGGCTAAATAAATGGGGATACGGGCTATCTTCTGTTAGGTTTATATGCGGAACACAAGAAATCCATAAAGAACTTGAGTTAACATTATCAGAATTTCTTAAGACAGAAGACACTATTCTCTACTCTTCTTGTTTTGACGCAAACACAGGACTTTTTGAAACTATTCTGTCTGAAGAAGACGCAATTATAAGTGACCAACTCAACCACGCCAGTATCATAGACGGAGTACGGCTTTGCAAAGCCAAAAGGTATAGGTTTAACAACTCTGATATGAACCACCTGGAAGAAAAACTTAAAGAAGCAAAAAATGAAAGATTTCGGCTTATAGCTACCGACGGAGTATTCTCTATGGACGGGAGTATTGCTAAATTAAAAGATATATCTTTTCTTGCTAATAAATATAACTCTATGATAATGGTAGACGATTCTCATGGGATAGGTGTTCTCGGTAAAGAGGGGAGAGGTTCGCACGAATATATGGATGTTATAAAAAAAATTGATATAATCACAGGCACCCTCGGCAAAGCTCTCGGTGGAGCAAGTGGAGGATATACCAGCGGTAGAAAAGAAGTAATAGATATTTTGAGACAACGTTCAAGACCTTACCTCTTTTCTAACTCTCTGGCACCTGTAATTGTAGAAACTTCCCTTAAATCCATAAATATTATATCTTCTTCCTCTATTCTTCGTGACAAACTTATGGAGAACACTAAATATTTTAGAGAAGGGTTATCTACCGCCGGGTTTGACATAAAAGAAGGCGTTCACCCAATAGTACCTGTTATGCTGGGAGAGGCAGTAGTGGCCCAAAAAATGTCAGAAAAACTTCTTGAAAGGGGTATCTATGTAATAGGTTTCTTCTACCCTGTTGTGCCTCATAATACAGCAAGAATACGGGTACAAATATCTGCTGCACATAAAAAAGAAGACCTTGATTTTGCTATTAAGATGTTTTCTGAAGTAAAGAGAGAACTTAATATCTAATTTATCTCCCATTCCGTTTTTGCGAGTGAATACGAAGCAATTCCCTCACAAATTCTGTCGGGATAAACCTCCAAAGGCGGAAAGGAATGGGGGGGGAGTTAGCAACTTAACCAAAAACGAAAGACGGAATGATCAAGGATAAGACTCCCCCTTATATGTCATTCCGGACTTGATCCGGAATCTCGCTTTTATTACTTCTGTTACGTATGTTAGGTGAGAGGTCCTGAAACAAGTTCAGGATGGTAAAATTGGGCGTTTGGGCATAAAATTGGCGAGTAGGGGAACAAAAGGCTTGAACCTTTTGTTAACAGCCCGATTCTTGCTTGAGGTGTAGTAGCACCTCGTAATTCGTTCCTAAACACATACTTTTTTAACGAAAGGAAAGACAAAAAAATAATAAGGATAAATACGAGTTCAAGAAATAAGTTTAGACGTATAGGAAGCAGATTTATAAATTAGGCTTGCACTAATTTGCCTCTCCTCTGGGGGAGAGGAATAAAAGGTGAGGGGGTCTTTTGCTTTTAAATCATTTGATTTTAGGAAGTCTGTTTAAAGCCCTCTCGGGAGTACTCGGGATAATCTCGCCGAAGGCGGAAAAGAAATGGGCTAAGAAAAAAACTAAAAATAGCAGAACATACAAAGTTTTAGGAGGCAGTTATGGGTAGGTCTCTTTTTGCTAATGAAGAAGATATACAAACACAGGTTATATCACGAAGAAAAGATTTTGAATTATTGTTTGACGGATTCAAAAAAATGTACGCCGTATCTTATGTGGTATCATCTGATCTACTAAACGACTTTTTCAATAAAAGGGGTTATGATGAAATAGAAATTGTTGTTGGCGAAAATATGACTGAACCATTTCTACGACAAGAACTCCAGAACAAACCGGCTGAAATCCTTGAATCTCTCTCTGAATTGGTAATAAAAGGGGCTTTACGTATACTAATACCAAAACGTTCTATCCACACTAAACTTTATATTCTTGAAGGAGCCAACAATTTTAGAATAATACAGACCAGTGCAAACCTCACAGCAACTGCGCGCAAAGGTATACAAATCAACTATGCTTGGTACGCTAACCTTCCACCCAACCACCAATTTATTAAGAAAATCTTTGTAGACTATAATATCCATAAAAAAAATTGCACGTTATTTATGGAAGACCTCGCTTACCTTATTAAAGAAAGAAGTTCAGAGCCCAAAAAAGAGATCCTTGAACTCTGGTTAAAAGGTACTGCTTTACCTCCTCCTGAAGCAGAAGTAGCAAAAATATTGAACGAGTTATCTGCAGACGCTATACTTTCTCCAGCTCCAACTGAAGCAAATATTTTAACTATACATCTTCCAGACACTCCTACTGCAAGAAAAAAAACTGAAGATTTTCTTAAACCGTTATCTCCTTCTTTTACAGAGAAGACAGCCACCTTACCAGCATCTACTTATATAGATAGGGTTCATTCTTCTTATGGAATTCCACTGATGCGCACCGATTATGAAAACAAATGTGTTAAACTTGGATTAAAAGGCGCTATCCATTCTATCTCTGAACCTCCTCAAAATAAATCTGATGTAAATAGTGCTCTTGAACATATTGAAAAATATATCGGAACAGTTGATATTGCTAAAAGTTTTGACCCAATGTTTGCTAAAACAAGTATGTTTGAAGCATTGCTTTATACTTTTTTTGCTCCTTTTGCAAGCGAATATATGAGAATGAAACGTCAAACATACGGGCAAGCAGACCCAAAAGGACCACGTTTTCTTTATATCTACGGACCTTCACAGAACGGTAAGACTACTTTTTTCCGTTTCGCTCTAAAAATGATAACAGGACACGATATAGAAACGTTACGGAGAGAAGAGTTCACAAAAAATCGTATAAAAGGGGTCTCTTCTATAGGCACATTATTTCCACTTATATTTGATGATGTTGAGTTTTCTGGTAAACCTTGGGTACCTGATATAATGAAATCTTATTGGGAAACGTGGTGGACAGAAAAAACAGAACAACCGCAGATAATGTTCTCCTCAAACGAGCCACGAATGAAAGATTGGGCAAGGTCACGTGTCAAAAGAGTAGATTTTGATGTTCAATTCATATCAAGCGAAGAAGAAAAAAGAAACCTTAAAGAAATTCTTGAGTATGAAAACAGGCTATTTCGATGGTTTTCTTATATTTATATTGAACTATACAAAAAATTAGAGTTTTCTGACGATGAGTTATATTTATCTCGGGCTGTAATGCTTAAATTATACGAATTTGCAGGACGTAAAAGACCAAAATTTTTTCTTGATAAACCGGTTGAGAAACGTTATGACTTAGGTAAAAAACGGTGGGCAGACCTTCTCTATAATAGACGACAAGCAAAACTAACAAGAGAAGAAGAGAGAATACTTGTGAAATTTACAGGCGATATGCAGTTTTGGGAGATACGCCGTTTTGAAGGGTACCTCCCGCCAACCGTAAAAGCTCGTCAAGAAGGACAAACAATCATTATTGAAACGCCTGCAGAATTTGATTTATGGTGTCCGCCAACTAAAAAAAGATTGAGGTTCTGGCGTTATAAAACCCCAAAGGTCGGACCTTCGGAAGGCGCTTTTTATTGTCATTCCGGATCAAGTCCGGAATCTCGTTTTTTACGTAATGCACTCTCTTTGTCCTCTACCCTTGGGAGAGAAGCATCAAGGATGAGGGGGGGAGTTAGCAACTTAACCAAAAACGAAAGACGGAATGATCAAGGATAAGACCCCCCTTCATATCGTTCCTGTCATTCCTTTTCTCCTCTCCATTTGGGAGAGGAGAAAGTGAGTAGATTACTTATTTAAGTAGAGACACTATCAATTCTGATACTGAATTTGGGTCCATTCCTTCTTTTTTGAACAGGTAATCTGGTGCACCTGAACTTCCGTATTCTTTAACACCAAGTTTTTTGAAAGTACCTGTATATTTTTTCTCAAGAAGGTATGAAGCAACCGTTGCGCCCAGCCCTGTGTCTATATGATGGTCTTCCATTGTTAGTATTAACCCGCTTGAAATTGCTTTATCAATCACTTCTTTATCTACAACAAGAGGGCAACTCATATTTATAACTCCAATATCTACCCCCTTTTCTGATAAAATTTTTGCGGCTTCTAACGCTCTTGGGACCATGCACCCCATAGTGATTATATATCCTTTCGCCCCTTCTTTAAGAATATCTGCTTTACCATACTCAAACTTATATTTTTCGTCAAAGTATATTGCTCCATCACCTTTGGTAACAGTTGACACCTTAGAACGCCCCATCCCAACAAACCAGTTGCCAGGTTGACCTGATATATTTCTTATTACTCTATCTGTCTGGTTAGGGTCGGCTGGAATAACTATTTTAAACCCATAAAGATTTCTTAAAAGCCCAACATAATTGATACATTGGTGAGTCTTACCATCTTCCCCTACATCAAGACCTATATGAGTACATACAAGTTTTAGGTTTGTTCCGTTCTGGTCGTTAAGACGTGCTTGGTTAAATGTTTCATCTACTCCAAAAACACCAAAATCAGAGAAGAAACTTATAACATTATCAACAGATATAGCGCCTGCCATTGTTGCTGTATGGTGTTCTTGTACACCTACCTGAAAGAACCTTTCGGGGAACTCTTTTTCAAATAAATCTGTCTTTACAGACGTTGCCAAGTCGCAATCAAAAACAGTAATAGGGTAATTTGTGTTATTTACGTTTGCTTTTGCTACATCAAGAAGGGCTTTACCGTAAGCGCTACGGTTATCGTTTTTTTCATCTGCCTTATATACAACAGGGGTTCCTTCCTCTAATGCAGGGTTATATGAAAATTTCATTTCGGGATATTCCCATTTTTTATTTCTTAATTCTTTATATTTATCTAAAGTTGGAGTTAACCCCAATTCTGACATAGCTTGTTTATAGGTTTCTTCATCCAAAGTTTTACCGTGATACTGGTATTTATGTTCCATAAAAGATACGTTTTTACCTAAAACAGTATTGGCAATTATACAGACCGGTTTAGGTATATCTAAAGATTTTTTTACTGATGTATATAAATCCTGGAAATCGTGTCCGTCTGCTTCAAGAACTTCCCAGCCGTCCGATTTGTAATTCTCGGCTATCTGGCAAGGCATAACAACATCTGTTTTCCCGCTTATCTGTATATTGTTATAGTCAACAATAACTGTAATATTGTTTAGCCCATACTTGACAGCAAACCTGCGAGCTTCAGATATCTGCCCTTTGGTATGTTCTCCATCGCTCATTAAAGCAAAGGTATGGGTATCTCTATTATGGACTCTATCTCCCAGAGCAAACCCACAAATAGCAGATAATCCCTGCCCTAAATTACCTGTCCCCCACTCTACGCCGGGAACCTTTCTTACTACGTGACCTTCAAAGATGCTTCCTGAAAGCCGAAAGGTTGCCACAGCCATATCTATATCAAAAAAACCCAACCTTCCGAGAGCAGAATAAACGCCAGGGGAGGTATGCCCGTGGCTAACAACAATTTTATCTCTACAAGGGTCATCCACCCTGTCTGGTGAAATGTTTGCGTAAGAAAAGACGGTAAGGAATATATCTAACGACGACATAGACCCACCAGGGTGTCCTGAATTAGAAAGGGTTGTCATAGTAAGGATATCCCCTGCACATAACCTGCTAAGTTCGTTAAGTTTTGATATTTCAACATCTGTCAATCTTTCATTTTTAAATCTTTTCATTAAACTCCCTCCTGATTTTATTACTATATTTTTTACAACAATATTTCCATTATTATAAGCCATTTTCTTTTATAATACCAATTTTGGTGAGTTAACAACGTTTTAGAAGTTTATGGAAACTTTCTATTATTACAAAAACAGCAAGCACAACAAGTAAAAGAGAGACATTAGCAAGAAGAAAACTCTTATGCCTGTAAAACCCCTGCATCTGGTAAAGTAGTGCTACTACCGTTGTAATAAACATAAATATTGCAGGCACAAAGGTTATTAGAGAAAATTTCTTTCTACCTAAAAGAAACATTCCAGCAACAAATAGGGCTATTGCTGCAACAAGTTGGTTTGCCGCTCCAAAAACAGGCCAGAGTTTCTGCCAGTTACCAAAAGCAAGAGTACCGGCTACAATAACAATAACCAAAGTAGCAAGGTACCTATTCTTAAAAATTTTAATATTCCAACTTTCACCCATAAGTTCGTGAGAGATATATCTGGTTATCCTTGTTGCTGTATCAAGAGTTGTAAGCACAAAAGCGTTTATCATAACAACAGCTATAATTTTACCAATAGCAGGGTTCAATATTTTAGAAGTTATCTGCCCATACCCAGTAGCAAAAGTACCTATCCAATTACCAGACTTCATCAGTTCAGGGTAATTAAGTAAAGAACCGCTCTTGTTCCAATGTAGCCCCGCACATACACACAAAAGAGCAAGTATAGATAAAAATCCTTCCGTTAGCATACCTCCATAACTTATTTTTTTTGCATCAGTTTCGCTAGTAATCTGTTTTGATGTAGTTCCGCTTGCTACAAGACTGTGGAAACCGCTAATAGCGCCACAAGCAATCATTACAAACATCATAGGCCATAGGTAACCGTCTTTAGGTGAAGAAAAAGAGATATATGCTGGCGCTGTTATATTGGGACGAGAAAGAAGTAGCCCCGCATATCCAAACAATAGCCCAAAAAGAAGGATAAAGGAAGACAGATAGTCACGCGGTTGAAGAAGGAGATTTACAGGAATAATACTTGCAACAAAAGAGTATAAGAGAAGTATAAGTATCCAGGTTTTGACAGGGGAGTAAAACGGAATAGATACAGGGAATTTACTCCCAAGCACAAAGGTAATTAACAATAGCAGTACAGACAAAACTGTTGCATTTATATAAGAATATTTGAATTTATATACAAATACTCCAAAGATGACTGCTATCAGTATAAGCCCAAAGGTTGGTATAACAATGGACGGTTCTTCTACAAGAGTATTGGCTGTAACAGAAGCAAAAACCGCAACTACCAACACCAGAGTCAACCAGAGAAAGATAAGAAATATAATCTTACTTTTTCTGCCCATCACCGATTCAGTTATCTCTCCAAAAGACCCACCTTTATGTCTCAAACTTAAAATAAGAGAAGAAAAATCGTGAACTCCCCCTAAAAAAACTGAACCAAGTAATAGCCACAGAGCAGCCGGTAGCCAACCCCATAACATACAGGCAATCACAGGACCCAGTATTGGACCTGCACCTGCTATCGAAGCAAAATGGTGTCCGAAAAGGATTGACCAGTGTTTAACAGGAACACAGTCAACTCCATCAGGGCATTCAATAGCGGGAGTTTTTCTTTCAGGTGAAACATCCCACAACCGTTCAAGTTTTCTGCCCATAAAACGGTACGAAAGCAGAAAAAACAGAAGCGAAAACCCCGCCAAAAAAAGGGAATTCATAGTTGTTATTATCCTTCTTTATTAAGCAAAATCTCCCAACGTTTATCTACTTCAGCCTGTAGTTCTGCAAGAAGTTGTTCGTTAGATGGTTTCAAAAGATGGTCAAACCTTCTCTGGAGTTTAAACCAGTCAGCAATGGGTTTCTTTTCTCTTGGTTTATAATTGATTTTATATTTTCCTTCTACCACTTCATATAGGGGCCATATACAGGTTTCAGCAGCCAACCTTGATATTTCCATTGTTAGCGCTGGGTCATGAGGCCAGCCCAATCTACAAGGTGTTAGAACATCTATATAGGTAAACCCATCAAAAGTTATTGCTTTTTCAACCTTATTTGTTAAATCCCTCCATCTACCAGGAATTGAAGTTGCTACGTAAGGGATATTGTGAGCCACCATTATAGATGGAAGGTCTTTCTGAAACTGTATCTTTCCAGGAATAACTTTCCCAGAAGGAGTAGTTGTTGTGCTTGCAGCTTTAGGGGTAGCAGAAGAACGTTGTATACCAGTGTTCATATAAGCTTGGTTGTTACAACACACATATAACACTTTATGACCTCTTTCTGCTGCGCCTGAAAGTGCCTGTAGCCCTATATCATACGTTCCGCCATCTCCACCGAAAGTAAGAAAAACAACATCTTCGTCTATCTTGCCTTGTTTTTTTAGTGATTGGTAAGCTGCCTCTACTCCGCTAATTGTAGCAGCAGCGTTCTCAAACGCTGAATGTACCCAAGGCACATTCCATGAAGAGTAAGGGAAAATTGTACTTGCTACCTCCATACATCCAGTAGCATTACAAGCTATAAAAGGTTTATCTATAGCAAGAGTAACCAACCTTGCCACTATCCCTTCACCACAACCAGCACATAACCTATGACCTGAAACAAATTTTTCTTCTCTTTGAGCAAGTTCTTTTATACTTGGCATTATTCTTCTCCTTTACTCCTAAGCAACAAGGAGTAATTTTCAACTTTATATTAAGGGCAGGAATATTAAATATTGCCTGTTCCCGTTTCTTTATACAATCCGTCTACCTAACAATTTCTGTAACTCAGAATCTGCTGGGTTGATTTCTAACTCATAGCCTTCCCACTGCTCGTAGTGCATATCAAACAAGCTTGTCGGATGGGTCTGCTTATATATTCTTGGAGGAAACTCGCCATTTCCTCTCTGTATCCTAATTCTGGTAAAAGGAGGCGTAAGTTTTTCTTTTGTAAAACCAAAATCCTCTTTTTGAGCTCTCTCTATTGCTCTTTTAGTTCCCTCTTTTATTCTTCTGCGGGCTTCTTGTGGGTGTAAATGTATTGCTGATTTATTATGTTGCCTATACACATCACCAGGTAGATGATTACCAGAGGTAGTCTGAGTTCCTCTTTTAACTGCTACTGTTTCTATACCAGGCACAAGGTTTTCTGCTTCAAGACAGAATGCTTTACATCCTGATGCAAATATAACCCTAATACCAAGTTCATTTGCAGTAAAAACAAGGTCTCCATATTCACCTACAGGAATACCATTAAACGTCTGCACCACAACCCCCATATTACCTGTATGGCACAGATGCCCTCCGATAGTACCAGCCATAGGGTGTTGACCTATAAAAGCCATATAATCAAACTTTTTATCGTCCATACTAAAAGTACCTCTACGCCCTTCAGGCCAAAAACAGGAAAATTCTGCTTTAGGATGTAACAAACTTCTATCAATTGTTCCGCCGCCACCGTGCCCATCAGAAACAAGTATCTCAGTAGCGCCTCCTTCAAGAAACCCTTCTATAGCGGAGTTGATTTCCATAGTAAGAAGTTCTCTTGCCTTAAGGTAATGAGCACCCCCAGGCAAACACCAGTTGTTTGAATCCAACACTCCTGCGACTCCTTCCAAATCAGTCATTATGAAAACCTTCATTTCTCTCTCCTATATAGTTTTTCTATTCTCTTAAACCAATATATTTAAGGGTATACTCTTTTTTACCTGCTTCCGCTATTTTTAAAAGTTCAGTGTAAATATACTCAATATCTTCCATTGTTATATCTCTTCCACCAAGACCATAAATATAGTCTGTTATTATAGGTTTTTCTTCTGAATCATAAAGAGCTGCACACACTTCTGGATATAAAGGACCTGAAACACCGCTCATTCCTTCAGCCCTATCCATTACTCCAAGAGCCTTCACCTTTGAAAGAGCCTTAGCTAACTGTTCTGCTGGGAAAGGTCTATACACTCTCAGTTTTAATAGTCCTACTTTTTTCCCTTCAGCTCTAAGTTTATCAACAACCTCTTTTGCTGTTCCGGCCGTTGAACCAAGAACCAGGATAGCGACCTGTGCATCATCAAGTTTATACTCTTCAAAAAAACCGTACTCTCTACCAAAAGTTTGACCAAATTCTTTTCCTATTTCTGGAATAACTTTTAGAGCATTAAACATCCCTTCAGCTGACTGTCTTTTATGTTCAAAATAGTAGTCCTGCAAATCCAATGCCCCTATAGTTATAGGTTTTTTTTCTTTTAAACTCTTTATAAGGTTCTCTCTTTCTGGTGGCTCTTTAACAAATTTCTGAACATCTTCATCAGAGAGCATCTCAAGAGTTTCAAGACAATGGCTTAATATAAAACCATCGGTGGTTGCCATTACTGGTAACTTAACATCAGGATGTTCTGCTATTCTTACTGCTTGAATCAGGTTGTCATAAGCTTCCTGTACATTTTCAGAAAAAAGTTGTATCCAACCGCTATCCCTTGCACCCATACCATCTGAATGGTCACAATGTATATTGATAGGGGCAGATAACGCCCTGTTAACAACCGACATAATTATTGGAAGCCGTAATCCAGAAGCAATATATAACATCTCCCACATAAGAGCAAGTCCCTGGGAAGAGGTGCCTGTCATTGTTCTTATACCAGCAGTACTGGCTCCAATACAAGCGCTCATAGCGCTATGTTCACTTTCTACTGCTACAAATTCTGTCTTAACCAATCCATCGGCAACAAATTGTGAAAAAATCTGTACTATTTCTGTTGCCGGAGTAATAGGATATGCTGCTACTACATCAGGGTTTATCTGACGCATAGCCTCTGCAAAAGCTTCATTCCCCGTTTTGGCTACTTTCATTTTTCACTCCCTTATCCATTTTTGATTTTAATTTATCTAAATTCGTTTTAAGATTTTCAAGAATAGATATCATATCATCTATTTTTTTTGCGCTTGTCTCCACATCCTTAACAAGAAACTGGTAAGAATCCAACTCTGATTCAAGTTGAGAGATTTTACTGTTTAGTAGAGCTTTTTCTTTGCCAGCAGTTGCGTGTCGAGCTATAAACGCTACCCAACCTGACAATATTAAAACCAAAGCTATCCATTTAACAGCACTTTTCATTTATCTTCTCCCTGGTCATCAACCATATCTATTGCATCTTTAGGACATTCATAAGCACATATACCGCACCCTTTACAGTAATCATAATCAAACCTTACAAATTTGCTTGTCTCTTTATCAACAACAACCGCTCCATCAGGGCAAGAAACCCAACAGAAAAGACAATGTATACATTTTTCAGGTATATGAATAGGTTTAAGGGTTCTCCAATTACCAGTTTTAAACTTTAATGATGAACTTCCTTCAAGTACATCACCTTCTGGAAGTTCTTTCCACGTTGCTTTTTTTTCTTCCATTTTAAGCTCCTTTAACCTCGTTATAAGCTCTTTCTATTGCTTTAAGATTACCATCTACAATCTCTGGTCTGTTTCTAAACTTTGCTGACAATTTCTTTTTTGTATCTTCAAGTAGGGCACCTATCTCTAACATACCTGTTATCTTTGTAAGAGCGCCTATCATAGGTGTGTTAGGGATGTTTCTACCTATGGTTTCTGTTGATATAACAGAAGCGTTTACTGTATATACTTTCCCTTCATAACCGAGCTTCTTTTTCATCTCTTCAGGAGATAAAGGAGTGTTAATAATAAGTATCCCCTTTTCTTTGTCAAGCCCCTTTGTTACATCAACCTGCCCAACCAGAGTTACATCAAGGACAAGAACCACATCTGGTTCTTCAATCCCAGAATGTATTCTTATCGGTTTTTCGCTAATTCTATTAAAAGACTGAACAGGAGCACCCATTCTTTCAGGTCCATATTCAGGGAATGCCTGTATATATTTACCTGTGGACAAAGCCGCATCTCCAAACAACAGAGCAGCTGTTTTGGCTCCTTGCCCTCCTCTGCCATGCCATCTAACCTCAAACATTTCTTTCATATTATCTCTCCATCTGTGTTATGTTAATATTTGTTAATAACTAATAATTAGTAGTTTATATAAAGATTAGGTAGAAGTTTTCTGGTAAAAAAGCATCCAGATTTTTATGGTGATAATTTCCAATATAGCAATCAGGCATAACAAGAACAACTGAAATAACAACCCCTTCTCATTATACAATTTAAGTAGAAAAAAAGCAAATACCCATAAAGGTAATACCGAAAATATCAGTATAATAGATGTGGTAAGATTTTTTCTTAAAACTTTGACACTTTTTTTCATAGCAGACAAGACTGGAACATCATCAACAACTATTACGAAAGGGGTAAGAAAAGTTAATAGAACAAGATATACTGGAAATGAAAGCCATACAATTGTTATAAGCATAACAAGAGTAGATTTTACAAGAGACGCATTTTTTACAACCTCTATCATTCCAAATCCAAAACTCATTATAATGATAGCAACCAGACCTACAAACATTTTGTAGAGCAACATCCTTCCAAAAAAAAGTATACTGTTTTTAAACAACTGCCCAATATTTAAGGTACCCTTTAATAAAGATTCTTTCAAACCATTATATGCGCAGATAGTTATGTAATTTTCCATAAAAAGAAAGAATACCTGAAAAATAAAGATATGCTCTTCTCTAAGTGGAATGGATAAGATAAACCGAAACAATATTAGATAAAGCAGAACAATAAGCGCAAGCAGGAGTTCATTTTTTCTAACCAAAAAACCTGTTTTTAACAACCTTAACCAATTAGCCATTTTCTTGCTGTTTTATATAGTCAACAACCCAGGGTAACACATTGTTGACATCAATTGGTATCAACCTATTTTCTCTCCTTATTTTAATTTCTACCTTACCTTCTGAAATCTTTTTACCTACAACCACCCATAAAGGTATTCCAGTAAGGTCGGCATCAGCAAATTTAGCACCTGTACTCTCGGCTCTATCATCTAAAAGCACCTCTATACCTTCAGATACTAAAGAAGAGTAGAGATTCTCTGATATTTCCATTATATCAGTGTTTTCCACATTCACAGGAAGCACCAGAACCTTAAAAGGAGCTATATTTAAGGGCCAGACAATACCTTTCTCATCAAAATTCCCCTCAATTGTTGCAGCAACAATTCTACTAACCCCTATTCCATAACATCCCATAACCATAGGTTTTTGGGTCCCGTCTTTATCAACAAAAAACGCTTTCATTGATTCACTATACTGAGTACCAAGTTTAAATATATGACCTACCTCAAGTTCAGGACATTCCCCTTGTGCAAAAAATTCCTCTGAAAACTTACCACCTATAACACCTGAATCTGCTTGCTGTATAGTAAACTTTAGTCCGCATGCCGAAAAAATATTCTGGTAAGCTACTTTCATTTTAGAGTAAGTTTCATCTAAACCATTAGTATTTATATCAAAACTATAAGCGTCTTTCATCAAAAACTCTCTTGAACGAACTATCCCAAAGCGAGGTCGCATCTCATCACGAAATTTTGTTTGTATTTGGTATAAAGTGACAGGTAACTGTTTCCAAGACTTGATGTTTTTTCTAACAATATCTGTTATCACCTCTTCGTGGGTAGGTCCAAAAAGCATAACCCTGTTATGCCTATCGGTAAACCTTATCATTTCTTCACCCATCAAATCTAACCTACCGCTCTCTTTCCAAAGGGTTGCTGGTTGAAGTGCTGGCATAAGCAACTCCACCGCTCCTGCTTTATTCATCTCTCTTCTTACAATTCCTTCCACATTCCTCAACACCTTATATCCTGCCGGTAGATACGAGTAAACCCCTGACGATGTTTTATCTATAAGTCCTGCCCTCGACATAAGTTTATGGCTTATTGTTTCAGCGTCTTTTGGGGCTTCTTTTGATGTTGGCATAAAGTACCCTGTCCATCTCATTTTGCTCTCCTCTTTTTTTATAAATATTTCAATTATGATACAATCATTCCCCTTTTATTTCAAATTTATGTGTATTATTTATTGTTCTTATTGGAGGTTTATCCCGAGTACCTCCGAGGGAATTGCTTCACCTGTTCTTTTGCTTTACGCCCCATTTTGTCATCCTCTATACAGCGGTAGTAAAAACGAGATTCCGGCTCAAGTCCGGAATGACAAAAAGGGGCACCCTAACAAAAAACGGGAGACGGAACAATAAAGACAAAACGTAAAAGCCCCCCTCACCCTTGGTCCCTCTCCCCTATGGGTAGAGGGCAAAGAGAGAGAATAGACATCACATACTTTTTTACACTAATTCTAAGTAAAAATATAACTATATTTACCGAATACTTACTTTTTATGGTATAATAGTAAGTTATGAGTAAACAAATTAAAAATTTTTCTATTATAGCCCATATAGACCACGGCAAATCAACACTTGCAGATAGGCTTCTAACCTACACCGGAACCGTTGAGCAGAGGAAGATGAAAGAACAGGTTCTGGATACAATGGATATTGAAAGAGAGAGAGGTATCACTATCAAGGCACAAGCCGTTAGGATGGAGTATAAAGGTTATATACTAAACCTTATAGATACTCCTGGTCATGTTGACTTTGCTTACGAAGTTTCTCGTTCTCTTGCTGCCTGTGAAGGTGCAATTTTGCTTGTGGACGCAACCCAAGGTATCGAAGCTCAAACGCTTGCTAACGCTTATTTAGCAGTAGAAAACAACCTTGTTATTATTCCTGTCATAAACAAGATAGACCTACCAGCTGCCGACCCAGATAGAATAAAAGAAGAGTTCAAAAAGGTTTTTGGGATACCGTCTGAAGAGGTTCTGCTTGTATCAGCTAAAACAGGCGAAGGAGTGGAGGAGATTCTTAGTGCTATCATAGATCGGGTTCCATCTCCTACCATAGAAAAAGATTCTTGTTTGCAAGCCCTCATCTTTGATTCTCATTATGATTCTTTTAGAGGCGTTATTGCTCGAGTAAGAGTTTTTAATGGGGAAATAAAGAAAGGTATGTTTATAAGGATGATGAGCACAGGTAGAAAATTTGAGGTTCAAGAAGCAGGGTATCTAAGGTTAGGACCTATCCCCTCCCAAACAATATCTTCTGGAGAGGTAGGGTATGTCATTGCAGGGATTAAAGATGTTAGAGATTGTAGGGTGGGAGATACTATTACTGATGATGTGCACCCTGCAAAAGAAGCTTTGCCTGGATATAAACGTATGAAACCTATGGTGTTTTGTGGGTTCTACCCTATAGATGGGCAAGACTTTGATATGCTTAAAGACGCTATGGGTAAATTACAATTAAATGACGCTTCTTTCCACTACGAACAGGAAACATCTTCTGCTCTTGGTTTTGGTTTCCGTTGCGGTTTTCTTGGACTTTTACACCTTGAAATTGTTCAAGAACGGATGGAAACAGAGTTTAATCTAAACATTATTGCCACAGCTCCAAGTGTGGTATACAGAGTTACATTAAAAAATAAGAGCATTAAAATGGTTGATAACCCATCATCGCTACCTCCTACAACAGAAATAGAGACCATTGAAGAACCTTACTGCCGTTTAACTATTCTTTCTCCATCCGAATATACTGGAGCAATAATGCAACTTGTAAATGAGAAGAATGGTGATTTTATTTCTACAGAATATCTTGACCCTACAAGGGTAATGCTTGTTGTTGAAATGGCTCTATCTCGAATTATTGTTGATTTTCACGATATGCTAAAAGCTTGCACAAGAGGCTATGCTTCGATGGATTACGAAATTATAGGTTACAGAGTATCTAACGCTGTTAGGATGGATATACTTTTAAATTATGAGCAAGTGGATGCTTTAAGTTCTATTGTATCAAGAGAGCAAGCCCAGTATGTAGGGCGAGCCCTTGCTGCCAAACTACGCACTTTAATCCCGCGCCACCAGTTTGAAATCCCTATTCAAGCAGTTATAGGAAGTAAAGTTGTAGCAAGAGAAACCATACCGCCTGTCCGTAAAGATGTTCTACAAAAATGTTATGGTGGAGACATTTCAAGAAAAAGAAAACTGCTCGAAAGACAAAAAGAAGGTAAAAGCAGAATGAAAAGAATTGGTAGCGTAGATATTCCTCAAGAGGTGTTTCTTGCCGTTCTTAAAATAAATAGATAATAAAAAAACTATGACAGGCCTTTATATACACATACCTTTTTGTGTAAAAAAGTGTGCCTACTGCGATTTTGTATCATACACGGGGTATGAAAACCAAGTTTTTAACCAATACTCAGAGGCTCTCTGCACAGAACTAAAAATAAGAGAAGATATTCTTTCAAAAGGTATTTCTACCATATACATCGGTGGAGGCACTCCAAGCCTACTTTCTCCTTTACATATTGAAAAAATTTTTTCATCTATAAACAAAATATCCCCCCTACTTTCACCTAATATAGAAATAAGTATAGAGGTGAACCCTGCAACTGCAGATATCACAAAATTGAAAGACTTCAAACAGTTGGGTATAAACCGTATATCATTGGGAGTTCAAACTTTTAATAATAATATTTTAACTAAACTTGGAAGAATTCATTCAAGTGAAGATACCTTGAAAACTTATAAAGAATGTAGGCAAGCCGACTTTAAAAATATCAGTATAGACCTTATGTTTGCTCTACCAGGACAAACAATAGAGTTATGGAAACAAGATTTACAGAAAGCCATATCTATGGAATTACAGCATTATTCCATTTATAATTTACAGATAGAAGAAGGAACACCATTCTGGGAAGAAAAAGAAAAAGGGAACCTCAATCTACCTTCAGAAGACCAAGATGCTGATATGTATATTTATGCAGTTGAATTCCTCTTAAAACAGAAGTTTTACAGATACGAAATTTCTAATTTCGCAACCATAGGAATGGAATGTAAACATAATGTAAACTATTGGGAAAACGGCAACTATATAGGTGTAGGGGTTGCTGCCCATTCCCATTTTAACGGTAAAAGATGGGCAAACACCACTTCTCTTAAAGATTATCTTGCAACCCCTTCAAAATCTATTGTTGAATATACAGAAGGTTCTACCCTTTCAATTAAAGAAGAGACCATATTTTTAGGGCTTCGTATGTCAAAAGGGGTTGATAAAAAAAATTTTATAGGATATGAAAAACAGGTGAATAAACTTATTCAAAACCATCTTTTAGAAGAGACAGGCACAAGGTATAGATTAACTTCTCAAGGAATTTTACTGGCAAACAGAGTTCTTAGCGAGTTTATTTAATATTTTACTAAAAAGGGGGACAATATGAGACTTTTTCACAAGTTTATTTATATGCTAACCTTATTTACAATCTTCTGTGTTTTATGTCAGAACCTTTCTGCTGACAGTTCAACTAACGGAAAGAATGAAGCATTTCGAATAAAGTTTGACATAACATCCAAAACCGGTTGGGGAGGGTCGAGAGGAGGTGTGTATACCGATTTTTCATATAACGACCAGACAGGTATAGCATCTTTTGCTTTACTTTGTAGTTGGCAAGGCATCACAAAACAGGTAGAACTAACTCCCGGCCATTACATTTTGCGAGCAGTAGCAAAAACAAATTCTCATTCCGCAAAACTTTTTGTAGACAAACAACCTGTTGCTACTGGTGATATATTTGTTATGCCGATAGGGATATCTGAGGAATTTCGAGAAATTATTCTTCCTTTTTATGTAGAAGGAACAGAGAAGAAAAAGTATTACACAGGTATTGCACGGGCTTATGGAGACCCTGCTAAACATAGAGCTGTAGTTCAAGTTAAAGAAATAGAAATAGTACGACTCGGAAATACTGTGTTACCTGATGATTGGACTTCAAAAACATCAACCAGCATAATCCACGGTCTTGATACTCTAAAAAAAATATCCCACCCAGATAGACCTGGAAAGGTTATTTTTAAAGACTCTTTTATTGGTACAGAGTTATGGCTTATGACTCAAGGTGGGGAAGTCAATCTTTCATACTCAGGTTCTCAAGATTTCAGTAATGAAGGTAAATATTTTTTTGCAGGCAAAAGAACCCCTGGCGATATCATAAGAACCGACGGCACTTTCCGCCATAGGTCTGCTAAACCAAAAAGTTGGGCAAACAGGATTCCGTGGCTATTTCCATGGGAAGAAAAACGGCTTCCCGAAGGAAGCGACCCTTCTGAATGGATAAATGTATCAAGAAGTTTTTCTACTCAAACATTTTTGAACCTTGAGACAGGCAAGACCCATATTATAAATCTACCCCAAAAAGAAGGTTGGCAAATTATCAAACGACCTTCAGAAGACGGAGGTAGAGGACCTCGTCTAAAATATATTACGCACGAAATTCTTGTATGGCAATCAGAAGATAGAAAAGAGTTTGCTTTATCTGATATTGAAGGTAATAATTTCCGTTCTTTCAAAGTCAAAAGTATCTCCAAAAACCCTGAACAAGACATTGTTTATCCGGCAGGAGAAAAAAACCGTGATTATTTAGCAATGAATTCCGTTTGGGGTAAATCAGGGAATAACTGGGCAAATGCGGTTGATAAAAACGGTATAAGATACTTTCTTTTTGAGATTAACCGTAACAAATTTCTTACAGACGATAACCCTTATCAAGTATGGGCTCTACCTCTTTCTCTTACTGATAAACGAGGACTTATACAAGTAATTCCCACACCTAATATTACACATATACCCTTGACAGGAGATAAACCTATATGGAAAGGCGATACCTGGTGGAACCTTGCAGGGGGTCTTCCCCGTTCAGGAGATAATACTCCTCTTCTGCTTGAAGACAACACTCTGGTACATATGAACGCTTTAGGTATGCATAGCAACTTTTTTGGCACAATTACTGTAAACAACCCTTATAACGGTGAAGTAAAATTTCTTGGCAACTACCCTGGCCTTGACCACATATCTTGGCCTCACGAATTTAGGAGAGATATAGAATTTGCTCTTATATGGTCAAAAAATGTTCCAACAGTCCCAATTGTTATGATAGATCTTGAACACGAAACTTTCTGGGCAGTAGCAATGTCAAACTACTATGACCGCGAAGAACGAGCAAAAAGAGCAGCCAATCTACGCAAATCAGGAACCCCTACTGGTGATAGCAGGTTGCAAGCAAAAACAATATGGTCTATGCCAAACCCAAGCCCTGATTACACAAAAGTAGGGTACGCATCTTCTATGCTTACCGCTGAACGACCAGAATACGAAATAGGAGACACGTATATAGCTGTTGTAAGATACCCTATGCCACCATCAAATCTTAAAATCGTCAAAGGCAAACTCTTATGGGAACAACCTCGTTTTCACGCAGAAATAGAAGGATATAACCTTTACCGTTCAAATGAAAGTGGTAAAAACTACAAGAAAGTTAACAACCAGATAATTACTGAGAACAACTACAATCTATCAAAGAAGGGGTTTTATGTGATGACATCTGTGGAATACTCTGGTTTGGAGAGCAGAATGTTTTCTAATGAGGTTCAACTTGGAAAGAATAATCGTTACAGACATTTTTATGAAGCAGAAACCGGTAAAATAGTAAAACCTATGGTACCTTTTTTTGAACCTAAAGAAGCAAGCAATTCTTATGGAGTTGCTATAACAGACCCAAGCCTACTGTATAAAGAACGATTAAGCGAAAGGTTGTTAAAAGGTAGCGTATCTCTAAAAATACAAATTCCTTACAAAGGGGCTACAAAACTGATGGCACGGGTGCGAGGTATGAGCAGGTTTGAATGTGAAAGTTCTACTACAGGTTGGCCAGAAAAAGAGGAAATTGGCAAAGGAAGTTTTACAGTTAAGGTGAACGGGAAACAGGTAGGTAAAATAGATGTTTCTGAATTTAGGTGGAAGTGGGTAGGTATTGATACTGGTAACATTAATCTTGCAAAAGGTGAATATGAGGTGAGTTTTGAAACGTCAGACTCAAGCATTGCCCTGGATAACATAATGGTCACCAATGACCTAAGATTTACGCCAACCAGCAAGAGCAACTCACCTTCACTTCTCAACGGGGCACCGTCAGGATTGAAAGCAGTAACAACTCTTGTGCAGGGAGAACCATTACAACAAGGAGGGTATAGAGTAAGACCACCTTATGTTAAACTTGTATGGAATGAAGTAAAGGTACCGCAAGGTGTAAGGTACTACAATGTTTACCGTTCTAAAACACCTAATTTAAAAACTACTTCAGCAACTCTTGTTGGAAGTACCTCCACACAAGAATTTTTAGATTCTGTGCTTGAGGCAGGCAATACCTACTACTACAGAGTTGTTGCTGTTGATAATTGGGACAATCGGTCTTCTGATTCTCCTGAACTTACAGTCCTTATACAGTAACAAATAAGTACCCTAAAATAAATAAGTAGTTATATACACCTTGTTTTAGTTACACCTTATTTTTGTAAGGGCTCGTTATCCTTTTTATTTGCAATTTAACTACCAATATAATACAATGTTATAAAACAATTCTACACTTATAATATAGGGAGAATTATGAAAAACTTTGTTAAAAGAGCTATCCATCTTGATTTCCACACAATGCCTAAAATATATGATGTAGGAGCAGAATTTGACCCAAAAGAATTTGCTACAACCCTCAAAAATGCACATATTGATTATATAACTGTTTTTGCTCGTTGTAATCTTGGTTTTACTTATTACCCCACAAAAGTTGGTATTATTCACCCAGGTATGCAGACAAAAGATATGTTAGGTGGTATGGTGAAAGCTTGCCATAAAGAAGGTATTAAGGTTGCTGCCTATATAAACGCCGGGCTTGACCATCAGCACGCTTTATTGCATAGAGAATGGTGCCAGGTAAGCAAAGATGGTTTAGTTTATGATATAAAGTTGGGCGGTTCTTTTTTCAGGAGAATGTGCCTTAATTCCGGATACAGGCAACACCTTCTTTCAATGATAGAAGAGGTTTTAACTAAATACCCCGTAGACGGACTGTTTCTGGACTGTTTTTCAAAGGCTCCGTGTTATGGTGTAGAATGCCTTGAAAGTATGGAAAAACTGGGGATGGATATATCAGATGAAACACAAGTAACAGACTATACTTTTATGCAAACTATGAAATTTCAAGAAGAAGTTGTATCTTTAGCAAAGAAAAAGAGGGGCGACATATTCTTCTGTTTTAACGGGCTACCTTACTCCAGTCAACCCACCCACACAGAGATAGAAGTTCTGCCACCTGCCTGGGGTTACGACTATTTCCCTTGGGCAGGCAGGTATGCCAGAACCCTCAATAAACCTTTTATTAAAATGACAGGCAGGTTCCATAAATCTTGGGGAGATTTTGGAGGGTTAAGACCAGAAGAGTCTCTTCTTTTTGACTGTTATAACGCTATAGCCAACGGCGGTACCTGTTCTATTGGCGACCATATGCACCCGAGAGGAAGACTTGACCCAGAAGTATATCGGGTTATAGGTAACGTATATTCCAAAATAGAAGAACTGGAACCGTGGACATACGGGGCTACTCCTACCTCTGAGATGGCAATCCTATTACCTGAGGCAGAACAATTCCCTGCATTCTTATCTTTTAATGCTCGTAAATCAATTGCAGGAGCAACAAGAATGTTGATGGAATTAAAATACCAGTTTGATATTATTGATAACGAGACAAAAATCTCTTCAAAATATAAGATTATTTTTATACCTGAAGATGTGCTAATCAATAAAAGTTTAAAGAAAAAATTGAAGGAGTATTTATCTCAAGGAGGTTATATTATTAGCGCAGGTTCAGGAGGGTTAGATGAAAACAGAGAAAAATTTGCTCTCGAAGAATATAAACTCTCTTACCTTGGTGAAGAAGAACATAACCCTTCTTTCTTTAAGGCCGAAAAGAAAATTTCTCACGGGCTACCTGATATGTTGATTACAATATATGATAAAGGGGTTGCTATAAAAGCAGAAAAAGGTGCAGAGGTTCTCTGTAAATTGTTCCAACCTTATTTTAATGTTGATTCTTGGGATATGAAACACTGGCATAGATACACTCCCCCAGAAAAAGATACCAAAAGACCAGCTCTTGTTAGATGTGGCAATATATTCCATTTTAGTTTTCCTATATTTTTTGCATACAACAACCACGCTGTGGTGGCTTACAAACAACTGCTCGACAACTGTATAAAGATGGTCTTACCTAAACCTTTAATTAAAGTAAAAAATCTCCCTTCATTCGCCCAAGTTACAGCAACAAAAAAAGATAAATTCCAAGCAGTACATATATTGTCTTATCTACCAGAAAAACGTGGAGAAACAACTCAGATGATAGAAGAACCTATATGTTTAAAAAACTTAACACTTGGTTTGCGTAAAGACGGAAAAGATATAAAACAAGTATATTTAGCACCTTCACGTAAGCCAATAGATTTTAAGGATGACCAAGACTATATTTGGATAAAGATACCTGAAGTAGAAGGGTATAGTTTAACTATTTTTGAATGAAAGAAAGATTAACCTTTTCATTTTGGAGAGGTTTTATATTAAAACCCTCTCCTCAACAATAAGGAGGTAGTAATGAATAAAGTGTTTCAAGTGCCTGATATAGAGTTTGAACAACGGTGGAAAGCTGTACAAGAAGGAGTAAATAAAGCGGGTCTGGATGTACTAATTGCACATTCCAATGAAGCAGATTTTACCCATGTCAGATACCTTTCTAACTATTGGCCTTTATTTGAGTGTGCTGGGGTAGTTATTCCTAAAACAGGAGCACCAGTTCTTCTAATTGGTCCTGAAAGCGGAACTTATGCAGAAGATAAGAGCAAAATTAAAAAGATATACAAGATGATAGAGTATAGAGAAAGTGCAGAACCAGAATATCCAGATATAGAAGTTGATACCTTCCCACAGGTTTTTCAGGAAGTATGTGGAGGTATCCCTCAGAAGATAGGTTTAGCAGGGTATCAGATTTTCCCCTTACCCGTATACGAGAGCATCAAAGCAGCAGCACCCAACGCTACAATAACCAATAGTGGCGACATTCTGGTCAACTTAAGAATGATAAAGAGTGAGGTAGAGATAGAAATACTTAAAGAAGCTTTCAGAATCTCTGAGGTGGCTTTTGAAAGGACTCTTCCTCAAATGAGACCTGAAATGACAGAATTGCAGGTTGTCGGGCTTATTCAGAAAGAACTTTACGCAGAAGGAGCAGAATATGAAGGGCATCCTCAGTACGTTCTTGCTGGAAAGAACTCAAACCACGCTATAGGTAGACCTGGATATGCAAAACTTGGTACGAACAACCTTATACAACTTAATGTTGGAGCCAGAGTTGCAGGGTACTCATCAAGCGTTGGTAGACCAGTATCTATTGGACCAATGACTCCTGATGCAAAAAAACTTGTACAGGCAGGGTTGGATATGCATTTAAAAACTATAGAATGGATAAAACCAGGAATAAAAGCTAAAGAAGTTGTAAGAAAATTCTACGAGTACGGCGAAAAATTGGGAGTAACCAAAAACATCCTGTATGGACCTTGTCACGGACTTGGTATGCTTGAAGTAGAAAAACCCTGGATGGAATCTCGTTCTGAATATCTGCTTGAAGAAAATATGACTTTCCAGGTAGATACTTTCCTATATTGCGAAGATTACGGTTTAAGATGGGAAAACGGTGTACTTATAGGCAAAACAGAAACCATCCCTCTCTCAAGCACTATGAATGAGATAATAGAACTGGAGGTATAATGAGATATGAAAAGATGTTCCCTGACCAGTTACAACAGGCAATTAAAAACAATTACCCTGTTGTACTGCCAGTAGGAGTTCTTGAGTATCATTCGGAACATTCTGTATTTGGCGTAGATACAATTGTGGTAGAAGAGGCTTTCAGAATACTTGAAAACGAAATACCTTTGGTTCTCTTCCCGTCCTTCTATTATGGTGCAGCAAGTTACGCTGTAGAAGGACCAGAAAACAAAGGAACCATACAAGTATCTAGCCAAACATTATATTTCCTTGCAAAAGATATTTTTAAAAGTATGCTCAGGGTAGGGTTCAGAAATATACATATCTTTATTCATCATCAGAGTGAAAACTTTTTTGCTGGCATGCCAACAGATTTAGCTTTTAGGTTGGGCGCAAGAGAAGTAATTTTTGAACACCTTGAGAAAGAAAAAGGCGAAGGATGGTGGGGCAATGAAGAAATGAAAGATTATTACAAGATGCACGATGCTGGTTCAGATCCTTTTAACTGGATAAAAGTGCATCCTTTTATGGACTCAGAAACCCAGAAAAAATTCCCTGTAGACCATGCAGGTATTCAGGAGACTTCTCTTATGTTTGCTTTCTGCCCTGAAGGGGTAGATATGAGCAAGTTTTCTGAGAAAAACTGGTATAGTTTAGAAGCAAAAAACGCTTCGCTCGAGTATGGGAATAATGCCAAAGAAATGATATTAGCGAACCTTCGCAAAATTCTTAAAGGATAACACTTTTGTCAGGTTAAAACGGTAACACTTTTTCGGGGTGTGTTTTGTTGAGAAACTTTAAAAAAGCACACCCTGAAAATATTTTATTTTATATATCTTTAAGGTCAATACTCATACCATCATCTGCAATAATAACTTCAGTCCCTGTTCTTTCAGAGATTTCAGCACCCTTCTGCCATATCTTGTTTTGCAACATCTGCATACCAAAATGTGTCAAAATTGCTTTCTTGGGTTTAACACCTTTAATTATCTCTTCAGTTTCAGGGAGAGACAAATGGGACACCCCACATCTTCTTTCATACATTACAGTATTGATTATAAGAATATCGCTACCAGCGTACGCTTCAATAAGTTCTTCAAAAAAACCTGTATCAGGTAGGTACGAGATAACAGGTAACCCTTGACATTTCATCTTAAATCCATAAGTCTCTACACTATGACGTAGTTTGATAGGGATTTCCAATCTAATATTATCTATTTTGTAGGTGTTACCTGCAACAATTGTTTCTATTCTTTCAAGGTAATTCAAAATATATTTAAAAATAACTGGGTCAACAGTTAAAGCGTCTTCTGGAGCCAAAACAACGCCTCTCTTATTATATCCACCATTACTCATTGCTTCAATCATAAGATTTATATCACACGAATGGTCAAGATGTTTATGAGAAAGAAATATAAAATCGAGTTTTGCAGGGTCAAGTTTCGGTCTACTTTTAACAATATTTACAAGACACCCTGGTCCAGGGTCAACAATAAAATTTGTATTGCAGACAGAAAACCACATTCCTCCTGACGCTCTCAGTTGGCGTATCATTACAAACCGAGCTCCAGCAGTACCAAGAAACTTTATATATTCCATTTTAATATTGTTGTAAAAAATTAAGGGTTGCTCCAGTATGCCTGTTCGGTTGCAATGCTTGTTTCTGGGCCGTGTCCTGGGTAAACTATAGTGTTTACAGGCAGGGCAAACAACACATCTTTAATAGAAACAAACAGTTGGCTTTCAGAGCCGCCAGGCAGGTCGGTTCTACCATAGCCACCACAAAACAATGTATCTCCAGAAAAAAGAATGTTGCCCACTTTAAAACATACGCTACCTGGTGTATGACCAGGTGTATGGACAACCTTAAGAGCGAGTTCTCCAAGTTTAATTACCTCGTTATCTTCAAAAGTTATTATATTGGCATCAATGCTTATAGGCGTTCCTAAAAAAGATGAAAGATTTTTTTCTGGATCGATAAGACAAGATTTATCTTTTGAATGTATATATACATCCACCCCAAACCGTGCATCCTCTTTTATATGGTCTATATGTCCATGAGTATTAAGCACAAACTCTGGTTTTCTACCAGCAAGAACTCTTGATATTTGTTCATAATCATCACCAGGGTCTATCACAAGAAGTTGGCCGGTCTTTTTACAGGTAACAATATAACAGTTAGCCTCTATTTCTCCAACAACAACCTTTTCAATTTTTATATCCATCTATATATTATACTATAATATACCTGTATATCCAACCATCCTACACAGGATTTGATTAAAAACTGGTTATTGGTTACAATAAAGCGGTATAACCCACTATAAAAAACAAACTCAAATTTTACAATAAAATGGGCACAGGAGACCTTAATGCCTTGCAAAAATACCGATAAAACGTTTAAAACTTTTAATTACCCTAATTTAAAAGAGTTAAAAAGAGAAATTGCTTCCTTAAAAGTCAATATTCCTATTGAAGAAACTTTTGAGGAGAGCGCTAAAATACTTGCTCAAAAATCTTTTTTTAACAAAAGAGATGTACCAAACTCTTTCTGTATTCAGCCTATGGAAGGTTGCGATGGAGAAAAAAATGGAAGTCCAGGGGAACTCTCAATAAGGCGGTATAAACGTTTTGCAGCAGGAGGTGCTGGTATCATCTGGATAGAAGCAACAGCCGTAACCTCTGAAGGTAGAGCTAACCCACGCCAATTTTGGATAAACGAAGATTCTCTACCAAAATTTAAAAACCTTATAGAGATTATTAAAGAGAACGCCTTAAACCATAAAGGAGAAAATCATAAACCTTATTTAGTCCTTCAACTTACTCATTCGGGAAGGTATTGTAAACCGTTAGGCGTTTCTACTCCAATTATAGCTTACCGCTCGCCTGTTTTAAAACATCAAGAAAATAGTGTTACAAGAATTATTACCGATAACCAACTGGATAAATTGAAAGAGAAATTTGTTGTAGCATCTCAAATGGCACAAGAATGTGGGGTTGACGCAATAGACATAAAATCTTGTCACGGATACCTCTTATATGAACTTTTATCAGCATATACAAGAGAAAATAGTAGGTATGGAGGTTCTTTTGAAAATAGAACAAGGTTTTTAAGAGAGACGATTCAAGAAATAAAAAAACATATCTGTTCCATTGACGTAACCACAAGGTTAAGTTTTTATGATGGCACACCCTACCCTTACGGTTGGGGAATGAAACAAGACAACACTTTGTTACCCGATATGACAGAACCCATCGCCTTAGTAGAACAATTGCAAAATTTAGGGGTTAATATGTTAAATCTTACTGCTGGCAACCCGTATTATAATCCTCATATAAGCAGACCTTACGATGTTCCTGTCAAAGGTGGTTACATTCCGGCTGAGCACCCTTTGATATCTATCTCCAGAATCATTGATTTAACATACCAACTCTCAGAGAAATTTCCCTCCCTTTTTATAATCAACACAGGTTTCTCTTGGTTACGTCAATATTCTGTCCTTGTTGGTGCAAAAATGAAAAAAGATGCAAAAGTTGGCGCTTTCGGTTTGGGTAGACTAGCTTTTGCTTACCCCAACCTTCCAAATGAATTTTTAAAAGATAAACAACTTACACGTAACCAATTATGTATTGCTTGTTCTTGTTGCTCACAAATTATGAGAGATGGCGGTAAAACCGGCTGTGTTGTTAGAGATAAAGAGGTATATAGGGATATTTATAAAAAAGGTCAGTCAAAATAAAAAACTGTTTCAAAACATTCAATCGGCTGGTACAATATATAAAACCATTATTATTGGTGAGCCCGCAGCGAACACCGTCCAGGGCGTGTAATCTGCTTTTACGGGTTTGAGAGAGGTTAATGGGATGAGGTTGCCCCTTTTATGTCATTCTGGATTTATCCCTAATACCCTCGGAAAGCATTCGGGGTAAGTTCATAATACTAACTACAACATACTGTATACGAAAAGAAGGAGAAGAAGATGCTTAAAGAACAGATCAAAATAATTAAAGAAGTAGAAGAGCAGGCAGAAAAAATTATCCAAGAAGGAAAAAATAAAGCTTCAGTTATTACAAACTCATTAAATGAAAAATTAGAAGAATTTATTACACTTCAGGAAGATTTTTTAAAAAAATCTATAACTGAATACTCAAAAACTAAAACAACTGATACAGCAAAATTAATTTCAAATATACAGACAGAATTCGAAGAACAACTAAAAAAATTCAAGAAAAGAACTGAAGATAAGAAAAATGTTTCTATTGAAACCATCTGGAAGGAACTTCAAGAAGAATTTTTTAAGTGACCACCATATCTTTACCCATTTCTTTTGCTCTATATAAAGCAAAATCTGCCTTTTTAATAAGTTCTTCTGGTGTTTGTGCGTCTTCAGGGTAGGTTGCCACACCAAAACTGACAGTCAAATCTTTGTTAGGTTGAGCCTGTTCATTTGGAAATTCATAAGACTTGATCTTCTTTCTCATTGTTTCACAAATCTTTACTACAGACTCTTTGTCTGTATCAGGGAAAATAATTATAAACTCCTCACCGCCGTACCTCCCCACAATATCTGACCCTTTCACCCCGCTTTTAAAGATTTCTGCAATCTTTTTCAAAGCAAAATCGCCTGCTTGGTGTCCGTTCACATCATTATAATGTTTAAAAAAATCAACGTCAGCGATACATAATGAAACCTCTGTTTTTCTTCTTTCAGAATTTTCAATAACTTCTTCAAGTTTTTGTTCAAAATGTCGTCTATTGTAAAGCAGGGTAAGGCTATCGGTTATGGAAAGTATTTTTGTTTTATCAAACAGCATTGCGTTCTCTATCAACAAAGAAGTAGGGGCTGAAACTTTACGCATAAGATTCAGTTCTTTGATACTAAACTGTTTCTTATCAAAAGAGAATATACCTATAATTCCTATTACATTTCTTTTTTGGTGAAAAGGAGAGATAATAAACGAGGTTACGCCTTGTTTAACTAAATCGCTATATTGAGCGAATGACCTTGTGTTATTAACTAAAATAGGGAAAGCTTTATCTGAAACCTGTCTAAGAATATCTTCCGAGAAATCTATGTTTTTACCTTTAAGAGTTTTTTTAAAGTTATTACCTAAAAGTTGTAAAACGATAGTCTCTTTTTTAAAAATATTATAGAGCGATTCACTCACTGTATTAAGAATTTCATCAAGAGTTATATCTTCATTAAAAGTTTCAATAATATCGGTCAAGGTAGAGAGAAGCATCGTTTCTTGCTCATTATCAAGAATATTGAGCATCATCTTCTCTTTTTCTCTCTGAAATTGCCTAATATCTTCCGTTACATAAAATGTATATATTATCTCAATAACTATTATAGAAGATAATACTGTTGTTAGAGTAAAAAAATAGAGATTAACGCTAAACTGTATGCCACGAGAAAAAGTAATTGTTAGAACAGCTATATATGCGATAACTAAAAGAAAAAAAGTGTTTCTAAATTTTCTCATTCAAGCCTTGTTCCCCTTTTACCTTATCCACAAGTTCGGAGAATTTACCCGGCTCGTTAAAAGCTATATCCGCAAGCATTTTTCTATTGATGTTAATATTATTTTTTTTGAGAGCGTTCATAAAAACACTATAAGAAATATCGTTCAGTTTACAGGCTGCAGAAATCCTTGTTATCCACAGTTTTCTAAAAACTCTCTTCTTACTTCTTCTATCTCTATAAGCGTAGGTCATCCCTTTCTCAACAAACTCTCTTGCTTTCCTGTAAAGTTTAGAACGCCCTTGGCGGTACCCCTTAGCTCTCTCCAGAACTTTTTTTCTTCTCTGTCTGGAAGCCGGCGCATTTCTTGTTTTTGGCATTATATATCTCCTGAATTTATTTATAGGGTAAAAGGTTCTTCACCATCTTAACTTCACCCTTTGTTGTTACACTTGAAGCTTGCTTAGCGCGTCTTTTTCGTTTTGAGCTCTTTTTGGAAAGCAGATGAGCCCCGCCAGAACCGTAACGGAGTACTTTACCTGTTCCCGTAATTTTAAATCTTTTTTTAATAGCTTTATTTGTCTTTAATTTAGGCATTTTTCCCTCTCAAACAGGAATAAACGTTACCGTCAATCGAGGACCTTCCAATTTAGGTCGAAGTTCTATCTTCCCATAAGTTGCTAGTTCTTTTGTAAGTTTTTCAAGCATCTGGTAACCTCTTTCCTTGTGCAATATTTCTCTACCTTTGTAGAAAATTGTTACTTTAACTCTATATCCTGCTTTCAAAAAATCTTCTATATGTTGTTTTTTGAATTTATAATCGTGTTCACTCGTTTCTGGAGTAAACCTAATCTCTTTTATCTGAGAAATCTTCTGTTTTTTCTTCCTTTCTTTCTCTTTCTTCTTCTGTTCGTAAAGAAACTTCTTGTAATCCATTATGCGACAAACAGGGGGGGTAGAAGTGGCAACTATTTCTACAAGGTCCAAATCCTTATCTTTTGCCATCTGTAAAGCTTCATTTTTATTTACTACACCATACTGGGTTCCGTCATCACCTATTAATCTTACATTAGGCACCCTTATCTGAAAATTGATTCTATTCCTTACGCTTCTTCCACCTTTAAAACCTCTGTTTCGATTGTCGATAGTTTCTCTCCTTTTTCATTAATGATTATAACATTTTATTTTATCTTTGTCTATATACAACTATTTAAAGAGCTCTTCATTAAAAAGGTTCTCTAAATCTTTAATATCAAAATTACCTAACATACCCTTCTGGTGTTGCCTTAGAGCCACCTGTCCAGTAGATATTTCTTTATCACCGACTATGGCCATATAAGGGATTTTTTCATCCTCAGCGTCCCTTATCTTCTTATTGATTTTTTCATTCCTTTCATCAATATTCACCCTAAACTTCTTATCTATTTTCTCTTTTACCTCTCTGGCAAACTCTATATGTCTATCGCCTATAGGTAAAATTCTCATCTGTTCAGGTGCAAGCCAAAAAGGAAAATTACCTTTATACTGCTCTATCAATATTCCAAAAAACCTTTCGAGAGACCCAAAAATAGCTCTGTGAATAAGAATTGGCACTTTAAAATCACCTTCCCTATCAATATACTTAACATTAAACTTTTCAGGATTATTAAAATCTACCTGTATTGTGGTACATTGCCATTCTCTATTCAAACTGTCCCTAATCTTTATATCTATCTTAGGTCCATAAAAAACACCTTCACCTGGGTCTGTTTCGAAATCTATATTCTGGCTCTTTAACGCATTACTAAGAGCAGATGTTGCCTTGTCCCAATTCTCAGAAGTCCCCACATATTTTTCCGGACGGGTAGATAAGAACACCTTATAATCTTTAAACCCAAACCTTCCAAGAAAAAATGCTGTAAGTTCTATTACTTTTTTAACCTCTTCTTCAACCTGGTCTTCAGTACAAAAGATGTGCGCATCGTCCTGTGTAAACCCTCTCACTCGTAAAAGCCCGTGCAAAACACCCTGTTTCTCATACCTATACACAGTACCAAGTTCAGCCCATCTTATAGGTAGTTCTCTATAACTTCTTAACCTATTGTTGTATATCAAGATATGAAACGGACAGTTCATTGGTTTCAACTGATATTCTTTTTCTCTCGACTCAAAAAACATCGGCGGAAACATATTCTCTTTATAATATTCTGTATGTCCAGACTTATGCCAAAGAGAAATATCAGCAATATGAGGAGTGTTAACAAGTTCATAACCACTCTTCAGATGAGTCTCTTTCCAAAAATCTTCTATAATTTTTCTTATCAAACTACCTTTTGGATGCCAAAAAATTAAACCTGAACCAAATTCAGGATGTATGCTAAATAAGTCAAGTTTTGGTCCAAGCACTCTATGGTCTCTTGCTTTGGCTTCCTCTAAAAATGTTAAGTATTCAGCAAGTTCCTTTTTACTGGGAAAAGATATACCATAAATTCTTTGCATATTTTCTCTTTTTTCGTCACCTCTCCAATAAGAAGCCGCTATACTTAACAGTTTAAAATGCTTAATATCACCCGTACAAAGAAGGTGGGGACCTTCACATAAATCTGAAAATTCTCCGTTCTTATAAAAAGTAATCTCTTCATCTTTTAACTCTTGAAGTATCTCAAGTTTAAAAGGTTCCTGTGCCAACAATTTTTGAGACTCTTCCCTTGATAGAGAGAACTTCTCAATTTTATGGTTCTCTTTAATGATTTTTTTCATTTCAGCCTCAACCATTGAAAGGTCTTCAGGAGTAAACGGTGTTTCTCTAAAAAAATCATAATAAAAACCATTCTCTATAGCCGGACCAGTTCCAAGTTTTACTTCAGGAAAAAGTCTTTTAACAGCCTGAGCAAGAATATGAGCAGAACTATGCCAATATTCTTCTTTATTATCAAATTTTTGTTCCATTTTTATTTTCTCTTATAGATTTTCATAGGTGGGTTATTTACCAGATTGATGAATCTGCAAGACAACCTAACCTTAACCAAGAATAAGCGGGGCGGACGGGATTTGAACCCGCGACATCCAGATCGACAGTCTGGCATTCTAGGCCACTGAACTACCGCCCCTAAATTATTTTCGGTCTTGAAGTAGTAATTCTACCCGTTAAGTCTCTTGCTTGTCAATATATTGTTGAAGTATTTGCCTATATTCTCTTTTATCTGAAGAAACTTTTACAGCAATATCTTTAACATTAAACCCTACATAAAAGTCTTTATAGAACCATATTTCCATTGTATCTGTATCAGATAAATAGACGGTATACGGTTCTCCGAATAACTTTAAAACATCTTTTTTATTAAAACCTGCTAAAGATTCTCCCGACAAAAATTTTGCTTTAATATCTTCAGTTGTTTGAGGCGTTTCTTCTGTTTTAACTGTATCAATATTAGTTTTTTCAGATACAGGAGGAGGTATAACATCTTTGCCTTCTACTTGTTGTTGCACAACAACCTCTTGTTCTTCTATCTTTGAAACTTCAGAGGAAACACCCTTCTTATTATACCAAGCACATCCACTAAATAAAACCAATATAGTAGAAACCAGAAAAACATTTATTCTGTTCATAATATAGTTTAGATTTACAACAAACATATTTTAACTCTTATATCTATATATGTCAAACACTTCTTCTTAACTCTTGATTATTGCAAGAGTGTCCCCTTTATCAGAGTAAGGATGCATCCCTGCAAGGTCAACATCACATAAAGCCCTATGGCTTCCGTAAGAGTAAAGATACCCATCAGCAGGAGCTTTTATCTCTATTGTTTCAAGGTTTTTATCGCTAAACAGATACCCAAGCAGAGTACCTTGTTTAACAAAATCTCTAATCTTCAAATCTGTCTCTATAAATAGCCCTTCAATAGGAGCCGTTACTTTAAACACTTTGGTAGAATCATCTTTAACAACAAGTGTTTCATCCAACCCTTGCAGGTCTCCCTTAAACATTTTCAAATATTTTGAACAATTCACCAATGACCTAACCCCTATATTAATCTCTTTTTCAAACAGAATATATTGACCAGAAAACTCAACCGCAAAAGCAACTCTCCCATGAGAATTGAACCATCCGGTAAGAGTATACGGACCCTGAAAATCTTTAGGTAGAGGCGCTGATGGTATAACAAAAGGGTAAGCCCCTGCTTTTGCAAATTCTAAACTCTCTTCTGTCTTTATTGGTAGAGCAGATGTTGCCCAAAACTTGTTCCAACAATGTAAATCTATATTATGGGTTGCCTGCTGAACAAGCCCATTAAATAAAATATAAGACATCTGTTCAGATTCATTTCCTTCTGGATTACCGGGCCAAGTACAGTTCAAATTATCTCTTCTATCAGGAACAACCATCTTTTTCTCGCCGATAACTCTCTCGACCATCCTTCCTTTAGGTTCAGCAAGGGTAGATACAATGTGAGGTCGTCTATTCCACACAGCAAGAGGGTTAGCAAAAGGAACAAGAACCATCTTACCTTTAACAATCTCTTTTTCTGCAATAGGGCAGAACCTTCTTATAACTTCGCTTCCTTGGACCTCGTTACCGTGCAGAGCCGCTGTTACAAGAAGACAAGGACCTTCGTTGCCTGAATCTATTTCCCAGTACGCCAAATTAAATTCTGGTCTATCTTTAATCTTAACAGGTAGGTGCCTTACCTTAGCTTTAACCATTGTTTTTACCCTCCCTTTGCTCTGCTTCTTCTTGTTCAGAACTTGGTTTTTCTCTTATGATTGTTGCTATATTTCCATCTTTATCTACAAAAGGATGCATTGAAGCTAAATCCACATCACACCGCCTCCTGGCACTACCGTAATAATATAGGTAACCAGAGATAGGCGCTTCAATAGGTATGGTCTTTAATGTAGCATCATTAAAAAGATGTCCCAAAACATCACCTTTTTTTACATAATCGCCAATAGACAACCCGTTTTCTATAAACAACCCCTGGTGTGGCACCCTTACGGCAACCATCTCCACATTCTCTTCTTCCTTATGAATCACAAGTTCATCCATACCTTCAAGTTGTCCTTCAAAAACACCTATATATTTTGCGCTATTACTCAACATTCTTACACCTCTTTCAACCTCTTTCTCTATAAGGGTGTATTGACCAGAAAATTCGACTGCAAAAGCAGCCCCACCGTTTTTACTAACCCATTGCATAAGCGAAAACCGTTCTCTTTTTTTCAGTTCCTCAGGAACATCTTCTGTATTTAGTAAGGAACCAAATGTAAAAAGTCTAAATATCGGGAAAGTAGATTGTTTTGCAAACTCTATACTTTTAGGGTTACCTTTCTCTGCTATAGAACAGGCAGCGATAAACCTGTTATAACAGTGTAGGTCAACATAATGGGTTGGAGCAATTTTTTTGAAAAAATCATTAAAGAAAATATAAGCGACCTGGTCACTCTCGTTACCGTCAGGGTCGCCAGGCCACGCACGGTTAAGGTTATCTTTTTCCAGTTTACCTGCATATACTCCAAAAGGTTCACCTAAAGTAGATACAATATGAGGTCGTCGATTCCATAAAGCAAGAGGGTTAACAAAAGGAACCAGAACAATCCGTCCTTTAAGAAGACTCTTTTCTGCAATAGGGCAGAACCTTCTGATAGCTTCGCTACCTTGAACTTCGTTACCGTGAATCGCCGCTGTTACCAAAAAACACGGACCTTCTTTCCCAGAATCTATATCCCAATACGGCATCTTATATTCTGGAAGCGTTTTTGTTTTAAAATTAATATATTTCACTTTAGCTTCAACCATTTTCTCCCCCTGGGTTGTTCCTTAAAATAAAACAGGTAACCTTCATTATATCTACAATAGCCGTTTATGTCAAACAAAAAGGCCTTCAAGATGTTTATTGTCAAATTAGCCGATATACCCCATATATGGTATAATTAATTTAAGTAAAAACAAGGATTATCAACACAAAAAGGAGGTTTTTTAATATGAGTAAATTAAACCTTTCAGGTATTCTTGAAGAGATGACAACTGAAGATGTTAAAGAACTTAACCCTAATGTTGGAGTTATACCTATAGGTTCAACAGAACCTCACGGACCTGCTCTACCATACGGAACAGATAGTTTTGCAGTAGGAGCAAAAACTTATGAAGCAACCAGACAGGCAAACAAGAATGGCGCAAGAGTTATATGTTTACCTGTACAAAAAATTTCTCTTAACAATAATTTTTATGCATTACCGTTTGCTTGCCGTATGAGTGTACCAGTGTTTATGGCTATGGTAAAAGACTTGATACTCTTTTTGAAGGGAGAAAATATTAACAGAATAATTATTACCAACGGGCACGGTGGTAACATTGATGTTTTAAAAGCCGTCCAAAGAGATGTTGCTGGAATAAAAGGGCTTTTTGTAGGACTTCTACCTCTCGGTCCTGGACTTCCTCAATACTATGCTGACGTAGAAAACTTAATAGAACATTACAGCCCGCACGCAGGAGAATGGGAGACTTCCAATATGTTGTTTCTAAAACCTAACCTTGTAAAAAAAGATAAAATAGGTGTCAACCCTATGGTTGATCCAAAACTGAGCATATTAGAAGATTGTCATGTCCACTTTGTTAAACCATGGCATTTACATCTTCCAACTTCAGCTGGAGGCGACGCTCGTAAATCTTCAGCAGACAAAGCAGATAAAATATTTCAGGTAGGCGTAAAGGTGTGGTCAGAATTGTTCTTACAACTCTCCAAAGCACCTGAATCAGAAACATTTCCGTTTTAATAACCAGATTGGTACCCAAATTTGCAAGGAAATATGTTTAGGAGTAAACTTAAATTATGAAAACAGTTATTCAACGAGTTAAGAAAGGTGTTCTGTATGTAGAGAACGAAAAAAGAGGCGAGATAGATACTGGTTTAGTGGTACTTGTTGCCGTTGAACAGGACGATACAGAAAAGGATTGTGAATACCTTGTAGGAAAAATCCTTTCTATGAGAATATTTGAAAACCTGCACGGCAAAATGGACAACTCTGTTTCTGATATAAACGGAGCTCTGATGATAATCTCTCAGTTTACCCTCTGTGGTAACTGCAAGAGAGGTAACCGCCCTGACTTTACAGAAGCTGCTCCCCCAAATAAAGCGCTTCTCTTATACAACAATTTTCTTGAAATGCTCAACCTTTCTGGCTTAAAGGTTGTTTCAGGAGAATTCGGTAAATATATGCTTGTTGAGATACATAACGATGGTCCTGTAACAATACTTCTCAACAGTAAAAAATAGACTAAAAATGTGTTCATTCAATGAAAAATATAGAGGTAAACAGGTAATAATAGATACAGATTCTAGGTGGGTATATATAGGAACATTTGATACAGAAAGCCCTTTATGTATCACCCTAAAACAGGTAGATGCTTTTGATCACGCAGAAGTTTCTCTTAGCAAACACGAATACGCTATTTTAGTCAAACAAGATGGTATCGCTCCCAATAGAAAAGAAGTAGATATATTAAAAAACAAAATTATTGGAATCACTCTTCTGTCAAACATATTGGATAAATAATGGAAACATTTCTTTACTTTTCTGCAAAATTTCTTGCTTTTATAACATTTAAATTTGTTTTTCGTATAAAGGTGGAAGGCAGAGAAAATATAGTTAAAGAAGGTCCGTGCATTATAGTAGCAAACCATATAAGTTTTCTCGACGCAATAGTTGTTGGCCACTCATTACCTATGCCTGTCAACTATTTCGCTAAAGATAACCTTCTCCATATATTTATTATATCCCGCATACTTGCGTACCTTGGTGCTATCCCATTAGAAAGAGATAAACCTTCTTCAACATCTTTAAGAGCGGGAATAAAAGCTTTAAAAAAAAAGAGAGCACTTGTTGTCTTCCCTGAGGGCACAAGAAGCAAAACAGGCAAGATGCTTGATCCAAAACCAGGTATAGGTTTTCTGCATATAAAAAGTGGAGCCCCTTTAATACCCGTTTTAATCAAAGGTACCAACAAAGCAATGCCTGTTGGCGCAAGATTTATAAGACCTAGCACAACAATTACAGTAATTTATGGACCTCCCATAAAGACTGAAGAAACAGATTATGCGGCCATTTCACAACTGGCTATGGATGAGATAGCAAAACTTGAGGCACTATGAAAAAACTTATTGTAGCAAAAAACATCGGCTTCTGTTTTGGTGTAAACAGAACTGTTAAAATGGCTGAAAACCTTCTACGAGAACATAAAACCCTATATAGTATTGGAGATATAGTTCATAACCCTGTTGTTATGGCTCAACTTAAATCAGAAGGGTTAAAAGTAACAGAGAATTTAAATGAAATACATAATTGCCCTTTTATTGTCAGGTCTCACGGAATAGGGCTTCCTAAACTTGAAAGACTAAAAAAACAGAAAGTTGATATATACGACGCAACGTGTCCATCGGTAAAAAAACTTCACTCGTTAATAAAAAAATTAGACAATAAAAAATATTTTGTTATAATAATAGGGAATAGAAAACACCCTGAAGTTGAAGCGTTAAGAGATTACGGGAAGAACACACTTGTTGTTCAAGAAAAAAGCGAGTTTAAAAATAGAAGACAGTTTGAACAACTTGCTGTGATAGGGCAGACAACCTTATCTTTTAAAGATTATCTTTCTACAGCAAATTATATACTTGAAAATCTCCGTTTTAAAAAAGTTATAATTTATAATACAATATGTAAAGTGACAGAAGAACGTCAAGCAGAATCTGTCCTTATAAGTAAAAAGAGCGATATGGTAATAGTGTTGGGCGGCAAAACCAGTTCCAATACAGGCAAACTTTACCAGACATGCAAAAGTTTCAACGCAAATGTTCATTATGTAGAAAAACTTGAAGAGTTAGAAGAAGTATCATTAGAAGAAATTTCTTCCGTCGGCTTAGTGTCAGGAACATCTACTCCTGAAAACTTCATACTGGCGGTTAAAGAAAAATTAAAAAATAAAGGATATAAGGAGGTAGGTATACATGGCAAGAGAAGAAGTAAGCAGACTTCTGGAAGAAAAAATTGCAAGCTTTAAACCTGGTTCACTAATTAAAGGGAAGATTTTACGGGTACTCAACGATGACGTAATAATAGACATCGAGTACAAGTCTGAAGGGGTAGCACCAAGAGAAGAATTTAAAAACGATTCTGGAGAAGAACTTGAAGGAACAGAAGTTACTGTTATTGTAGAATCTTTGGACCCTGACAAGACTGGTTTGATTCCTTTGTCTAAAGAAAAAGCAGACATATTATTACATTGGGAAAACATCGAAAAAGCTTACGAAGCAGATACACCAATAGAAGGCACGATTTTTAAATCAATCAAGGGAGGTTTTAGAGTAGATATAGGGGTTCTTGCTTTTCTACCTACATCACAGGCAGATATAGCGCCTCTTTCTAACCCTGCAAAACTTATCAACTCGCAAGCAACTTTTAAGATTATTAAACTTGATGCTTTAAGAAAAAATGTTGTTGTATCAAGAAGAAAATTTATTGAAGAAGAACAGGCGGTTCAGAAGAAAGAGTATCTTTCAGAACTCCAAAAAAATCAACTTGTTACAGGAGTCGTTAGAAACATTGTTGATTATGGAGCGTTCATAGAGATAGAATACGGGCTTGTTGGGTTACTCCACCTTAACGATATGAGTTGGGGGAAGGTAAGTTACCCGTCTCAATTACTAAGTTTAGGACAGAAAGTTGAGGTTGTTATTCTTGATGTTGACCTTGAAAAACAGATAGCTTCTTTTGGGTTAAAACAGAAAACTCCTAACCCATGGGAAAACATTGAAGAAAAATACCCCATTGGCTCTACTATTGAAGGTAAAATAGTAAACATCACAGATTACGGAGCGTTTGTCAAAATAGAAGAAGGTGTAGAAGGACTGCTACATATATCAGAACTTTCCTGGACAGGTAGAGTTAGAAGACCTTCAGAAATAGTAGCTATGGGCGACCCTGTCACAGTTAAGGTTATTGATATCAAAAAAGCTGAACAGAAAATATCTTTCAGTCTAAGAGAACTCGAATCTAACCCTTGGCCAGAAATCGCAGAAAAATTTCCTGTAGGAAGCATTGTAAAGGGGAAGGTTTACAATATAACTGATTTCGGAGCGTTTGTAGAGATAGAAAAAGATATTGATGGACTTTTACATATCTCCAACATCTCTACTGAACAGATTAAACACCCGTCAGATGTCTTACACAAAGGACAAAAACTTGAGGTAATGATACTTGAAATAGACCCAGACAACAAACGGATTTCACTTGGATTGAAACAACTTGGGGATATTCCTATACCAGAAGACGATGACGAAGAGACCGAAAACGTAGAGACTGAACCAGATACAGAGACAGAAGATAGCAATGAGAGTGATAATTAAAAAAGATTATAAAGAAATTTCACAAGAAGCAAGCAGAATCATAAAAAATCTTGTCAACAAAAAATCTGACACCACTCTTGGACTGGCAACAGGAAGTACTCCACTCGAACTATATAAAGAGTTGGTTAGGTTAAATAAAGATAAAGAAATATCTTTTTGTAATGTGAAAACCTTTAATCTTGATGAATATTATGGTATCAATTCATCTCATCCTCAAAGTTACAGATATTATATGAAGACCAACCTCTTTGACCATATTGATATCAACCAGAATAATACCTTTATCCCAAAAGGTGACCTAAACGTCAAAGAAGTGGCTCAATACTGCCAACTATACGAGAAAACAATCATTGAAGCAGGTGGTATAGACTTACAAATTCTCGGTATAGGAGGCGACGGACATATTGCTTTTAATGAACCGGGTTCCTCTTTTAAATCAAGAACACGCCTTGTTGCTCTCGATAAACAGACGATACAAGATAATTCAAGGTTTTTTACTGATATAAAAGAGGTTCCCAGGTTTGCTATTTCAATGGGTATAGGCACGATTCTTGAAGCTAAAGAAATACTCTTTCTTGCAACAGGTAAAAATAAAGCTGAAATTGTTGCTAAGGCTCTTGAAGGTCCAATAACAAGTATAGTACCAGCGTCTATTCTGCAATTACACCCGAAAATTACTATTCTTATAGACCACCAAGCGGCTTCTTGTTTAAAGAGGTACTCTCATTATCAATTCATCCAAGAAGCTGAACAGGAGATCGGCACACCACTTTTTTAACCAAATATTATTTAAAAAAGATAAATCTTCAGTGAACACCGTCCAGTTTGTAGGGAAATGGGCAATCCTCCACGACTTTCCTCCAATCCAACCTACATTAAACTACAAACTTGGCAGATAAACCTTGGCGTAGGGTGATGAAGCATGATAGTTTTTAAAATTTTTGGTGCAGAAATTTTCCCTGCAACAATAACTGTAAAATCCTTATAGAAAGCAGTTTTGAAACAGATATTTCTCTACGAGTATATTATGGCACAACTTGCAAATATCGAAGCAATCGAAAAAAGGCTCTGGAGCGCGGCAGACACACTACGAGCCAATTCCAATTATGCCAGCAACGAATACTTTATGCCAGTTATGGGGCTAGTCTTTTTACGGCATGCCTATAGCCGTTATTTAGCGGTAAAAGATACGATTGAAGAGACTCTTCCTACGAGAGGCGGAATAAAACGGCCTATAACCAAAGAAGATTTCAGCAAAAAATCAGCTATTTTCTTGCAACAGAAAGCCCAATTTGACTATCTCGTCACACTGAAAGACAGCGACGACCGGGCAAAGGCTATTATTGACGCTATGGAATCTATTGAAGCGGATTATGAAACTTTGCGTGGCGTTCTACCTAAAAGAGAATACAGAGAACTGGACAATGAAATACTCGGGCATCTGCTCCGAGTACTGAATCCGGAAGAACTTAAAAAAGTTGACGGGGACGTCTTCGGCAGAATTTACGAATATTTTCTTACTCAGTTTGCCGACTTAAAAGCTCACGATGGGGGAGAATTTTTCACGCCCGTATCACTTGTCTCTCTTATTGCCAATGTCCTTGAACCCAAAAGAGGTACAGTACTTGACCCTGCCTGCGGAAGCGGAGGGATGTTTGTTCAGAGCGCTCGTTTTGTGGAAAATCTTCATAAAAATCCTACGGACGCCTTATCTTTTTATGGTCTGGAAAAAAATGCAACAACCATCAATCTAGCTAAAATGAACCTTGCTGTGCACGGTCTGGTAGGAGATATAAAAAAGGCGATTACCTACTATGAAGACCCCCATGACTTGTATAAAAAGGCAGGTTTTGTTATGGCAAATCCTCCCTTTAATGTGGATGAAATAGATGCAGATAAAATAAAAAACGATCCTCGATTACCTTTCGGTTTGCCGGGTGTCAATAAAAAAGGAAAGGTAAGCAATGGCAACTATATCTGGATAAGCTATTTTTACAGTTATCTTACAGAAAAAGGCAGAGCAGGTTTTGTAATGTCTTCGCAGGCATCAAGCGCAGGAAAGAGCGAATCAAAGGTTAGACAGAAAATTGTAGAAACAGGTGATGTTGATGTTATGATAGCCATCCGCTCAAATTTCTTCTATACCCGCACTGTTCCCTGTGAACTCTGGTTTTTCAACAAAGGTAAATCTAAAGCGCAGAAAGATAAGGTCTTGATGATAGATGCGCGAAACATCTACAGAAAAGTGACCCGCAAAATTTATGATTTCAGTCCAGAACAACTTCAAAACATCCTCTCTATAGTATGGCTATACAGGGGAGAAACAGACCGATTCCATAAACTGGTGCTAAATTATATGTTAAGGTTCCTTGATGAATCTGCACATATACAATTGCTCACATGCCAATACGAGCAAGATTTTGAAGAGTTGTACAAAAAGCTTAAATCGTTTATTGAGCAGCTTCCTGTTAACAGTAAACAATACGAAATTGCCGGTAAACTTACGGTAAGCACGAGAACTTATAAAAACATTAGCAAAAACTACACAAAGATTCTTGCAGAAATGCCTGAGGAAATGCATTTGCGGAAAAACAAAGAGAAGTTGAATTCGCTAAAGATTTTGGAGAAACTTAAACCTCTAGCAGAAGAAAATAATAAACTTATAAAAGAAGCAGAACTTATGTATCGGCTTGCAAACCGGCTGACAGAGGATTTTATTAATACGAACAACAATGGAAACAGCAAAGAAAATAACCGCGAGATAACCAACCTTAAAAAGCAGGCAGAAGAAACGCGGGATATATTGGTTAAGCAGTTAAAACTTGTTAGATATTTTTTTCATCAGGCAGAATGGCTTCTCGAACGGTTTCCCGAAGAAAAACTAAGAGATGTAGAAGGGCTTGTTAAACTGGTTGACAAAAAAGAGATTGAAGAAAATGACTGGAGTTTAACTCCTGGAAGATATGTAGGTGTAACACCTGAAGAAGAAGACCCTGATTTTGACTTTAGCGGAACAATGCTTGCAATACACACGGAATTGGATGAACTTAATAAAACAGCAGGCGAACTTGCAAAGAAAATCAGCGAAAACTTTAAGAGGTTGGGATATGAAGCAAATCGTTAAGTTAAAATGTATCACTGACAGGATAACAAAGGGAACAACTCCAACAACAGTTGGTTTTGATTTTACTGATTCTGGCATAAATTTTATTAAAGCAGAAGCTTTAAATGGGGATAGCGAACTCGATACTCAAGGGTTTGCTTATATAAACGAATCTGCTCAAAATAAATTAAAGCGGTCTATTCTTCAAGAAAACGATATTTTAGTTACAATAGCAGGAATTAATATTGGCAAAGTTGGAATTATAAAACGAAAACATTTGCCTGCAAATACAAATCAAGCTGTTGGTATAGTGCGAATCAAACCAGAATTAGCCAATAGCCAATATATTTATTATTGGTTTAAAAACCCATTGACATTTAAATACTTGCAAAGTATTAATGCCCAAGCAGCACAACCTAACATTAATCTTGCCATGCTTGGAGATATTTCATTATTACTTCCACATATTGGAGATCAAAAAAAAATCGCAAATATACTCTCTACCTATGACGACCTTATTGAAACTAATCAAAGGCGGATAGAATTGTTGGAAGAATCGGCACGCCTTCTCTTCAGAGAATGGTTTGTATATTTTCGTTTCCCAGGATATGAAAAAATAAAAATAGTTGATGGTAAAGGCAAAAAGATGCCTGCCGAGTGGGATTATTTACCGATTACAAAAATAAAAATATTTAAAAAGGCTCCTTTGGGAATGCCCGTTTTTACTGATATACGTCAATATTATCAGACCTCAGAAATTGACGGAACAAATATAACAGGATATGGAGAAGAAGTAGATTATGAAAATAGACCGAGCCGAGCAGATGTCCTGCCCAAAATTAATACTATATATTTTGCCAAAATGAAAGATACAGAAAAGGTGTTGTATTTTAATAAAGGGAATTCTTTTTTACTTTCCAAAATAATACTTTCAACAGGAATGGTTGGTTTCACAACAGAGGAAAAGTATTTAGGCTTCTTGTTTGGGCTTTTAACTTCCTATGAGTTTGTGCAATATAAGAATAATTATGCTACTGGAGCAACACAGGTATCTCTCAACGACAGTAGCTTAAAAAAAATAAAAGTGCTTTTACCTAAAATAGACTTAATTGAACAATATTCAAAAATCGTCAATTCACTTTTGGAACAATGTTCTTATTTAAGAAACCAAAACCAGAAACTCACACAGGCGAGAGATTTGCTTCTGCCTCGTCTGATGAACGGTAAGATAGAGGTATAAATGATTAAAAAAAACAAGCAGATTATCCAGCAAAACGAATTTACGAAATTCCTGCTCTATACTACCCCTGGCGGCAAGGTGAAGGTGGAGATATTTTTACGCAACGAGACAATATGGTTGACTCAGGCAAAAATTGCTGAACTGTTCAAGGTTGACAGAAGCGTGATTACCAAACATCTTAAAAACATCTTTAAGAGCGGAGAGTTAAAAGAAAATTCAGTATGTGCAAAATTTGCACATACTGCAAATGACGGAAAAACTTATCAGACAAAATTCTATAACCTTTTGACAGACATATAAAAAAAATTCTTAAATCCGCAAAGAAAAAACCATGACTAACTTTAACGAAGATACTCTGGTACAGAAACCAACCGTAGATTACCTCAAAGATAATCTCGGATGGGAATCTGTTTATGCTTATAATCGTGAAACTTTTGACGTTGACGGGCTTCTGGGAAGAGATTCCGACAGGGAGGTTGTACTTAAACGTTATCTACGACAAGCACTTGAAAAACTTAATCCCCAACTGCCTGAAACCGTATATGAAGAGGCGGTGAGGCAGGTTATGGACTATTCCCAGAGCCAATCACTACTTGCCAACAATTTCGATAAATACAAATTATTCAAAGACGGCGTGCTTGTTTCTTTTCAGGGCAGCAACGGGGAGATAAAAAAAGAACGGCTCAAGGTCTTTGATTTTGATGATGCTACAAATAATCACTTTATGGCTGTACGTGAACTGTGGGTACAGGGCAGTCTTTATCGCAGGAGAGTTGATATCGCAGGGTTTGTCAACGGCATACCCCTTTTATTTGTAGAGTGCAAAAATATCCATAGAAACCTTGAAAACGCATACAGAAAAAACCTTGCCGATTACAAAGATACTATCCCCCATTTTTTCCATCATAACGCTATCATTATGCTTGCCAACGGCGAAAAAGCAAAAATAGGAAGCATAACCGCAGGTTACGAACACTTCCACGATTGGAAACGATTATCTGAATCCGACCCGGGTATTATAGATATGGAAACACTTCTTAAAGGGGTTTGTGATAAAAACAATTTCTTGGATATTTTTGAGAATTTTATTCTTTATGACGATTCTAAAGGCAAAAGAATAAAGATACTTGCAAAGAACCACCAGTATCTTGGCGTGAACAAAGTAATCAAAGCCCTAAAAAATCCTTCCAGAGCAAAAGGCAAACTTGGAGTATTTTGGCATACCCAGGGTGCAGGTAAAAGTTACTCTATGGTATTTTTTACCACCAAGGTACATAGAAAGATAGCAGGTAACTATACGTTTCTTATATGTACTGACCGCGACGACCTCGATAAACAGATTTACCAGACTTTTGCAGGGTGTGGCATAGTGGATAACGATAGAAATCCGTGTCGACCCGAAAGCGGCAAGCACCTTGCCAAACTAATGAGGCAACACAAGGCTTATGTATTTACCACAATTCAAAAATTCAATCAAGACGTTAACACCGATGAGGGTTATACCAAGAGAGACGATATAATTGTTATTACAGACGAGGCACACCGTACGCAATACGGCAATCTTGCACTCAATATGCGTAAAGCCCTGCCAAACGCCAACTTTATAGGATTTACAGGCACACCTTTGTTTAAAGATGAGGAAATCACTTCACAAGTTTTCGGTAACTATGTTTCCACATACGATTTCCAAAGAGCAGTGGAAGACAAATCCACGGTTCCTCTTTATTACGATTCCCGGGGCGATACACTCGGGGTGTCTACTTCGGATATTAATGAACGGCTTGCAGAAAAACTGGAGCAGGTAGATACAGAAGATATCAATTTGAGGGCACGCCTTGAAAAAGAACTCAGAAGAGATTATCACATAATCACGGCAAAGAGAAGGCTTAAAGATATAGCCCAAGATTTTGTCGAGCATTACACAACTTCATGGGAAGCAGGCAAGGCGATGTTTATATGTATTGATAAACTCACTTGTGTCAAAATGCACAAGCTCATAAATCTATACTGGAAGAATAAAGAGGAAGAATTGTCAAACTTATTAAAGTCTGCCTCAGATGAAACCAGAGAAGAACTATCAAATCAACTTAAATGGATGCAAGAGACAAAAATGGCAGTAATTGTCAGCGAAGAACAGGGAGAAGTAGACAAGTTTAGAAAATGTGGGTTTGATATCACTCCTCACCGCAGATTGATGAAAAACGGGTTTGAACTTTCAGACGGAACACGGATTGATGTTGATTCCGCATTCAAAAAAGAGGAGCATCCTTTCCGCATAGCCATTGTTTGTGCTATGTGGCTTACAGGTTTTGATGTGCCAAGCCTTGCAAACCTTTACCTTGATAAACCACTTAAAGCTCACACTCTAATGCAAGCGATAGCAAGAGCTAATCGTGTTAACAAGGATAAAAACAATGGGCTTATTATAGATTATTGTGGCATCCTCAAGAATTTAAGAAAGGCACTTGCCACATTTGCTGGAACAACCGATAAAGGCAGGCAAGGTAGCCCTGGATTGGAAAAGGTAGACCCCACAAGAACCAAAGAACAACTTCTGGGAGAATTGAGAGAAACCATTAAGATGGTGAAAGAATTTCTGTCAGATGAAAAAGTGTCGCTGACCGACATCATAAATTCGAGTGGATTTGAGAGAAACAGCAATATTGTTCTGATCAAAGAAGCTGTAAATGTCAATGATGAAACCAGAAAAAAATTTGAAGTAATATGCAGAGAAGTTTTTATTAAGTTTAAGGCATGCCTCACTATACCGGAAGTAAATGAATACCGAGGTTATTACAGCGCTATCAACATTATATATAAAAGCTTGCAGGAAGACAGGGAATCTGCAGATATAAGCAATATTATCAAGAAGTTGCATAAAATAGTAGATGAAGCGGTTGTTACAGGCACACCTTTAGAAGACAAAAGCGCACCTTATGATGTAAGTAAAATTGATTTTAACCTACTTCGAACTGAATTTGAAAAAACCAGAGCTAAAAATACTGTGGTGCAAGAATTAAAAACTGTTATTGAGAAAAAATTGCAGCAGCTTATTATGAAGAATCCCCTTCGGACAAACTTCCAGGAACATTATGAAAGAATCATTGATGAGTACAACAAAGAAAAAGACAGAAAAAGTATTGAAGCTACATTTGAAGCCCTTTTGAAATTTTATGAGGATTTGGATAACGAAGAAAAAAGAGCATTGAAAGAGGGTATGGACGAAGAAACGCTTGCAATATATGACCTTCTTGCAAAACCGCAATTAACGCCTTCAGAGATTAAAAAAATAAAAAGAGTTGCTGAAGCGTTGCTGGTAAAACTAAAAGAAAAATTACAAGGACTCTATAACTGGCAGAACAGAGAACCCACAAGGGATGCAGTAAGAAGCTTGATTAGAGATTTCTTATGGGATGAAAAAACAGGATTACCCCTGCAATGTTATGCTCATACTGAAGTTGTTAAAAAAGCACAAGATGTTTTCTATCATATATATCGAGCTTATCCTTCAGTGCCATCTCCTTATTATGAGAATTAATTACATTGGAAAAATCGTATGTGTATACACAACAAACTAAACCTCTTTCAAATTTGGAAATATAATGGAGAATTATTGCCACTTGCTGCATGGTTGGATAGTTGGAATGAAAATAGATATACTATTGTTGAAGAGATAAAAATCAGACGTTGGCCATATGGAGTTGCACGTGGTTATCCTACAATCAACGGAACACCTTCTGATATATACACCTACTATCCAGAGTGGAACTCCGAACGTATTATCCACAATGCTGGGGTATATCGCTGGAAACATGTGAATGTTAAACTGGTTAACGGAACATATGTCAAAGATAAAATGATGAAGAAGAAAGTGCGAGTATCCAAGAAAACAAAGATATATTATGAATCAACAATAATACAATTTGGCAAGTATAAAGGTTCTACGATACAACAAATCTTCGATAAAGATTTCAGTTACTTCAGATGGCTTATATTTAATGTTAATATTATAGTTATTGAACCCGATTGTATGGCTAAGTTATTAGAACGTAAGGGGTTACAAGACCAAGAACTTTTTGGTTACAACCGTCGTAATTATAAAATATTCTCTGAAAGTCATACAAAAGTAAACAACGGAAAGAATATTCTTTAATGAAAGTATTTCGTCTCATAAATATTTATAACAAATTATTCCCTTTCGCCTTTTAATGTCCTATTCTCTACAATAAATCATTAGTAAACACCGTTCATTTTATAGAGAAGTTTGCCTCAAGCCCACTCATCTAAAGGAACTGCGTATTGTCCAATTCTTTGCCCATCTAACGGCAAGGTTTATCCCGAGAACCTCTGATGAACGGGTTGTAAACAGACCTTCCAAAAAGTAACTGATTTTAAAAAAGCCTTATACTGTTATTATAACCAGAGTGACAACATTTCCATCCATTTCAAAAAAGTGGGATACTGTTTTGAAATAGTGCTTGCCCTTAATAAATATTTGAGGTTTTCTTCTTCTCCATATAATTTCTATATCCTTAAAGCCAACCTCTTTCTGTAAATAATCTGGTAAGGCTTTCCATATAGATTCCTTAAAAGAGAAAGTAAAACATAAAAATAACTCTTCTTTTAGTTTAGGTGTATTGGCAACCTCTTTATCTGTATAAACCCTATCTAAAAACCTATCTCTACGTTTTTTAAGAACCTTTTGAAACCTATTAAATTCAAGAATATCTATACCAACATATATATCCACCTGCTTTTCCCCTTGTAAGTTATTCGATTTTATTGTATATTTAATAACGTATCTTTGCAATCAAATTTTAGTTTATAAACAATTTACATTATAATTAGAAAAAAATGGAAGAAAATAAAAAAATAGGATTTATAGGCGATAAAACATCGGTAGGTTTTTTTAAAATTTTTGGTGCAGAAATTTTCCCTGCAACAACAGTTGAAGAAGCTGTCAAAATTATTAAAAATATTAGTTTTTCAGACTATTCTATAATTTTTATAACTGAAGAAGTCTTTGACAGAGACCTTCTTTCTAAATATGTTATGCGTAAACAACTACTTCCTTTACCAAGTCTTACATCTAATATAGGTAAAGGATACCAGATAGTAGAAGACCTGATAAGAACGGCAACAGGTATGAAAGAATAATTTTATAATAGTTAAGGAGAAGCACATAATGGCTCAACAAGGTAGAATAATTAAGGTAAGCGGACCTCTTGTTCAAGCAGAAGGAATGAGCGGAGCAAAAATGTATGATGTTGTGAGGGTTGGCGATGTACGGCTTGTTGGAGAAGTAATACGTATTGAAGATAATATCGCCTCTATTCAAGTATATGAAGAGACAGAAAGCCTTAAAGTCGGCGACCCTGTCTATGAAACAGGTGTACCTCTTGAAGTAGAACTTGGTCCTGGACTTCTAACAAATATATTTGACGGGATACAAAGACCTTTGTCTAAACTTGAAGCAGGAGGAGATTTTATACTCAGAGGGTTAGAAATGCCTCCGTTAGACAGGGAAAAGAAGTGGAAATTTACTCCTTTTGTAAGTAAAGGAGACCACCTTAAAGGCGGAGATATTGTTGGCGAAGTGCAGGAAACCCCGTTACTTATGCATAAAATAATGTTACCACCTTATTTGGAAGGTGAATTAATAGAAATAAAAGCAGGAGATTTTACGGTTGAAGATGTTATAGGCAAAATCAAGACAAACAAAGGTGAGACACCTTTCTACCTTATGCAAAAATGGCCTGTACGCCAAAGAAGACCTGTAAAAAACAAACTCTCTCCCGACCAACCTCTTGTTACTGGGCAACGAATTATAGATACACTTTTCCCTGTTATGAAAGGTGGTACTGCTTGTATTCCAGGTCCGTTTGGTAGCGGAAAAACAGTAGTTATGCACCAGGTAGCAAAATGGGCAGACGCACAAATAATAGTTTATATAGGTTGTGGCGAGAGAGGCAATGAGATGGCTGATGTTCTGATAGAGTTCCCTGAACTTAAAGACCCTGCTTCTGACAGACCTTTGATGGAGCGTACCATTCTTATAGCCAATACATCTAATATGCCTGTGGCTGCAAGGGAAGCTTCTATCTATACTGGAATAACTCTTGGAGAATATTTTAGAGATATGGGATATTCTGTAGCATTAATGGCAGATTCAACCAGTAGATGGGCAGAGGCTTTAAGAGAAATGTCAGGTAGAATGGAAGAAATGCCCGGCGAAGAAGGATACCCTGCTTACTTGGGAACAAGTGTAGCATCATTTTATGAAAGAGCAGGAAAAGTCTCTTGCCTTGGACAGGCAGAAAAGACAGGTTCTCTATCTGTTATAGGCGCTGTAAGCCCTCCCGGTGGCGACCTAACAGACCCTGTTGTACAGATGACTCTTAGAGTTGTCAAGGTATTCTGGGGTCTTGACGATAAACTTGCTTATCAGAGGCATTTCCCTGCCATAAACTGGCTTACAAGTTACTCTTTATATGAAGACAATATCAAAGATTTTCTTACTAAAGATGTTGGTGAAGATTTTATTAAAAACAAGAATGATACAATAGTTATACTGGAAAAAGAGGCAGACTTAAATGAGATTGTCCGTCTTGTAGGAATGGAAACTTTATCTGCACAAGATAGACTTGTGCTGGAAACAGCCCGCTCTATTAGAGAAGACTTTCTCCACCAGAGTGCTTTTGATGAAAGAGATTCTTATACTACACTTCAAAAGCAGTATAAAATGCTCAACTCTATACTACTTTTTCATCGTCTGGCAAGTAAAAAAATCTCAGAAGGTGCAGATTTAGACGAAATTATGAAAATGGATATAAGAGAAGCAATTGTAAAAGCAAGATATATACCACCTACACGTCTAACAGAATTTGATGCACTGGAGCAGGATATTCACAAGGCGTTTGAGTTTAAAATTCAGCCAACTGACTAAAAGAAGCAACAGCAACTTGCCCTGCAGATATACCGCCATCATTGGAAGGTAACAGACTATGGGTGTATACTTGAAAACCTTCGTTGGTAAGTTTTTCGCTCATCATTTTCATAAGAAACGAGTTTTGGAAAACCCCGCCAGTAAGGACTGTTGCAGATATATTCTTTTCTTGTTTTATGGCTTTACATATTTCTGTAATTATTTCAACCACTCCTTTGTGAAACTTGCAAGAGATAAGACCAACATCTTTATTTTTGAGGATATCTTTAACAATATCTCTTATTACAGGCGTATAATCTATAACAAAAGAACCTTTGTCTTTCGCTTGTTTTATATCAAACGAATAAAATGTAGAAGAAGATTTATTTGCAACCATTTCAAGTGCAATGGCTGCTTGGGCATCAAAAGATACCTCATTTTGTAACCCTATTATTGAAGCAACACCGTCAAACAACCGCCCCATACTGGAGGCAAGAGTACAGTTAATATCTTTTTTTAGCATCTCATAAACCCCATACATCTTTTTAAAAGGAACATCTTTAAATAAAGATATATTCATACCAGAAACATCTTTACCAAAAGAGTTATAAAGATATGACAACCCTGTTCTCCATACTTCTTTAACAGAGATGTCCCCCCCAGGTAACCCTATGTAATCGAGCCAAGCATACCTTTTATATCCGCTATAAGAGGCAATCATAACCTCACACCCCCTAATATCCTCTGCTTCTCCAAACCCTGTTCCGTCTAAAGCAATACCTATAACGTCTTTATTTGGAAGCATATTTTCAAGCATACAAGCAGCAATATGGGAGTGGTGATGCTGAACTCCAACATAAGGAACACCTTCTTTCTGTGCCACTTCTTTAGCAAAACTACTGGACATATAATCAGGATGAAGGTCGCAAGCCACTAATTTTGGTGTAAACCCAGTAATCTTTTTCCAATGTTGGTAACTGTTTTTATAGAATAAAAAAGATTTTAGGTTTTCAAGATTTCCAATATGTTGGCTTGTAAAAATATTGTTCCCTACCCCAAAAGAAAAGGTATTTTTCATATCAGCACCTGTTGCAAAGACTGGTTGCGAAACAGAAAAAGGTGTTCTTATAGGTTCTGGTACAAACCCTCGAGACCTTCTCAGTATATGTGTTTTTTTGTTAAATTTCTCAATTTTTACAACAGAATCATCACAACCTATCTCTATTTTTCTGTTATTGGTAAGAATGTAGTCTGCAACAACAGAAAGATTATCACAAACATCTGCATCTTGATAAAAAGTAGGTTCATCAGATATATTTGCACTGGTTGCAATGATTGTGTCAAACCTACCAAAATAGAATAAGATATAATGGGCAGGAGTGTATGGTAGAAAAAAACCTAAATATTTATTGTTAGGAGCAATATCGCTGGGCAAACAACAATTTTTTTTTCTCCTTAAAATAACCACAGGCGCTCTCTTTGAAAGAAGAGTTTCTTTTTCTTCTTTATTTACAATACAATATTGTTTTATTGTATTTATATCCTTTGACATAAGCGCAAACGGTTTATCTCCTCTTTTTTTTCTTACTCTAAGAGTTTTTACCGTCTCCACTTTTGTAGCATCACAAACAAGGTGGTACCCGCCTATCCCTTTCATTGCAACTATATGCCCTTCTTCTACAAAAGAGACCGCTTTTTTTATTGCATCTAAGGAGGTTCCTACCTGTGTACCTTTTTTATCAAACAATAGATATTTTGGACCACATACAGGACAACATACAGATTGTGTGTGAAACCGTCTATCTGATGGGTTGGTATATTCGTTATAACAATCAGGACACATCGAAAACTTATACATAGAGGTTTTATCTCTATTGTAGGAGATATCTTTAACGATAGAAAATTTAGGTCCGCAGTTAGAACAATTTATAAAAGGGTATAGATACCTTCTGTTGTGTGGTGAAAAGAGTTCTTCAAGGCACTCATTGCATATAGAGATGTCTGGAGGCAGTTTAATCTTGCTTGGTGTATTGTTAGGAAGACCGTTTTTACATATTTTCAGTTTTTTTCTCATCATTAACGTTTCATTCCTTGCGCCTTGTTTGTCATTGTAAAGGCTTGTCTACCGAGTACCTCGAGGGATAAACCTCATCCCATTAAACTCTCTGCAACCCTTTGGGGACTACTACTCCAAACACTCCAAGGGTAGAAGGCAAAGAGAAGGTGCATTCCTTTTCCGCCTTCGGCGGGTAAAACTCGCAAGATTAACTACAAAAGACGGAATGGGGGGAGTAACGTATAAAAACAAAAGCGTAAAGCAAAAGACCCCCTCACCCTTGATCCCTCTCCCCCAAGGGTTAGAGGGCAAAGAAGGTACATTCCTTTTCCGCTTTCGGCGGCTTGTTCCAAGTATCCCCGAGGGATAAATCCGGAATGACATATAAGGGGGAATCCCTTCACAAAAGAGGTACATTTTTACTCAAGTAACCATTTCCATAAAGAAATATATTTAATTGTTCTGGTTACCCCAAACCATGTAAATTCTTCTTCCCCTTCATAATTATCATTAAGAACAAACAAGTTATCGCATTTTACTTGATTACCTGCTTTCATCAAAGATTTTTCTTTTTTCTCTCTTTTTTGTACATCTTCAATATTCCAACATACCTGTATCAATTTCTTTACTTCTACACCATCTTTAAGGACAAAATCAACCTCCTGTTGAAGAGGGTGTTTCCAGTAAAATACCTTTGCCCCTCCGTTCATCTCGTCTTTCTTGAGTTTAACCGCTACAACATTTTCGTATAGGGTTGAAATATAGTCTTCTGTCTTAAAAGATCTGCTTTGAATAAAACCATTATCAATACAGTAGACTTTCTTATTAGAACTTAGTTGCCCTTCAAAGTTAGGAGAGAACCTATGTATTTTAAAAAATAGAAAAGACTCTTCAAGGTATTGTAGATACTTGTCTACTGTATGGACACTTCCACAACCAGAAATTTTACACAATGTATTATAAGAAAACTCTCTACCTGTATTAGATAAAAGATATCCCGCAAGGTTTTCTATTGCTGGCACAATACGAATTTTAAATCGGCTAATGATATCTTTATAAATAATTGAGTTATAAAGAGTAGCAAGATATTCTTTTTCATCCAGTTGTTTAAAAAGAGGTTCAGGGTATCCACCACAGTAAATATAGTCTGAAAGTTTTGCTCTCTTTTCGCTTTCTGTTAGGATTAGATGTTCTGCCCCTGCTGTTAAAAACTCCGCAAACGAAAAAGGCAAAATATTTATCAAGATATGTCTACCGGTAAGATGAGAAGCAAGTTCTTTGCTTAAAAGATTTGAGTTACTACCAGTAATAACAAGGTTGTACCCTTGCCTTTGTAAACGGTTTACAAACAGTTCCCATTTGGTAAGGTTCTGTATTTCATCAAACAAAATAAATTTTGGGTTGTCGTAAACAGACTCAATAGCATTAATGATATCATCATAATTTTTAATCCCAACAAGTCTTTCATCATCAAAATTGACATAACCAAATTTTTCTTTTAATGATTTAAGCATATTGAAAGCAAGTGAAGATTTTCCCGCCCGGCGAGGACCAATAATCACCTTTACTAAATCGTTTTTCATAGGTGTTGTATAATCAACCTGCCTCTCAATAAACCTTTCTTTCTGTTTTTGTTCCAGTTCTCGCTTTTGAATAATCAAAATATCTCTAATCATTTTATATTCTTCCATTATATTGCATAAAAGTATCAACTTTTTTGTATTATACTACCAAATAAGTAGAAAGTCAACTAAAAAAGACGGAATGGGGAGGCTGTTAACAAAAGGTTTAAGCCTTTTGTTCTACTACTATGAGCCTGTTAAGCCCCTCGAGGGTACTCGGGATAAACCCCAGAATGACAATCTTTCCTTATTTGCCTCTCCTTTTGGGGGAGAGGATGCAAGGTGAGGGGGTCTTTTATGTTTTTTACGTCTTCATTCAATTACCACCTCTTCTCCTGATTTCACCTTTTCAAGTTCTTTCAAATCAGAAGTAACCCTTCCAACCACCTCAACATAACCGGCAGCTTTTGGTTTTGTTCCTGTGCTTGCTGGGGTGGGTCCGAAAAAAAAGCATAGACACCTTCCATCTGGCCAGTAAGCCACATCTCCTTCTTCAAGTTCTATTACAGAGTCTGTTATACTGGACTTTACAGGTATCTCAAAATAGATTTCTCTACCCCAAACATTTACATTCACCTTAAACGGTAATTTCTCACATATTGCTTTTGCTAAACGGCTATCTTTCATTAAAATTTTGATTTCTTTATTTGCATACTTCATAACTATCTCTTTTTCCATAATATTTCCCTCAACATTTTAACTGCATTCATAATACCTTCCCTAACCTCATTTGAAATCTTCTGTGAAAACAATATCTTTTTAGGTTGAACTCCAACGATAGTACATTTTGCAGAAGTTTCTGCTTTAATATTTTCTATTATCAACGGCAAAGCTAAAGTATGTGTTGAAGAGGTGTTGCTTACCAGAGAACCTGCCTCCATAAGTCTTACTTCTCCTGGAGTTCCACTAAAGTCAACAGCGTCAACAAAATATATTCTATCTGGCTTAAATCCTTTTATCACGCCAATATAGTTTTCTATAGCGTTTTCAGCATTAATTATTTTTACATTCTCTGAGATATCCTCTTTATGAAGTTGTTCAGCTATTTCGCATCCTGCTGCATCGTCCCCTTTCATCCTATCCCCCAAACCTACCACCACTATACGTTCTTTTTTATTTTCAGGGGCAGACAAGTAAAGAAAATCTAACCATTCTTCAAAACCATCTCCTGTTTTTGAAGATAGCGGTATAAGTTTAGTATCTGGCGCAACCTTAAATAGGTACTCTTTAAATTGTTTGGTATTAAAATCCAAATGTTCAGACAAGTCCATTTTATTAAGGAGGCATATATTAGAAATATTAAACATCAAAGGATATTTTAAAGGTTTTTCCTCTCCTTCTGGGCAACTTGAAATAATAACGTTGTAACTTTCGCCGAGAGTAAACGCAGCAGGGCATACAAGATTGCCAACATTTTCAATAAATAGGATATCTATCTCATTCAAATTGAGGTTCTCAAGGCCTTTCTTTACCATATTGGCATCCAGATGACACGCTCCCCCTGTGTTTATCTGCACCACAGGTATACCATATTTTAAAAGCCGTTCACCATCTAACGTTCCTTCTATATCTCCCTCTATAACCCCAGGTTTTATATTTTTTAATTTAAGTTTAGGTATTGTCTTCTCAAGTAGAGATGTTTTACCCGAACCGGGAGACCCCATAACATTTATACAGCACACATTGTTTTTTTCAAATAATAACCTATTCTCTTCAGATATTTTATCATTTTCTTTCAATATGCTTGCTCCTACCTTAATTGTTTTAACCTTATTCTTCATAAACCTCTACCTCCACATTATCAAGTATAAACTCTCTATCAGCAGGGTTAGCCCCTCTTGTTACACATATTTTAGCATCTTTATATATCTCTTCTTTTCCGACTACAGAGCGAAACATAAAATTAAGATTTTCCTCATCTATACAACTATATGGGTTTACAGTAATATGTATTGCCAGAAAAGAATATATATTCCTATCGTCTTCTTTTATTTTGTTAAGAATTTTTAAAAGATTTGAAATCAATACAAGTTCATGCATTTTATTTTTTTACAATGTTGCTAAAGACCTTTAAGAAAGGTTGTTAGAGATTTTTGTTTTTATCAGGTTCAGTTTTTTTCCAGACAGGCACTCCAGCAGCTTTAGCTGATTTAGCAAGAGCGTGTGCAGCCGTTGGTGAGTTTAAAAAAAGAAATATAAAACATACCAAAGATTTTATTCCTATACCAGTAAACCCTGTTATTATAAGAGCCCCTATCAAAACACTACCTGTTCCCAGAGTAACACATTTTGTTGCCGCCTGCAACCTGCAGTATACGTCAGGCATTCTTACCAACCCTACACATCCAAAAAATGTAAAACATAACCCTACAACAAGAAATATTTGCCCAATAACTTCACTCATCTAAATGCCTCCCTTCAAGAAACTTTGCAAAAGTGATTGTACTAACAAAACCAATAATTGACCAAGCGATACCTATATTCATATAATAATCAAAACCTGTGTATAACGCCAATAGAACACAAAATATCACAACTATTATACCAAGAATATCTATCCCTACCATCCTGTCTGCAGAAGTAGGTCCAACAAAAATTCTGTAGACACACAAAGCAACACACACTGTTAAAAAAACTAATAAGGCAATCATTCAAATACCTCCTTAAGAATTCTTTGTAACCTACCGCATATAATTTCTTCTGCTTTATGTGGGTCTTCTGTCTGTACGTATATCCAGTGTAATATAAGTGTATCACTTGTGATGTCCATAGTAAAAGTGCCCGGCGCAAGAGTGATAGCGTTAGCAAGAATTACTCTACCCAGAGGGGATTTAAGATAGAGAGGTATCTCTACTATCCCCGGTTTAATTGGTAAGTTTGGACTTAAAACCCTATAAGCCATTATGAAGTTAGCATGTACAACCTGCACAAAAAAGACACCTAAAAATTTAATAAATGCAAAGTATCTCTTTATTTGAAAAGTATGTTTAGGGTGGTAAGGAAATTCTTTCCCAAATAACGCTGTAACAATTAAAGCAACGATTGCCCCAGCATAAAAATTGGCAACCTCCATATTGCAAGTTACCATTAGCCAGATAATATACAAAACTATAAACATAAAAAAGTATCTCATTTCTTTTTCCTTTTACTCTTCTAACAATATACTTTCATCGGTTTCCGAAATATGTAAACTTTTATACGAAAAGTTTTCCATCACTCCAACGGTTTTATCTAAAACAGTTTTTCTTATAGAAGGTATCAGAAAAACCCCTGTAAATAGCACCATAAACGATAAGGTTGCCATTGGCACCAACAACCCCAAAGGAGCTTCTTTTTTTTCTTCTTTGGTTTTAGGTTTGTTGTAGTAGACGTTCCTTAATAGTTTAAGAAAATACCCGAGAGTTAAGACAGCAACAAAAACTGATAAAAGAGCAACCCCAAAGTATCCTGCTTTTACAGCTGCAAGTATAATAATCAGTTTACTCCAAAAATTACCTAAAGGAGGAATACCTGATATTCCGAACATTCCCATATTTGAAAATAAGGTTGTAAAAGGCATCTGCTCATTGATTCCTTCCAAATCATTAGAATCAGTGGTGCCTGTCATATATTCAATTGCGCCTATATCTAAAAATAGTAGTGATTTAGAAAAAGCGTGCCCAATAAAATGCATAATAGCCCCAAGGTATCCCAAGTAACCTCCAATACCTATTCCAATCGCACAATACCCTATCTGACTGATAGTAGAATAGGCAAACAACCGTTTGATATTTTGTTGTCCATAAGCCATAATACCGCCAAGTATCATAGACACCACTCCCAACACAATAAGCGCTGTCTTTATCTGGTATATATCCCCAAAAAGGTTCAAAGAAACACGTATCACAAGGTAAAACCCTATAATTTTTATAAAAAGGCTCGACAATATAGCCGACACTGGTGCAGGTGCCATAGAATGAGCGTCTGGTAGCCAAGTATGGAAAGGTACAAGAGCCATCTTTAATATATACCCAGACAAAAGCAGAGCAACAGTGAACCATAAATGAGAAGGAGGTAATTTAGATAAAGCAAATGCAATATCAGGCAGGTTTAAGGTCCCAGTAAGCCCGTATATCATAGCCATGCCAAAAAGTATCATAGTTGATGCCAAGAACCCCATAATAGTATATTTTAATGATGCTTCCAACTCTTCTGCCTTCAAACCAAAAGCAACAAGTATAAAAGACGATATTGAAGCTATTTCAAAAAAGACAAAAATGTTCCATATATCCATACTTATAAGTACACCGTTCATACCTGCAAGCATTAACATAAAGAGAGAGTTAAAATATATTCTACCTGTATATTTTTTCATATAGGTATCTGAATATAGTAGTATGAAGAATGTTATAAAATTGCATACTATAAGAAATAACGCAGATAAAGGGTCAACCATTAAAGCTATACCTACGGGATTTTCCCAACCGCCTGCAAAAGATATAAATCTACCTTGAGAAAAAACATTGATTCCTATAAGGATAGATATAACAAACGCAAGAAACGTGCATATACAGGTAAATTTCCCTGCCAACTCCTCGTTCTTCCTAAATAACAACGGTATAACAAAAGCAGAACCTAAATAAATAACCACCGGCATAACAATAAGGTTCATCCTTTTAACCTCCGCATCTTTTCTATATCAAAGGTTTCATACTTTTCATAAAGACGGATAGCAAGTGCAGACAAAAAAGCAAGGAAAGCAAGGTCAATAACTATTGATGTTAAAACAAGTGCCTGAGGTAAAGGGTCAACGGCTAACTTATAGAATTCATCTGGTTTGGTCTTTTCAGTTAACACCGGAGCCATCCCGCCCCATTGATACCCCATCACTATAAACAACAGATTAACTGCATAACCCACAATGTTAGCCCCTATAATAATTTTTATGATATTCTTTTTAGCAACAATACCATATAACCCTATAAAGAAAATAAGAGCAACCAGAAGATATATAACCATTATTCCTCCCCGCTCTGCCTATATATAGGCCCATTCTCTTTCTTTTCAAGGCGAGCCATAGACAGAACAGAAATGCCAACAAAAAGAGCTGAACAAATTTTCATACCTATAGCAATATTAGCAAATACCATCGTACCACCACTCCATAAATGGAAGAGCCGGCCTTTATTGAGGAAATTATAAAAGAAGTGGCCTCCTGTAAACCCTAAAACAGCAATACACAAAAACCCTAAAGCCCCTAAACTATCAATCAGCCGAGCAATTTTTGGAGGGAAAACTTTAAACACATAATCTTTCCCAAAAGCAAGCAGAAGCAGTACAAACCCTCCAGCCAAAACAGCCCCACCTGAAAATCCGCCCCCTGGATTAATATGCCCATATAAAACAAGAGCAATGCCAAAAAGTATAATAAATGGGAACACTATTTTTGAAATACCCTTAACTATCTCGCTCATCCCTTTATCCATCAATCCTCCCTTTTAACCATACTATTATTCCTTCCCATTCCTTTTCCGCCTTCGGCGAGATTGCCACGTTACGAAGCCCCTCCTACGCCAAGGCTTCGGCGGGTAAAACTCGCAAGACTAACTACAAAAGGCGGAATGGGGGGCTGTTAACAAAAGGTTCAAGCCTTTTGTTCCCCTACTCCCACATTTTGTTATCCTGAACTTGTTTCAGGATCTCTAACCTAACCCACTTAACAGAAGCGGTAAAAACGAGATTCCGGATCAAGTCCGGAATGACATGCAGGGGGCAATCTCATCTTTTATCATTACGTCTTTCGTTTTTGGTTAAGTTGCTAACTACCCCTCCACCTGCGCTAAAATGCAAGCTTCGGCGGATAAACCTCATCCCATTAACCTCTTTGCAAACTCTTGGGGACTTACTACCCCAAACATCCCCTAAGGGTAGAAGGCAAAAAAGGAAAGGTGTATGCACCGTAGTACCAGAGTGAGTAAACACCCCATACGCTTTTCTTTTATGCTTTTATCATTGCCTTTGTTTTTCTTTTCGTTAAAAAAGTATGTGTCTATGAACGAATTACGAGGTGCTACTACAACTCAAGCAAGAATCGGGCTGTTAACAAAAGGTTCAAGCCTTTTGTTCTACTACACTGAGCCTGTTAAACCCTTCGGAGATGCCTTTTATGCAGAAGGGTAAGTTCTCAGAGTGCCCGATTGTTGTGTAGAAGGTGTATGCACCGTAGTTCCAGAGTGAGTAGACACCACATACTTTTTTGTCCCTTTATCCATCAATCCTCCCTTTTAGCCGCAACATCGCCAATACCCCCAATATAGCAGTAAAAATAATTGTAGCTTCACCAAGTGTATCATAACCTCTTAAATCAAGTACTATAGAGTTGACAACATCCGCTCCTTTTAATGTTTCTACCGAAGATTTTAGGTACCCCGAGCCCATAGTCATAAGCGGTTCCCCAAAAGGTCTTAAAAACAGTTTAGAGTTAAGCATAAAAGTAAAAAGAAATATACTAAAAATAAGTAGCACAAACCCTGCGTACATACCCGACGAAGACATATCCGCAGAAGATTCTCGTGAAATAATTGATAATAGAACGATTAACGCTACAATCTCCACAAAGACCTGTACTATAGCAATATCAGGCGCTCCAAGAATAAGAAAGAGGATACTCAGAATAAGGCCTGCTGTACCCATTGCCACAACAGAAGAGGTAAGACTTTTTGCTGATATTGCAATAACAGAACCAACAGCCATAAGAACCAACAGAGAAGATAAGAGAGGTATATTTAGTATCATCTTCTTATAACCTCCATTAATAGTATAATCCCTGCAAAAATCCATATAATATACTTTGCAAGCAGCCCGTTCTGTATCACTTTAAGTTTAGATACCCACCTGTTTAAGATATGGTTTCCTCTATGGTACACGTTGTCTACCATTCTAACCCCTATAACTTTAAAGAATCTACCTGTTTTGGGAAGAGATTGTAGAGCTCTCTGGTAAATATCAAGGGCACCCCTCTCTTCTGCCAAATAGAATATCTTAATTAAAGGAATATCTTTTATTGTGCCATAAAAATGGGTACCATCAAAAGATGTATCTTGAGAAGATAAAAGTTCTCCACCTACAAAGTTTTTCACTATCCTTACTTTTTTAAAAAACTTGGTAAACACAAGTACAAATATAAATAAAACTATGACCAACCACCCATACATACCAACCAATTTTATATGCGAAATGTTAAGGTTCACATACTCTCCAATAGAGGGAAAAACAATTCTCTCTAATACCAACCCTGGAAAAACTCCAAAAATAAAACAGCCCAGTGCTAAAATAAACATAGGTATATTCATAAAGGGAGAACTTTCCAATCTTTCTCCTTTTAGTTCTTTCTCTCTTACCCCCATAAACGAATCGTTCAAAACTTTTATAAAAGAAGCAAGTGTTAAAACGCTACCCAATAGAGCAGCAACCATAGCAAAAATAGACAAACTGTTTCCTTTAGTTAGGAGCGCTTGATAGATTATCCATTTTGAAATAAAACCATTAAACGGAGGTATCCCTGATATAGACATTGAAGCAACAGTCATAACAGCAAAAGTGAAGGGTAATTTTTTAGCAAGCCCTCCGTAATCTTGTAGGTATCGAGAACCTGTTGTTTTTATCAAGACTCCTGCGCCAAGAAAGAGTAAACTTTTGAATATGGCGTGGTTAATTGTGTGGTAGATAGCACCAACAAGACCTATACTTGTACCGCAAGATATACCAAGAAAGATATACCCTATCTGGCTGATACTATGGTAAGCAAGAAGTCTTTTTATATCACTCTGGATAAGAGCAAGGAACACCCCGCCTACAAGAGTCAAAACACCTATTATAGTTAGGATTACATCCCAAGATAATGACCACGAAGGGTTAAATATTCCAAAATATAGTTTTATAAAAGCATAAACACCTGTCTTAATCATTATCCCTGATAACATAGAGGAGACAGGTGTTGGAGCTGCAGGATGGGCATCAGGAAGCCAAGTATGTAAAGGAATAATGCCAGCTTTAATGCCTGTGCCAATAAGTATAGAAGCAAAAAAGATATGTTCCCATACAATATTGTCACCGATAATGGTAGTGCCAACTAAGATACCAATAATTCCAAAAAGAAGCATCATACTCCCCGCTCCTGTCATAATTATGTATTTAACTGATGCCTGCCTTGCTTCGATGGTATCATTAAAAAGAACAAGAAAGAAACTTGCAATGGTCATTATTTCCCAATATACGAATAGGGCAATAAAAGAGTGAGATAAGACCACCCCGTTCATTGCACCAATAAATAGAAAGAGCAGGGAGTCATAGGCGTAACCGTCGTCAGGATTGTACCACTGAGAAAAAGAGATACTTGAAAGAGAGATAGCTGAGATAAGTATACCAAAAAGAAGACCAAAGTTTTGCCAAGAGTAAAGATAATCATTGTTAATATAAAGAGAGTATAAGCAACTCACAAGAATAGCGAACCCTCCAAATAGCGAGACCCATCTTCTATACTTTCTGCCCATCCTGGGAGAAACAAGATGAAGTAAAGATATTCCAAAACTTATTATTACAGGTAGAAACCACACATTAAGATTCAACTTTTTCCCTCCATTGGTATATATAATTCTCTACAACTAATCATATCCGTTTGATATAACATAATTACATAAAAACTAAAGAAATTTAAAATAGTGCCCTGTCATAATTATAACCAAAACAAGAGAAACTATTGCAAGTAACAGGACAGAAGTAAGCATAGGTTTAAACCCAACTCTATTTTCTCTCAAAACCTCTCTTTTTTCCCCCATAAACACATAAAAGAAAAACCTGAACATATATAAAAGAGTTAAAACCGATGAAAGAATAGCAGAGAGAGCATAAATAATCTGTTTACTTTGAACCATTCCTATTATAATCTCTAATTTACCAAAAAAACCCGGTAAAGGTGGTATCCCTATTACAGAGAGCATCCCTATAAAAAAAGCAAAAGTTAGTGCTGGCATCTCTTTTATTAAACCACCCATCTCTTTAATATTTTTTGTACCAAATACCCTCTCAATAACACCGGCACAAAGAAAAAGCCCTCCTTTACCCAGAGCGTGAGCAAAATAAAATATTAACACACCCTCAGCTGCCGTCATATTAAATACCATCAGCCCGGCTATCATTAAACCAAGTTGGCTAACAGTAGAAAAAGCAAGTATCTTCTTTATATCTTCTTCTCTTAAAGCAATAATACCAGCAACAATACTACTAAAGAGAGCCAGCCACCCCGCCCATAATGTCCACCCTGAAACCAAAAGTGTTCTAACAAAAATCTTAAAAAGCCCATAGACACCTATCTTCACAAGGACAGCAGCATGAAGAAAGGCCGTTACGGGAGTAGGGGCAACAGATGCGTCGGGTAACCACGTATGAAAAGGGAAACTGGCTGACTTTGTTAATACCCCTATAAAAAAAAGAGTAAACACCAAAGGAGATACTTGCTGACAAGATAACTGAGATAAACTTAAGGTTCCCGTCTGCGCATATATACACGCAAAACTTAACATCATCAACCCGGCACCAGCGCTAGTAATAAGAAAGGCCTTATCTGCTTTTAAGAGGTGCTCGTCTTTTCTGTAAAAACCTATAAGTTTCCAAGAACATAACCCTGCCAGTTCCCAAAAAAGGTATAGAGAGATAAGGTTATCAGAAAATATCACCCCCATCATACTCCCTATAAAGAGCAACCCCCAGAAAGAAAATTTCTTTTGTTCTTCAACCTTCTCTTCCTTAAAATAACCCAGAGAAAAGAGGTATATAACTACTCCCACAAAAATAGAAGTCAAAGCAAAGATGTAACTTAATGAAGTACATCTAAAAAAGACATTAAGAATACTCACCTCAACTGTGTTTTCCCTAAAACGCTCTTGTACTTGTACAGGACCACACCCAACCATAGTGTTAATAATAGGAAAAGAGCAAACTAATTGTGTTAAAAGAACGAAAAAACCTGTTATAATGGATCTCCTTGCTGGTAACAGCAGTACTATAAGTGCGCCAGCAAAAGGCAACAGCAAAACTGACATCAACATTTTTTGGTCAATATACATTTATGACTACCTCTCCCTCTTCTCATCTGTTATAAAAGCAAGACGCCTACATTTAGGGCATACAACCTTAAGGATATCTGTTCTCTGTATAGGGGCTACCACGGTCTCTTCTACCTCAACCTTTAGCTCCAAATCTGACATCAATCCAGATATCATCACAGGTTGAGAATATGCAAGGTTACCAAGTTTCCTTAAGGTCCAGAGGATATGTTTTTCTGCCCCTATAACCTCTTTACAATGCTTACAAACAACAAGGTTATGCTCTATACTACTTTGAACTTTTTTCTCGTCAAAGTAAGATACATCAAAAACTTTAGTAAGCTGTATACCTGTTTCAGTGATACAGTTTCTTTCGCATTCTCCACAAAACAGGCAATCCTTAGGATGTTGAACAAGTACACGTTTGCCTTTACCTTCAACAACTGTATCTATCATCTCAATAGCGTTAGAAGGACAGACTTGAAAACAAGCCCCACAACCTACACAGGTATCTTGATTATATTCAGGTTTTCCTCTAAACCTTTCTGCTGGAGTATGAGTTTTAAAAGGGAATTCTGTTGTAAAAGGTTTTGAAAAAATACTTGATATAGCTTCTTTAAGTTCCCTTAGTTTAGGTTTTCTCATTCCTTTTTTATACCTCTCTTCTCAATTCTTCAGTTCTTTTTCTTGAGAGTTCAACCAAATCAGAAAAATCGTACCTCTTCTTATTCTTCTTTTCAATATCGTATACTGCAACCCTTTCTGTGCAACAGTAACACGGGTCAACAGCGGCAAGGATAATTGCAACATCTGATATCATTTGTCCTATACAACTTGCTTTAAAGGTAGGTATATTGTTAGAACTGGGAGCCCGTATTTTATGTCTAACTGGGCTGTTGGCTCCATCGCTTTTTACATAATGGAAACACTCGCCACGAGGAGCTTCGTGGTGACCTATCCCCTCGCCTGGAGGTATTTCTCTAACCTCATTTAGTATTTCTCCATCGTTGCCTTCAATAAAATTTAATGCTTGCTCAATAATTTGTACCGACTCCATACATTCAAGCAATCTTACTACAGCTTTATCAAAAACATCCCCGTTTTGTGTCTTTATAACCTTCCAATCTAAAAAAGGGTATGCAGAGTACGGGTCATCTTTTCTTACATCTACTGAAACACCGCTTGCCCTTGCAACAGGACCTATCGCACCAAAATCTTTAATATGCTCTTCTGTTAAAACACCCACACCTTTCAAACGAACACCTAAAACAGGGTCATCAAGAACCGCATTAGTAAGCATCTTAAGTTTCCCGGCAAGGTTGGTCAACACTTTTCTTAAAGTAGGGATATCTTCATCTTCAATATTTCGTCTAACACCACCTATCTTAAACATAGCATAATGGTTTCTATTACCTGTTATTATCTCAAACATCTCAAGAATAGATTCTCTATATTTCCACGCCCACATAAAAATTGTGTTATACCCAAGAAAATGACCAGCAAGCCCTACCCATAAAAGGTGGCTATGTATTCTCTCCATCTCTCCAATTACGCACCTAATATATTTGGCTTTGTCTGGTATAGATATACCCAACAGGTCTTCCACAGCGTTACAATACGCAAAAGGGTGCGAGGTAGAACATATCCCACATATCCTTTCCACAAGAAACGTTACCTGGTCCCAATGTTTACCTTCAGACAACTTTTCTATTGCTCTATGGTTGTAACCTGCTTGCCATTCCACATCAACAACCTTTTCTCCTTCACAATATAGAGCAAAAAACTCTGGTTCTTCAAGTAGAGGGTGGTAAGGACCTATTGGCACAACAACTTTCTTCTTTTTGTTTTTCATTATTTATTTGTCACCAGTTATATTGTTACTGTTTTTACGTAAAGGATAATCTTCTTTAGGCCAATCGTCTCTTAACAAGAAATGTTTAAGGTTAGGGTGACCTACAAAATTTATCCCTAAAAGTTCCCAAATCTCTCTTTCAATATAAAAAACGCCCGGAATAGTGTCTACAAGAGATACAACTTCAGGATTGTTACGTTCAAGAAAAACCCGTAACGATACTATTGCACCAAACAAGTCAAACCCAAAATGGTATATCAATTCAAAAGAATCAAAATTGTCAACTCCGGAAATAATAATATACCTTCCATTAAGTTGGCGAAAAAGAATATTAACGCACTCTTTAAGAAATTTACTATCAATTGTTATATATATTCTTCGTTCATTATGAACTTTTACATCTTTTATATAATTTTTAAGTGTTGCTTTTAAGGTTTTCAATAACTTCATTTGAGTTTCTCCAGAAGTTTAACTATACCAGCAATCATTGCTTCAGGTTTAGGTGGACAGCCAGGTATATAAATATCTACCGGTATAATTTGATTTAACGGTCCTCCCATCTGGTACCCGTCCCTAAAAATTCCGCCTGAACAAGCACAGGCGCCTATCGCTACAACAACACACGGTTTAGCTGTCTGATGGTATACCTCTTTTATCCTTTCTACACATTTTTTATTTACAATACCTGTACATAAAAGAGCATCAGCGTGTCTTGGGCTACCAACAAGCACCATACCAAAACGTTCAATATCAAACCTTGGTGTAAGACAATCAAGTATCTCTATATCACAGTTATTACAAGAACCTCCCGATAAATGGTAGACCCACAAAGATTTTTTTAATGCTTTTAACTTTAAGTTCATTATCTCCCCATAAATGCTAAAAGTATACCTACCAACCCTAAAAGAGTTAGCCAACCCCAAAACAATTTTAAAGCTTGGTCTATCCTTAACCTTGGGTTAGTGTTTCTAATAAGGGTTATTAAAACTAATACTAAAAGGTACTTTAAAATACCAGTTATTGTGCCACCCACCGAGGAGGTAGATACCCCTCCAAAATATAGAGATACAAGAAACAATGGTCCTGATATAAACAGAACTGCTTTTGTTAATTTAAAAAAACCGTACAGAATCCCAGAATATTCCATAAAAGCACCAGCTGCAAGTTCACCTTCAGCTTCTGCAAGGTCGAACGGCACAAGCCCAAGTTTACCTTGTAAAGAAAGTAACCCTATAACAAACCCTATAATACCAGAGATAGAACCTATAAACATACCGTTTGTCTGTTGGTGTTGGATAATTGTAAAAAAAGAGGTTGTTGAGCCGCTCTTTAAGGCAGGGATAATAATAGCGCAAACAAAAGGTAACTCATACCCCAAAAGAAGTTTTATTTCTCTACTAATACCAACAGCTGCAAGAACATTCCCAGAAGCGCTACCGCCCAATATTATAGCGAAAGAAGGAATGGTCAACAGGTATACAATAAGAATTATATCCCCAGCAAAAGATAGGCCTAACTTCATAGCAAACAACATTATCGTTCCAGCCATTGATGCCGAGAGAAGAGCAAGCAGTGGAGCAAAAACAAACATAAAAACGTTAGATTTCTCTGGAATTAGTACTTCCTTACCTACCAGTTTAAAAAAATCTACAAAATTCTGATACCACGGCGGTCCCACACGAAATTGTAGGCGCGCTGTCAATTTTCTATCTATCCACATAGCCACCAGACCTAATACGTTTAAAAGAAAGAAACTTCTAATGATAAATATTAGATAGTTACCTATACTCATTTTTTAATTCCATAAAAATTAAGCCAGTTAAATACTCTTACAATAATCTTTTCTCCCATCTTATAAAGGTTAGTTTTGTCGGTAATATCATCTTCTTTTAGATACTGTATCGCTCCACTTTCACATCTGGCAACACATAAAGGCACCTCGTCTTTTTTAAGGCGCCCAATACACTCATCACATCTACCCACAAGGTAAGGGAGTAATTCTACCAATATAGTCCCAAAAGGACAAGCAATTGAACAGGTCTTACAAGCTATACATACTAAATTTGAACGTTTAATTAGTCCTGCCTCTCTTTTTAAGGCACCGTTAGGGCAAGAGTTAACACAAGGATAATCTTCACATCTACGGCACGCAAACATAAAAGCAATCTCTTCTCTTAAAGTAGTTATTCCATCGTTATAAGGGTGTAACTTATAACTACATTGGAAAACCTCTTCTGTTTGCAACAATATATCATAATCTATATAAAGTTTTTTCATTCTTTTTAGACCCATATATTAGGTTTATCTTTCAACTGAGCATAAGTAAACACCGGTCCATCTTTACACACAAAAAGGTCACCAATAAGGCAATGTCGACATTGACCTACCCCACAATACATCTTCCTTTCCATAGAAAGATATATCTGAGCATCTGTATAACCTATCTCAAGAAGTTTCAATGTAGTAAATTTCATCATTATAGGAGGTCCACAAACAACCGCAACAGAGTTAGAAATATCAAGAGCCAACCCATCAAGAGTTTCTGTTACCACCCCTTCACCATACTTCCAACCAGGGCATTTCCTATCAACCGTTATCCTGAAACTTAAAGGAAACCTATCACAAAAATTGTGCCACTCGTCCAGAATTTTATCTTTATAAATATAGTCCTCTGGAGTCTTCGCACCACAACAAAAGATAATCTTCTTATAGTTGTCAACCGTCTCCATTAACGCAAAAAAGAGAGCCCTTAAAGGTGCCAACCCAACACCGCCTCCAACAAGAAGAATCTCTTTACCTTGGTAAAAATCTAATGGGTAAGGTTTACCATAAGGACCTCTCACTCCGACAATATCTCCTACTTGCAGATTATGTATTGCGTCTGTCACTCTTCCTGTTTTCATTACAGTAAACTCTATTTTGTCTTTATCATAAGGAGAAGATGATGGAGTAAAAGGTGCTTCACCAATTCCAAAAACAGTTAAAGAGGCAAACTGTCCTGCAAGAAAAGAAAACTCTTCTAAGGGTTTTAGTTTAACTGTCACAATGTTAGGAGATTCAGTCACTACTTCAATAACATTACATTTTATTGGCGCATAAATATTTTTTTTCATCAAATATTTACCTTTTCGTTTCTTAACACCTCAGTTATGACCGACCTTTTATCTATCTTCCCTATACATCCTGATATACATCTTCCACACCCAGTGCACCCCTTAACCCCAAAATTTTCAACCATATACCAGTATTTACATAACAATCTATTAGCATACCTATCATACAAAGACGGTCGAGGCGAAGCACCTGCAGCCATTTTAGCGTATCCGGGGAAAAGACAACTATCCCAAACCTTATTTTTTTTTATATTTTCTGAGGTACCTACATCTTCAAGCAAAAAAGATACACAGGTTGGACAATTGTTGGTACAACTACCGCATTGAACACAATTCTCAACATCTTTAGGAGTTTGCCAGATTTCGCTCTGATATGCACCTTTCAGGTTATCTAATTTTGAAAAATCGAACCTTCTATTGCTTTCTTTAAGTTGTTCTGTTACTCTTTTTCTCTGCTCTTTCCTCATTCCTACCTGTTCACCTGAAGATTGAAAAAACTTCTGGTCATTCCCAATAAACGCAGCCCCTTTATCTGTAGTTACATCTATTAAAAACCCATCCTGACAAAGAGAAAGATTTAAATCAAAACCATTCTCGGGGTAGGGATGTACACCTACAAGTTCACAAAAACAGGACGAGTACGGAGATAGGCAATCAAAACTTATTATTAGAGTATTATCACGGCGGTATGAGTAGTTAGGGTCTTTATAATCTTCTTCTAAAAAAACTTTATCAAGAATTTGTAACCCCTTTATATCGCATGAGGTAGCCCCCATAACGATAATTTCGGATATGGCGTCAATTGAAGGAAAAACTCTTTCTTTGAAAGGTAACAAAAATAGTTTTAAGGGCTCAATAGGTCTTGCTCTATTATAAACAATATCCTGACAATTAGTAGCAAAAACTCTCTTGTAAAATAAGGACCCCCTATCATCAAAAGGAGCAAAGATTGTTTTATCGACAGTTTTGCCCTTAATAAAACCTTCCCAGTCTTGCTTGGTAATATATAAGGTTTCCATTATCATTGTGATTTGTTTCACAATCTTAAGGTTATAACTATTTGATTTTCTTGTCAAATATTTTTTTCTTACACCTTCATCCTTGATGGCTTTATCCTTGCCCACCACTCCATCCTGAACGCCTCATTTTGTTATCTATGAAGTAATAAAAACGAGATTCCGAATAAATCCGGAATGACATATAAGGGGGAGTCTAATTTTTTATCATTACGTCTTTCGTTTTTGGTTAAGTTGCTAACTGCACCCCTCATCCTTGATCCTTCTCCCTCAAGGGGAGAAGGCAAAGAGAGGTGCATTCCTTTTCCGCCTTCGGCGAGATTGCCACGCCAAAAAACGGCTCGCAAAGACGGAATGGGGGGTAGTAAAAAAAGCAACAAGGAAAATTTGACTTATATATTATAGTAATATAATATAAGTTGTATGGATAAAATATCAATAATAGATACACACGCACACCCTGTTTTAGGAAAATTTGCAGACGACGCTGCTGATAAATGTTTGAAAGCAGCTTTCCAGTTTAATGTGAAAAAACTCTGTGTTATGGGTAATGTTTCTACCTTTGGAGAAGACCCAACCGAAAAAGAAGTACAAATAATCAATGATAATAGTATACAAGTAGTAAAAAAACATCCTGACAATTTTATCGGTTTCTGTTTTCTCAACCCCAAGCATGATAAAACATTTATTTTTGAAGAGGCCGAAAGGTGTATTGCGCAAGCAGGGTTTAGAGGTATAAAACTGTGGGTATCAGTAAAAGCTAATGATAAAAAGTTATCTAATATTATGGAAGTAGCATCAAAGTTCGGTATCCCTGTGTTACAACATACGTGGTATAAATCTATAGGAAATAGACAAGGGGAATCGAGCCCTTCTGATATTGCTTACCTTGCTTCAAGGTACCCTAATATTAAAATTATTATGGGACACCTTGGAGGTTGTGGGATGAGAGGGGTTCTTGATATAGAAAAATTCAGTAATGTTTATGTTGAAACAGGTGGTAGCCAACCTGCTACTGGTATTTTAGAGTTTGCAGTCAGAACAATAGGTCCTGAAAGAGTTTTGTTTGGTTCAGATACACCTTGCAGAAGTTTTCCATCTCAGCTTGGTCGTATTTACGGTGCTGATATAAGTGACAAATCAAAAAAAATGATTTTAGCAGAAAATGCTAAAAAACTACTTGATATAAAATGATAATAGATACAAATGTTTCATTGGGTTGTTGGCCGTTCCAGAGTTTATTGTTAGGTACGCCGTCCAAATTGAACGCTCACCTTAAAAAGGAAGGAATTTCTTTGGCTATCGTCTCTTCAATAGATGCTATCTTGAACAGAGATATAGATTTTTGTAACAAACAATTGATAAAACAGGTAGAAGAATACCCGTCTTTAGTACCTGTTATGGTTATAAATCCAGTGTTGGCTAATTGGAAAGAAAATCTTATAGAATATACTCAATTAACTAAAACTAACGCTGTAAAGATTTATCCCGCTTTCCATAGTTACTCTCTATCTTCAAAGTATATGGAGCCATTAATGTTGGAGTTAAAAACTCTTAATATGTCTCTTATGGTTCAGGTTAGAATAGAAGATGATAGAACACAGTTTCCAGCTATGCAGGTACCTGCAATTGGTTTAAACGAAATTATTGAATTTTCGCTTGCTTACCCAGAAAACAATATTGAATGTTTATGTTTAAACAGTTCTGAAGCAATAACAATATTAAATGAAACAAAAAATGTTTTTGTTGATATATCTTATATTGATGGTTTGAACTGCCTGCCAAATTTAATAGAGAAGACTTCTGAAGATAGAATTCTCTTTGGTTCTCACTCACCTTTCTTATATATTGAATCTGCAAAAATGAAGACGCTCTATAAAGAAATACCTAATAATGTTAGGAACAAAATCTGTTCAGCAAACATCTTATCTTTTTTGCAAATAAACGATATATCAAATCTGGCAAACTTATAAAAGAAGACACCCCTCTGTATGTCATTCCAGACTTGATCCGGAATCTAGTTTTTTACGTAGTGCCTATTATAAATGTGGAGTGCATTAGAGATCCTAAAACAAGTTCAGGATGGTAAAATGAGGTTAACTGAACATTCACCTGTTAAGTTGCTACCGTTTCAAACTATGCCCGTACCCTGTTGAAATCTTTCTTCCAAGTTTTGTAAGCAACCCTTTAATCTCTTCAATAGATTGTTCTGCATCCTCTTTTAGGCATACCTTATCAGGATATATAAGATAAAGGTTTTTATATTGAGGTGGAGTGAAATTTGGCATAATAACATTTGCGCCACACAAAAGAGCTTTCTCTGCACCTTGTTTATGCAAAGTTCTTATAGCTGTTGTTGCAGGCATATGTGATGTAGGAACAGTTATCCGTGCGAGAGCAAGTGTTTTAAGGGTAAGGTTTAAATCTCCTGGACGGCATTTGCCAAGCGGAGTATCTGGATGAGGTAAGAAAGGTGTAATACTTATCATAGCAGGATTGAGTTGTTTTAATAAAAGAATATCTTCTTCAAGAATCTTTATTGTCTGTTCAGGTAAACCCACAATATTGCCTGCACCTGTTTGAAAACTTAATTGTTCAAGAATATCAAGACATTTTAATCTTGCCATATATGAAGAATCAGGTTTAAGTTTTTTGAACAACTTCTCGTTTGATGTTTCAAATTTAAGTAAATATCTATCAGCACCAGAATTTTTTAAAGCTCTATATTCATCAACCGTTTTTTCACCAAGAGATAAAGTAACAGCACAATCAAGTTCTCTTTTTATTTTTTCAACAATATTACATATCTCTTTTATATCCCGTCTTTCTTCACCTGATTGAAGAACAATGGTTTTAACTCCATTAGCTACAACCTGTCTGGCAGTCTCTAATATTTCATCAGGTAACATCCTGTAACGGGTAAGTTTTTTGTTATCTCGCCTTAGTCCGCAGTAAAAACAGTTCTTTTCACAATAGTTAGAAAACTCTATAATCCCTCTTAAATGAACATCATCACCGCAATGTTTTTTGCGTATAGAGTCTGCCTGTTGAAATAGTTGGGCAACGTTTGGTGTATCTATTTTGTTACATACAAGAATATCTGTCATAAAACCCTCTTATTAAAAGTATATATCTCTATCGCCTTTTTTGGTTCTATTATAATATTCTATAAACATAGGATAAACAGAAGGCATCATCTGTTTTATTTCTGAAATTTCTTTCTGGATAAGAATTTCTGCCTCTTGGCGAGTCTCTTCAGAAGCAAAATCGTCTAACCACTCTCTAAAAGTTAAAACAGCGTTAAGTTTACAAAATCTGCCTTCCTGCCCTGTTTTTAAAAGTTCCATAATCGACTTACCTGTACGGCTACATCTATACCCAGCTGTACAAAAAGAAGTTATATACCCTAAACTGGTAAACTCTTTTATTACTTCTTCAAGACTGCGGGTATCTCCAAGAATAAACTGTTGCTTATCTGCTGTATCGCTATCTTTTTTATGGCTATATCCGCCTACTCCTATCCTTGTTGAAGCATCCGTTTGGGTAATACCCAAAGAGAGAGAAGTTCTTCTCATATCTGCAGTTTCTCTTGCAGTGATTATCATACCTGTATGAGGAACTGCCAGCCGTATAACTGTCATAAGTTTTATAAAATCTTCATCAGACACTCTATAAGGAGGGTTATCACTATATGGAGTACCTAACGCAGGGTCTATCCTGGGAAAAGAGATGGTATGGGTTCCCACTCCAAAAGATTTCTCAAGTTCTCTGTTGTGAGCAACAAGCCCCATAACTTCAAACTTCCAGTCATAAAGACCAAACAAGACCCCCAATCCAACATCATCTATACCTGCTTCCATTGCTCTGTGCATTGTATAAAGACGCCATAAGTAATTCCCTTTTATGGTTGCTGGAGGGTGTACTTGGCTATATGTTTTAGGATGGTACGTCTCTTGAAAAACCTGGTATGTCCCTATCCCTGCATTATGAAGTTTTTTTAGGTCTTCAATACCAAAAGGTGGCGCATTAACATTTGTCCTTCTAATCTGACCATAACCATACCTTGCTTTTACTTTAACCCCGTAAACTGCTTGTATAGTATCTGTAATATAATCAACATCGTTTTTAGGATGCTCTCCATAAACTGTTATCAGCCGTTTGTGTCCAATTTTACCAGCAAGAATTTCTGTCTCTCGCTTAACCTCTTCCAGGGTTAAAACTGTGCGAGTAACCTCTCTATTAGAAGACCTAAATCCGCAATATGCACAGTTGTTCACACAATAGTTACCCATATAAAGAGGCGCAAAGGTAACGATTCTATTATCATAAACCTTCTTTTTAATCTTTAAAGCTGTCTCTTTCATCTCTTCCAACATATCCTTATCTGTTACATTTAACAAGCAGGCAGTCTCTTCTAAAGTCAAGGTTTCTATTGACAAAGATTTTTGGAGTATATCCTTAAACCTTTCAGGTGTGCATACGGTTTCTATTTTTAAGAGCCTTTCTATATCTTGAGCATTTATAAAAGGTGTTTCATTGGTCATAAACCGTTCTACTTCAGGCATTCTTATACGTTGTTTTGTCCATTCTTGTATATTCATTAGTTTTTCTCTCTATTAGAACTTTTTTGCTTAATAAGTTCTCTTTTATATATTGTTAGTTCTTCTGGAAAAGGCGATAAAGCTCTATCCAAAACACCTTCAAGAAAAGATATCACTACACCATAGTTTGTAATTGGAACATTTTGTTCTTTTGCTTGATATATACGATTCAACATCTCTCTCTGCGTTAGCATACAACCCCCACAATGTATAACAAGCTTATATTTCTCCATATCTTGTGGGTAATCTCTACCCGAGAAAACATCAAAAGGAACCTTAAACCCTTTATATTCTTGTATCCAGCTAGGAATCTTTACCCTACCAATATCATCGGCAATAGGGTGGTGAGAACAACTTTCTGCTATAAGTATTCTATCGCCTTTCTCTATAGAATCTATTACCATAGCCCCTTTAACCGCTTCAGCAAGGTTTCCCTTGTATCTGGTAAAAAGAATAGAGAATGTTGTACAATTAACTGTGGATGGAAGCTGGCTTACCATTTTACCAACAACCTGAGAATCACAAATCGCTAACGAAGGTAACTCTTTCAATTTACTGATTGTTTCTTTTATATTATCGTCTTTAACAACAATAGTTATTATGTTATTATCGAGAGCATCTCTTAACACCTGCACTTGCGGCAATATCAAACGTCCCTTGGGAGCTTGAATATCTATAGGCACAATCAGCATTAAAACCCCTCTGTTAGGAACCAAATCTCCTACAAGGAAAGTTTCAGCAAGTACGCCGTCAGGGCAAGCTTTAGAAAGTGCTTGTTTAAACTCTGAGATAGTCTTATCTCTATTTGCACTATCTAAACAAGAACAGTAGAGATAGTATGGAGTGATTTTTTTGATTTTTGAAATAAAATCCGCTCCAGGAGATTTTATATCTATCTTATTAACAACCACAATGAGAGCCGCTCTATTCTTCTTTGCTGTCAAAACCAGTTCTTCTTCATACTGCCCCCATATATCAGGTTCAACAACAAGTACAAACACGTCTGCTCTCTTAAAAATATTTCGAGTTTTCTCAGCACGCAATTTGGCAAGAGGAGATATATCGTCTACACCTGCAGTATCAAGAAAAACTACAGGTCCTATAGGTAACAACTCTATACTTTTTTCAACTATATCTGTTGTTGTACCGGGTAGAGAAGATGTAACAGCAACATTTTGGTGCGTAACATAATTGAGAAAAGTAGATTTCCCCACATTTGTTCTTCCAAATATACCTATCTGCAACCTCAATGATTTGGGTGTTCTCCTCATCATAATGTTTTCCTATCATAAATGGCGCCCTATTTACGGTAAAGAGGTCTTGGATTATAAAAAGTGTGGAGAAGTTTATGACTCTTTTCACTAAGGGGTTTTCCAAGAAATTCGTCGTATAGTTTTTTTATGTACGGATTCTCATGAGCATAATGATAATCTTGATTTTCATCATCTAAATATAGCCCCTGAGCACGAGACATACGCAGTTTATCGGTAACACCATAAGGCTGCCCACCACCACCTACACACCCGCCAGGGCAAGCCATAACTTCCACAAAATGGTAAGGTGGTTCTTTCTTTTCTGCAATAGCTTTCTGTATTTTATTTAAAACATATTCAACATTACCTATCCCGTGAGCAATAGCTACTCTTATTTTGTTACCAGCAATATCCACAGTGGTTTCTTTTACACCTTTCAAACCTCTAACACTTTCAAAATCCATAATACCAGCATTCTTTCCAGTAACCAAAAAATGTGCTGTTCTTAAAGCAGCTTCCATAACACCACCTGTAGTACCAAAAATAACTCCTGCTCCTGTATAATCTCCCAGAATATGGTCTGGCTCTTCATCAGGTAGACCAGCAAAATTCACGCCTGCCTGTTTTATCATACGGGCAAGTTCTCTTGTAGTCAAAGAAACATCTATATCCTGATACCCAGAAGCAAACATCTCTTCGCTCCGTGTTATCTCATATTTTTTAGCTGTGCACGGCATAATAGAAACCATAAATATTTTTGAAGGGTCGATATTATGTTTTTCAGCATAATATGTTTTAGATAACACTCCAACCATAGATTGAGGAGATTTGGCGGTAGAGAAATGTTCTATCATATCAGAATAAAATTTCTCCATAAAATCCACCCAAGACGGACAACAAGAAGTAATAAGAGGAAGTGGTCCTTTTTTGTTTACAAACCTCTCAATAAACTCAGTAGCTTCCTCCATAACAGTCAAGTCTGCACCAAACGAGGTATCAAAGACAGCTTTAAAACCAAGTTTTCTTAAAGCGGCATACAGTTTGCCTGTCAGGTTTTCTCCTTCAGGGTAACCAAACGCTTCACCAATAGCTACCCTAACAGCAGGAGCTATCTGTACAACACAATATTTATCTGGGTCATAAAGAGCTTGCCAGGTTTTTTCGGTTTCATCATATTCAGCGATAGCGCCTGTTGGACAATGGGCTGCACACTGCCCACATTTTATACACGGGCTATCTGCAAGGTCAATATCTCCAGCGGCTGAAATTCTTGTATTAATACCCCTCTCCAAAAACGAGAGAGCCCAAACATTTTGTATATTTTGGCATACATTAATACATCTACCACACAGAATACATTTATCAGGCACAATCTTAAGTATTTTTGTGGAAAGGTCTGGTTTTAAACCTTTCTGTAACTGGTGGAAAGGATATTCTCTTATACCAAAATCAGCTGCAAGTTTTTGTAGTTCACAATTATTGTTTCTTGCACATTGGAGACAGTCGTTTGGGTGATTAGACAATATAAGTTCTATGACTGTCTTACGCACCTCTTGTAGTTCGTTATCGTGAGTAATTATATTCATCCCTTCTTCGATAGGTGTACAACACGCTCTTAAAAATTTACTACTACCTCCATTCTTAACAACACATATCCCACAAGAAGCCGTTGAATCAAGGTCAGGATGTTTACATAAAACAGGAATATTTATATTGATTTTTTTTGCAGCTTCAAGAATCGTTGTTCCTTTTCTTACATGGACAGGAATACCATTTATATTAGCAGTTATCATTTTACCCCCTAAAAATAGCGTCAAATTTACATACTTCAAAACAGTTGCCACACTTTATGCATAGCTCTGGGTTTATCACATATCCATCTTTATTGTTACCTGATATAGCAGATACTGGACAATTTCTAAAACATAGACCGCATTTTCTACATTTATTCTGTATAATAGAGTATTCAAGAAGGTCTTTACATTTACCTGCCCGACACTTCTTATCTTTTATATGCTCCATATACTCTTCTTCAAAGTATCTCAAAGTTGAAAGAACAGGATTTGGCGCTGTCTGCCCAAGACCACATAAAGACGTCTTTTTTACTGCAACAGCAATGTTTTTCAATTTCGAAATATCTTCTTCAGTTGCAATACCTTTTGATATACTATCAAGATATTCAAACATCTGTGTTGTCCCTATTCTACAGGGAGCACATCTACCACAAGATTCATCAACACAAAAGTTCATATAAAATTTAGCCAAATCAACCATACAGTCGTTCTCATCTATAACTATCATTCCACCGGAACCCATTATAGAACCGAGTTTTTGTAAATTTTCATAATCTACTGGGGTATCAAGATATTCCTTAGAAATAACTCCACCAGAAGGACCGCCTGTCTGGACAGCTTTGATGTTATTATCATTAAGTACCCCACCACCTATATCGTAAATAATTTCTCTAAGTGTTATACCCATAGGTACTTCAACCAACCCTGAGTTTTTAATTTTACCAGTCAACGCAAACACTTTTGTTCCTTTAGATTCTGCGCTCCCTATCTGCGAAAACCATTTACCGCCTTTAGAAAAGATAACAGGTATATTAGCAAGAGTTTCCACATTATTTATTACAGTTGGTTTGCCCCACAACCCTTTAACTGAAGGGTATGGCGGACGAGGCGAAGGGGAACCTCTTTTGCCTTCAACAGAAGCAATAAGAGCAGTCTCTTCTCCACACACAAACGCTCCAGCGCCAAGCCTTATCTCAACAGAAAACGAAAAACCGCTACCTAAAATATCTTCTCCAAGAAGACCGTATTTCGTAGCATCATCAATAGCTTTCTGCACCCTCTGTATTGCAAGCGGATACTCTGCTCTTATATAAAAGAAACCTTTGTTAGCGCCAGCAAGAAACCCAGCAATCAGCATACCTTCCAAAACAGAATGAGGGTCACCCTCAAGCACGCTTCTATCCATATAAGCTCCTGGGTCTCCTTCATCTCCGTTACAAATAACATATTTTTCATCTGAGGTTTCTTTCCTTGTGAAACTCCATTTCATCCAAACAGGAAACCCTCCTCCACCTCTTCCTCTAAGACCGCTCAGTTTAAGTTCTGCCAATGATTCTTCTGGTGTATAATCAAAAAGCACTTTCTTTAACCCTTGATATCCACCCTGCTCAAAATAACTCTCGATATCCTCGGGATTAATAATCCCGCAATTTCTTAACACAATCTTAAATTGTTTATCTTTAACTGAATAGAGTTTGTCTTCAATCGGTTCACCTGCTTTAACACTCTTATCAATAATCATCCCAATATCATCAACTGAAAGGTTGGTATAAACAAAATCATAAGGTAAAATTTTAACAGCAACACCCTTATAATAGATTCCCATATCAGCCATTCTTACAACCTTCCATTCTTCAGATAATTGTCTTTTATGTAGTTCTTCGACAATTGCGTTCTGAAAAAGGGTTTCCTGCCCTTTGCCATCCGTATCTTTAAGCAAAATAACTTTCATATTTTATCTCCGTTCTCTTCAAATATATCGTATATATGGTCGTTTAAAAGTTCTTTATTAATTATATGTCTATCTATTATAGAAACAGCAAAATTCTTATCTACATTCCCGTACACCACAACAGGAAAATTCTCTATTGAAACCTCTACCATAGGTTCAGCGTAACACTTACCGCCACATCCACATTTTTGAACATCTATATCAAGATTTCTTTGTCTAACTGTGTTTTTTAGAACTTCAAAAACCTCTTGAGCGCCAGCAGCAACACCACAAGTGCTCATACCTACCTTAATTACATTCTTTTTTCTTGCTTTTGTTTCCTTTTTTTCGTACTCGCTCAACTTATCTTTTGTGAGTTTTGACATTATTGAGTTCTCCTTTTTTAGCGTATTTTGAAAGGATATTGACAACATTATCTCTTGTCATATGTCCATAAACTTTATCATCTATGGTTATTACAGGAGCCAGACCACAGCAACCAAGACACCTTACTACCTGAAGGTAAAACAATCCATCGTGGGTAGTGTGCCCTTCTTCAATATTTAGTATACTTTGTATCTCTTCAAGTATTTTGCCAGCCCCTTTCAAGTAGCAGGCAGTCCCCAGGCACACAGAAATAATATGTTTACCTGGCGCTTCAAGCCTGAAAAAATTGTAAAATGTTATAACCTCATATATCCTGGCAAGAGAAATTTGCAATTTTTGGGATAAAATAAAAGCAACACTTCTTGGCACATAACCAAACTCATTCTGTATCTCGTGAAGTATCATAATTAGATTACCAGGTTTATCTTGCCACTTTTCCACAAACAGAGCTACCTCTGATATAATCTGTCTATGTTTTTCACCTGCTTGTTCGGCAAGATGTTTTATATTAGATGCAAGCACCTCGTCAATCTCTTTTCTTAAAACAATTGTTTTAAGCGGTACTTTGTCGATAAACATTTCAATACCTTCAGGTAGTTGCTCAACCCCATCATCAGGAAAAATAATAATAGCTGGAATACCGTTAATACCAGCATACTGTAAAATTGATTTAAGAGTATCACCTCTTTTTCTACCTTTCAACATCTCTAAACCTAAAATAATGATATCAGGAGCTATCTTTTTTACTGCTTCAAAACCTTCTTTATAGGTTTCAATTGTAAAAATTGAATAGTTATATTCACCCAACAAAAGTTGCGCTTTTGCTATAAACTCTCTGTCATTATCTATAATCAATATCTTATGTTTCATCTTTTACCTCTTTAGGTTACTTAGGTTGCTTGATGCAGGAGAGCATCATAGTTTGTGATTTATTTCACAAAGCGGAATAAAAAAAATGGAACGATTTCCATTATTATACCATTTCTTTGGCTATTGTCAATACTTCAAATTGAGATATCAATAATTTCTGATTAAGAGTGGTTAATTATTGAATGGTACACAAAGCAAACTGGATGGACTTGCAACCTAATTTGGAACGTAGCAATTCTCTCGGGGGTACTCGGAACAAGCCCTCCTCGTAACAACAAGCGTCGCTTTCCCGAAGGTCGGACCTTCGTATTTCATTCCTTTGGAAACTTAAAAGTATCTTTGTTTTCTTCCCACCAGTTCTTCCACTTGTTTACATAATCATCAACCATCTTTTTTGAAACAACAGGCGGCAATCTTCTAAAGTTCTGTTTGGTAACTCCTTCCAACATTATTCTTGCATTGCCTGCTTGTATGGGATTTCTCAGCAATTCTATCAAAATAGGAATTCCTGCTTTCTCTTTTTGCTCAACCAATATCATGCCTGATTCTAACCTTACTTTCCCATCCTTGTGTTTAGCTAACTCCTTTAAAAACGGGATAGCTGTATTTCTGTGTTCAGGGAGTAATGCCTTTGCAGTACTAATCTTGATATTCGCATCTTTATGTTTAAGACCGTACTGTACCAATATTTCTATTGCTTCCGTTGTTCCTATATGCGCAAGTGCATATAACGTTGTAGTATCATTCGGGTCTTTCTTAAAATGTTCTCTAAGAACTGGAACTGCTTCTTCTGCTTTCAATTCCCCCAATAATCTTATTGCTCTTTGTCTGTCAGGTTCTTTATCAGAAGAAGCCACTTTCAATAAGGCAGAAACTGCTTCTTGCCCAAATTTTTTAACAATTTCTCGTTGAGCCAATGTATATATTCCGAAGGAAGTAGTATCTCCTAAAAATTCTAAGAAGTCCTCTAATCTTTCGGGAGTTTTTCCTGTCATAACTGTGAAATAGTTGTAGTTTCTATTCATCTTCCCGAGGGAAAGATAGGCTTCAAATTTTACCCAATCGTCTGGGTCCTTTAACAATTTTTCTAAAACAGAAACTGCTCTTTCATCTCCAAATAATCCCAAATGGCATGCAACAGTCCTTCTTATTTCTACTATTGAATCATCAGCCATAGTAAGCAAAACTTTAAATGCTTCTTCAAAAAGGTTTTTCTCCTCTGATGTTAGAAACTCAAAATCCTTGAAGCTGATTTCCCCTAATCTAAATCCTATCGGGCTTCTCCTTTGAAAAATTACACTTACTGCAATAATAGAATTTCTCCTAACGGCACTATTTTTATTTTTCAATCCTTCTACTAAATGAGGCAGAACAAGTGTCCCAAGTTTTCTTATTTCACCTAAGGATTGGCCTGCTTTTTCTTCATCCTGAAATTCGTTTATTAATCGTAAAATTTCCTCTTTATTATTAGTTTTTATATCCAATACTTCAGGAGAAGATTCTTGCAACAAAGGAATAAAAACAATTAATGAAAAACAGAACAAGATTTTAAGCTTCATTGTTTTCATAATTCATCAATCCCAGGGACGATAGCCACCAACGAAAGAACCGTCATAGGCATCTATCCATACTTCAAATGCTGCACTTGCTTTTGTCTTTTTATTAAGATACAAAAGACGAACTATCCAGCACAATCTGGTATCAGGATTAAACTCTTGTGATTTCTTATACCAGTCCATATCAAAATAATGCTGGTGGAAAGCATCCCTCTGGAGGTTCACTATTTCAAGGTAAGGCGGTTTTTCTTCCTTTGAAGTAAGACCTATAAGAGATGCCGTTTTCTCTTTTAGTTCTTTCAGCGTTTCTCTGCTGTATCCGTATTTCCTTTTCAATTCCCTATCACTTAGTTGTTGTAACTCTTTTTTCTTATTAAAGGAATCAAGAAAACTCACCCAGTTTTTGATTTCTTTTCCTGTTATTTCAATCGCTTTCTGCTTTGCTTGTTCTACCGTTATCTTTACTTCTACTGTTGAAGGGGAATTGCTTCTGTAAAATTTATTATATGTTTCAAACTTCCCGTCCATAGCGAATAATCCAAGACTAATGGTTTCATCGCGAAACTTATAGCCTTTATAGAAACGCGGGTATTCAAATAGAATGTAGTGTGAAGGTCGTACGAATCCGCTTTTTGAGCGCGGCCAGGTATTTTCAAGCAGACCTCCCACATCAGGCAATTGTTCTCCGGTTATCAACTTGAAGTATTTCGCAGCAATTGCCTGACAATCTTCCCTGGTAAGTGTAAACGGCACTGTTTTGCCTTGACTTGATTCTGCTGCCCGCATGTTACCTAATGAAGTGTTTATAATCTTCATTAATTCACCTGTTGCACTATCAAAGATTAATTCAACAGTACCACAAATATCTATAATCCTTCTCTTTGACCAACTTTCTTGATATTTAAATATTTTCACTGGCTTACGCTCAATACCGCCTAATTCTGGTCCGAGTATTTCCATCCATTTGTTATATTCCTGTATCATTTCTTGTTCTGTCTTGGCATTTCCGCGCGAGCATAAACAAAACAACGATATTACAACGATACACCAACATTTTAAGATTTTTTTCATTTCCCCTCGTAACATTATTGTTGTATTATCATCCCTAAAAAATTATACTTGGAATACTATTATTTGTCATCGCAAGAGGTTTATCCTATACATTATTATTTATTCCCATTCCTTTTTCGCCTTCGGCGAGATTGCCACGCTAATAACCGCTCGCAATGACAAGCATAAAGCAAAAGACCCCCCTCACCCTTGATCCCTCTCCCCCAAGAGGAGAGGCAATTAGAGAGAAATTTCTCTCCCGCCCAATTTTGTCGCCTGAATTTAATTCAGGATCTCTAACCTAACCCACGCTGGTAATAGGCATAACGTAAAAAACGAGATTCCGGATCAAGTTCGGAATGACATACAAGGGGAAACCTCATCCCATTAACTTCTTTAGCCTCCCTCAGAAAAACTGTCGGTATAAACCCCTCACCCTTGCCTTTGTTTTTCTTTTCGCTAATGGAAATGGAAACTCGGTATCCTTTGCAGAGTGAGCTTTCCGAAGGTCCGACCTTCGTATTCAGCGAAGATTTCGGTAAAGGATGTAAAGTATCCATAAAGGGCACCCAAAATAAATTAATGCCCAAATTGTATTGATAAAGAAAGGAACTTGGGGTTTTGGAGTACGGTCAATTACTTGATTAATTATTATTACTGCAATTATCAATATAACTGCTATCATCAATTCTATAATGTCTCTTTTTCTCCTAATTTTCATTTTTCGGACCTCTTTTAACTCGTTCTGTTTATCCGAAAGTATGTATATTGTTGATATGGAATTATTTACAGGAATGTCGTTTTGAACAGAGGTGCTTGATTTTCTACTTACTTTTGTTATACCCCTCTTTGAGGTTGTGTCAACAGGTTATATAACCAGTTTTGTTATATAAAAAAAGGGGAGTTATATGAAAAACTCCCCAGGATATGTATAATATATTACTTTTCTTCAAAAACTACCTTGCCAGCACATATAGTGGTAACTACTTTGCCTTTCAATTGTTTTCCCAAAAAAGGAGTATTAAAACTTTTTGATTGGATATCCTTTTTTGTGTAAACCCACTTCTTTTTAATATCAAAAATAGTTATGTCTGCTCTTTTACCTTCGGCAAGTTCGCCTCTATCTTCCAAACCTAACACTTTTGCAGGGTGATTTGTCCATTTAGATATTATCTGTTTCAACTCAACCCCTTTATCAATCAACTCTAAGGTAAGGGGTAACGCTGTTTCAAAACCTATAATACCAAAAGGAGCATTTTCAAAACCCGACTCTTTTTCTTCTTCAGTATGAGGAGCGTGGTCTGTAACAATGCAATCTATTGTATTATCTTTAACCCCACCTATTAGCGCTTGTAAATCTTTTGATGTTCTTAACGGGGGCGAAATTTTAGCGTTTGCATTATACCCAGCCACAGTTTCTTCTGTTAAAACGAGATGGTGAACGGTAACTTCACAGGTAATATTAGAATGTCTCTTTTTAGTTCTCCTTAATATATCCACAGCTTCTGCTGTTGAAAGATGTGCTATATGTAGCAACCCTTCTGTTAAAACAGCCAAAGCAACATCTCTATTGACCATTATTTCTTCTGCTTGACGAGGAATACCTTTTAGCCCCATTTTTACAGATAGAGCACCTTCGTGCATCACTCCATTTTTGGTTAGGTGTTTATCCTCTGAGTGAGATATAACCCGTTTCTTGTACAGTTTTGAATATTCTAGAGCTCTCCTCATCACAAGGCTATCCATAACACAATCACCGTCATCAGAAAAAGCGCAAGCTCCTTCTAACGCCATTTCTCCATAAGGGGCAAGTTCTTTCCCTTCTCTATTTACAGTGATAGTTCCTATAGGTAGAACATCGCAATACGCCTTTAATGCCCTGTTTTTAATAAAACCTATAGATACCTTGCTATCAAGAGGGGGTGAAGTGTTAGGCATACAACAGATAGTAGTAAACCCGCCTTTAACAGCAGAGAGGCTACCGTTAACTATTGTCTCTTTATCTTCTCTGCCCGGTTCTCTTAAATGGCAATGTATATCTATCAATCCAGGGATAACATATAACCCAGTAGCATCTATAACTTTACAAGAAGCAGAAGTTGGTATGTTTTTGCCCCTCTTTTCTATTTTATTGCCACGTATAAGGATATCTGATACACCTTCCCAGCCACTTTGGGGGTCTACAACGTAACCGTTTTTTATTAAAGTATCCATACTATATATTATAAAACAAATTTGTTATACACGTCAAACTAAGATGAAGGTCTAACCTTCAAAATGTAGGTGATGAACACACGAGAAGGGTTGTTTATTATTTATCGGAACTAGTTATCACTCCCTTCAGAGGTCCTTTAGAAAAAGCAGAAACGCCTTCTAAGTTGCCATCAAAAGAGAATAGAGCCCTTGTATTATCGTCAATTATAGGTATAGTCTGTGATGGCGTAAAATCTTCTTGATACCTAACAATATCTGATATATGTAATGAATCTATTGCACCTTCAAACGGTCCTACCTCAATTACTTTAGATTCATCAGCAAGTTTAAATTTTTTCACACCTGCCACAGGTTGTAGGGGATAGTAAGAAAGTTTTCCGCTTGCAAGCCCAAGTTTTTTACCATTAACAAAAGTATTCAACTCACCTTCCATCTTAGAGGAACCCTCCTTTATATCCCACGTGTAAGCGATATGAGTCCATTGGTTAGCTCTAAGAAAATGGGTTGCTTCAAAACCAGCAACAACATTTTTAGATGTGTTGGAAAATAGCCTACTTGAGAGGAAACTCAGTATACTAACAGCATTAGCTGTCCCAGAATAAGTGTGTAATAGAGATATAAATGGACCTTTGACAAAATTATTATTTATAGTTTGCCCCATTCTCATAGGCATATCGTAGGTACTTCTATCTGCTTTAAACCAGAATTCTACGGTACCTGTTGTACCAGGAAAATATGTGTCCCCTCCATCAACAACCCTATCCCCTCTGTCAAAGAGTAGAATGTTGCCTGCTGAAAGTCTTAGAGCTTGACCGGTTACCCCGGGAACAAACTCTTGAGGTTTGTTAGACACAGTTGGCATATATAGTTTCTTAAAAGATTTACCTGTTCTTTGTGGCAAGATATCAGGAGAACCAAACGATACTATTGGTTCAACATTAAGAAGTTTAGCAAAAACAGGGGTTGACATACCAGTAAACGAGTTTATGTGATACTCAATACTCCATATACCGTGCCTATTATTCACTGGAATAGTAACCTTACCTATAGTATTGTTTGATGCCTCTAAAGCGATTGTCCCATCAGGGGTTTTTATACTAAAAGGTCTTCCTATAAAAACCTCCAGTTCTTTCAACCCTTCGGGAACATAAAAGAAAACAGGCATCCCTTCCCCTGAGCGTCCGTAAGGTTTTGACCCTGTATGCTGCCCAACAGATACAGACCAAAATCCTTCTGGACAGTATAGAGCAGTTTTAGCAGAAGTGGAATCCAGTAAGGTAAAAGTATCTTCATCAGCAAGAGAAAGAAGATAAAACCCGCTTTCAACTGAAGCCGGCACAATAACAGAAACAGAAAGGTTTTTTAGTCCGGTCGGAGGGTATAGTGCTGGACGTTTTTGAAAAAATGGTCCGGATGATTGTTGGGCTTCTTTTTCTACCTTTATATTCTCAATAATCTTACCACTGGTATATAAACGGACCTCCGGCGTTCTATCGGGTTGGCCTGTTTTAACAAATAGATTTAAACGTGTCTCTTCTCCTTTCTTATGGGTAAAAAGAATCTTTCCTTCAGGAGCCTCTATGGGCTTAACTATTAGAGGGGTTGTTTTACCGCTCCAACCGTTGTCGGATATCAGTTTTAATACTGTAGGGATACCTATAAAAGGGTTATGGTATTCGTAATGTCCGAGAAACAAAATAGACCTTGGTCCACCAAATTTAGATGTTACGTACAGGTTAGGCCAATCCAATACATTTTTTGGCTTCTGTTGAATATGCTCTGCTAAGGGATTTTTATTGCCATAATAGAGCATATCCTTCAAAGCCTGTTCTGCAACTGTTCTGTGTCTTTCATCTCCGCTTATCCAATAACCTATTGAACCAGTAAAAGCATCATAGTTTTTGTAAGCAATAGCCCTGTATCTTCTATCAAAACGGTATCTCTGGTCAATAAGTTTGAGAAAACCCTCTTTTGCAACTTCATCTCCTGTTTCAAGATAATATTCAAGAATATTATGGCTTGCTCTCATATCTTTGTATTGAGGACCATAACCGTCTTCAAACAACCGAAGAGCGTTCTGAACTCTAAGGTCAACCGTCTCCTTTACTATTGATTTAGCCGCTCTCATAGCGCCAGGATCCCAATCTAACATCATCAAAGTCACAAGAGTCCTAATACCTGTTGCATGAAATTGTTGAGGAGTACCTCTGGGGCGCCATCCACGTTGTTTAAAAGAATCTCTTATCATATACAATAAATCGCAAGAATATTCATCACCTGTCAAACAGTACTCTAAAAACCAATGACCTATATCTCCAGCGTCAATCACAAAAGGCCATGAATTTCCATGCCCCCAGAATAGGGGTAATTTACCTTGAAGTCCTCGCCCTGCTTGTGTTGGAATAAAAGTACCTTTTTCTTTTCCTGGAGCGTCTGAATGCACCAGGAACCAATCTCCTGTAAACCTGCTAAACTTATGTCCCCAATTATAGTATCTACGTTCACCGCTACGGGCATATAAACGCCAGGGTTCGCGCCTGACCCCGTATTCTCTTAAACTTGATATAACATGAAATATTGACATAGCCCTATCGTTATATGAACCATAATTTCTATCAGGGAAGCATCCCCATGCTATATATCCGTTCATAGGGAAAGCGTAAAGAGGTATAATAAACCTATCCCATAAGTCAGACAGAAGAGCCTCTTCTTCAGGAAACTGTTTTACATCTTTATGGTGCATAGGGAAACCCATTGCCTCTGTTTTACATAGTTGCGCAGTATCTGTTAAGACAAGAGGTGGTTTTGACGCGGCAGAAGCGGTTGCTTTAACAAGACTCTCGTTATAGCCACCTAAACTCGGTAGGAACCACATATCGTGAGTCCGTGCTGCACCTTGGGCATTACTTTTAACAGCGTCAAGATCTTTATCTTTGGGACTCTTCAAAGCTAATTCAGCCCAACTTTGTAGATACTCCTTTACTATAGTTTTTGCTCTAAAATCGAGTTCCCTACCGCACCGTCCTGACCAGAACACCGAACGAGCCCCTTGTGGACCGAAAGCAATTTCCTTAGGAAATCTCTCTGCAAGCCAAGGCATTACAATGGTTATACCATAATTACCATAATCTCCGTATGCCCAGTCGCCAGCAACAGATATGTTTTCAACAGGCGCAAGTTTCCCTTCAGCAAACCTTCCTATCGTCCCTCTACATTCCTTCTCAGCAAAATGAACGTATGTATCCTGTAAAAGATATATCTCGTTACTGTTTGTAGCAACCTTCCTAACAACTTCTTTGCCTTGTTGGTTCAAAGAACAGTATACATCGGTTGGGGTTGAAGAGGTTTTAAATTCAAGCCCATAATCTTTAAACCAGACCTTATTTGTGTTTTCAGTAAAGATAATTGAATGGGTGACCCTTATATACGGGACATTAGCAGAAAAATATATCCATATATCAGCTTTCGCTAATCTTTCACCGCTGGCTGTAACGTACCACCCAGAACGTTTGAGTACCAACCGACCAGGGCCCTCTTTTATAAATTTATTCTCTATATTTGCCGTTGGACCTGCTACCCTTGCTGTTCTACCTTGATTATCAACAAGATACACTCCCGCACCAGAACCATTTAATATAGGAATTTTTGAGCCACCAGATGTAAGCCAAGCCGTTTCAGGAAGAAGTTTATCTGCATCAAACTGATAAACCGCTGCCCCTGTATCTACATTAAAACTACCGTTATCCTGCCTAACTACTTTCAAAGGGTTAGGGTAAGCACCTCTTGTAATGCCCTGTCCATATTCAACACTATATTTACCTTGAGGGGATGCTGTAAATCCTGCCAACGCCCAGCGGATACTCCCGTCCTGCCATTGTGCAGCAATATCAATCTGGGAAGGAACTTCTTTACCTTGACTCATTATACGTATAGCAGAAGGGTCGTTAACTTCTCCCTTAGCAAAAGGAACACTTGCTATCAATGGCCAAGGATTGTTTAGTTCAGTCAATGTATTTATCTTTAATTCAAACTCTCCTGCTTTGGCTAAGAAAGAAAAGCAAATATATATAATTGAGATTAATCTATACAAAAATATTCTGTTCACTGTACCATCTCCCTAAATTGATAATGCGAATCCCGAAAATATGTAATATGTTGGCTTACACATTTTGTAGATACTATAAACCTAACCTAAAAAAACAGTAGCGATGTTCCAACAGACCATCTCCATTGAGGAAATCTGATAGTTCAAAAGTAGAACAAAAACAAGACTCCATCTTCACCTATTAGTTACAACCCAGCGCCCCATCGCAAAGTATCTAAAGTGTAATCTTTATCAACAATACGCCATGAAGTTGTTGTGTTGCTTCCTGTTGGTTGGGTATGTACTCTGGTCACCTCCATAAACCTGTTAGGTGTTACAGATTCTACGTGCCCATCTGCAAATAGCAGGTTGGCTTTTCCTGCATGCCGAAAATGTACGTGACCTGAAGCACTCGAGGTTTGGTATGCATACCACCGTTGTGTCATAAAATAGGCGCCTCCTTTCTGTATCTCTGCGGCAGTAGTAGCTGCCGGATGGGTAATACTATCTGCAAAAAGCCAGAAAGATTCAGCACCTTTAACAATTTTTGACAGATTAATCCAACCAGAACTTGAAGCAGGACAAGCGCCTTGAGCATCACTGGTTAGACCACCGTACCTAAACCCATAGGACTGCTCTCTTTTAGAGGTACTCCAACTCCATTCATAGGGTAATGCTGAAGGACAGACTATTACTTTAGTTGAAATATAACCTGTATAGTTTCCGTACATACCATAAGTTGCACGAAAAGAACTATGTGCTGACGCTATACGCCTATTCGCCCACCCGTCCCAATCTTCTGCATAAAGTTTCATCCCAAGACCTATCTGTTTAAGGTTGTTCATACATACCGACGACTTCGCTCGAGCCCTTGCCTTACTCAATGCCGGCAACAGCATGGCAGCAAGGATAGCAATAATGGCTATAACAACCAGAAGTTCTATTAGGGTAAACCCATCTCTCCGACCGCTTGCTTGGTGGATAGAAATTTTCTCTCTTCTCATTTTTTTCTCACCTCTCTTATGATTTGACCATTAAAATATCAGTATTCCGTGTAAAGATCTCTCAATGTTGTGGTAGAACCAGAAGTGCAGTTAGGCACATCTTCCTGACTAAGAACACGGTATGCGACGCTCGCATTAGGGTCTCTATTAAAAGCAGGTGCCCATTTAACGTGACCTCCTACATATAGCACATTGACCCCGTCCCACGAATGGTTAAAATAATCTCGAAGCCTTAATTGGGTATTGGTGGCATGATACCATTTATACCCAGACGAATAACCAACCTTCGTATCAGCCATTATTGCAGTATCGGGGTGGGTTTGCAGGTTAAGACCATAAGCATAAGAACAGGTGCCTGTTTGGGTCTGGTACGTACCATCTGTGCGGGCAATGAGATATCCGGGGATGTCAGTCGAAGCCTTATCAAAGGTGCTCGGGCATACAAAAAGTTGTGAGTCTGTTACGTATGGTGGAGTTTCCAATTCTGGATGCGGTTGCTCGTCACCGTTAACCAAAACAGTAGGAATAAGTTGTCCGGTCAAAAGCGCAAGCGATCTATTGGTCTTTGAATAACTACTCCGATCTGCATTTGCGTCACAAACAGGAAAATAACCTCCCCAGTCGTTAGCATAAATGTGAAGGGCCAACCCCACTTGCTTGAGATTGGTCATACAAACTCCCCTTCTTGCTTGTTCTCTTGCCCTCGCTAATGCGGGCAGAAGCATTGCAGCGAGAATTGCGATAATGGCTATAACAACCAACAATTCAATGAGAGTGAAACCTTGATGCTTTTTCATTTTTATCACCTCCCTTACCTCGTTTTGTAGTGTCTTCCAAGGGAGCATACTGTTTACTTGGTCATTGTATACTTACATTTGAAACAGTCACGATAAAACAATCATCTTACCATAAATTTGCACACTTTATTCACATTCTAATTCTACTATACACCTCTAAAATTTGTCAAGTATTTATCATCACTACTTCTATTATACTGATTTGTATAAACGAATAATAAAACTGAAGTTATAATATAAATTTCTATTTGGTGTATAGAGGTTTTTTTTCGGTTAAAGGTAATATATTGCCACAAAGATATAAAGAACCACAAATACACCAATTGCCAGTATGTTTTTCTGTATACCTATATGCTTTTTGATAATCGGGCATAACAATTATTCTTATATCTTCTCTTTTGATGTAAGAAGCAAGCATCTGCGGTTCGGCTGCCCTATCGGTTTCTGTTTTGGTAAAAACAATTGTCTCAATATTTTTGAACCTTTGTAGTGCCTGCAACATCTTCTGCCACTCTTTATCTTTAAGAATTCCTATTAAAAACGACCATTTTTCTTTTGGGAAGATATTTTTTAAACTATTTAATAGTGTTTTCATACCATCAAGGTTATGGGCTCCATCTAAAATCAATAACGGCTCTTTTTTGAGCACTTGCACCCTACATGGCCATTTTACTTTACGTAGCCCCCCATATATAGATTCATTAGACATAGGGAACCCTTTGTTCTGCATAAGACTGACTGCTTGAAGAACAAGAGACATATTTTCTATCTGATGTTTGCCCAGTAAAGGTGTAAAAATGTTGGTATATTTTTTGCTACCATAAAAATTAAAACTCTGTCCGTCTTGAGTAACACTTTTTTTGATTGATTTAAAATCCTTGAGGTGGACATACAATTTTGATTTTTTTTCTCTTGCTTTATCTGTTATAACATCCAAAACCTCTTTATGCTGAGAAGAAGTTACAACTATACTACCTTCTTTGATAATACCAGATTTTTCATTAGCAATTTCTGGATATGTTTTTCCAAGAAACTTAATATGGTCAAACCCTATTTTGGTGATAATCTCCAAAAACGATGGTAACACATTTGTTGCATCAAACCTACCCCCAAGCCCAACCTCACAAACAAGAATATCTATTTTAAAATCAGAAAAAAGAGAGAATGCTACAACAGTCATCGCCTCAAAAAAAGTCGGGGTAAGATGCTCAGGTTCGTTCTTCAAAATACCTTGTAATTCTCTAATTTTGTTTATAAAAACCTCTTCTTGAATATTTTCACCACCAATAGATATTCTTTCTTTAATATCAACAAGGTGAGGGCTGGTATACAAACCTGTCTTATAACCTGCCTCATTAAGAATAGTCGCAAGACTTTTAGATACAGAACCTTTACCATTAGTTCCGGCTATCAGGATAGATTGATATTTAGTGTGAGGGTTACCAAATTTGTCTAGCAAATGAAATGTCTTTTCAAGCCCAAGCTTAATACCAAAATCTGTAAGGCGTAAAAGAAATTCTATTTCAGGTTGACTGTTCATGTATGAAAAATTTGAAGAATGTTGCCAATTGTCTGCTTTAACTCATGCCTGTCTACAACAATATCCAACATACCGCGTTCATATAAAAATTCTGTTCTTTGAAAGTTTGGAGGTAATTTTTGTCTTATTGTCTGTTCTATAACCCTTGGCCCTGCAAAACCAACCAAAGCTTTAGGTTCTCCAATAATAATATCGCCTAAAAAAGCAAAACTTGCTGCAACTCCACCCATTGTAGGGTCAGTTAAGACAGAAAGGTATAAAAGCCCTGCGTTTCTCATCTTCCCAATCACTGCTGATGTTTTAGCCATCTGCATAAGAGAAATCATTCCTTCATACATCCGAGCGCCACCTCCACCACCAGAAACAGAAATAAGAGGTAGTTTTTTCTCTATAGAATACTCTGCAGCCCTAACAAATTTTTCTCCCACAACAGAACCCATACTACCCATTATAAAATTTGCATCAAGAACACTGAGCATACATACAATACCTTTGATTTTAGCTTCCCCTGTTATCAGCCCCTCTTTCATACCAGTTTTAGATGTTTCTTCCTTCAATTTATCAATATAAGATTTTACACCTTTAAAATTTAAAGGGTCCCCTGATACCATATTTGGATTTATCTCTTTAAAAGAGTTAGTATCAGCAAGAGATTCTATTCTTTCGTAGGCGTTCATCCTTCCGTAAAATTGACAATGTGGGCAAACTTTAAGATTTTCTAATAATTGTTTTTTATAGACTAATTTCCCGCATTGCTCGCATTTTAACCACAAATCTTTTTTGATTTCAGGTTTTTCTTTAGGTTGCAGACGAACATATTGCCTTTTTCTAAATATCATAAAACCACCTTACTTTGTCTAAGGGTTTTTTCTATTTTGATAAGATTTTCAGCTGAAGGAGCAGTTAAAGGTAACCTCCATTCCATCTCTAACATATTCATAATAGAGAGGGCTGCCTTAACAGGAATAGGGTTTGTTTCAATAAAAAGCATCTTAAATATTGGCATTAATGTTAAATGTAACTTTCTTGCTTCTGCCCAATTGTTTTCGAGGGCTAACCCCACCATTTTAGATACATTTGCAGGGACAATATTGGCTGCAACAGAAATCACACCAACGCCTCCTACAGACATAATAGGTAAAGTAAGTGAATCGTCTCCTGAAAATATTAAAAAATCATTGCTACATAGAGAAGAAATTTGGCTTACCTGGTCAAGACTACCACTTGCTTCTTTTATACCTACAATATTTTTTATAAGAGAAAGTTCATAAACTGTTTCAGGGGATATTGAAACGCCTGTCCTTGAAGGGACATTATATAAAACTATAGGGATAGAAATATTACAAGCAATCTCTTTATAATGTAAATATAAACCTTTCTGAGTAGGTTTATTATAGTAGGGTGTTATCAATAGAACAGAATCGGCTCCTGCTTTTTCCGCATATTGAGAAAGTTCAATAGCTTCTTTTGTATTATTTGAACCAGTGCCAGCCATAACATGAACCCTCTTATCAACAACTTCAACTGTGTAATCTATCAGGTCGCGATGTTCTTGATGAGACAATGTCGCTGGTTCACCAGTACAACCACAGGTGAGAATACCTGATGTACCGTTTTGTATTTGAAATTCAATAAGGTTTCTGTAGGCATCTTTATCTACTTGATTATTTTTCATTGGTGTTACAAGAGCAACAATAGAACCTTTTAACATTGTGTCCTCCATGTTTTGTTTTTTAAAATTATTATCACCAGTTTAAAGACGAAAATATTAGATTTAACACACCATTCAAGAACTTAAATAATATTATATCTTAAACTCTATTTTTTTGATATAGAAAAATCCTGCTTCTTGAACCTTCTTTAACAACTCTCTTTTTTTCATATTAAACATAGATAAGTAACAACTACTGTCTATTTTAACAACAAGAGTATCTTTATATACATTGTATACATAACTATGTGCTTTAAAATTATCTTCAATCAGTTGAAACCAAGCGCTTTCAATATCGTTATGCCTTATCTCCGGAACCTGATTCACAACAACCGATGTTTCCTTATTTTCAACATCAGAACTTTCTTTAGATGTTTGCTTCAACATATCAGGCAACAATCTATTTACTATTGAATTTAGTTTTTCAGTCTTCATTCTAATTTTAAAGGCATAGCTACATATAAATAATTATCTTCTTCTCCATCTCTCATTAACACAGGGGCTTTTTCACTAACAAACCCTACACGCACCTTCTCCCCATCTAATAATTGCACAAACTCCAATAAGTGTGAAGGAGGAAAAGCAAGAACTTGTTCTTGTTCATTATATTCTATATCTAATTTTTCCTGAGCTTCACCCACATCTGGGCTAACAACGGAAAATATAGCAACGTTTTTACCAAAGCTTATTTTAACCTTATTATACCTTTCACTTGTAAAAAGAGATATTCTTTTTAATGTTCCAATAAAATTATCTTTTTGTATCAAGGCTACTTTTTGTTTAGTTTCATCAGGGATAACTTTCTCATAATCAGGAAAATCTTCACTTCCAGATAATAATTGAGCAACAAGGTATGTATCTTCATATTTGAACGAAATTTGGTTTTTACCTATATTAATATCTACAATTTCCTCACCTATTAGAGAAGGGAGAACATTAATTAATTTAAACGGTAAAAGACATTTACAAGGTTCAGGGTACTCTGTTTCTGATAATATCTTAAAAATTGATAACCGTTTGGTATCTGTTGCTATCAAATTTAAAGAATCTTCTTTTATATCAAGTAGTCCACCTCTGAAATGTGCTCTTGGTTCATCTGCATCTATACAAAACTTTGTTTTTCCTATAGCTTTTTTCAGTTTGCTGCCATCTACTTTGAAAGCAACTTCACCTAAAAACTGAGGAAATTTAGGAAATTCATTATAATCCATAACTATAAAAGAATATTTTGAGCCTTGACACTTTATTTCTACAATATTATCTTTTTCGCTTATCTTTACTTCTCCATCTGGAAGTTGTCTTATAAGAGATACAAGTTTTTTACCAGATATAACTACACTACCAGTTTTTACTACCTGACATTCCATATTAACTCTAATAGTATTTTCAAGGTCGGTAGAAACACAGGATACTCCTTCTTCCTTTGCTTCAATTAAAATTCCACTTGTTATCATTAAAGCAGGTTTTGTAGGTAAAATATTATTTATTTTGTCGAGTGTTTTTTTAATTTTTGTACTATTTACTATTATTTCCATTATATCCTCCGTAGTGTTAATAGGAAACTATGTTTTTGCGTATAAGTTGTATAACTACTTGAGTATCAATAAGTTGCAAGTGTGAAAAAATGTGTAAAACTCAAGTGTCTAATAAACTACTTTTAATATCTTCAACAACTCTCTTAGTGTAATCGTCTGAGTTGTATAAGATTCTAATTTTTTTACAGGAATGCATCACAGTTGTATGGTCTTTTGCTCCAAACTTAGCTGCTATGGAATTTAAAGAATTGTTTGTAAGTTCTTTACTTAAAAACATTGCTATCTGCCGTGGAACCAAAATATTTTTAACTCTCCTTTTACTCTTAATCTCTTCTTCTGATATCCTAAAATATTCACACACTTTTTCCAATATCAGATCAATATTGACTATTTTACTTCTTTCTTTATAACTACCTTTAATAATTTCGTCCAAAGTTTCTATATTGATTTCTTTGTTTAATAGAGAGGAGTAAGCAAAGATACGGTTTAAAACTCCTTCAAGGATACGTACATTATCTTTAATATTGTCTGCAATATAAAAGATTATTTCGTCTTTAAAATGGATATTTTTATTTTCACATTTTTTTTTCAAGATAGCAACTCTGGTTTCAAAGTCAGGTGGCTGTATATCTGCAACAAGACCCCATTCAAATCTTGAAAGAAGCCTTTTTTCAAGGAAAGCAATCTCTTTAGGTGGCCTATCACTTGAAAGAATAATCTGTTTTCTCTGGTCATATAGGTAGTTAAAGGTGTGAAAGAACTCTTCCTGAGAACCTTCTTTGCCAGCTATAAAGTGTATATCATCAATTAATAAGAATTCAAGATTCCTAAATTTGTTTTTAAAGGATTGCATTGTTCTGTTCTTAATATTTTGTATAAACTCATTAACATATATTTCTGCTGGTATATATAGAACATTTGTTTGCGATACTGAAATGGCAAATTGTCCTATTGCTTGCATAAGATGGGTTTTACCAAGACCAAACCCACCATGTAAGAAAAGTGGGTTGTAGGCTATACCTGGAGACTGGGCAACAGCAAGCGCAGCAGAGTGAGCAAACCTGTTGCTTTGACCTACTATAAATTGTTCAAATGTATAAGCAGGGTTTAACTTTAATTCTGACTCTACTTTTTTAGGAGTACTCTGCTCTTCTCTATAAACAAGTTCTACCTCTGGATACCATTGTTCGAGTATATAAAACTCTTCTTTTATCATACCAAGAAAAGGTATAAACCCTTTTTCAAATGTTACGGCTGGAAGTTCAAGTTTTAGAGTTTTATCTTCAATTTCTCTTAACAAAACTGGTTTTATCCAAATCTCAAAAGCTCTTGGATTGTTTAATTTTTTTTCTACATTTATTAGAACACTATTCCACAACTTTTGCATCTCTTCTTTAGATTTTTTAAACATATTTTCCACTTGTTTTACACATCTTTTCCACAACAACGTTTATACTTTTTTCCACTTCCGCAGGGACAAGGTTGATTTCTACCAACCTTATCTTGAGTCCTTACGTAAGTTGTATTTTCGACTGTTTGGAGTTCTGGTTGTGCCTCTTTAGTATTTAAAGTGGCAGTTTGAGTTTCTTCTTTTTTGCTACTTAAAACATCAAATTGACCAAATGTTTTATGGTCATAAGCTACCTGTGGAGGTGTAGAACCTCGCTTTATAGGCACTTTTGCATCAGCTGAGATTTGTATTTTTAATAAGTAAGAGAGTATCTCTTTCCTTATTGAAGCAAGCATCTCTTGGAACTCTTGATACCCCTCATGTTTGTATGCTATTAGGGGGTCTCTCTGTGCGTAAGCCCTTAAATTGATACCTTCTCTAAGTTCGTCTATAAGTTTTAGGTGTGCCTTCCATCTGTTATCAATAACCTGTAAAATGATTAGTTTTTGTATCTCTTCAAATGGTGTACCCAATGTTTCTCTTTTCGCCTTATATAGTTCAGTAACTTGACCTACAAGTTGTTCTTTAAACTCATCTCTCCAGAGTACTGGATTGGTTATCTGATCTGTTACAATACCTTCAATTTGAAGCCCAAAAATATTTAATAGAGATATTTTAACATTTTCAGTATTCCATAATAAAGGCTTAACTTGTAAACTCATAGATTCTTCTATTATATTATAAATAGTTTCTTGTATAAAATCTGATATATATCCGTCTATATTTTTATTGTCTAAGACATCTTGACGTAGAGAGTATATAATCAATCTCTGTTCGTTTAACACATCGTCAAATTCTAACAATTGTTTTCTTATTTCAAAATTACGTGCCTCCACTTTTTTTTGCGCATTATTTATCATCTTATTTATTAGTGGATGTTTTATTGTTTCACCTTCAGGCAGTTTTCCCATTATACCTGTCATTCTTTCAGAACCAAATATCCGTAAAAGGTCGTCTTCTATTGATAAAAAAAAGTGAGAAGAACCTGGGTCGCCCTGTCTGCCTGCACGCCCTTTTAATTGGTTATCTATTCTGCGAGCTTCATATCTTTCGCTCCCAATAACATGTAAACCTCCTGCAGAAACAACTTGTTTGTGGCTTTCTAACCAAGGTTCTTTATATTTTTCAAGCAATTGTTCATAGATTCCTGCAAATTCTTTAGGTGTTTTTTCAAGTTCTTCTCTTGCTTTCTGCCACTCTTCTTCGTATTCACTACGTTCTTTCTCATATATTTCACGTGCATCAGCAAGCGCTTGATTATAAAGGGCAAGTTGTTTATCATGCTGGTCTTTGGCTTCTTGATGCTCTTTAATCGCCTGTTCGTAATTTTCTTCTAATAGAGTTGCTTTTAATGCTCTTTCTTTTGATTCTTTTGTATCTAAAAAAGTGTAATATATAGGGCTCTCTTGCTTGAGAAAATTATCTAATACATCTTTAAATTTTTTGCTACCTGATTCAAGTTGTTGGCGAAAATTTTCCAGAAAATCCATATAAGCTGCAAAGTTTTTATTCCAGGTCGAAGAGTCAACCTTCTCTAAAATATCTGCAAACGAAGTGTTTAGGGTCTGTGTATAGTTTTCAAGTTGTTGATGAAATAGAGCAATTGCATTCAATAAACTTTTTTTATGTTCTTCTTCTTCCTGAGAACTGTTTAAGACTTCTGTAAATTTATTCCTTAGTTCTTCGATATCATCGTATGTTACAATATTAAACCGTGCTTTTAAATTGGCTCTATATGTTCTATATTCTCGGTAGGTTCTGCCTGCGTTCTCTTTAAAATCTTTTAATTTTGAGTCGTCTTTAAATTCTTGCTGGGCAACAAATAAAGAGTCCGACGCTTTATCGTGTTTATCTTTCAACTGGTACAAACGTTTCTTGTATCTGTCATAGGTAGAACCACCATAATGTGTAAATATGGTCTCTTCAAACCTTTCTTGAGCTGTTTTATCAAGGTTTTCAAATCTTACCCCTGTTTCATCAAGTGAGGTCTTTAACTTTGATAGCACTTCTTCAAACTGTTTCTCTATCTCTGTTAACGCTGTTTTATACCTATCTTCAATTTCAATTAAAACAGAAGCAAAGGCTTTCCCGGTACCTGTAGTGGAAGCATCAGTTGTTTGTTTTTTATGCCAAATGGTTCTGATAGTCTCCTCTCTTGCAAGTATTTCAGGGTTTCCGCCCAATATAATATCTACTCCTCTTCCTGCCATCTGTGTTGCAATAGTAACAGCTTTAGGTCTTCCTGCCTGTGCTATAATTGCTGCTTCGGCTTCATGGTTTTTTCCATGCAAAACCTGGTGGGGAATATTTTTTCTTTTTAAGAACCTACTTAAAAGTTCAGCTTTTTCTATTGAAATAGTTCCAACAAGCACAGGCCTTTGTTGGCTATGTAATTCTTCTATAGAGTTGACAATAGCATTAAATTTATCTCTTTCTGTCTGATAAATTTCATCATCAAATTGGGTTCTGAGAGGTTCCTTATTGGTAGGGATAGCAATAACATCGACTTTATAAATTTCTTTAAATTCAACAGATTCAGTCAGAGCTGTGCCTGTCATTCCAGCGATTCTATCGTAAAGTTTAAAATAGTTCTGAAAAGAGATGGTAGCAAGGGTCTGATTTTCACTTTCAATTTTCACTCCTTCTTTAGCTTCTATTGCCTGGTGTAAACCATCACTCCATCTTCGGCCTGGCATAATTCTTCCTGTAAACTCGTCCACAATGATTACCTGACCATCTTTTACAATATACTCTTTATCTCTTTTAAAGAAAGTGTGTGCTCTAAGAGCTTGGTTTATATGGTGGACCCGTTCAGTATGAGCTCCATCATAAAGGTTTTGGATAGACATTAATCTTTCACATTTTTGAATACCCTGGTCTGTTAGTGACGCTGTCTGTCCTTCTTCGTCAACGGTAAAGTCCATATCTTTATCGAGTTTTCTTACCAGACGGTCTATCTCATAATAAAGTTGAGGCGCTTCTTCTGAAGGACCAGATATAATTAACGGTGTTCTTGCTTCATCAATAAGTATAGAATCTACCTCGTCTATGATAGCAAAGTATAGGTCTCTCTGCACCTGAGACTCTTTGTTGATAGCCATATTATCTCTTAGGTAGTCAAAACCAAACTCACTACCGACACCGTAAGTGATATCACATTGGTACGCTTCTTGTCTGGAGACAGGACGTAAATTTAAAAATCTTGAGTCGGCTGGAAGATACGTTGGGTCAAACATAAACGCTGTTGTTGCAAAAGGGCCTTTAACCTCTTTATGAGAGATGATACTACCAACGCTTAAACCAAGGTAGTGAAATATAGGACCCATCCATTGGGTATCTCTTTTAGCAAGATAATCGTTAACAGTAACAAGGTGGCACCCTTTTTTACGTAAAGAGTTAAACACAAGAGGTAGAGTTGCAACAAGTGTTTTACCTTCTCCTGTTGTCATCTCAGCCATATTACCTTTCTGGAGTACAATACCACCTATAATCTGGACATCAAAATGGCGCATATCGAGAGTTCTACGAGCAGCCTCACGCACAAGAGCGAAACTTTCAACAAGAAGCGGATTCTCATCAATATCTTCTTGCATAAGCGCTTCTCTTATCTCTTCTATTTTTTGTTGCATATCTTCTTTGGTAAGAAGTTTTGTTGCCTCTTCTTTCTCGTTAATTTTTTGGAGAAGTTCTACAGTTTCTTCCATAAAAGCACACTGTTTTTTATTAAAAATTTGGTTGATAAAATATTTGGTGCCAGGGTTTAAGGTTTTTATAGAAGAAAGCAATTTGTTGTAGTAAGACATATCTAAGAATCCCCTTTTACTCATTAAAAAAACATTTGAGTGTTGCTTTATATTTTGTTGTTTAGAAACGATAACTCTTTCTTTTTCTGAAAATACCTGTCTATTATGTTTAGTGAAAGAGGTGTGGAGTAGAGGGCTTTTCAGAGAAAGGAGTATGCTTTAAAAATTGCGTTGTTAAGTGTGCAATCTTTTCTGCTTAAGGTGCCGGGGGACAGAATCGAACTGTCGACGCCAGCCTTTTCAGGGCTGCGCTCTACCAGTGAGCTACCCCGGCACTTGACCTACTATGAAACTAAATAATACCAGATATTTAATCTATTGTCAACAAGAATGTATAAAAAAATTGTAGAAGATTTTTTTATTACAATTAAATTGTTTTTTAAAAGAGATACGACCGCCTTGCCAAATCCTTATGCGAAATATTGGAATAAGTCTTAGCAATATATAGTTACAAAAGGGTTTTAAGGTTTTATCCCCCACTTCTGCATATTTTCAAGACTTATCTTAAATGCTTCAAACCCGTCGATGGTTGGTCTATCCATTTCGATAATAGCATATTTGGAACCTGCTTTTTTACACGCAGAAAGTATCCGTTCCCAGTTAAGGTTACCTTCTCCGATAGGTGGCATTACTTGTTTATGTTCCTGTATACCCATATCTTTGAAATGTATTTGGCTACACCTTCCAGCAAAATATTCTATCCACCATGCAGGGTCAGCACCACCGTTTTGAGCCCAATAAACATCTAGTTCAGATTCAAGCCCTTTACAGTTATCAAGTAATATTTGTAACCCAGTTTGACCGTCAAACCTTTCAAATTCACCTGAGTGGTTATGTATTCCCAATATCATCCCAGCTGAGTTTACTTTATCTATCACATTGCCGAGTTCTTCAGATGCTTTGTAAAAACCATCCCTGTTGAAATATTGTATTGGTAACCCACAAATAACAGAGACACTACCCAAATATTTATGCTCATCAATAACTCTATCTGTATCTTCGATTACTTCTGCATAATTAGGTCTGTGGGTTGTGCAAGCAATAAGTCCATTATCATCAAAAATTTGTTTCAATGTTTTAACATCTTTAGGTTCTTTTATACCCGACGCTTGTACATAATTAAACCCAATTTCTTTCAATTTTTTACAGGTTTTAGCTGTATCTGCAACCGTCTGGCACTGGTCTCTAACTGTATACATCTGCGCTACCGCAATCATACTCTCCATTTAACCCTCCTTTTGTTTACAGTTGAAATAGTATTCACAATTGTTTTCCATTAAATTTTAGTTGAACTTTACCAGTTTTTTCTTCAATTGTCAAGTTTAATTTCTCTATTATGCCCTTGCTGAAAAGTGCTGATATGATAAAGAAAAAAACCAGTTTTTTTTTGACAAGAGCCTGTTATAATGTTTTAATTAAGCACCTTGTAATAAGTGATTTTCCAAACCTTCATTATGCACAATATACAAAATTACGACAACTATTGTCATCAGAAATTGCTCACAGTTTTAATAACATAAATATAGAAATATCAACCATTAAAGCAGAAACAGGTATATTTTTAAGCCAAGAATTTTGGTAAATCGTTTAAGTAGTAAGTTGTATAAAGAAATATTATAAAACTTATAACAAGTAAGTGAGGTGAAAATGACAAGTAAACAATTCTTAAAAATGTTTGATAACAGTAAACATACGTTTCATCTTATTGGTAATGAAAAAACAGGCATTATTATAGGTTTATCTCTCGAAGGAAGGTTGTTTACGGTTATAGATGGCAAAGTTGTAAGCAGGGTTAACCCAGAAGTCTTCAAAATGCGTAGTTCAATAGATAATTATGTTAATCCAGGGGGTGATGTCTTATGGCCAGCTCCTGAAGGTTCTTGTCTTGGGTACGAGTATCCAACGGGACAATGGAGAGTTCCACCGGGGTTAACAGAAGCACATTATAAAGTAGATGCACACACTAAAAATCAGGCAATAATATCTGCTGAAGTAGACCTTATCAATAATTTAGGGATAGGTATTCCAACGATTTTTACCAGAGATGTAAAGGTATCTCAAAAAAAGGGTTCATTAATTGTAACAACTCTGGAATCAATAGAGTATATTGGTGCGAAAGAATTAAAACAGAACCAATGTTTATTGGGTCCTTGGAGTTTATGCCAATTTGATTGCACCCAAGGGTGTGAAGTTGTAATGCCTTCACAAAATAGGGAAGATGTGTGGGACCTTTATGAGCCGAGTAATAAATTGAGAAGTTTGTCAAACGGAATTTATCAAATTCGTACAGAGGGTAACCAGAGATTTCAGGTAGGTATATCCCCTAAAGTTGAGTGGATTGAGTATATTAACCCTAAAGAAAATCTTCAGGTAAGAAGGTTTGCTAAACCTATTGATGAGGGTTTTAACTATTTTGATATATCAGATAGACCTCCCACAGAAAAACCGCAAAAAACAGAAGTAAGATATAGCGTTTATAATGATACAAACGGGTTTATGGAGATAGAAGCGGCAGGGGGTACTGCTAAAAAATGGGTAAAACATACCAACTCAAAGGTCTTTATAACAACAATTTTCAGTCGCATAAACATAAAAGAGGAGTAAAATGAAAAAAACTATAATGGTAATAGGTGCACATGCTGACGATGTTGAGTTTCAAGCTGGCGGTACTTTGGCAAAATATCTTGACAAAGGATATAAAGGCGTTTATATCCTTGCAACAGACGATTCTGCTGGTATCAATCTTGATGAAAACGGAGAATATAAACGGTTCCTTCTACCAAGAGAAAGTAGGGACGAAAGGCACGAGGAGGCAAAAAAAGCGGCGGCTCTTTTTGGGCTTGAACCAATATTTCTCAACTTTAAGCAGAGATTTTTTTGTGATAGGGAAGGAAATTATTACTACTTTGGTTCTGAAGAATATATTAGAATGGCTATACCAGAGAGCAGAGAATGTATTCTTGCAGCGCCAGAAAAGAAGGATTGTGTACAACTTCTAACAGACATTATCAAAGAAGAAGAACCAGAAATAGTGCTTACTCATCAACTCGATTTAGACCCTGAACATAGAAATGTCTCCAGTCTTGTCTTTAAAGCGTTTAAGTTAGCAGAGAAAGAAGTTGAACTTGGTTCTCTATATAACTGGGGTCCAACGTCTGCAGGTGTAATAAAATATATAAAACCAGATATGTTGGTTGATATCAGCCAGTATTTTCAAACCAAACTAAAAGCTTTTTATGTTCATACAAGCCAGGTTGGGGAACGGTTAAAAAGAATTGTTAACCAGAGAGCAGAACGGTGGGGGAGAGAACTTGGGGTTTCACACGGAGAGGCCTTTTTAAAAGTATCACCTGCAGAACCAGATATATATAATCAAGACCAGATTCTTGCATTTTGGGATTAAATACGTTAATAATGTTGTGTTAAAAAAAAGTATGTGGTGTCTACTCACTCCCCATTTTTGCCCTCTACCCTTGGGGGAGAGGGATTAAGGGTGAGGGGGTCTTTATGTCTTCCCCCCATTCCGTCTTTGCGAGCCGTCTTTTGGCGTGGCAATCTCGCCGAAGGCGGAAAAGGAATGCACCTCTTTTTGCCTTCTCCCCTTGAGGATGTTTGGGGTAGTAAGTCCCCAAGAGTTTGCAGAGAGGTTAATAGGATGAGGCTTGTCCGCCGAAGCTTGTATTGTAGCGTAGGTGGAGGGGGAGTTAGCAACTTAACCAAAAACGGAAGACGTAACGATAGTAAGGATAAAAGATGGGAACTCCCCCTGTATGTCATTCCGGACTTGATCCGGAATCTCGTTTTTACGTTGTGCCTATTACCAGCGTGGATTACATTAGAGATCCTGAAACAAGTTCAGGATGACAGAGTTTGGTGCTCACAAGGCGTTTCAACCTACGCCAAGGTATACCCGCCAAAGTTTGTAGTTTAGCGTAGGTTGGCTTCGGCAGACGTTCCTTTGCAACTACCGCTTACAGCATAGCCAAATTTGGCAGAACATTAATAATGAAGGGAGGGGAAAAATGGCTGAGATACAAAAAAAGTTTATGGATATAAATGTTAAAAACATAAAACCGTTCAAATTGCATTATTGGGAAATAGACTCAGGAAGACCAGGTCCTTGTTTTTTCATTAATGCTGAACAGCATGGGATAGAAGTTATGGGTTGCGAAATTATTAGAAGGTTTTGTCCTGTTGCTGCAGAAAAAATTGTTAAAGGCAAGTTTTATCTCCTACCTTTTTCTAACCCGCCTGCTTTGTGGAACAGAAGACACCACGTTTACTCTGAACCCGGACTTCCCAAAGGAAGGGGACAAGATAATATGAATAGAGGGTGGCCAGGTAACCCTGAAGGGCATGAAATTGAACAGATAGTTTATATAATATATGAAACACTTGCCAAAGAAGCAACCCATAATATAGATATGCACTGTTATAGTTTTTTTGGTATTGCTTTTGCTGGCGCCTGCGATAATGAAGAGACGGCATCTTTTACTATTGCTTCTGCGCTACCTTTAATTGTAATAAATAAAAGAGAACACGATAACCTACCTGGTGGTATAAACAAAATATTTGATAGAACAGGTAGACCTTCTTTTTATACAGAGTTTTCAGGCCAATATATGTTATCAGAAAAACAGATTAAACTTGGGTTGAGAATGCTGGAAAACTGTTCAAAACATATAGGGATGTTTGATGGAGAACCAGAAGGTACTGAAAAATCCCTTGTAGCACGAGATGGTGTACCCGCACCTGTTCCAGTTGTTGCTCCTTGCAACGGACTCTTTATTGAAAACGGTTGGGAACCGGGCGATTATGTGAAAAAAGGCGATATACTGGGCACTCTATTTAGCGATTCAAATCTGGAAATAGAAGAGGTAATAGCTCCCATAAGTGGGCTTCTAACGACCTACGGTTGCCACAGAAGACTATCTGATGTTGACCTTGCATCTATGCACCCTTACGCAGATAAAGGCGACCTGCTTGCTAATATTAGGGAAGTGGAAAAGTAAGTTCGTAAGTATTCGCTTAAACAAATTGAATAAAAGAAGGTAAAGGGAACAGAATACTTAAGACAGGGGAAAATATCCCAATGAATATTTACAACAAGAGGTTTTAAATGGCTGAAATAAAGAAAAAGTTTATAGATGTCAATGTTAAAAATATTAGACCGTTCAAACTTCCATACTGGGAGATAGATTCAGGCAAACCCGGTCCCTGCTTCCTTATAAACGCTGAACAGCATGGAATAGAGGTTATTGGATGCGAGGTGATAAGGAGGTTTTGCCCTGTGGCTGCAGAAAAGATTCTTAAAGGAAAATTCTACCTCCTTCCTTTCTCAAACCCGCCTGCTTTGTGGAACAGAAGACACCACGTCTATTCTGAACCAGGTTTACCTAAAGGCCGAAGGCAAGACGATATGAACAGAGGTTGGCCAGGTAATCCTGAAGGTCACGAGATTGAGCAAATAGTATACCTGATATACGAAATACTTGTTAAAGAAGCAACCCATAACATAGATATGCACTGCCATAGTTTTTTTAATATTGCTTATGTACGCACCAACGATGATACAGATAGCGTTTCTCTGGCTATGGCTTCCGCATTCCCTATGGTAATAATAGAAAAACAAGTATTTGACGATCAACCCACTTCTTTAAGAAAAATATTTAACAGAGGAGGCAAACCCTCATTCTCTACGGAGTTTTCAGGCCAATATGTGGTACTGGAAGAACAGGTCAAAATTGGTATAAGAGCGCTTGAAAACTGTTCAAAACATTTAGGTATGTTTGAAGGAGAACCAGAAGGTACTGAAAAATCCCTTGTAGCACGAGATGGTGTACCTGCACCTGTTCCAGTTGTTGCTCCTTTCAACGGGTTATTTATTGAAAATGGCTGGAAACCGGGCGATTATATAAAGAAAGGCGATATGCTGGGCACTCTATTTAGCGATGCAAATCTGGAAATAGAAGAGATTAGGGCGCCTATAAGCGGACTTTTAACCAAGTATGGATGTAGCAGGAGACATTCTGATGTTGACCTTGCATCAAGGCACCCTTACGCAGATAAAGGAGACATTCTTGCCAATATACGGGAAGTGAACAACTCATAATCAATGATTTCTTGTTCAATATAGGGTACAGAAGAAGAGAAACCACAATTTTTACAAGGAGTAATCATAGTTATTTAGAAGATGGTCTTCTTTCTGTATAGTGTTTAAAAAACAGATGTTTTTCAACATTTGTGGGTTTTTATAAATTTTGCGAAAAACTTCCATTAAACAGTACAAACAGTACTCTTTGCAGGTAATAGAATAGGTAGAGAAAGTTCTCAAAATTGACAAGAAATTGCCTTTTGTGTTAATATAAAGGTAACATACCTTTAAAAAAACAATCATTACAAGGAGGAGATATGAGCGTAAAAAGAATTGTTACTTTTGGAGAAATAATGTTAAGACTAAAGTCCCCAGGCGCAGATAGACTTTTCCAATCGCCTGTGTTGGAAGCAACCTTTGGGGGCGGGGAAGCAAATGTAGCTGTTTCTCTTGCCAACTATGGTATGGACGCAGCCTTTGTTTCTGTTCTACCAAACAACGATATCTCAAAGGCATGTATATCAAACCTAAGAAGTTTTGGGGTTGACACTTCCTTGATAGAGTGGGGCGAAGGTAGAATGGGTATATATTTTCTTGAAACAGGTGCTAACCAAAGAGGTTCAAAAGTTGTTTATGACCGTTCTGGGTCAGCTATCTCTATTGCAGGGATTAATTCTATCGATTGGAACAAAACGTTTAAAGGGGCAGACTGGTTCCATATTACTGGTATAACCCCAGCAATAAGCCAATCTGCTGCAGACCTATCTATTTCTGCTGTGAAGGCTGCAAAAGATGCGGGTTTAACAGTTTCATGTGATTTTAATTTCCGTTCAAAACTTTGGAAATATGGGAAAACAGCTCCAGAGGTAATGAACGAACTGGTGAAATATGTTGATTATGGTGTAGCTAATGAGGAAGACTGCCAAAAATCGCTTGGTATTGCGGCTGATATTGCTGTTGAAAAAGGGAAGTTAGATATATCCAGATACGAACAACTGGCTAAAAAAGTGTTAGAAAAATTCCCTCAGATGAAAGCGATAGCCATAACATTGAGAGAAAGTAAAAGTGCTGACTATAACGGTTGGTCTGCCTGTTTGTATAACAGAAACAATTTTTATTTAAGTAAAAAATATGAAATCACAGATATTGTTGATAGGGTAGGAGGAGGAGATTCGTTTGCAAGCGGTCTTGTTTACGGGCTGATCAACAATATGGAACCTGAATATGCTTTAAACTTTGCTGTAGCAGCAAGTTGTTTGAAACACTCTATTAACGGAGATTTTAACAGGGTTACCGTTAAAGAAGTTGAAGGCATAATGGGTGGAGATGTTTCTGGTAGAGTTCAGAGGTAATGAAGTAGAACCTTTATTTAAAAATTGATGTAATTGGTAACGATAAAAACTTCTTGGCATTCCTAACACCATACCATCGCCCGAGAAGAAGCGATGTAATCCCTGCTCGAGAAGAAGCAGGGTAAAGGAGAAAGATGGATAAAAAAAACGACTGCGGACAAGAACCTATAGAGTTTGGATTAAAAGTTAAAATCTGTGATAACGTTGAGTTGATGGGTGCAACAGCGGCTACAAAAGCTGCAAAAATTCTTAAAAAATATACTGTTGATAAGAAGAAACAGGTTGTATGCGTTTTTGCAGCGGCACCTTCTCAGAACACTTTTTTAGCAAATCTATTTAAAAATGAAGGTATTGACTGGACAAAAGTTACTGCGTTTCATCTTGATGAGTATCTTGACCTCCCACGCAACCATCCTAACACATTTGAGGTATACCTGCGTAAACATATTTTTGAAAAGATAGGGATTCCTGAATCAAATATTAATTATATTAAAGAACATACTGGGTCTGCTGAAGAGATAGTTGCTAATTATGAGAAAAAACTTTCAGAAACTATCAAAAAAATAAGAGATGACGGAGGAGTTTATATAGCGTTTATAGGTATTGGAGTTAACGGACATATAGCTTTTAATGAGCCGGGTACAGATATATATTCTTCAAAATGGGTGCTCCCAATTGAGATAGACGATGTTTCTGTTCAACAGCAGTATGACGATTATAAGAACCACCCAGACCCTGCATCAAGATACGCAACATTGGCAGATGTACCAAGAAAAGCTATTACTATGAGTTGTGCTGCTATCCTTGAAGCAGATTATATTTTAACTATTGTGCCTGGAGAACAGAAGGCCGATGCTATACAGAAAGCAGTAGAAGGACCTATTACTCCGTTGATGCCTGCTTCTCTTTTAAGACAACACCACTCTACAGTTCTGTATGTGGATAAAGATGCAGCATCAAAACTAAATCCAGCACCTGCTGTTGAAAAATAATTAACGGCAACAGTTTGCTGTGAAAGCAATAAAGGAAAAAATCTTTTTTAGGTAATAAAATATTTTAGGGGTACTTCTTTATAAGATTAAACTTAAAGAGGTACCCTATATCTTTTTTAACTAACAATTTCTTGTTAGTATTATTACTTCGTGAAGATGGTCTAACATCCAATCTCCCAAAAGGAGAGGGGATTTCACATTTATTACAAAATAGTTGTGTTTACTCAGGAGTTACATTACTTCTTTTGAAGAAGATGAACAGCAAACCCTGCAATCTCTTCTTTTAGATAAACTGCGACTACTTCTCCTTTAGAATCTTTTTTTGTTGTAGAGTGGTCAACCAATATTCCTTTCCTTTCAAAATTAGCGATTGCTCTAAAAATAGAGTTGGTAGATATGGCTATATGCCCGTTAGTGCCAAGTCCTTTACTCTTATTTACCTCTATTCCTGAGCCGGCAAAGTTAGAACTGTTACCTTCTTTGAGAGGGAAGTTAAAGATTGATGAAAAAAGTTTTGTAGCCTTAAGAGAGGCTTCTGCATCAGAAGCATTGATTCCAATGTGAGCAAACTCAAAACCGAGCATAGTGTTGACCGCTTCTTCTGCAAGTGCTGTTATTTTATCAAAATCACCTGCTTTTATTACATCGTCTTTAGCTAACCAGGTACCACCAACTGCAGCAACTTTTTTAAAGGCAAGGTATTGGTTCATATTGTTAGGATTAACTCCTCCTAAAGGCATAAATTTTACCTGTCCGTATGGTCCACTTAATGCTTTTAATATATTAAGCCCACCTAAAGCTTCTGCCGGGAAAAACTTTAATACTTTTAAGCCCAGTTCAAGAGCTGTCTCTATTTCTGAAGGCGTTGCTATGCCTGGGAAAATAGGGATTTTTCTTGAAAGACAATGTTTTACTACCGATGGGTTGATACCGGGAGATACTATAAATGAAGCTCCAGATTCTACAGCTCTATCAACCTGTTCAGTAGTTAAAACTGTACCAGCACCGAGCAACATTTCAGGAACCTCTTTTGAAATACGTTGAATAGATTCCTCAGCTGCATCTGTACGAAAAGTTATCTCAATAAGAGGTAGCCCACCTTTTGCCAATGCACGTGCAAGAGGTACAGCATCTTCTGCTCTATCAATTTTTATAACTGGCACTATCCCAAACTCTTCTATTTTTTTAGAAATTTCCATTATATTCCTCCTTGTATAATATGTTATTCTGCTAAATGTAGTTTTCTCTCCCGTTCAATTTTGTCATCCCGAACTTGTTTCAGCAACCTTGCCTTGTCGCCGTTTTGTGACATTGCGAGGAATGCCTTTTAATGACGTGGCAATCCTCGTTTTTATCCTATACACTATTGTTTATTCCCATTCCTTTTCCGCCTACGGCGAGATTGCCACGCTAAAAAACGGCTCGCAAAGACGGAATGGGGCGAAGACATAAAGACCCCCTCTCCCTTAATCCCTCTCCCCCAAGGGTAGAGGGCAAAGAGGAGTGAGTAGATACTCCATACGCTTTTCTTTTATGCTTTTATCCTTGCCTTGTCGCAGTTTTGTGGCATTGAGAGGAATGCCTTCTAATGACGTGGCAACCCTCGTCTTTATTATTGTTCTTATTTCGTTAAAAAAGTATGTGTTTAGGAACGAATTACGAGGTGCTACTACAACTCAAGCAAGAATCGAGCTGTTAACAAAAGGTTCAAGCCTTTTGTTCCCCTACTCTGAGCCTGTTAAGCCCTTCGGAGACGCTCTTTGTGCAGAAGGGTGAGTTCTCAGAGTGCCCGATTGTGGCGTAGAAGGTGTATGCGCCGTAGTACCAGAGAGAGTAGACACCCCATACGCCTTTCTTTTATGCTTTTATCCGTGCCTTTGCCTTTTCTTCGTTAAAAAAGTATGTGTCTACGAACGAATTACGAGGTGCTACTACAACTCAAGCAAGAATCGGGCTGTTAACAAAAGGTTTAAGCCTTTTGTTCCCCTACTCTGAGCCTGTTAAGCCCTTCGGAGACGCTCTTTGTGCAGAAGGGTGAGTTCTCAGAGTGCCCGATTGTGGCGTAGAAGGTGTATGCGCCGTAGTCCCAGAGTGAGTAGACACTACATACTTTTTTCCCCCTTTTATACCTTATTAATAGGGTACGTGGGTTTTCCGCCGAGTAGTACCTCTTTCACATTTTGAGCAGCTTTAGTTTTTAACTCAAGCATAGATTCTTCTGTATAAAACCCTACATGGTCTGAAAGAGTAATATTGTCTAAAGATAACAATGGATTATCTCTACTAATCGGTTCTTGTTCAAAAACATCTAACCCAGCACTATCTATCCAACCTTCTTTTAATGCCCTATAAAGAGCTTTCTCATCAACAACAGCACCTCTTGAGGTGTTGATAAAAATTGCAGTCGGTTTCATTTTACTAAATATAACCTCGTTAAACATTTTTTGTGTCTTTTCTGTAACAGGCATATGTACCGAGAAATAGTCTCCTTCTCTTAGCGCTGTTTCCAAATCAACTTTTTCTCCTCCTGCATCAGATATAATAGAATCTTCAACATAAGGGTCATAAACAAGTACTCTGCCTAATTCAAATCCTTTCAATTTACGATGAACAACCCGTGCAATCATTCCATAACCAAAAAAAACGAAGGTTTTATCTTTAATTCTATACTCAGGAGATGTTGATTTTACATCCCATATACCCGCTCTTATATTCCTATCTCTTTGAGCCACCTTTCTTACGCAAGAAAGAAACAACCCCATTGCCTGGTCAGATACATCGTCACCGCAATAGTCAGGGACATTCGCAACCCATATACCTTTTTCTGTTGCTGTAGAAACATCTACATTATCATAACCTACTCCGTATCGAGAAATAATACGACATTTTTCTAACCCGTTTATTATCTCTGATGTTATCGGTGGTAGATTTACTATCAAACCGTCCGCATCTCTACTTGCATTAAGTATATCTGATGCCGTATTGCTTTGGACAGTAACAACCTCAGCGTTTAGAGGCGCTAAAACCTTTTGTTCAGCTTCATAGTCAGGATAATACCGATCATCAGCAATAACTATCTTAAATTTCATACTACCTCCTAATGTTAACTTATTAAACCCCACTGAAAGAGCCATACCCTCCATCTATAGCCAGACTACTACCAGTGGTAAAAGAAGCTGATGGTGAGCATAAATATACTATACCGCCAAGAATTTCTTCTGGTTTACCGTATCTACCCATTGGAGTTCCGCCTAAAATATCTGCACCTCTGCTCTCTTTAAGAACGCCCGGAGTTTTACTAATTAAATCTGCGTTCTGAAGAGTAGGGAAAAACCCTGGTCTAATTTCATTAACTCTAATTAACGGAGAATGGTTCATTGCTAAATCAGCTGCCAACCACCGTGTAAAATTACTAACAGCAGCTTTTGCTGCAGAGTATGCTAAGGTTCTTGAGAGAGGAGTGTCAGCGCTCATTGAAGAAGTGTTTATAATAACACCTTCTTTCTGTTCTATCATCTTCTGCACAAAAACCAAAGAAGGAAGTACTGTTCCAAGTATGTTTAGGTCAAACACAAACTTGATACCTTCAGGGGAAAGGTTATGGAAAAAAACACCTGACTCTTTATTGGTGATAGCTTTGGGGTGGTTTCCACCTGCACCGTTGATAAGAATATCTACCCTACCAAACTTTTCAACAACAGACTGGTAAGCTTTTGTAACGCTTTCTTGGTTGAGAACGTCTACTGCTACAGCAAAAGCCTCTCCACCTTTTGCGTTAATATCTGAAGCAGTTTTTTCTGCTTCTTCAAGACGAAGGTCCAACACTGATACCTTCACTCCTAATTCCGCAAGCCCTCTTGCAACAGTTCCAAATATAACTCCACCTGCTCCTGTAATTACAGCAGTTTTCCCTTCAAGAGAAAACATACCTTTAAGTTTTTCTTCTGCTTTCATCATTTTTCTTTCTCCTTATAGTTTATCCCCACCGACCTTTTATAACAGTCCCTTTTTCGTTAGACTCATACATAGCCTCAATAATTTCAATACATGCCAACCCAAGTTCAGGGCTACAACCATATATAATCTCTTTATTGTTAGCGATACAATCTACCGCATAAGCAAGTTCTTCCACATATCCAAGATTATAAAACTCGTCAACAGCTGGAGCTGTCCAACCTTGGGTTGTGTCTGCCTTTTCCATTACATAAGAATAACCGTTCTGGCTATATACTTTTAGAGGAGACCCAAAAGTCAACTCAACTTTAATGTTTCCAGTTGTCCCGTATATTTCAACAATATCATTCATACCGCCAACTGTTATATAGTTACCTTCAACAAAAGCGCGTTGCCCTTGCTCAAAAGTCATCATACCCATACCAAAATCTTCGCCACTATTATCTTTGTGTACAAAATTATTTTCGCTACCACTTGTACACATAGCGAAAACCTCTACCACTTTATTTTTTCCGCCATCTCCAAGAAATTGAAGCACCCACCCTACAGGATGTATCCCTAAATGTATAAGGCTACCACCACCACAGGTCTCCTTATTCTTAGCAAAAGGGCTGTGGGTACCGTTATGACATTCTTTAGCTTTAACATATAGAGAGGTTCCAATACCTCCTTCTTTAACTATCTCTTCTGCTCTACGTAACGCTGGAGCAAAAGTCCAGTCTTCAGCATAAAAGAGTTTAACACCTTTCTTTTTACAGGTTTCAACCATCTCACGAGCATCTTTTGTGTTTGTTGCAAGAGGTTTTTCACATAAAACGTTTTTACCTGCTTCGGCGGCAGCCATTACCACAGGATGATGAAGAAAATTTGGTACACAAACAGAGATTAAATCGAGTTCTTCTTTTGCAAACATTTCTTTATAATCGGTATAGACTCTTGGAATATTCCATTTAGCAGAAAACTCTTCAAGGTTATCTATAGCTGCTACAGATGTTATTTCTACCATATTGTTTCGTTTGTAACTATCTGCATGAAAATCTGCCGCAAACTTTGAGCCCACAATACCCACTTTTATTTTTTTATTCATAGTTTTATCTCCTTATAAATTAAATCGGTTTATCGTCAGTCTGTATCATCTCAAGGGTTTTGTTGGGGCACCTCTGTATACACATACCGCAAGCTACACATTTTTCTTCATCAACATATATCCTGCCGTTATCATCAAGTTTGTTAGCAAACATCTTACACAACTCAACGCATATTTCGCACCCTGCACCACAACCACAAGCAAGACAACGAGACGCTTCTTTGACCGCCTGTTCTTCTGTTAAAACAGGAGCATAACCATCAAAATCTTTTGCCCTTTCTAAAGCAGGTCGATTCTCTATTTTAGGTCTCCAAGCTCTCGGTTCTTTACCGTGTAAAAGAAGAACCCTCTCTTTATCAGCTTCTATGTCAACAGGTGCATACTCTAAAAACGCTTTTTCTTCACCAGAAAGAAACTTATCTATAGAGACAGCAGCCCTTTTACCCATAGCAATAGCTTGAATAACATCAGCAGGACCAGACACACAATCACCGCCAGCGTAGACTCCTTCAATGTCAACCGCACAGGTTAAAGGGTCAGCCTTTATGTAACCCTTTTCGTCTACAGGTAGAGTACCTGCTTCTACCCATTGCCCAAGAGCAGTTATCAAACATTCAGCCCTAAGAATAAATTCAGTCCCACATACCTCAATAGGTCTTCTGCGACCGCTTATATCAACTTTTTCTTCAAGGATATAATTAACAAGTCTGATACCTTTCAAACAACCTTCTTCTGAGACTATTTCGACAGGTGCTGCAAGGTACATAATCTTTACGCCTTCTTCTTCTGCTTCCCAAACTTCTTGCTCTGTTGCGGGCATCTCATCCCGGGTTCGTCTGTATAAAATAAAAACTTCTGCAGCACCTAATCTTAACGCTGTTCTGGCTGCATCAACAGCCGTAAACCCGCCACCTATCACTGCCACCCGTTTACCTTCAACATTCTCTTTCTTTGAATGAGGGTCTTTCAAAAAAGATACTGCATCCATACATCCTTTAGAGTTTGTTTCGCCGGGGACATTAAGTTTTGTGCCTTTTTGAGCTCCTATACCTATAAACACAGATTTGTAACCTTTATCTTTAAGGGATTGCACAGTAAAATCTTTCTCCATAACCATCTCTGTTTTTATCTCTACACCCAAGTTTAACAACGTATCAATTTCTTTATCCAGTTCTTCATCGTTTAACCTAAACGCAGGAATCCCGTAACGTAACATCCCGCCTGCCTTTGGAGCAGCTTCAAAAATAGTTACCTTATACCCAGCTCGTGCAAGGTCAAATGCAGTAGCAATCCCAGCAGGACCAGAACCCACCACCGCAACTTTGTCTTGCTTCGGTGTCCCTTTTTTATTCAAAATATTTGGTTTCCAGCCTTTCTCTTCTGCCATATTCAGAACAAACCGTTTTATCTCTCTTATCATTATCGGTTCATCTTTCAGCCCTCTTGTACATGCAGATTCACAAGGGTAGTCGCAAATCTTGCCACAAATTGATTGTAACGGAGATTTAGACATTATCAATTGGTATGCTTCTTCGTACCGTCCTTCTGCTACCCTTCGGATATACCCTTGGGCAGGTACAGAATTTGGACAATTGAAAATACAAGGAGCTACAGGGCGAGGGTCTTTGATTCTTGCGTTGCCAGGGTAAAGGGTAAGTTCTGGCGCAGAAGTTATAGCAGGTACAAGGATATCTCTCATATCTCTTGTTGTTTGGTACCCTTTATCTGTCATATATTTTTTAAATCCATAAAGAAGTTCAGGGAAAAACCCAAACCCTCTGACAAGAGTTTCAGCACAAATACCTATTAAATCAGCACCACACATAACCATTTCAACAGCGTCTTGCCAATCAGAGACACCTCCAACCCCAGTAAGAACCTTATCTGGGCCACAGTTTTTTCGCATCTCATACACATCTCTAAGTGCAAGCGGTTTTAACCATTTTCCAGCTAAACAAGCCATTCCTATCTCTTTCTGAAGGTAGTACATAGAGCGTGTAGGGTCGTCCAGATTAATAGGGGGCACTCCAAGACGGTTAGCCGTACCTCCAACAACATCAGCGCCTGCTTCAAACGCTGCTTTAGCAATTTTGCCTATCTGACCTCCTTCAGGAGTCAGTTTTAAAAATAGAGGAATTTTTATTGCAGATTTAACAGAACTAACAATTTGAGTTGCTACACCTTGCTCTTTTCCCATACTTGCCCCTGTCTTAGGTCCACCTTTATCTTCTCCGGATACCTCAACATTAAAAGACATATTGGGGCAACACATATTTAACTCTATAATATCAACTCCAGCAGACTCACATTTTTTAGCCATCTCAGCCCATCCTTCCGGACCTTTGTCGCCTGCGTAAGTAATATTTGCAAAAAGAACTAATTCAGGTGTTTTTTTCTTACCTTCTTCTATCAATTTTAATAACTCATCAAGAAGAAGCCTCTTTTCTGCTGTAAAAGAAAAGATACCACTATTGGGGTAGTACCCATATCTGGGGGCTCTATTTATATATGGAAGAGGGTAGACAGTAAGTTTAAGGCTTGCAGCTCCCCAACCGCAATCTCTTATTTTTTCTAGTTGTTCAATAGTCATTGTGGTAGGTCCAGAGGAAACATAAAAAGGGTTGCGAAATCTAACTCCAGAAACCACTATAGGAAGTTCAAAATCAGTGTAACGAGCCATTTTCCCTCCAGTTTATTTAAAGTTTGTTTATATAGGGGTGAACTTGTGTGATAACACACTAAATCTCTTACGATTTTAACATATTTATGGTTTATTGTCAATTTTTATATAGGGGAGAGAGAATATAAAACCTTCTTTGTAATAATTGGATTTTTTTTAATCTTTATGATACTATTTAACACATCAAAAGGTATTTTAACTACCATAAAGGAGAAAGTGATGTCAAACGTATTGAAGGAAAAAAAGACTGCTAATTTGTTGCTGATTGCGTTAATATTTGTTCTGGGAATAATATTTCTACTCACAGCCGGCAACAAAATTGTTGGTAAATCTGTGTCAATTGCATCAGCTGATTTTGAACGTATTATGGGTGAACACCCTGCATTTAAACAAGCAATGGTAAAATTTCAGCGTGAATCAGAAGCTGTTCAAAAAGAATTTGCTAAACTGGGCGGAGAATCAAAGGTGGAAGAACAACAAAAGTTGTATATGCAACTTCAACAACTTGCAGGACAACTACAAGAAGAAGCTATGTCAAAAGTCTTGGAAGATGTGCAGAGAATAGCTAAAAGTAAAGGATACAACTACGTACTTGATAAAAAAAGCCTTCTTGTTGGAGGTAGAGATATTACTGGTGAGATATTAAGCGAAATGAAAGAGGCAGAGAAACCAGACACAGAAACCTCTCTGTTACCAATGATTCCAGTCAAATAATGTAATAGAGGGTGACATTATAGTTAATAGGTGAAGGTTACATATTGTTTTCATAATTAGCTGAACCTTTTTTCTTTTATTTGGTATTTTCGTTACGATGTTTCAGTGACCTTGCAAAATATTGGTCTAACAACTCTATATCAAATTCTTGAATAATATCTTTAATAGTTATCCCTTCTATATTGTTTGCAATCAACACACAACCTAAATGTCCAGGGTCATAAACTGTTACACCTTCACCATACTTCTTTTTCATTGCCCTAAATTTGCTTGAATGTCCTGAGATATGTACAAGGCAACAATCAAGGTTCACTGTTGCGGTTACAAAATCATAGTAGTTGGTAGTTGAAGCAACGATATTCCCTACAGGAGAAAGAATTGTTCCCAACCCTCCTTTCAGCGCTCCAACAAAATAGGCACGACAAGCATAAGCCCAATATGCCTGCATCAATCCTCCGTGGTAAGCAGAAGAGAATATCAGTATATCAGGTCTTAATTTGGCATATTTATATAACAGGTCGGTAAAATTTAGGTCAAAACATATAACACACGCAACAGTTCCAAAATCGCATTGAATAATAGGCGCTTCAGTCCCGTAAAGAGTTTTATCTCTTGTGTTTTCAGTAATAACTAAATGGTTTTTATTATATTCTCCTGCAATACCTCCAGTTCTATCTATTATAACGGTAGAATTTCTCCAATCCCCGTTCTTATCTTTCCTGCCTGCAGAATAAGCAATATATGTGTTATATTTTTTAGATATATCTTTAAAAAAATTGAGAAACTGTTCTCCTTTCACTTCATCATATTCTTTAGACATCTTCTCATTAAGGTTCGCAGGAGTATCACAATGTTCAGGTAATACTATAAGGTCGGGTCTGTTGGGAAGTACATTCTCTAATTTATAACCAATATGAGAGATCATCCCTTCCACTATCTCTTGAATTGTTCTGGTAGTATCTGTTCTTGGAGGAGCCATACTAATATTACTTATTGTAACTTTTTGTGACATTTAAGTTTCTCCTGATTTCAAAGTTGAATTACCAATTTTTTTCTATGAGAAGTTAAGGGTTTTATTGTTGTAAAGCAAGCTCTTTTTGAGCCATTATATTATCGGCTAATGGGCGGTCAACAACTATTCTGTTCTTTTCTTTAATTTTTATGTGACCACCTATGTCTCCTGTCTTATTTACTGTTATCTCATAATTGAAATCCCCATAGGTAAACAAGACTGTAAAAACACCTTGTTTCTCAGATACTCTGCTTTCTGACATATTTTCAATTGTTTTATCAGATACCTGTATAAAATGTAGGAAAGAGTCTTCTTCTTTTGCTACCTTAGGGCTTACTTCCACTCTCCATCTCCCTAATGTATCAGTAGCACTACTTCCTTTCATATTCAGCCTTGTTAGATATGCGGTAGGCGCCCAATTTTTTCCGTCTACCCAAAACTCTTTCCCTTCTCCACCAATTTTCTCTACAACTGCATCTAAAGGATATAAAGTACGGCAGAATATACGACCTTCACCTTGTTCTGCTTTAAATTCGTTCCCTATAATTTCTGGTTGGTTTGATGTATGTAAAAGCCATTCTTTTTTATATTCAGCTTTAGAAGAAACAACCCTATCAAACACAATAAAATGGTTAGGGTTCAGGTATATAAACTGTCTGACCATCTCTTTACATTTGTTGGGATTGTATGTACCGGTAGCATCTGTTGCTACATAACTAAAATAAGGACTTGTTTCAAAGGCAAGTACTTTTGCAAACTGTGTTATCCGATCCTGACCACCATAATTGTTTTCACCTGGTAAATGTATAAGCACCCCATTATGAGCTACTGTTTGGCGAGCATATTTTGCTGTATGCTCCCCAAGGTTGCCAGAACCACTGTCGAGAGCTAAATCTCCCTGTTTATATATACTAAAATGTGTTGTGTCATAATCGTCTGAACTAATTTTTCCACCTCCTGCAGAAAAAAGAACGTAGGTATCTTCTTCGCCAAACCCTGAGGACATAAGAACAAGACCACCATCTTCAAAATGGCGTGCTATAGGCATTCCTTTAGGAATAGCAGGAGCCGGTGCGGAATCAATACCTGTTAAAAGGAATTTGTTAATAGGGAATATGCCTGTATATATTTCAGGGTCATATTTTATATGTGCTTCACACTGTTTTTCTATCCGTTTTTTTAAATGTCCAGCTATAGAAGCGTAATCAGGGTTTGATTTATAAAAAAAATGTATAGAATGGTTCATTAGATCATAATATAAAGTAGGACTATTTGTTTTTGTTCCCCACGAACGTGCGTACCCAAAATGGCGTATCATATTGCCTTCAAACCCAAGAAAATTTCTTAACGCATAATCAGGGTTAAGTATATGTACCCATTCTGCAGGCACCTCTCTATCCATTGCAGAATGCCACGTATGAGCAAAAGTCCATAAAAATGTTGAGATATGCGCAAAAGCGTAATCAGGTTTAAGATGCCAAGCTCCATCGTCGCCAGACATATCTAAGATATGCTTAAAAATGTTAACATTACAATGGTACCCTTGACCTAATAATGTCAAAGCACGAAAATAGTCAGGTTCGCTTAACTCTTTATCTATAAGAGCAAGTCCTGTATACCAGAACATATTCTGAGTATAATACCACGGTTGGAGGTCTATCCGCAGTTGTATTTTATCTTCAAGATACATTCCATAAGCATACCTTAATAAATCTGAAGCAAAAGATTGCCTTTCTTGAGGGGTTAAATATTCCCACATCCAATCTAAAGTAGTTGAAGTAGCTATTCTTGAGTAAGCGCGTATACCATCAGATTTACGGCTTAAATAATAATCGAGTGTTACCCGAAACATCGCCTTTATTTTCTCAAGGATAAGAGGGTCTTCTGTTACTTTGTAAATAAAAGCCGCAGTTAAAAGATTTACTCCAAAATCTCCTTGCTTTATCTGCCACATTTCAAGAACTTCAACCTGTTTTTTTAAACGGTTAAAATAATCTTTCTCTTCTTCTATAGCTCTCTTTTTTATAGTAGACCAAAGCGTTCTATTAAGAAAAAGACGGGGGCGTTCCATACTTATAGAAGGAAGAATGTCTATTGAGTATAGGTAAGATTTTGCTATAAAGTTTATCTGAGTGTTGGAAGGTTTTTCTTCAATAAGCAGAATAAGTTCTCTGCGCCCTGCGGGATAATTCCTTTCTTTGATATAAGATATAGCGGTTGCCAATCTTGCGGGCGCAACAAGACCTATCTCTTTGGCTTTTTTGAAGTATGTTCTTGCTTCTTCCCAGTTTGCTTCTCCAACATAAGTCTCCCCTATTACAAGATACGCTTCTCCTTTTTGTTTAGAGGTGAGAGTAGAAAATGTCAACAACCGTTCAAATTCTTTTCTTATACCAGAAAAGTCTGTTTCGTTCCTATCATATAACTGCATCTCTCCAATAGCAAGGATAGCTTCAATTTTTTCTTTATCGTTTTTTGCCAACTCAAGGGCTTGGCGAAAATATGTTTGCGCTTGGGAATATATAATCTCTCTGCGGTGAGCAAAAGACGTGTCAACAGTCTTGTCTCGCAGATAGACCCTGCGAGCTTTTTCAAAAACGTCCTTATATGTAGAAATTTTCTCTAATAAAGGAGTTTCTGCCCAACTGTTTATAACAAAAAGAGATAATAAAAAATAGAAACCTATAATTTTTTTCATCTAACTCTTGCTCTTACGGGGAAGGAAGAATAACTCTTATAATTCTTTACTGTAAATCATTCACTGAACCGTTCTGCATAACAACAATCCATTTCCCAGTTGATACTGTCCATAATTTTTCATATGTGTTGAAAGTATTGGGAGTTAACGATTCAACATGTCCATCAAGAAATAGTAGATTGGCAAGGTTGTTATGCCTAAAATGTATAGCCCCATCACTATGTGGATCAGTATCAGCGAGGGCAGAAGAACGGCAATAACGGATCTGTTTCCATTTTGTAGAAGCAGAAGCGTTAGGGTTTGCCTGCACAGTATCTGCTATAAGAAAAAACTTTTCAGGATATTCTATTCTTTTGCTTAAAATTCCGTAATATCCTCCAGTGTTTCTAAACAATGTTGAGTTGGTATATCCCGCTGCTCTGTATCCGTATCTCTGGTTTGCAGTGCTGGCAGAATACTCATAAGGAGGGTATGCTGGACACGCAAATGTTTGGTCAGATAAATACTTGCTGAACGGAGTACCTGCCCATTGTGCTAACCAGAGATGTCCGTTCCAGTCGTTCATATACATATGTAATCCTAACCCAATCTGTTTAAGATTATTTATACAGACAGCACTCTTTGCTCTTGCTCTTGCTTTACTCAAAGCAGGCAGAAGCATACCCGCCAGTATGGCTATTATGGCTATTACTACAAGAAGTTCTATAAGAGTAAACCCTTCCCTCTTTTTCATTATTCTCACCTCTCTTGACTCCAAACTGACCTTTTTGTCGTTAAAAGGAGTCTTAATTTATTGTTATAGTTCCTTAATTTTTATGCTGTTGTTTTTTGAGCATAGTTGCCCAATCAATAAGAAGAATAGAGTTCACGTAGGGAACCAACATCTCCACCACCAAATGTTCCATAGGCTGATGAGTTATTCCCAAGAAAATTTGCCCAGTTAGGAATATCTTGTGGCACGATACTGTAGAAGCTTGTATGCTATGCCTTGCAAGCCATTTAGCGTGCCCTCCAACATATAAAACATTAACGCCAGCATCGTAGTGGTTGTGGGCTCGAGCATCGTTACTGTTAGGTTTTCCAAAACTTAAAGGTCTATATTTTTGGGAAGAAGCAGGAACTCTATCCCAAGCATACTCTCCTGATTTCTGGTCTGCCATAATACAAGTATCTGGATGGGTTTGAATATTAAGCCCAAACGCATAAGCATAGGAACAAGTACTATCGGCTGTTGAGTAGGCGGTTGAAGCAGTGCGGACAAGTTTTCCATCAAGAGAAGGTTCATCAACACTTGAACTTGGACAGATAAACAATTTATAGTCAGTAACATAAGGCGGGCTTTCAAGACCAGGGTTATCAGGGTCGGTCTGCCCTGTCAATAGAGAAAGAGACCTGTTTACCATTGTTCTTTCACTATGTCCTTGCCTTGGTTCAAGGATAGGAAACCAGCCTCCCCAATCTTGAGCGTAGATGTGTAAAACTACACCAAGTTGTTTGAGGTTAGCAAGGCAAACCTTCCTTCTTGCTTCTTCTCTTGCTCTTGCCAAAGCTGGCAGAAGCATAGAAGCAAGAATTGCAATAATGGCTATAACTACAAGTAATTCTATAAGAGTAAACCCTTCATTGTTCCTCATTTCTCTCACCCCCTTTTTACCCCATTTTGTTTTTTGGGAGCTTTTCAAAGGAGTATACTTGTTATACGGGGTCATTGTACAGTTAATATAAGATAATTATCTTACATAAATTGTTTGATTCAATTCTTATATTATTTTACTCCCTTGCTCTTTGTTTTGTCAAGTAAAAGTCTTTTATAATACAAAGTATACCTGAAAGGGATAAGAGTGAGTACGAGTTGCTATGTGTAACAACAAATAGTATATCAATCTACCTGTTTTGGTTTTTCTAATTGATAAGCACTTCTATAACCGTCTTGAGGTCTACCAAAATTAATATCTACATGTCCACCCAGATGTAATACCAGTATCATCCCCGCTTTTGGTCCCATACCACGTTTGTGTGGCCACCTGTCAGCGCCTGAACGGAACCAGTCGCTCATAAGCCATCTTTCAGGTCTGTTTTGTAATGATAAAATATGGGGTGGTGGGTCATCTTCTTTAGCAAAATTCGGGTTTCTTGCCTCATCTTGTTCCATAAATGAATAGTATTTATAACTTATCCTTCCATTTTCCCAGTTCTCATCTGTATTTATAATAGAATCCCATTGTTCTGGTTTGCTTGGTGGAACACTATTTGCAGATGGTTCTATTGAAGGGGCTGACGGGCAGTAAAAAACATTCCTATCACTAATGTAGGGCTTAAGTTTTGTTGTTAAAGGAAGATGAGGGTTTCCCATAGTTTGCTCTACTGGTAAAAACTCATCAAAATCCTGTGCATACATCATAAGAGCAAGCCCTAACTGTTTAAGATTGTTTACGCATACCGATTCTTTTGCTTTCTCTCTTGCTCTCCCCAGAGCAGGTAGAAGCATACCTGCTAAAATGGCTATAATAGCTATTACAACAAGCAGTTCAATGAGTGTGAAACCTTTTTTGTATGTAACTTGTTTTTTTTGCATTTTAAAAACTCCTTAATAGGTGTGTTTTAGTTATTGTTGTTATAACAACACACCTTTCTCCATATTTAGTCTTTTATCTGTGTTTTCAGCAACATTCCTGTCGTGTGTAACCACAAGAACTGCGCCACCGTTACGAGCAAATTCACTTAAATACCCTAAAACTATTTTTCCATTCTCTTCATCAAGATTACCTGTAGGTTCATCTGCAAGCAAAATTTTAGGACGGTTCATCAGCGCCCTTGCTAAAGCAACTCTCTGCCGTTCCCCTGTACTCAATTCTGATGGAAAATGGCTTATACGTTCTGCAAGATTCAAGTTTTCAAGTATTTTTTTTACATCACCCCCAGATTTTTCTTTATAAGCCGCTAAAGAAGGTAAAAGCACGTTTTCTTCAACCGTTAAAAAAGGAATTAGATGAAACTGTTGAAAAATAAACCCTATATTTTCTGCCCTAAAATGAGACCGTTCTTCTGGTGATAGTTTATACAGGTCGTTTCCATTAAAAATCACTTTTCCCTCGCTGGGAGATAAGAGCCCTCCAGCTGTTAGTAATAGGGTAGTTTTTCCACAACCACTTGGACCTCTTACTGAAATAAAATCTCCTTTCTTTAAAGTCAAAGAGATGTCTTTGATTGCTACCACTTTCTCTTGTTTACGATGATAAATTTTACTTACTTTTTCAATTGTTAAAATATTCATTTAATCTTCCCTCAGTATGGTTGCTGGGTCTTTCATTGAAGCATTAAGAGCAGGTACCCAACTTGTAAATATAGTGACACAAGGTGCTAACAGTAGAACTCCAACAAAAAGTTTGACACTAAATATGGATGATAAAACTACTCCAAAAGGAGAAGCTCTTCCTGCTAAAACCCCTATAAAAACGCCTATAAGATAACCGATAAAACCTCCAAGTATTCCAACCAGAAACGCTCTTGACAAGAATATGTAAAAGATTTGTTTCGAGCGGAATCCTAAAGCCCTTAATGTAGCTATTTCAAGATGTCTTTCTCTAACATTTAAGAACGATAACACTGTTATAAGAATAACAGATATCGCAATAATTGAAGGAACTGCAATAGAAAAGAGTTGTTCTCTTGCTTTACGAAGTTCTGCTCTATTCTTTAGTTCTGCTTCCATTGCTGCTTTATGGGCTACTGAAGCCCGCTTACGGGCATCCTGTCTAACAGCCGCTATAGAGCCAAACCCAATAACTTGGGCGTCAGGCAGAACAGCCGCTACCTCTTTTTTTATAGTAAGAAGCAGGTCTTCTGTTCCTTGACATACGCACTGTAAAGCAAAAATTCCGTTTATCTGTCCTTGTTTACCAAGCCACTGTTGTACCCTGTCAATAGGTAACCATAAAGTAAGGTCATCATCATTGCCCCTTTGTGGGTAAACTGTGTTTACAACAAACTCTTCTCCTTTTATTTTAATAGCGCTTCCTTCTGAAAGTTTCATTTTATTGGCTATCTCGTATCCTATATTTGTTGTTCCTGCTTGCAATGGAGGTGTTATAGGGTCTTTATAGCCACCTTCTTCATCAATATGAAATTTTTTTGCAGACACCGGTACTTGGTGTTTTATACCAGAAACAATAATATTTCTCTGTTGTTCAGGCCAATAAATTGATGTTTGAATAAAAGGCAAAAGATGGTTCAAACGTTTTGTGCCACTCTTACCAAGTTTTACTGCACCTTCTTCTGGCATAAAAAGAGTTGGGTACCCTCTTGTTCGTAAGTTTGATATATCTTCATTTTTATGAATTATCAAAGCATTATAACCCAACCTTTTCATAATTACTCTATAATCGTCTTCAAGTTTTAACATAGATTCTTTGGTTTCTGCCTCTTTCTGTAGAATAATTTCTTCGGTTGTTACATCAAATACTTTCATACTCGAATGAGTTCCAACAAAAGCGGCAACAGCAACAGACGCAGCAATAAGTAACAAAAGAAAATTGATTTTTCTAAAAGAAAGTTCTTTTATAACAAGGCGATTTATTTTCATTATTTACTCCCTTTAAGACTTGTTTTTAGTAATAAAAAATGTTGTTATAGCCAACACCAGAACCAACGCAATTGGTAAAACTATTTTCAAATTAATAGGTGTTTTTGTACTGGCAACATTATTACCGTTTATAGTTTGTATTGTATCTAAATTTGTAATGGTTGTCAAGTCGTTGTTTTTTTCAGCAGTTTCTTCTATTGTTAAGACCTCTTGTTCTTCCAATTGCTCTGCAATCTCTTTCTCCTTTTCTACTCTCGAAAAAAACTCAGACACACCCGTAAGAGGAGGGGCTTCTTGAGGTATTGCAAAAGTTTTACGACTATCCCAATTCACCCTTAAAAGCATATCTATTCCAGGATTTCCTGCCTTTACCTCGCAAGAGCAAGGGCCTGTAAGAAATTCTCCTGCTTTATTTAGAGTCCACTCATTTATTCCGTTACCTATAAGAGCGTACAGTATTAACCCACGACCATAAATAGGAAATACCATTGGTTGTCCTGTATATTTATGTAAATCTTTCTCACTTTTCAGTAGCGTATTCAGCAATATTTCTTCAGCAGGGTCATCTCGGCTAAGAGTTAATACAGAAAAACTAATTTCAGTATCTGCAGCCGCTTCAGTACCTATATTTATGTCAATACTTTCTGCTGAACCTGCCCAACCCCAAGTTTCTGGGATAGGAAGTTTTAAGGTCCTTTCAAGTCGCATCAATTCTCTGTTTAATAGTCTTAAGGCTCTACTGTCAGCATTTTTATTACCGCTTTCAAGAAATACCCATACAGCAGATTCTCCTTCAAGGAGTAGTTTAACTATCTCTTGCCGTTTTGGAGAAGTCAATAAAAAGTTAGGGTTCACATCCCCAAAATATCCTGCCCAAACCTTCCTCTCTTTACCGTGAACGAAAGGATAATATACAGCAATCCAGGGTTGTTTATCTGCTTTCTGTTCTTCCCATAACTTGCGCTCTTGAGCTGTAACTTTATTTGAGGTTAAATCTACAAAATGGAGGTTAACATTTGCTTGAGAACTTTTATAGTCAGCGAGACTTGCTTCATTAATAATATTAAAGGTATTTTTATCTTTTTGGTTTTTTAACTCACCGCTATTAAAAATATATATATCATATTTATCGGAACTCCAAAATTCCATCGCATACTTGAAAACAGGTACCTCACAAGCAAAACTACACCAGTTTAAAAATATTATAAGAAAAAATATATAAACTTTAAATTTTATTTCCATAAGATATAGTTTTTAAATTGTTCGGCTTTAACTTTGTTAGCAAGCCCAGGGGTAAGTTCCATCCAGTATTTATGTCCTTTGCCATTATCATCATCAAACACTACAATATTAAAACTAAACATTTGACCGTTTTTAGCTGGAAACCTAATAGAAGTAGTAGGCATTTGTATTTCGTAATAGGTAACTTTTTTCTCTTCGTCCCGTTTAACTGCGTATACGCTTCTTGCAATTAACCTACTGCTTCCACCTGAACCCCATCTGTAAGCAAGAGAGCGCCCTTTTGATAAAGATACTCCCACATTTGTTACCAATTCTCTTACTTTAACCGAAAAAGGTACAAACGCAAACTGAATAGCATCCCCATCCCAGAGGTTTTTAGCTGATTGAAGGTTAAAATGTTTATCATCTTTTACCTCAGCGGCAATATACATATTTTTATCGTCCCATCCAAGATATATTTTAGCGCTTAAATCATCAGGTCCTTTCCATTTATCCCTCTCTTTTACTGGAAAAACATCTTTTTTATTATGAAACACAATAGGTTCAATACCTTTCCACTCAGAGATATCTCCATCAATTTTAACCTTAAACGGAACAAAAGCAATTTTGTTGTATGTGTCTATATCAATATTTGTAACTGCTTCTCTCTTACTAAAGTTGAGAGCCTTCTCCCATTCAAGTAAGTTATCTGGTTTTTCGTAGTTTAGGAGCACTTTTATTTCGTGTTTTGAGTTTAAAATAAACGGTAGTTTAAATGTTACCGGTACTGTTCTTCCTGGAGGTAAAGTAACCTTTTTTTCACCAATCTTTTTACCATCAATTAACAGTGATGCGTTTACTTTAAACTCTCTTTCGGTGTGAAGGCTTCTAATTAGTGTATCTACCTCGTTTGCGTTACATATCTTTATGTTTGTTACGCCTGCAGGATAAAAAGGAAGGGTTGGAGGTGAAGTTTCGCCAATATTTTGTTCTATAATCTTGCGGTCTATATGTATTACCTCAGTTTGGTCTGCTTTAACTTGAAAAGAGATACACACTATAACTAAAAATATAATCTTCCAGCAAAGATTCTCAGTAACTTTAACCATTTTATACCTCTCTTTGTTAATTCTGCTTCTGCTAAACTTGGCTATGCTTTAAGCAATAGTTGCGAAGGCATATCTGCTGAAGCCAACCTATGCTAAACTACAAACTTCGGCAGGTATACCTTGGCGTAGGTTGAAACGTTTTATGTGACTGCGACAATCTCTTCTTTTATCCCCGCCTTTATCTTTATGAGCATTTGTTTTACATCTATTTTTTGACACAACCTTAATTCTGATATGATGTTTCAACGAATGATTCCATTATGTTAACCCTATTTAAAACCAAATCCCTCAACTTATACAAATCTATTTCCATAAAACATAATTTTTAAATTGTCCTGCTCTTAAACTGGGCGCAAGCCCAGGTGCAAGTTGCATCCAGTATTTATGTCCTTTTTCGTCATCATCGTCAAAAACCACAATGTTAAAACCAAACATTTGACCTTTCCTACCTTCTATATTAAGAGAACTACAAGGTATCTTTATTTCGTAATAAGTAACTTTTTTCTCTTCATCTCGTTTAACTATATATTCACTTCTGTTAAATAGTCCGCTTACTCCACCTCTCCAACGTTTAGAAATAGATTGCCCTTTTGATAAGGCTACTCCTAAATTTATTGGAGTTATAGTTACAATTGATAAAGGTGCAAAAGCAAACTGAATGGCATCCCCATCCCAAAGAGTATTGGCAGGTTGAAGGTTGCAATGTTTATCATCTTTTACTTCAGCCGCAATATAAATGTGTTCATTATCCCACCCAAGATATATCTTTGCGCTTAAATCATCAGGACCTTTCCATTTGTCTCTATCTTTGGCTAAAAAAACATCTCCTTTGCTGTTTAGTATCAGAGGTTTTGTATCTTTCCACTCGGAAAGATTTCCATCAACCTTAACCAAAGAGGGAACAAAATAGATCTTGTTGTACACGCCTATATCAATCTGGTTAACCGCTTCTCTTTCATTAAAATTGAGAGATTTCTCCCATTCAAGCAGGTCGTCTGGTTTATTATAACTTAAGAGTATCTTGATTTCGTGTTTTGATTCCAAAATAAACGGCAACTTAAATGTTACGGGCACCGTTCTTCCTGGAGGTAAATCAACCTTCTTTTCTTCGATATGTTTGCCGTCAACCAAAAGTTTTACTATTCCTTGAAAGTGTCTTTCAGTGTGAAGACTCTTAACGATTGTCTCTACTTCGTTTGCGTTACATATCTTTATTTCTGTTATGCCAGCAGGATAAAAAGGAAGAGTGGGCGTTGAGCCTTTGCCAAGATTTTTCTCTATAATCGCACGGTCTATATGTATTACCTCAGTTTGGTCTGCTGTGAGTTTGAAAGAGATACACAATATAAGTAAAAACAAAACTTTCCAGAACCAATTTGCAGTAACTTTAAACATTTTGAACCTCTCTTTATTGATTTTGCTGAGCGCTTGCTACAATTTCTATACCAGATATTATAGGAGGCAAAGAACTGTTTACCGTTTTAAAAGATATTTCCAAGACGTCTTTTACAATGACATTTTTAAGTTGAACTGTTACAACCCTTCGTTCTCCTCCTGCTTGTTTGACTACATCAAAATCTCTAAGCGTCTTTTCTCCTTGAACATAAACATCAAAAACCCTTTTACCAACCCCTATCTCTTCGGGTTCAGCAAAGTATAGCACAACATCATACAACGTAGTCTTTCCTCCAGGAGCAAGATTTACATTAACATTTTCTATACCCTTAATTCCATAAGACGCAACCCAAGCATATCCATCTTGAGGGTTCTTTATCCATGAAGCGTGGTTACGGAACCACTCAGGATTGTTTGTTTGCAGTTCAACACCTACATCTGGACCTGACGGATAAACTTTGGGGTATTCAACCCAAAGAACACCGTTTTCTCTCCTATTGCCGGGAGCTCCAAAGTTGATGCCGAGAGATTTAATAAATCCTGTTCCAACTGTCAACCTATGGTTATGTGTCCACATCTCTGTTGCAGGGTTATGAACCATCGCTAAAGATGTTTGTAACTGGTAAGCACAGGTACAGGTTCTTGTAACATCAGGCGCATTGAAAACTCCGTCTGCTGCTACAAGGTTATTTGTACAACTTGCTTTAAACCCTCCGAAATTACCTGTACCTCCAAAATTGTACAGATCGTTAAACCCTGCAGCTCCTGAACGGAACATAACAAAATATTTGCTTGAGTTCATAGTTCCGCATCCATAAGTTCTAAAATAACTCCAGTCGTACTTATCTCCCGTAAACGGGTTGTCAACTTGGAAAAAACCTCCAGTTACCGGATCTACAACTTTTTCTCCGGGTCTGCCGGGGACTATCATTTTTTCATGTAAACTAACAGGTCCTGAATATCTATATTTTTGTTCCCACAACTCTTCTCCTGTCTCTCCTTTAAAAGCTATCATTTTGTTGCTTGGCTCGTCAACAGGAACACCTCTTTGACCGTGCCTACCTCCTTGAATAAGTATATCTCTATCATCATAATAACTTAACCAAGTTCCAAATATATCTTTTTCGTTCTTCCAGATTTCTTTACCTGTTCTTATATCAAAAGAGATAAGCATAGATTCTGTCTGCCCTTCAAACCCTCTTCTTCTAATATTGTCAACAAGTCTGCTGGACAACCCATCAACAACAAACAATTTACCGTTACCAGCAATAATAGCGTTATGCCTAAACCCTATCTTATCAGCTTTTTTAGCCCATAATACTTTCCCATTATATCTATTCATAACAAGAAGCATAGTGCTGGAAGTAGCGTTCCAGTTGCCTATATCTCCTGCAAGTGCATCATCAAAGTACTGAGGGTCAACTGTTGCAACAAGTAAATCTTCCCAAACAAGGATGTGTCCCCATTCGTACCTGTTCATTCTCTCAACAAAAGGTAGACGGAACTCTTTTTTTGTTTTACCAGTATCAGGGTCAAGAAGCAGTATTTTTTCTTTATCTATTACATATATTGTATCAGGTAATGTAACATAAGGGCTTCCTATAAAGTTTGCCCCGGGAGCACTCGGCATATACACTTCTCTGCTATCAAAAAATATTTCTTCATGTTCAAGTGAAGTAAAAGGATGTCCTATACCTGGGATTTCTTTAACCCACAACTCTCTACCTGTATATACGCACCTTGCGCTTATTGTATTAATTCCAAGTATCACCAATCTACCACCTGCTACCTGTGGGATAGGACCATTTTGGTGTCGTGGCAAAGCATTAAGGTTGGAAGTACCTCCAAACCATAACACTCCAAGAGGCGGTTTTACAAGTTCATCATCCGAATATGCTCTGTTAGAAGCACCTGAGTATTGGTGTGTCCATTGACCGGCTCCTTTTAGAGCACCTTCACGAGAGATGATTGCAAAACCTTCACCTGATGTTAGTTTTCCATTTTCAAGGTTAAGTTTTGTGAAAAGTACTTGCAAATCTGTGCTTGGATTATCAATATAAATCTTGCCGTTATAAGGCCTTAACGAATAGAACGCTTTGTTTAGATGCTCTTCTGAACAAGTGTCGTTTGTTAAAATAATCAACTCAGACATATAGGGAGGTAAAGGAAGGTTCAGGATATCATTGTTAAGAAAAGTTACCCGTTTACCGTAATCTCCTGAGCCATCGAAACGGCGTCTCAAACTCTCAAGTTGTTTTTCGTTCTTTTCAAGTGATATTATATGGAGAGAAGTTTTATCAATTAAAGCTTTTATCAAATCTCCGTTTCCAGCATCTACGCAGAGAGCATACCCACCGGTTACTCCTGTTTGTGAAATGATATTGTCGGCTTGTGTCATATACTCTTCTGCGGGCTTATAAGCAGTTTGTCCTTCAACAAAAGAACGAGGTTGGCTACCTGTTGTTTCTCCAAAACAATATATTTTACCGCTTTCTGTAATAATATATAATTTTCCTTCTGCTGTAAGCATATCCCAAATGTTGTCTTTAATATCATACTGCCAAACAAGTTTATCTGGTTTGCCGTCATTGCTAAGCTTAATCAGTCCAGCTTTTTGTCCATCAATATTTACAGCCAAATATTGACCTGCTCTAAAATGGAGTCTTTTAATGTTTTTAATATTGGTATCATTCCATAATTTTTCAATAGAATATTCAGCTTTAACAGCTCCTCTGCCAAGTCTGTCCTTAATTTTGACTTCTTTTCTTTTTAATTGTGATTTGTGAGCAATTAAAGTGCCATTGTCAACTCCTATAATAGCATTTTTGGTTATAACAGAAATAGGTACAGCCCCATATTGAGCACCGTTTTCAAGAGAATATAACATCCCGTGGTTAGCAAACCACCCATCCCAAGCAGAAACCATATAGCCGCCAGCGCCTTTACCTATTATTGCGTTTTCTTGCCTGTAATATTGAAACTCGCCTGTTGTTCTGTCATAAACAGCAGGGGTTGTTCTGCCACCTGAAACAATAAGTCTATCGCCTGCAACAACAAGATAACCCTGAGGTGATATACCCCCATAAGCCCAAGCGCCTCCATGTTGGTGATGACTCCACATTGAACCGCTTGTACTGTTTGTCCAAACCGATTTTCCTGTCTCTGCATCAACAGCATGTATAAAGACACCTTCAAAAGGAAGAATTCCTGAGGCAAAATAGACAATCCCGTCTGCCAACACAGGTCCGCCTCTGGCAGGCCACATACTTATCAACCGTTCATTTCCTATAAGGTTTCTCCCTTCAGAAAAGAATCCTTTAAACTTCCATACCAGAGTACCTGAATTAGCATTTAAACAATATAAATAACCATCATCTGAAACAAAGTATAACCTACCTTTAGAATATGCAGGAGCAAGCCTTACTGGACCATTTGCATAATAACGCCATAATTCCTCACCTGTATCTGCTAAGTAGGCAGTAACTTTGTCTGCTTTCATTGAAGGTACAAAGAGTTTTCCTTCAGCGGCTACCGGTTCATAAGAAAGGTCAAAAGCCGTTTTCCCAATTCTTGCAGGGTTGCCAGCAGTAAAATATTCTTCAAACTGAAACGGCCAAGCAAACTATGGTTTACCAAGTTCTTTTACCCAGCGAAGTTGAAGGTTTTCTGGAATAGTAGCGTCAACAGAAAAACTTCTTTGTGAATCTGCACCCCACATAGGCCAGTCAGCAAAACAGACAACACTATTGCAGAAAAGAATTGTCAAAACAAAAAGAAGTAAAGCAGAATATTTTTTTGCACTCATATCTTTTCTCCCCTTAATTGATTTTAAAATGCTTTTAAGTGTATATTCGATTATAATTTATGGCTTACTAAAAGTCAATTGGTTAGATTTTTCAGACAACCTTTTTTTATGGAAGCGAGCACTCTTTGATGTTTTTTGCAACTCAACAAGAATACAGATTTTTTCTTCAAAAGATAGTTTGGCCTGATTTTTATGACATTTTTCTTTCGCCTTACAAAGTTCTTCCCTTGTAATAACTTTACCTTTCCTAACAATAATGCTCATAAAAAATTCCTAAAGATTTGAATTGATTGTTCTTTAATAAGAAACTATCTTTATTTTACATAAAAGAAAGGGTTTTGGCAACTTTTATATACCTGAGAGTTTTATGGTTTTTCCTCTTTATCAACAAGCGAAATAAAGATTTCCTCAAGATTAAGGTCAAAAACTTCAATATTTTTTGGGTTATATGGAGATAAAGAGTGAAGAGTGGTTGGGTTGTAATCTTTTACTACAAGCGACAATGTATGCCCCAAAACTTCTCTGCTTAAAATATTTGGCAAAGATATATTTTCTGGCACTCTGTCCTCAAATATAAGACGTAGACGTTTAACTGAACTTTTAAGTTCTTCTATAGGTTGAGAAAGCAGAAGACGTCCCTCTTCCAGTACTCCTACATAATCGGCTATCTGTTCCGCTTCTGCTATGATGTGAGTAGAGAAGAAGACAGTTTTTCCTTCCTGATGTATTATATCTATAATACCTTTTAAAAATTCACGTCTAACAATTAGGTCAAGCCCAGAAGTAGGGTCATCAAGAATAAGAAGTTCCGGCTGATGAGAGAGTGCAAGCAGAAGAGCAAGTTTTCCGTTCATACCTCTCGATAGGTCTTTTACTTTAGCAACTTTAGGTAGGTCGAGCTGTTTTAAAAGATGTTCTGAGAAAGTTTTGTTCCAGGTAGAATAAAAAGAACTACAAAAATTGATTGTCTCTTCAACACTCATCCAGTCATACATCTTCTGATTATCAGCCACATAACCAACCCGTTCTTTTATAGAGATAGGTTGGAAAATAGGGTTGAACCCTAAAACTTCCGTTCTACCGTAGGTCTGTTTCAAAAGCCCCATAAGCATACGTATAGTTGTGGTCTTGCCTGCACCGTTTTTACCCAGAAACACATATACAGCCCCTTTTGGTACTTCTAAATCAAGAGAATTGACCGCTGTTTTATGCTGAGAATACTTTTTTGTTAAATTCTGAGTTGATATAACTAAATCAGACATTTTTCCTCCCGTCTTATGTATCGTTTTATCTAATTTGGCACTTTTCTCTGCTTTCGCCCTCCATCCCTCAGAAAAACTATGGGACAAGCCCCCCATTTTTCTCTCCTCCTGGGGGAGAGGAATAAAAGGTGAGGGGGTTTTTTACCTTTTATTCTTTTTTTGCACCTGCACTATCTAATACAAATCCTTTTCCTTCTAACCGATAGATATAATCTTTCCCTGTAAACGGGTCTATAGGCACCTCTGGAATTATATTTGGAGCAAGAAGAGCCAAAGAATTAGGGTAATTATGGTGTTTATCGTGATAAATTTTAAGAGCAAGAATAAGTTTAAGGGTATCAAGATTTACAATATGTTCTGCCTGTCTTTTTAGAAAAAACCTATTAGAAGTTAACAACATGCTACTGAACAATAGTTTTTTTGTTTTGAAACTCTTATAATCAGCAAATTGTTCATCCAGCTTTTTGCTTTTGTTTATGGATACAAAATATGGCTCTGAAAAGAGTTCCATACGTTTAACAAAAAATTTCAGATAACAACTCTGGTCTTTCTTAAAAATAGGACGCAACAAGTAAGAACCGTAAAATGGAAATGGTAACACATCTTCAAAGTAGTAGCCATCCAACCTATCTTTTGTCGAGCTAAAAAGAGATAAATATACGGTAGTGTCTCCTTTAATAAACCCATTTAAAAAAAGTTCCATCTCCTTATCTTTTGATATTTTTATTAACTCATCCATCTGTTCTTGAGGAATTTTTACTAATGTTGTGGTCTCAAAGATTTTTTTAATATTATATATAGATACTTGCTTGATCTGCGTACGAGATGCTTGAGAGATAAGTAACGGTTCATTAGCAAAAGAATCCCCCATTTTCCACAATAGAATAGCAGAATCTAAAGATTCTTGAAACCTACCTTCACTAACAAGAAGCCCTGTTTTTACTGCAACTATCTTTGCCGCCTCCCCCATTTTAACAATTTGAGTGTGGGACATATCTACACCTGCTTGATATTCCACATCAAAACGACACTCAGGCATTTTAACTGCTTTTTCTACCAATTTGTATAATAGGATAAATTCAGGGTCTTCCACAATTCTACTCAACCTGTTTTTTTCTTCTAACGTTGATTCCTCCAGAAGTTGCCCAACATTTGATATGGGAATATATTTTGATGTTGGAAAAACATATTCCCACTCTTCTTTATATCTCTTCTGTAAACTGTCAACCAATGTAAATGCTTCTTCATATACTACTGCACCATTCTTTTCATCAGGGACAGCAGGGGGGATTATCTCTTCAATTCTTAACTTTAGACCAAGCGATTTTGCTTGCTCTATCGATTTCCTCAGTTCTACCTCTGATACAAGATTGCATATCCCGTGCATAAATAGAGAGATAACAAATATTGAAACCAAAATCTTCAAACTTTTCTTAACAGCCCCTGTATCAGAAACTGATTCTTTTTGCCATATAACAAAACTTAAAGTTAGAAATAGACCTATTGTAGAAGAAAAAAGAAGAATAAAGAATATATGTAAAGAAGGCGCAAGTAAAAACAAGAATACAAAAAAAGGTGAAAAAACCAGCCCAATTAAAAGAAGGAAAAACGGAACACCAAGTATTGATGGGAAAAAGTTTTTAAATAGTAATGAGCCAAGCAGAGATGCAGAGTAGATAAGAATTGCCGACAGAAAAAAATAGAACAAATCTATAGTTCTTGGTAAACTAACATTATCTTTAAGACCGTAAAAATATTTAAAAAAAATCGCACCCGCAAGATATAAGAAACAAGTAGAATCAAAAGAGACGCCAGGGCAGTAAAAATTTTTATCCAGAATATTTTAGTTGAACTGACGGGATGAGTTAAAAGAAATGGTTTTGTGTTTTGAGTAAACTCTTTTGTAAACGGAAGAGTTCCAAACAAAACTGCAAAAATAAAAGGTACTGCTATATAGAATAACATTTGAATCCATTCAATATTATTCTTGTTTATCTTATGTTTAAATATTATCAAAATTGTAACACTTAACAAAACAAAAGCAAGAGATAGGAAGAAAAATAGTTGATGTTCACGCAATTCTTTCTGAATAAGAGGTCTCATTTTTTTGTATCTCCTTTGTAGTTATTTAACAGATTATCAAAAAGTTGAACAATTTCTTCCTTAGCAAGTCCCAAACCGCCTGCCTGATGTATTGCCTGCTTTAAGGTTTCTGCAACAACCTTCTTTTTTTCAGATTCAGCAATCTCTTTTATCCCTTCCGAAATAAAAGTTCCAGCACCCCAACTACTTGTAATAATTTTTTCGTAGCCCAACTCCCTATACGCACGTGCAACAGTATTAGGATTTATTCTTAATGTCATAGCAAGGTCTCTTATTGCAGGCAGTTGGTCACCCGGTTTCAAAGCGCCACAAGCAACAAGATATTTTATCTGTTTGATAATCTGCAGGTATGGAGCCAGACCGCTTTCAGTATCTATTTTTATATTCATTGTTTTCCTCGCCTTTTCCGCCTTATTGTATTAACTCTTTAATACATATTACCTGAAAATTTCCCCCCTGTCAATACCAAAACAAAATAAATTTAAATAAAAATCCCCCCCTTTTTTTTGCTTTCTATCCCATTCCGTCTTTTATAGTTTGTCTTGCGAACTTTATCCGCCGAAGCTTTAGCGTAGGAGGGTGTCTTTTGGCGTGGCAATTTCGCCGAAGGCGAAAAGGAATGGGAGTATAACTGTTAAACACCATTCTTTTGTACCTGACGATTAAAAAAATTAAACCTAATATGTAATTATTAAACTATCAATTTATGTTTTACCACTTCGAAGGTTTGTAAATTTTTTCGCCATTTTTTAAAAGTACGGGATTAGGCAATTGATAGCGTAAATACTGCTTTTTATTTATAGAAAATGATCCAGGAGCCAATGTTGCTAATTCTTTATTCTTTCTATGGTAGGGAAAAGCAAAAATAATATTTTTGCTTGGAAAAAGCATTTTGCATGTTCTAACTGCGGGAGCTAAATCTGTATCACCAGAAACAATAATAATATCATCACAGGCATTGTTGAAAAAGAGTTCAAAAATTTTTACAGCCATTGCCACATCTGTTTCTTTTTCTTCATGCTTTAAAATTGTACTATTGCATCTATCACAGTAAACATTTTTACTCTTAAAGCGAGCGAGCTCAATTTGAATTCCAGTTGATTCAAGACATAATTGATAATCTTTTTGTCGTTTAATTTTATCAGGACTCTTATCTTTAAGATAATAGGGAATGGCTGAAAAGTAAAATATCTTTTCTAATAGAACATCCTTGCCAAATAGATAAATGTAAGATTTGCATAGAGAGGAAATATCTAACCATTTTGCAGAAGAACCCGTATATGTTTTTAGGTCTCTTACAGAATGATAGAGATTAAAACCGTCGATTATATAAATAATTTTTCTCATAAAAAAAAACCCCCAGATCGTAACCTGGGGGGGGCCAGTGAGTTGCCTCACTGGGGATGATTTGTTAGTCTATAAACATTATACCACTCTATTTTATTTTGTCAAGTTTACGAATTGCCTCATTAAAAATCTATACGGAAAGAAATCCTCTTTTTTCCACCCTTTTTGCCCTCTACCCTTGAGGGAGAGGGATTAAGGGTGAGGGGGGCTTTACGCCTTTGCTCCCATTCCGTCTTTGCGAGTGTTTCGTAACGTGGCAATCTCGCCGAAGGCGAAAAGGAATGGGAGTATAACTGTTAAACAACATCAAATCTTTACAACTACAGTCTTTTATACCTTATGATTTTGTAGTTCTATGGGACAAGGTTATAATCTTTTCACTATAACCTTAACAGAGTTACTTGGTTGTGTCAAAAAACAGATGAAAAATAGATGAAAATATAAAGACAGGTTTTTCTTACAGAAAAACGGAATTCAATGTTCATTGAAAAGTTAAAGAGGCAGGAAAGACGAAGGAGAAAGGTCGGAGGAAGCGATTGAGAACATACGATTTTAAGGGGTTAAATAAGCAACCGGAATGCACTGGTATTGATTTTAGGTTAAAGACGCTGCTATATGCAGAATTTTAGCCCATTTGCCTTGCAAAGTGGTAATGTTCTTCAACTGGTCTAACGGACATGGTACCTCAAAGTTTAAAGCTTCGTGTGGACGCAGGAAGTTGTAGTGTGTAGCAAAAAGAGTTGTAATAGAAATCAGTCCGTTTGCTTCCTTAAACCCTGAGGCAGGATTTGTGTGAAACCTGAAAGTACGGTTAAGCCTTTCAATCATTTGTTTGAATGGTCGGTAGGTTTCAGATTCCGTATCAAGGTTCTGCAATCCGATAACTTGCTTATGTAAGAGTTTTATATTTTCTGTGCGGTTGATATACTGAACTGCAGGCACATAGGAAGATAAGCCGTCTGTTACCGCGGTTACTTCCTGGGTGTTTTTCGGGATGGTTCTGATACTTCTTTCAAAGCAGTAGTAGCGGCCCGTTCATCACGTTCAGGAGAGCAGTGATAAGAAGTAAGTTTGCGCCGCAAAGGCGAAAGAAACAGGAATGCGTACCAATTGCGGCCAGCGACTTTAGCATAGACCTCGTCGCCTACTTGCAGAGTATCGGCTTCTCCTTTATGGGCCATATTAAACTTGTGGCAGTGATAAGCGGCCATCTCGGAGTAATTGAGTACTGTTTGATAGGAAGCCTGTAGTCCGAAGACATTGCGCAGCACAAATGCGGTT